>JAABUQ010000974.1_pt1 | contig 64444 bp, 68 predicted proteins | sample 5560001 | NCBI WGS metagenome assembly JAABUQ01 (sample SAMN10711888, study PRJNA513371) | rock metagenome | isolation source: Antarctica rocks | place: Antarctica: Victoria Land, Finger Mt nord | collected 2015-12-18
CCGCGACTTCAACGCGGCCAAGAACATACTTTACAGGGCGGGGACACCGCCTTTGGGAGCCAACGTAGGCCAGTAGGTCATGCGTTTCCCAAGAAGCCTGCCCCTTTAGGGGTAGGAGTTGTCACTATCCTGAAACTGCGGCTCTTCGCAGACCACAACCACATCCGGGTAGCTGTATTGCCTTGCATGGTCCGCCTGAACTCTCATATTGTTGGCGTAAACTTCATAAAGAGTATCGCGAAGCTGACTGCCTAAAGACGCGGTAATGTTGCTGGTAATCAAGTTATGAGTGCGCCTCGCGCTTGCCATCGCCACGGTTTCACCGGCAAAATACTCGCTTTTGTATTCGGCGCGGTGTTCCCGCTCTAAATACTCTTCGGGCGAAACAAAGTGATTGAGCGTGTTTGGCAGTGAAGACATGAAAGATACCTGCGTTATCTCCGCTACTGGAACCATGCGTTAAAACGCACGGCTAAACGGCGCAGACGCCACAAAACACCCGCTTCGCGGGGTCAGGAACATTTCGACAGGGCGTTTCCGAGTCCCGCGAAGCGGCACTTCCTGGCGTCTGCGCCGTTTAGCCGTGCGTTTTAACGCATGGTCCTCGCCGCCGTCGCAGAACAGCTATGGTTCCAAGAGTGAACGTATAAAAGCAAAGCGCCCAAAGAACGCTGCTGGAAAACCAAATCAGGTCAACCCATCTGCCCAAGTAAACTAACCCAAAATGATCGGTAACATTTCCGCTGGGGAAAGCCAGAAGGTCAGCAATCCGCCTGGCAAAATGTTCTGGCATTGTTTCATCGGCACCTGTGTCAAAACGCGACATGGTTTCACCGAATGAAACCATGATAGCAAAAGTCAAAGCAGTATGATGGATGAACGCGAGGGCAAAAATCAGCAATCCATGACGTACTAATCTCTTACGTTGCATTTTTGCGATCCCCCACCTGTCGGCATTTTGATGTTTACTCTACGCTGAACGCCAGAGTATTGTTTCTTCAAGTGGCGGCGCAGAAATGGCCGGTTTCTACGACCGGGCGCTTTTCATATACAGTAAACGGGCGTTGCGCTCCATCTTTGGGTTGAACGGGTCCAGGCGCCGGGCGCTTTCGTAGTGGCCGAACGAGTCGCGCATCTTGCCCTGGCGGTAGCAGACGTAGCCGAGCAGGTCGTGAGCCTCGCGGTCGCCCGGCGCATCGGCGCAGTAGACCCGGAGCGTCGCTTCGGCTTCCGGGTAGTCGCCGGTCAGGTACAGGTCGCGGCCCAGGTTCTTGCGGGCTTTGGCCCATTCCGGCACCAGTTCTAGAACGCGGCGGTAGGCGGGCAGGGCGGCCTGGGGAGCTTCCAGATAGTCGTGGCACAAACCAACCGCAAAATGCGTATAGGCATCATCGGGCCAGTCGGCTTGAACACGGCTCAAATGCTGCAACGCTTCGGGGTAGCGCTCGGCGTCTAGATGGTGACAGGCGAGAAAGAAGTTCGCCCACGGGTTTTCGAGATCGAACTCGTACAAAGCGCGAGCATGGACGATGGCTTCTTCCAGCCGGCCTTCTTCGTAAGCCCCCCGAACCGCGCTTTCCTGCTGCATCGCCCGCCATTTCCGGGTTAGCGTGTGCGTCATTTGGGAAAATAAGTTCATGTGACCGCTCCCTTGATTGAAAGATAAAAAACAGAGAATAACAAAGAGAAATAAGACAAGATCATTATAAACATCCCGCACCCTTCTGTCAAGCAAAACCGGTAGAACGTGAAACTTGACAGGAGCCGGAGATTTCCGCTACAATACACCGGCTTTTCCCGCGAACCTACTGCGAAAACTTTCAGCGCCGACATGACACTATTCCAAACACTATTCCAAATAAACGAGAGGTTCACCCAACATGGCAGCAAGCCCCGCCGCGCCTCCGATGACGGACCCGGATATTAGCCCGCAGAACGGTTCTCAAGCGAACGGCACCTACAAAAATGGCTTTACGCCCCAGCCGCGCTCCGACGGCCACAGCCACCCGGTTCTGCCGGCGTCGGCGGCAGAAGTCGTTCAAAAGCTTGGCCTGACGAACGAAGAGCTTCTCCACACCTACCAGCAGATGCTGAACATCCGCCACTTCGAAGAGCAGTGCAACCGCGCTTTTCGGGCCGGCAAAGTCGGCGGCTACCTACACCTCTATATCGGTCAGGAAGCGGTCTCGCTCGGTGTTCTGCACACCTGGCATAAAGGCGACCAGGCGCTGTCGTCCTACCGCGATCATGCCCACTGCCTGGTTCTCGGCAGCGACGCCGACAAGATCATGGCCGAGATTTACGGCAAAAGCACCGGCATCTCGCGCGGCAAGGGCGGCTCGATGCACTTGTTCGACAAAGAACACGGCTTCGCAGGCGGCTACGGCATTGTCGGCGGCAATGTTCCCCTCGCCATCGGCATTGGCTGGGCGCTGAAGCATTCCCCGGAGCTGAAAAATGGCAATAATATCTGTGTCTGCTTTCTCGGCGACGGCTCAATGAACGCCGGCGGCTTCCACGAGGCCATGAACATGGCCCAGCTTTACGAGCTTCCGGTGCTGTTCGTGCTGGAAAACAACAAGTACGCGATGGGCACTTCGATTGAGCGGTCGTCGGCGAATACCGATCTCGGCTCGCGCGTCGAGTCCTACAACATGGCCCACTCGAAAGTAGACGGCCAGGATTACTTTGCGGTGCGCGATGCCGCCCAGGAAATCGTGGACCGAATGCGCGAGAAGCCGGCTCCCTACTTCCTCGAAGCCATCACTTACCGCTATGTCGGTCACGGCGCGGCGGACGGCGCGGAAACGCAGGCGACATACCGTAACCCCTCAGAGCTTGACGTTTGGAAGGGGCGCGATCCCGTGCAAATTCTGGAAAAGAACCTGCGCGAATTGGGCGTTCTCGACGATGCCAAGCACGCCGAGATGGACCAGAAGGCTTTGGACATGGCCCGCGCCGCCGGTGAATACGCCGACAGCAGCCCGGTCTGCACCATTGAAGAACTGACGCAGGACGTTTACGCGGAGTAACACGACCTACCTTCCTTGCTTCGCAGGGTCCTCCCTAAAGGGAAGATACAGACGGTGACAAAGGCTATCTTCATCTCCTTATCCTTCCTTTAGGAAGGACCCTGCGAAGCAAGGAAGGTAGGTCTCAGATTGAAAAAAGGAAATTATGGCTGAAGTGATCATGCCTAAGATGGGCGACGCGATGGAAGAAGGCACGCTTCTTGAATGGAAGAAGCAGGACGGGGAAACGGTGAAGCTGGGGGACGTGATTGCCGAGATCGAGACCGACAAAAGCAACGTCGAAATTGAAGCCGAAGAAGCCGGTGTGCTGCATATTCAAGCCGAGCCGGGCGCAATCATCGCGGTCGGCAAAGCGATTGCAATTATTGGCGACATGGTAAAAGGCGTCAACGGCACGAATGGAACTAATGGAACGAGCAGCAATGGAACCAACGGGACGGGTGACAGCGACACCAATCCCTCGGCGATCCCAATGCAGGACACGATGCATACCGGCGAAGGTATTCAGTACAAGGCCGATACGCAGGACGACAAAGACATTGCCCGGATTACACCATCGGTGCACTCTCACGAAGTCTACACAGGCCCGACCGAGTCCATGACCTACGCCGATGCAATCCGTCTGGCCTTGCAGGAAGAACTGGACCGGGACGAAAAAGTCTTCATACTCGGCGAGGAAATCGGCCAGTATCAAGGCACGTTCAAGATCACGAAAGACTTTTTGCAGAAATATGGCCCGGAGCGAATTGTTGACACACCGATCTCCGAGGCCGGCATGGTCGGCCTAACAGTCGGCGCGGCGATGATGGGCCTGCGTCCGATTATCGAGTTTATGACCCTGAACTTCGCGCTGGTCGCGTGGGACGGTATCATCAACCATGCCGCGAAGATCCTCTACATGAGCGGCGGCCAGTTCAATGTTCCGTGCGTCCTGCGCGGCCCCGGCGGCGTCGGCGTTCAGTTGTCTGCCCAGCATTCCCAAGACCTCGCCCATTGGTATGCCAACACGCCTGGCCTGAAAGTGGTCGCTCCGGCAACCCCCGCCGACGCAAAGGGCCTTTTAAAAGCCGCCATTCGGGACAACAACCCCGTTGTCTTCAATGAACACGCGGGCTTGTACCGGACCAAAGGCGATGTCCCGACCGACCCGGACTACATTGTTCCACTGGGCGTCGCCGACATCAAGCGCACCGGCAAAGACGTGACCATCGTGTCCTATTCGCGCGGCACGGTGCTGGCGCTCGCCGCCGCCGAGCAGCTTGCCGCCGAAGGCATTGACGCCGAAGTCGTTGACCTGCGCTCGCTTCAGCCGATTGACCTGAACACGGTCATCAACAGCGTCAAGAAGACTCACCGAGCGGTCGTCGTGCAGGAGCAGTGGCTGTTCTATGGGATCGCTGCTGAGTTTGCCGCCCAGATCAGCAACGCCGCGTTTGACTACTTGGATGCCCCCGTCGAGCGCGTCGCCGGTGCGTTTGTTCCCATGCCCTATGCGCGGACCCTGGAGCTTGCGGCGACTCCGCACGAACCGGACATCATCGCCGCCGTCAAGAAAACCCTGGAGCGGAGCGCCTAACCACTATGCCAGAAGTAATTATGCCTAAGATGGGCGATGCGATGGAAGAAGGCACGCTTCTTGAATGGAAGAAGCAGGACGGGGAAACGGTGAAGCTGGGGGACGTGATTGCCGAGATCGAGACCGACAAAAGCAACGTCGAAATTGAAGCCGAAGACGCGGGCGTCCTCCATGTCAAGGCCGAAGCCGGAGCCGTTCTGCCGGTCGGGACAGTGATCGCGGTGATCGGTGACGACGTTCCGGCGCAGAGCAGCAATGGCGGCGGTTCGTCGAAACCCGCCGCTGCCCTCGCGTCTGCTCCCGCCTCGGCGCAGCAGGCCGAGCGCAGCCGCGAGTCTGCCGCCGAGTATGACACGCCCGTTCCAGCAATGGCAACCGCCGCCGCGCCGAAAGCCGCCAATGGAAACGGCAGCGCGGAGCGCCTCAAAGCGTCGCCGCTGGCCCGGTCGGTTGCGAAGCAGCGCGGGCTGGATATTGCCCGCGTCACCGGAACCGGCCCCTTCGGGCGCATCGTCGAGGCCGATGTGCTGGCGTTTGCGACCTCCGCCCCAATGTCCGCACCTCCGGTTGTCTCGGCCTCGGTGCCGTCTACAGCAGTCCGCAGCGACCTGCCGCCCGCCGAAGTCACGCATGCCGCGCCGATGAAGCGTGCGGATTACACGCCGTCCCCGCTGACGACGCCGACGGAGTTGTCCGCGATGCGGAAAGTCATTGCCCGGCGCATGGTCGAGAGCAAAACGACGATTCCGCACTTCTACATCACGTCGGAAGTGGACATGGCGGAGGCGATGGCCCTGCGGGAGATGCTGAATGCATACGACGAAACGCTCCCGAAAATCTCGCTGAACGACATGGTGGTTAAAGCGTCAGGGAAGGCGCTCGTCAAGTTCCCTGCCGTCAACGCCTCGTTTAAGGACGACAAGATCTACCCCGGCACGGGCGTCCATGTCGGAGTTGCGGTTGCGCTTGACGACGGCCTGATTGTCCCGGTGGTTCGGGATGCCGACACGACTCCGCTTCGGGTGCTGGCCCAGAATACCAAGAACCTGGTCAAGAAGGCTCGCGACAAGAAGCTCCAGCCGAGCGAGTACAGCGGCGGCACGTTCACCGTGTCCAATCTTGGCCCTTTCGATGTCGAGAGCTTCATCGCGATTATTGATCCGGCCCAGGGCGCGATTTTGGCCGTGTCCAGCATCGTCAAGAAGGCGGTTGTGCTGGAAGACAACACAATCGCCGCCCGGCCCCGTATGAACCTGACCCTCAGCGGCGACCACCGGGTGATGGACGGCGCGACCGGCGCCCGGTTCTTGCAGGAAGTCAAGCGCCTGCTGCAAAACCCGCTGTCCTTGATGGAGTAGGTGTGATGCCCTGGTCTGAAGACCAGGGCTTTAGAAGTGCGATTGTCCGCCTTCGCGGACATGGGAGTCAAGCGTCTGCTGTCTGTTCCTCTGTCCGCGAAGGCGGACAATCGCACTATCACAGACCCGGATTTCCAATCCGGGTACTAATTTCCTTTAATGGAAGAACAGAACTCTATGCTGGTAGTGACAGGCGGGGCCGGCTTCATCGGCAGCGTGCTGGTCGCAATGCTGAACGCGCGGGGCCGCCGCGACATTCTTGTCGTAGACGAATACGGCGACGGCCCGAAGTGGAAGAACCTGCGGGGCAAGTCGTTTACCGACATCGTTCTGCCGGAGCGCTTCGCGCACGAATTAGCGTCGGGCGCTTACGACGGCAAAATTGATGGTATCCTGCACATCGGCGCGATTACGGACACGTCGTTTCGCGACATGGACGAGCTGCAAGCCCGCAATGTCCGCTATACCCGCCATCTCGCCGCTTGGGCAATGGCCCACGATACACGCTTTGTCTATGCGTCAAGCGCCAGCGTCTATGGGGACGGGGCTTCAGGCTTTTCCGACGCCGACGCCGTGACGCCGACTCTGCTTCCTCTCAATCCCTACGCGTTCTCGAAATGGCTGTCGGATACCGAAGCGATCCGAGAAGGATGGACCGGGAAGATCGCCGGCCTGCGTTTCTTTAACGTCTTCGGTCCGAACGAGTACCACAAAGGCCACCTTGCCTCGGTCCCGTGGCACGCCTTTAATCAGGTTCGCGCGACCGGCCAGATCAAGCTCTTCCAATCGCACAACCCTCGCTACGCCGACGGCGGCCAGGAACGAGACTTTGTCTCTGTTCAGGACGTTTGCGCGGTCGTCCTGTGGTTCCTAGACCACCCGAAAGCGAGCGGCATCTACAATGTCGGGACCGGGCAGGCGCGGACCTTCAACGATCTTGCTGCCGCCATTTTCCGCGCTTTGAACAAGCCGCCCGACATCACTTATATCCCAACGCCGGAGAACATCCGGGCTTCCTACCAGTACCACACGCAGGCCGACTTGACCCGCCTGCGCGGGACCGGCTGCGATGTGCCGTTTTTGTCCCTGGAAGACGCCATCCAGGATTATGTCGGCTATCTCCAAAATGAAACCAACCCTTATCTTTAGCACCTTCGCGCTGCTGGCCGCACTAGCTGTTCCGGCCTGTGCCGAGTCCGGCGATCTGCCGAACTTTCACTTGGCCGCGCCTGGCATCTGGCGCGGCGCGGCCCCGACCGAGGTCGGCCTGCGGCAGCTTAAAGCCATGGGCATCAAGACCGTGATTGATCTGCGGATTGCCCCGAAGACCGTCGAAAAAGAAGGCATCTACGCCCGCTCGCTCGGCTTCAAGTGGATTAACCTGCCGATGGGATCTGACCCGCCGACCCCCAAAGAAGTCTCGACACTGCTTGCAACGCTCAAACAAGCCCCGGCATCGCCGGTCTTCGTTCACTGCCAGCACGGAGCCGACCGCACCGGCTGCATGATCGGCATTTACCGGGTCACTCAGCAGGGCTGGTCCTATCCCCGTGCGTTTGCCGAGATGCGTCAAGACGGCTTCAACCTCCACTGGGTTAAGCTGCGCGAGGCGGTTCAGTCGCGGGCGAAGTCTTAGGTTCATTGGAGATATTCACAACAAGAAAACTTTGCGTTCGCTCCTCTTTTCGTGTCTATTGGCTTGGCATGGTTTATGCAAAGGTAAAAGTGGAAGCACCCGTGCTCTCACGCTCGTACGATCAGAAAGAGGAAAAGCCTTATGGGACGCATACTTACACTTGTTTGTCCGGTCAGCCTAATGCTGACTTCCTTCGCCTTGGTTTTTTCGTCTCCGCATTCTGCGTTAGCGCAGGGTGTGGTATCAAGCACTAATGTCAATTTGTTTCCGTCCGCGCCGCCTAACGTCCAGCAGGGGAAAATCACCAGCAACACACTCACGACCGCGTTTCAGGAAAAACAGAATCTAACGCTGACTAACGCTTTGAATGTGGATATTTCGACCCCCGGTACCTTCGCCACGACTGTCTCATTGACGCCCGGAACCCTCGCTGCCGGCACCCAAATTGACAGCTTCCTCTTTTACACGGACCCAACCAGCAACACCGGCATCACGCAGTTTACGGGGTCACTGACCTTTAACCGAAATATCCTTGGCTTGATCGTCCTGTCGGGTTCCCAAGACAGCACGGACGCGCTGTTGGGCGCGGCAGGGACAGTCTATCCTTCCAGTGTCTCGAACCGAGGCTTAGAGTTTCAGGCGGCCAGCGGCGACACCATCACGCTGTCCAACAACGATCAAACGCTGAACTACACGTTTAACACAGGGAACTCGGTGGATGAAGTGCGTGTCATCACAAGTGCCGCTGTTCCAGAAGCTTCAACGATAATGAGTCTGGGCCTGCTGCTGGCTCTCGGTCTTGGCGGCGTGATGGCTACTAAAAAGCGTCAAGCTGCTTGATATGCTCTTCACCCCATGTGCCGGGGCTGTCTTGGGAGACAGCCCCGGCTTTTTGCTGATACGCCGTGCTTGACACATCCCCCTGCAATCAGGTATAGTGCGCTGAATACAACAAGATTACCTAGAACTGACAGGGAGGGAAAGAGCGATATGGCTCTGCTCAAAGAACAAAAAGAAGTCGTGATTGAAGGCAATAAAACGCACGACTCGGATACCGGCTCGCCCGAAGTCCAGATTGCACTGCTGAACATGTCCATTAAGAACCTGACCGAGCATCTGAAAGTGCATCGTCACGATATGCACACCCAGCGCGGATTGATGGTGCAGATCGGCAAGCAGCGGCGCCTGCTGAACTACCTGGCGGCAAAAGACATCTCGCGCTACCGCGCCCTGGTCGCCAAGCTCGGCATCCGCAGCAAACACTAAGTTTTTTTGCCCCGTCCGGCCTTTCTGACTCCCGGCGCGGGGCGTCACGCATTCGGCAAAGCCTCCCGGCGAAAAGCGCAAGGGAGGCTTTGGCTTTTGAAGACCCACTCTTTGAAGGCCCATTTTAGGAAACATACCCAACACACATGGAACAATTTGTCGAAACTGAGTGGTGCGGCGCCCTTCTGCGTATCAGCACCGGCAAGCTCGCCCAGCAGGCGAACGGCTCTGTCCTGCTGTCAAACGGCGATACGATTATCCTGGCGACCGCCACGATGTCGAAAGAACCCAAGTCGAATTTAGACTTTTTCCCCCTGACCTGCGATTACGAAGAAAGAAAATATGCGGTCGGCAAGATTCCCGGCGGCTTTGTCAAGCGGGGTGGACGGCCCGGCGAAAAAGCAACCCTGACATCGCGCCTGATTGACCGCCCCTTGCGCCCGCTGTTCCCTTACGGGATGCGGAACGAGACGCAAATTATCGCCATGCCGCTGTCGTACCAGCCGGAGTTCTCGCCCGATGTCCTGTCCGTCACCGCCGCCTCCGCTGCGCTGATGGTCTCGGACATCCCGTTCAACGGCCCTATCGGGTGCGTCCGGGTTGGGCTGGACACCGACGGCGCGTTTATCCTGAACCCGTCATTCCCGCAGCAGCAGGAAAGCCCTTTGGATTTAATCGTCGCCGCGTCCGATGACGCGATTGCGATGGTGGAAGCGGGCGCATCGGAAGTCTCCGAAGCCAAGATGCTCGAAGCGATGGACTTCGCCCACGACGCCTGCCGCAAGCTCTGCGACATGCAGCGGGAGCTGGCCGCGAAAGCTGGCAAAGCAAAGACCGATATTCCTCTGCACCACACGAACGCCGAGATCTTGGAAGTTATTCGCGAGCGGTTCGGCGCAATGCTGCGCTCAGGACTTCAGGACCCGGACAAGTCTTCACGCGAAGCTGGTCTGACGCTGCTCATCAACCAAGTGGTTGACGCGCTCAAAGCTGAGTACCCCGACAACATTGCCGACCTCAAAGAAGCCGCTGACAAAGTGGTCAAAGAGCAGCTTCGCGATTTGATCCTGACCGAAGGCAAGCGGCCCGACGGACGCGGCACCACCGACATCCGCAAGATTTCGTGCGAAGTCAGCCTTCTGCCCCGTGTCCACGGCACCGGCCTGTTCACGCGCGGCCAAACGCAGGTTCTGACGACGCTGGTGCTTGGCTCCGGCGAAGATGCCCAGATGATTGACACGCTGGAAGAAGACAGCGAAAAGCATTATATGCACTTCTACAACTTCCCGCCCTACTCGGTCGGCGAAGCGCGGCCCATGCGCGGCCCCGGACGCCGCGAAATCGGCCACGGCGCACTGGCAGAAAGAGCGCTTCGGGCGGTTATTCCTTCCCGTGAGTCGTTCCCGTACACAATGCTCTTGACATCGGAAGTGCTGGAGTCAAACGGCTCAACTTCGATGGGTTCCACCTGCGGCTCGACGCTTGCGCTCATGGACGCGGGCGTTCCGATTAAAGCCCCCGTCGCCGGGATTGCGATGGGCCTGATTGAAGGACCCGAAGGCAGTGGCGAAGGCGGGCAGGGGCGCAAGTACGCGGTCCTGACCGACATTCAGGGCATGGAAGACTTCTCCGGCGACATGGACTTCAAGGTCGCCGGCACTGCCGAAGGCATCACAGCCTTGCAGCTTGACACCAAAATCGGCGGCGTCCCGCGCGATGTCTTTGTCCAGGCGTTTGCCCAGGCCCGCGACGCTCGCCTGTACATTCTGGACAAGATCACCGAGGCGATTGCGGCCCCGCGCGAGACTCTGTCCGACTACGCCCCGCGCATTATCACGCTGCACATTGAGCCGGAACAGATCGGCCTGGTCATCGGACCGGGCGGCAAGACAATCAAGAAGATCACCGCTGACACCGGCGCGAAGATTGACATCGAGCAGGACGGCACGGTCTATATCGCGGCGGTAGACGGCGCGGCAGGCGACGCGGCCAAAAAGGCCGTCGAAGACCTGACCCGCACACTTTCGCCCGGCGACGAGTTTGAAGGCACCGTCGTCCGCTTCCTCCAGTTCGGCGCGTTCGTCGAGATTCTTCCCGGCAAAGACGGCCTCGTCCATGTGTCTCAGCTTACCGACTCCGACGAGCGGATCGGCAAGCCCGAAGACGTCATCAAGCTCGGCGATAAGCTCCGTGTCCGCGTCACCGAAATTGACCCGCAGGGCCGCGTAAATTTGACGGCTCGCGGCCTTGACCAGCCGTTTGACCCGGCGAACCCCGAACCTGGCCGACCTGCCCGCCCCGGCGGCGGGAGCGGTGGTGATCGCGGCCCGCGCCCAGAGCGCGGCGGCGGCGACCGTGGCCCGCGCCCCGGCGGCGACCGTCCGAACGGCGACCGTGGAGGTGAGCGCGGCGGACGCGGCGGCGGCTTCAACGGCGGCGGCAACACCGAGCGCACCGAGCGCCCAGTCAGCTTCGAGCCGGCCAAGCCCGAAGGCACCGATGATAGCGCTGGCGAGGCCACTCCGCTGACCCAGCCTGAAGCCGCCCCCCTTGCCCAGGCCGACGACGAGGCCCCCCGCGCCCGCTTCCGCCCCCGGCGTTAAGCGCCAGAGGCACATGGGTTAAGAAAGGCTGCGATAGAAATATCGCAGCCTTTCTTAGTTCAAAGAAAACCCCGGCAATGGAAGCGCCGGGGAACTCCCTGCCCTGAACGACAGGGTTTTAGCAGTACAATCTCTCACCTTCGTGGGCGACCAACTTCGTTGGATTTGCATGCCCGCGCCTCCTAGTCGCTGCGCTCCGTAGCGGAGTAAAAGGCGGGGAGTTGCCCCTTCGAAGCACGGGGGTTCAGCCCCGTGAAGGCTTGCCCAGCATTCCAATGCTAAGACCTTCGCAAGCAGGACAACCGGCAAGCGGCAGAGAATTATCTTCTGCCGCCTGTTTTGTTTGAGTCCCAAAGGAGAAGCGCTTGGAAATCACTTACAGCTCAACCCGTAGCGACCAGTGGCGCTGCACCTGGTATGTTGTGTCTCATCGCCCGCGAATAGCCTTTAACATGCTACTGATTCCATTTCTGCTCTTTTGCTGGCTGACCTGGCGGCTGCTGCCGCTGTTTGTCGTGCTGGGGCGGTGGGATTTTCCAGCCGCTCTCTTCCTCTCCCTCTGTATTGCTGTGCTGCCAGTTGTCCTCAGCATTCATGCCGGCGTTGTGAAACGCCTGCCGACGCCTACTTTTCAGCGGATTTGCACCACAAGCATCACGCCGGAGCAGTTCCAGGACGTTGTCCCTGAAAAGACCTACCTTTATTCGTGGTCGCAAATTTCAGATATTCGGCTGCACCGGAACGATTTCTATTTTTGGGTCGGCGGAAAGAGTGGGAACTTCATCCCAAGAAGCGCCTTTGGGAATCCCCGTGAAGCGCATCTGTTTTTTGAGACCGCGATGCAGTACTGGGAAGCCGCAAAATCCGGTCAAACTGCTGTTAATCTTTCCTCACGAAACGATGTTTGGCCGCCCGCGCCGCGCTCTCCTTCTTAGTCCGGGCGCGTGAAACCTTTGTTTTCCTCAGAGGAGCCTAGTTTTGGAAGTCACTTACGAAATGACGCCGGAAGATGTCTGGCACTATCAAGAATATTACCGGCGACACAAAGCCGGGTTGCGTCCGATTCTTGTCTATCTCCTTTTCGGTTTCGCCGGCATTGTCTGTGTCGGCGGCAGCTTTGTAGCCTGGAAGGCATGGTCCCGCTACGGAAAAGCGGAATGGAATATCATCCTGCCTTTACTGGCAGAAGTTTTCATCATTTTGCGTCTTTTGCCGCAAACAAAGGCGCGGCTTACAAAAAAGTATCGTCAAAAGCCGGGTATTTTCTCTCGGCACACTTATCAAATCAGCCCCGAATGGCTTGTCCAAAAAACGTCTGTGCGCGAGAGCAAAAACGCATGGGCACCCCTTTTTTCCCTGGAGGAAGATGAGAAGTATCTTTATTACTTCCTGACAAAAACCACGGCCTACATCATTCCGAAACGGGCTTTCACGTCTTATGGGGAAGCACAGGCTTTTTCCGAGATGTCCCGGCGCTATTGGCAAGCCGCCAAGAACGGCGCTTCTCTCGCCGAACCGGAAGGTATTTGGCCGCCTGCGCCGCGTCCTGGAGCCTAACATGGAATGGATGGAGCGGCTGAACCGGAATGGGGGGCGAATTGCGCTGGGGGCGGGGAGTGTTGAAATCCTGCACTGGGCGTATGAGCGGCATCTGGCCGACAACCGGCTGCACCGGCACACGTTCTTTGAAGTGTGCTTAGTCGGGCGGCATGGGCAGGGCGAGTTTCGAGTTCAGCAGCAAAGCCACACTCTGAAACCGGGTGACTTGTTTGTTGCCCGGCCCGGCGTCATCCACCAGATTGTCAACACGGCGCAGCCGGACATGGAGCTGCGCTGGGTGTCGTTTCAATGGACGCCGCCGCCGTCGCCGAAGAGCGAAACCGACGTGCTGCTGCGAGCCTTTGCAGACTCGCCGGTTCTTGTGGCGCAGTCCGAAGCGGTTGCGGCGCTGTGGACGGCGCTGGAGACGGTCGCGCAAGTTCCCGCCGGGCCGGCAGGCGAGGACCAGTACCGGCTGCTTGCGCCGGCGCTCCTGCTGGGGATCGCGCAGGTGGGAAGTGAGCGCGTTTTTGGGCCGGAGGCGGCGGGACCGGACCCCGGCGCGGTGTCTGCGCGTCTTGCCGTCCGCTTTATCCACGACAATCTGGCGCGGCCTCTGCCGCTTTCGGAAATCGCGGCCCAAGTCTCGCTGTCGCCCCGGCACTTGTCGCGCGTCTTCGCCCGCTTCACCGGCAAGGCGCCCGCCCACTACATTACCCATGCCCGGATGGACCGGGCGGCGGGGCTGATCCTGCGCTCGGCATTGCCGCTGAAGGAGATCGCTGCGACGGTCGGGTACCCGGACATCCACCATTTCACACGGGTCTTCACCGCGCATGTCGGCAGTCCGCCGGGGGAAGTCCGCCGCCATCCCGAACTGCTGCCTGTCCCGAATATCCAAAAGCCCGGCGATTTAGTCTAAAGACAACCATTAGGCAAAGTGGTAAGATGAGGAACCCACCCCATTCGCTTAGGCTCATTACCCCTCCCTGTTAGGGAGGGGCCACAGAACTAACCTCTTTGTCCTCCCTAGCAGGGAGGACCCCTGCGAAGCAAGGAGGTGGGTAAGGAGAAACAACGCAATGCTGACAGTTGAACAAAAACAATTTTATGCCGACAACGGCTATGTTTTGGTCCCTGGCCTGCTTTCGCCGGACGAAGCGGCTTTGTACCGCCAGGAAGCGCATGAACTCAGCCGCCGTCTGAGCGCAATCCGTGACATCAACGCCGCCTGGGGCAGCGCGGAGACGGCGGCGATGGGCAAAAAGACGTCGCTTTTGCACTGCCATGATGTTCAGTTCCAAAGCGCGGCGTTTTCCCGGCTGCTGGTCAATGAAAAGCTGACTGCCGCTGCCGCCGACATCATCGGGCCGAACGTGCAGCTCCACCACACCAAGATGTTCATTAAGCCGCCGGAGAAAGGCGCTCCGTTCCCGATGCACCAGGACGCGCCGTTTTTCCCGCACGAGAACCATTCGATGATCGCGGCGATTGTCCATTTCGACGATGCGCCCCTAAACCGGGGCTGTGTCCGGGTCGTTCCCGGCTCGCACAAGCAGGGGATGCTGCCGCACCATGCCGAAGGCTCCTGGCATCTGTCGCCGGAAGAGTACCCGGTCGCGGATGCCCTGCCGATTGAAGCCAAAGCCGGCGACGTTCTCTTGTTCTCGTATCTCACCATCCACGGCTCCGGCATCAACGAGAGCGACGAGGCCCGCACGACCGTTCTCATCCAGATGCGCGACCCGTCCGATCCGCCGTCGTTCCGCGCCCACGAGTCCCAGGGCCAGGGCATGATGCTAGCCGGCATTGACCCGACCTGCGCGTCCCGTCCCCCGTGGGAGCGCTCCCAAAGCACCGACGGCACGCTCGGCGAAGCCAACGGCTCTGAGCCTGCGCCCGTGGGCATGGGCGGCGCAATGGCTGGGGTGATGGGGAAGATGTAGATTAAGGGCTGGGCCGTTCAGGAGCCATGCGTTGAAGAACCATGACATGAATGTCACGGCTATGGAGCGAAGACGCTACAAAACACCGCTTCTGCACTGGCAGACCTGGAAGGCGCGGGGTTAGGATGAAGATTTTTCCCAGTGCCGCGCCCTCCGGGTCTGCCAATGCAGAAGCGGTACTTCGTAGCGTCTTCGCTCCATAGCCGTGACATTTATGTCATGGTTCCTGATGGCGTTCGGCAGGAAACCCGGCAGGCGACGGAGAACATTTCTCCGCCGCCTGTTTCTGCGGCTGTGGAGGCCGGTAAAGTGGAAGTGACAAACAAACAGACTGCTGAGGATGTCTGGAACTACATCTGTTATCTTGCCTGCAAAACCGTCTCCGGGCGTATCCTTGCTGTTCTTGTGCTGTCTTCTCCGCTACTGATGGGTCTGCTCCAGCTTTATACTACTCCCTTGCACACTTCATACCATCATTTTCTTGCACATCATTTTTGGTTCATCACCGGCTTAATGTATCTTTCCACCTCGGTGGTTATGACAGGCCTCCTTTCTCTAGCGACATTAACGACTGCCGAACGCACGGTGACAATCAGCAAAGAATGTTATCGTATCAGCGGCTTGACTTCGTTCAAATCATCCTGGCGCGATTTTTCGCACCTTGCAGAAGAAAGCAATTATTTTTATTTTGATGGCTGGCGAAGGGCAATTCAAATTCCCAAAAGGGCATTTCGCAGTCCTGCGGAAGCAGAAAGGTTCTTTGAGGCTGCTATGGTCTATTGGTGTGAAGCCAGAGGATTGCCTTTGCCGCCGCCCGTTCCAGAAATTGTTGGCGTCTGGCCGCCTGCGCCAGTCGTGGGTAATTCTGCGGAACCCGGCGATACCTCGTAATGTTAGGAGGTATACTAAGATGCAGGGTTAGACAATAAGCAATTTAAGAGCAAGGAAATAGCGATTATGATACAGCGTGAAGTGCTGCCAAACGGCGTCCGCATCGTGACGGAAAATATTACTTATGTGCAGTCGGTGGCACTGGGGATTTGGGTCGGCGTCGGCGCCCGCGATGAGGCGGACGATGTGCGCGGCATCTCCCATGTGATCGAGCATATGCTCTTCAAGGGAACCCCGACCCGCACCGCCCAGCAGATTGCGGACCAGATTGACTCGGTCGGCGGCGACATCAATGCGTTTACGTCGAAGGAAAGCACCTGCTACTATGTGCGGATGCTCTCCGAGCATGTGCCGCTGGCCGTAGATGTGCTTTCGGACTTGTTCCTGAACTCGAACATTGAGGCCGAAGAGCTAGGGCGCGAGCAGAACGTTATTCTCGAAGAAATCAAGCGGCGCAACGACGAACCCGATGATCTCGTGCATGACGTGTTTACTGAGACCCTCTGGCCGGGCCATGTGCTGGGAAAAAGCGTGATCGGCACACCGGAGACCGTGTCCGCGCTGAAGTCGGCGGACCTCAAAGGCTACATGCGCGGGCATTACACGCCGGACACGATTGTCATCGCGGCGGCGGGCAACTTGAACCATGAAGAGATTGTCGAGATGGTTCGGGAGCGGTTCGGGCATCTGACGGGTAAAAAGTCCGACTGGCGGATGCCGGACACGTCCCCGCAGTTTGTCCCCGGCACGGCGTATATCGAGAAGTCCATTGAGCAGGTCAATCTGGTCCTCGGCACGCGCGGCTACGCGCAGATGAACGATGACAAGTACAAGCTGTCCATCTTGGACGCCGTGTTGGGCGGCTCCATGAGCAGCCGCTTGTTCCAGGAAATCCGCGAAAAGCGCGGTCTGGCCTATTCCATCGGCTCGTACTCGCAGTCGTTCCGGGAAGGCGGCTACTTCGCCGTCTACTCAGGCACCAGCCCGACAACGTCCGAGCAGGTCATTGATCTCGTGAAGACCGAGTTTGCCAATATCCGCAAGAACAACATCACCGAAGCCGAGCTGAACCGGGCCAAGAACCAGTTCCGGGGCAGCATCGTGATGAGCCAGGAAGGCATGAACTCCCGGATGCGCCGGATCGGCAGCAATGAGCTGGTCTACGACCGGGTGATCCCGATTGATGAGACGATGGCGAAGATTACGGCGGTCACGCTGGACGACATCGCCGAAATCTCCGAGTACCTGTTCGCGTCGGGGGATTACGCCCAGGCAACTGTCGGCCCGAAGCTGGAGAACTAAGCCACATGGCAGAGACAATTCGAGTCGCGGTTGCCGGTTCAAACGGGCGCATGGGCCGGGAGACCGTCGCTGCCATTCAGGCCGAAGCGGACCTAGAGCTTGTCGCCGAGATTGGCCGGGGCGACAATTTAGCCGACGTTCTGGCGGCGTCAAAGCCGACGGTTCTCGTAGACTTTTCGGTTCCCGACTCCCTAGTAGACAGCATCGAGACGGCGCTGATTGCCGGCGTCGTCCCGATTGTCGGCACGACGGGGCTGTCCCAGTCTGACATCGCCATTATCCGCGAACTGTGCTGCCAGTACGAGATGGGGGCGCTTATCGCCCCCAACTTTGCCGTCGGGGCGCTGCTGATGATGCGCTTCGCCCGCGACGCTGCGCGTTACCTGCCGGACGCCGAGATTATCGAGATGCACCATGAGAAGAAGCTCGATGCGCCGTCCGGCACCGCTGCCAAGACCGCCGAGATGATCGCCGAAGGCCGCGCCGACGCGCAACCGACGGCGCTCCCCGCAGACGCGGTTGAAAAAATCGCCGGGGCGCGGGGCGGCAGGGGAGAAGGGGACGTTCCCATTCACTCCGTCCGCTTGCCGGGCTTTGTGGCGTCCCAGATGGTCATCTTCGGCGGGCCGGGCCAGACGCTCACGCTGCGCCACGACAGCCTGAACCGAGAGTCGTTCATGCCCGGTGTCCTGCTCGCCATCCGCCATGTCCCCGCGCTGGCCGCAAACGGCGGCGACTTAGTTTATGGCCTGGAAAACTTGCTGTGATTATGGCAGTAAGTAAAACAATAGCCCTTCAATTCTAGTGGATTGAAGGGCTATATAATCTTGTTAAGTGGTCTCGCTGGATCGCCTTTATTTCTCGGTGCGAATAAGCGGCATAATCAAAGGCGGTACACCCATCCGTAAACAATGATCATGGACCCAAGCTCGTGCAAACGGCAGGGTCTGAACCCGCAGAGAAAGCCGACGGAACTGCTCAAAGAACTCTTCTGTAAACACTCCCCTACTGTCATAAAGAAGACGAAATTTAAGCGCAATCACCAATAGCTTTTCGTCTTTGTCTTCACCTTCAGCCGTGACAGTCACCGTGTAAGAGTGCCAGACGATCACTTCGGTGTCGTCACCACAACGGAACTCGGACTTTTCAGTAACAGAAACTTTGCGCTTCGTGTCACGAGCGGCTAGGCGCTCGCGGTTATACACTTTCCCAGAGAAATCATCCACATCAATACGAATGATTTCCAGCGTTTGGAGTATTTGAAAGAATGCTTCTTCAGTTATAGCTTCCGCTTTCGCCTTTGCCATGATTAGCCTTCCTGAGTAAGTGACCACTCATCAGTAGTACGTTCCCGTGCCATATACGACTCGACGCTAAAGACCTTAACAACCTGCACACTTTGCTTATCTCATTGATAAGGAGACTTTGGCATTGCAGCAGGCCGCTCTAAAGCTCCAAACATTTTCCCTGCGGCAAGCGCAGTTGCGCCAGAAGCTAGGACAGTCTGCACCAGCGAGTTTAGGCTTACACCTTGATCCTCTGCCAGTTCCACTAGCTGGGCATGTAGCATCTTAGCGACACGCACATTAAACTTTCCACTGAAGTCATCCCATTCTTTTTCGGCTACGACTTCGGGAAGTATTTGTTCTGTTTCTGCCATCAATTCTAAAACTGATGGTACCATTGCCTGCAAATCATCAATGGCCTCCTGCGTCGTCATGCCATAGCCGACGATGCTGCGAGCAATTGGAGGAAATAGTGCCTGGAAGCCACCACCTTCTTCCTCGGAAAGCGGCGAGACTTCAATGGGATAGGAATGGATCATCTTGTCGTTGCGATCAATCTGATCTTGATAGATGTTATTTTGCATTGTCTTCGTTGTCCTGTTGTTTCTTCTGACGAGCAGATTCAATAATCTTCTCTGCCCGCATTATGTCTTGGATGGCTCCTGGATGCGCTTTGCCCTGAACTCCGAAGGCATGGCAACTGATTGTGATAAAGCCCAATGGGAACTTCGCACTGCCCTTAAGATCATCATGGATCGCATGAAAATGGCCCGAACTGCGTGGTCCATCCAATGTCATGCCCAGAAACTTGATGACCTTGAACAAATCTTCGCACCTGACACCATCTTTAGGTAGACTTTGCCGCCAATTTCGTAGTAGCTTTTTTGCATCGTCCATCGTGTTTTCATAGTACCATATATAGTGGCAGAATAATCAATAAGTTAAAGATATATTTACGCCGTCCTTACCTGCTCCGCTTTTCGCATCCCCCGTTTCATTGCCCGCGCGTGCCAGCGCAGTTTCAAGGGCATCAGCAAAGACTCCAAGACCACGCCTTTAGATAATTTCGATTGGCCGGCGCGGCGCTCCATGAAGATAATCGGGACTTCAGTGATGGAAAAGCCGCAAAGCTGGGCGCGAAAGGTCATCTCCACTTGAAACGAGTAGCCGTTGGAGCGGACGCTGGGCAAGTCCAGCGCCTCCAAGACGCGCCGGTGGTACAGGCGGTAGCCGGAAGTGCAGTCGTTGACGGCGAGGCGGGTCACAGTGCGGACATACCAGTTCGCGCCCCACGACAGCAGAATGCGGCGCAGGGGCCAGTTGATGACGGAAATGCCGTTGAGGTAGCGCGAGCCGATCACCACGTCGGCGGTTTCAGCGGCTTCAACGATGCTCAGGAGGTACAGCGGGTCGTGCGACAAATCGGCATCCATCTCGACCACGGCCCCGTAGCCGTTTTCTAAGGCCCAGGCGAAGCCGGCAAGGTAAGCGCGTCCGAGGCCCTCCTTGCCGGGCCGGTGCAGGACGTGGACCCGGCCGGCAGTTTCGGCAGACGCGGCAAGGGTGTCGGCAATGTCCCCGGTGCCGTCGGGCGAGTTGTCGTCCACAATCAGAAGGTCTACGGGCGCGGGCTGCTTTAAAACTTCTTCGGTGATCTGCCGGACATTCCCGGCTTCGTTATAGGTCGGGATGACCACGATTGTGCGAGTTTTCGGGTATTCTGTTGACATAAAGAATGACTTTTGGGCGTAAAATCGCAAACCGGATCGTGCTGGCGTACCTTGTCCCCGTGGCGTTCATGCTGGCGCTGGGTATTCTCGTCATTCACTTTCACGGCGACGAGATCCGGCTGCGCGAGTATGCCCTCGGCATGGCGCTGGTGCTGATTCCGGCGCTTGTCATCGGACGGCTTTTGACTTATTCCATCACGGTGCATCTGGAGCAGCTTCGGCAAAGCGCCGAACTTATTGAGCGGGGCGATTATTCGGCCCGCGTCGTGCCAAGCTCGGAAGATGAGTTCGCGGACCTCGCCCGCGCGTTCAACCATATGGTGGATGTGCTGGCCCTGCGCGAAAGCGCCCTCAGAGAGCAGAACCAGACACTGGCGTCGGTCAACCACCGGTTTGAGGCTGTCTTAAACGCCGCAAACGATGGGATTGCCATGCTCGACACCGACGGCTGCTTTGTGCTGGTCAACCGACGCTTCGGGGAATTGCTCGGAACCCGCGCCCCGCTGCTGCTGCACCACACGCTGGAAGAAGCCCGGCCGCTGCTGATTGACAAGCTCTCGCACCGGCTGGCCGCGCTTGCTCCGACCGAAACGCGGGCGGTGGCCGAAGAAATCATTGCGCTGGAAGAGCCGGACCGGCGCTTTTTGCAGTTTTATACGGCCCCGGTCGCCGGCGTAGACGGGTCGGAGACAATCGGCCGGATCATTGCCCTCCGCGACATTACCCGCGAGCGCGAGCTGGACAAGATGAAAACGGACTTTATCTCGGTTGTCTCGCATGAACTTCGGACGCCGCTGACTTCCATCAAAGGCTACACGGATTTGCTGCTGTCCGGCGCGGCGGGCGAGAATACAGAACTCCAGTCGGAGTTTCTCGGCATCATTCAGCTCAGCACGACCCGCCTGTCGAAATTGATCAACGACATCCTGGACATTTCGCGCATTGAGTCGGGAACGCTCAAAATCAAGCACGAGCCGATTGACTACCGCCACCTTGTCGCCGACACGCTGCGCTTGATGAAGGCCGCTGCCGACGCCAAAGACATCTCCATGGATGCCGCGCTGCCCGAAACGATCCCGCCGGTGCGCGGCGATTCCGACAAAGTGACCCAGGTTTTGACGAACCTGGTGTCTAATGCCATCAAGTATACCCCAGAAGGCGGCTGGGTCAAGGTCAGCCTGGAAGTCAGCGGGGAAGCGAGCGTTACCACCTGCGTCGCCGACAGCGGCATCGGGGTTGCGCCCGAAGACCAGCCCAAGCTCTTTCAGCGGTTCTTCCGCGCCGACAATTCTTCAACTCGTGAGGCTGGCGGCACGGGCCTGGGCCTCGTCATCGCCAAGACACTGATTGAGTTGATGGGGGGCGCGATCTGGCTGGAAAGCGAGTCAAACAAAGGCAGCCGCTTCTACTTCACGCTGCCGCTGTTTTTGGAGGCCGGCAACGCGCCTGCCCCAACGCCGGTCGCCCTGCCGGAGCGCGGCATCGGGCTGGTGCTGATTGTTGACGACGACGCTTATGTCCGCAGCCTCATCCGCCACGTCTTGCACCGACGCGGCTACGGCACTTTGGAAGCGTCAAACTGCGCCGAGGCCCAGGGGAAAGCGCGTCTGCACAAGCCCGACGCCGTAACGCTAGACATGATGATGCCGGGGATGGACGGCCTCAAAACCCTGCGGGCGCTCAAAACCGACCGCGCCACCGCGCCTATCCCGGTCGTCGTCGTCTCGGTACTCGGCGACCCCGCCCACGGCGACCTGACACTCGGAACGTTTTCGTTCCTGCAAACGCCGTTCACGCTGGACAGTTTGACCGAAGCCCTGGTCGCCGCTCTCGGCGCTCGCACTGGAAACTCCAGCGCTCTCGCCGTCTGCGCCGCCGGCACCGACACCTGCCGCGCCCTGCTGTCCGCCGCGCCGCTGCTTGCCGCCCAGCACGGCCTGACCCTGACCGTTGCCGAAAATCCGTCGGACGCCGTTGCCTATGTCATTACCGAAACGCCCGGCGTCATTGTCCTAGACACCGCGATTCCCGACGCCGCGCTGTTCGATCTCTTGACCGCCCTGAAAGCCGAAGAAGAAGCAGCCCGCATCCCGATTGTCCTCTTGACCGACGACATCGCCGGCAGCGGCCCGCCCTGCGCCGCCGACACGGACACCGGCGGCGCACGCTTGGACACGCTCTGCGAACAGCTTAACCGCGCCATCCCGACCTGGGAAATGCCGGCAAAATAACCTCATGGATCAAAGCATGGGACAAAACCCAGGATTAGTTTTCCGTGTAAGTCAATGACTAAAGACTTGATCCTCGAAAACTGGGCGCTGGACAGACTCCACGGTGAACAGCTTCCCGAAGCCGCGATAATGCTTTTAGAGGACGGCTTTGACTCTCCTTCCTTGCGAGAACTCGCTGGTCAGCAGCGGCCTGTCCTGCGCGATGCTGCGCCGCTGTTCAGAGACTGTCTGACAGAAATTGGGTTAGTAGTACCGCCGCCGGAAGTTGCAGCAATGCGACTTGGTATGTACTACGCGGGCGAGATTGTTTCTGGCCGGATTGAAGCGTTTGCTGGCGCACGCGAGATATGGCAGATTGACTGCCACACGAGGATGACAGCTTTCTCCGCGTTTGTGTGGCCTGATACCGCAGACGAAATTGTTGAGGCGGCGCGGCATCTGCTTTCGCTTCCAGCCGTTTAGTCAAGCGTGGTCCTAATCGGTGATAGACGCATGAGGTACAATAGCACAATGACTGTTGCAGACATTGAAACGAAAGTAGCAGAGTTGCCGGAGTCGGAATTGGCGGACTTTATACAGTGGTTTGAGAAGTTTCAAGCTGCCTCCGAACATCAGCATACGGTTCAAAAGAAAAGCCTGCGACTGGACAAAACCCGCCTGGCTTTAGAGTGCGCCAAACTAGACCCTAAAGAAGAGCAATCGCTGGCGGAAGAAGGGCTGGCGGACCATTCCAGCGATTCTCGCGGGTAGGCGTTAGCACGGAACAGAAGCCACGGAATAAATTCCGAGGCTCAGACAAAAACACCGTCGAGGCGACGGAAGACGGAGTTGCGCGGGTCTTGTGTCGTCTCGACACTGTTTTGCTTCAGCCTCGGAATTTATTCTGTGGCGAACTTGAACACAGTGTGCGCTTATCATAGGGTACCTATCATGTCAGACTACAACATTGTGGTTGTCGGAGCCGGGGCGGTGGGGCAGGAGATGCTGCGGGTGCTGGCGGAGCGGCAGTTTCCGGCCCGTGCCGTCAAGGTGCTGGCTCGGAGCGCACGGACATTGACAGTGGACGGGCGCGAGTACGCCGTGGAGCCGACGACGGCGGAGGCGTTTGACGGGGTGGACATTGCGCTGTTTGCCGGGACCGAAGGGGACAAAGGCGCGGTGGTGGTGTTTGGGCCGGAAGCGGTGCGTCGCGGCGCGGTGATCATTGACAACGGCTCGGATTTTCGGATGCGGCCGGATGTGCCTCTGGTGGTGCCGGAGGTCAACGCGGCGGCTTTAGCGAAGCATGAGGGGATTGTCGCGAACCCGAACTGTTCGACGGCGCAGCTTGTTCTAGCTTTGAAGCCGCTACACGATCTCGCGAAAATCACGCGGGTCTGGATTGCGACCTATCAAGCGGTATCCGGCGCGGGCGCGGCGGCGGTAGATGAGCTGAATGTGCAAAACGCGGCGCTGGCGGAGCACCGGGCGATCTCTTCGGCGGGTCCGGCGTTTCCGGTGCAGATTGCGGCGAACGTCATTCCGCAGATTGGCAGTTTTGATGAGGCTGGGTATACCTCGGAAGAGATGAAGCTGGTGCATGAGACTCGCAAGATCATGGGCGAGGAGCATCTGCGCGTCACGCCGATTGTGGCGGCGCGGGTTCCGGTAGCCATCGGCCATTCGGAGGCGGTGTGCGTGGAGACGGAGCGGCCGGTGACACCTGCCGAGGCCCGCGCTTTGTGGGCGAACGCACCGGGCGTCGCCGTGCTGGATGACAGCAGTGGAGTGGACCCGTACCGGGCGTACCCGATGCCGCTGTTTGCGGCGGGCAAGGACACGACCTTTATCGGGCGCATTCGGCAGGATTTAGACAATCCGCACGGCCTGAACTTTTGGATCGTCAGCGATAATCTGCGAAAGGGCGCGGCGACCAATGCCGTGCAGATCGCGGAAAGCCTGGTCGCGCAGGGGTTATTAAGATGACCTACCACCTTGCTTCGTCACAAGTGACTTCGCAGGGTCCTTCCTAAAGGAAGGATACAGAAAATCAAGTAACCGTGCGCCTCTTCTCCGAATCCTTCCTTTAGGAAGGACCCTGCGAAGTCACTTGTGACGAAGCAAGGTGGTAGGTCGGATACGAATTGGGGAGAGCAGTATGGAACCGGGAATAATGGAACCGAGATTTGGCCGGGTGCTGACCGCGATGGTCACGCCGTTTAATGTGTCCGGGGACGTGGATTACGAAGAAGCGGCCCGGCTGGCGGTCTGGCTGGCCGAACACGGCTCGGATGGGCTGGTCGTGACGGGGACGACCGGCGAAAGCGCGACCCTGAACCGGGAAGAAAAGCTGCGGCTGTACAAGACTGTGCGGGATGCGGTCGGCATGAAAACCATTGTTCTCGCGGGAACCGGCAGCTATGACACGTCGGAGACGGTCGTGCTGTCGCTGGAAGCCGAGGAGATGGGCGTGGACGGGCTTCTGGTCGTAACGCCGTACTACAACCGGCCCTCGCAGGAGGGCTTGTACCAGCACTACAAAGCGGTCGCCGAGGCGGTCGAACTACCCGTGGTGCTGTACAATGTTCCGGCCCGTACCGGGGTCAATCTGGAAGCGGCGACGACGCTGCGGCTGGCCCAGATCGAGAACATTGTGGCGGTCAAAGAAGCAAGCGGCTTAATGGCCCAGGTCGGCGAGATTATTTTCAATGCCCCGGACGGCTTTGAGCTGTACGGCGGCGCGGACGAAGTCAACCTGCCGATTCTGGCCCTGGGCGGGGTAGGGAACATCAGCGTGATCTCCCATGTGGTCGGCCCGGACCTTGCGGAAATGCACCGCGCGTTCTTCTGCGGCGACATGGATACCGCCCGGCGTCTGCACCTCGGCACCCTGCCGATGACAAAGGCCATGTTCAGCGCTCCTAGCCCCGTCCCGACAAAGACCGCGCTTCAGATGCTCGATGTTCTGCCAAGCAGCCGTGTCCGCCTGCCGCTCGTAGATGCCAGTGAGAAAGAACGGGCGCTGATCCACTCAGCCCTGAAAGAGTATGGATTATTAAGAGGATAGAACCCCTCCCGCTCGTTTCTCGCTCCCTCTCCTGTTAGGGAAGGGCCAGAGTTTTAGCCCGACGGTGTGAGCGTTCCCGATCCCGGCCCTTGTTCTTTATTGCCCTTCCCTAATAGGGGCCTCTAGTCGCAGAGCCTCCATAGCGAGGTGAAAGGGAGCGAGAAACGAGCGGGAGGGGTTCTTACCCTGAACGAACAACAAGATTATGACAACCACACAAAACCAACCGAAGACAAAGCAAACCAACAAGCCGCCGAAAACGGCTTCCGCCCCAGCGGCCTCCCCAGGAAGCGCCAGCACGAAGACGCTGCAAATTATCCCGCTCGGCGGGATCGGCGAAATCGGCAAGAACATGACCGCTATTCGCTGCGGCGATGAGATCATTGTCATTGACTGCGGCCTCGCCTTCCCCGGCGCGGACCAGCTCGGTGTAGACCTCGTCATCCCGGACATCTCGTATCTGCTGGAACACAAAGAGATGGTCAAGGGGATCATTCTCACCCACGGCCATGAGGACCATATCGGCTCCCTGTCGTTTGTGCTGAAGCAGCTTAATGTCCCTGTCTACGGCACGCGGCTGACGATCGGCTTCACGAAAGGCAAGCTGAGCGAGTACCGCGTTCTCGACAAAGCGAAGCTGCACACGTTCAGCGCCGAAGACCGCTTCAAGGTCGGCATGTTCGATATTGAGCCGTTCCGCGTGTCCCACTCGATCCCCGACGCAGTCGGGTTTGCGGTCCACACGCCCGCCGGAACACTGGTGCATACGGGCGATTTCAAGTTCGACCAGACGCCCGTGGACGGCCAGTTGTTTGACATCGCCCGGCTGACCCGTATCGGGCAGGAAGGCGTCTTGGTGCTGCTGTCGGACTGCACGAATGTCGAGCGGCCCGGCTTTGTGCCGTCGGAGCGCATTGTCGGCGATTCGTTCAACAAGATTTTCCAGGATGCCCAGAAGCGGATTATCTTGGCGTGTTTTGCGTCCAATGTCCACCGGGTTCAGCAGGCGATTGACGTTTCGGTCAAGTACGGCCGCAAAGTCGCGCTGATGGGCCGGTCCATGGAGCGGAATATGGAGATGGCCCAGCAGATGGGGTATCTCAAAGTCCCCGAAGGCACGATGATCCGGGCGGACGAAATCGAGGACTACTTCCCGCAGCAGGTGACGGTCATTACGACCGGGTCGCAGGGCGAGCCGATGGCGGGCCTGTCGCGGATCGCGCAGGACGAGCACCGTAAGATCAAAATTGTCGCCGGCGACTCGGTAATCTTGTCGGCATCGGCCATTCCCGGCAACGAGGACGCGGTTTACCGAACCATCAACCACTTGTTCCGGCGCGGCGCGAATGTTTACTACGACGGCGTTGCGACGGTTCACGTCTCCGGCCACGGAAACGCCGACGAGTTGCGACTCATGCTCAATTTAGTCGAGCCGCAGTATGTCATGCCGGTCCACGGCGAGTACCGGATGCTGCACCGGTACGCGAAGATGGCGGAAGACATGGGCTGGCCACCCGAAGACATCATTCGGGCGGAGATCGGCGACATTATTGAAGTCGGCGAGGATGTCGCGGGCGTCATCGGGCGCGTGGAAAAAAGCGGCGCGGTTCTGATTGACGGCACAGGGATCGGTGACGTCAGCGAGATTGTGCTGCGCGACCGTCTGCACATCGGCTCAGACGGCTTCTTGGTGCTGGTCGTCGGCATTTCCCAGGAGACCGGCGAGATTGTCAGCGGCCCCGAAGTCATCTCGCGTGGCTTCGTCTACATGGACCAGTCGGAAGAGCTGGTGGAAGAAATCAAGCAGGTCATCATCAGCAAGATCAAGAACCTGCCCGAAGAAGACAACGACTGGATGGTTGTCCAGCAAGACCTGCGCGACGCCGTCTCCAAGTTCCTGTACAAGAAGACCGCCCGCCGCCCGCTCATCCTGCCCATCCTGCTGGATTTGTAACAGCGCAAAAGCGCGAGGGAGTTTGCCCCCTCGCGCTTTCCTACAGTTTCTTTTGACAGCTTCTTTTGACAGCTTCTTTTGACAGCTTCTTTTGACAGCTTCTCCTGTGGTTCTCTGACAGAAAGATGCCAAGATGCCATTCTCTCACTTGTCTCTCGCCGTCTGCCTTTTCGGCGCCTGTGCCGTCGCCGGCCTGTCGGCGACTCCGGCTTCGGCACAAGCTCCGGCGCCTGCCAAGCCTGTTGCTCCGTCTGCCCGTGCCTTGACACCGGCGCAAGGAGCGGCTCAGGCGCTGAACCATGCTCACACGGCCAAAACTCTGTCCGCGCTCACTCCCTACCTCACCAATGAGTTCGCCGCCTTTTTCGGCATCGAACTTGGGGATGCCGTCTCTGCCATGAGCGACAACGCAGCGCCGCTGTCCCCAGAAGAGAAATCTTCGCAGGCTGCGGAGGAAGTATTTGACCACAAAATGAGTGCGCTGATGAACCGCTACATGGGGATAGACAAGGCATCTAAGCTTTCTGAAAGGCCGCCCGGTTTTCCTGCTGTGATCGCACACGGCCGCCAGTTTCTGGCGGAGGCTTTGGTCCTGGGCAGCGACTACGAAAAGGCCGCACCGTCAAAAGAGTACCCTCCTCTCAATTCGATGGGCAGCGGCAACCCTTTTCCGGCGTCAAGTGCTTGCACGTTCCATGTTCTCAGCTCAACCCGTGTTCGAATTGTGCCGCGCACGAAGCCGCAGATTCTTTTTGAAGCACGACTGGAAGAAGGGCAATGGCGCATTGGTTCGGGACATCCACTATTTAACGAAAGCTCCTATACCTCCGGACCAAAAATGCCACGCCTCACGCCGCAGGTCGCCGCGTTCCTGAAAGCCGTTGATGATGGCGACGCCGCAGCAGTCAGCCGGATGCTCCAAGCGGCCCCGGCGCTTGCCAATACGACCCCGGCTTACCTTAAAGCTCACTCCGAGAAAGTCAGCAACCTTCTGCTGTCTATCGCGTCCCTCCATCACAATGTGCCGATGATGACACTGCTGCTGAAGGCCGGCGCAAAAGTCAACGCGGAGAACGATTTCGAGAAAACAGCTTTAGACAAGGCCGCACAGTTCGGCAGTAAAGAGGTTGTGACGCTTCTGCTGGCTCATGGCGCAGACACGGCGCACCAGGACGTCTTCGGCAAAACTGCACTTTACCGAGCGGTCGAAGGAGACAATCCTTCCACAGTTGCTGCGCTGCTGGCGCACGGCGCGGATGTCAACGCCGACGACGATGAGGGGAAAACGCCGCTCGGAGTGGCACTGGCCTGGTCCTCTCAGGAAGCGGACCATGCGGCGATTATCAAGCTGCTGCGGCAGCACGGGGCGAAAAGGTAACTACTTTGAAGCTGTCCTGGTTTTGTCTTGCGGTCTTTCTTGGGAGCGTCACGGCGCTCCCTGCTGCGGCCCAGGCCCCTTCGCTTGCTGGCCCTCTCGCGCCGGCTCAAGGCGCGGCTCAGGGGCTAGACCGCGCCCACCAGGCAAAAGACCTGGCCGAGCTGAACTCCTGCGTGACTAGACAGACGGCGGCTATTCTCGGCCTGGGTTTAGTGCTTGTCGGAGATTCGAACGGATTGGGGAAGGCATTTCAAGACAAAGTGGCTGCTTTAATGAGCCGCTACTCGCTCACACGCAAACTATTGGACGTCGCAGACAAGTCAAATACTGTGCCGCCTGGGCTGGCCCCACGCGGCCACCAGTTTCTGGCCGACGCCCTGATACTGAAAGAAGACTACGAGAATAATCCTGCGCCGGGAAAAAGTAAAATTTTCGCGGATAAGTTCATCGGCAGTGATTTACCTGCGTCCAAAGACTGCACGTTTCGTGTTCTCAGCCCGACGCGCGTTCAAATCGTACCGCGCAGCGATCCTCATTCCCCCCTTGAAGTCCACTTGGAAGAGGGGCGATGGTGCCCTGATGTCAACTTGCAGGAAGAAGATACCTCAGACTCTTCCGAGCCGGATCTGCAAACGATTACGCCGCGAGCTGCCGCGTTCATCAAAGCGGTAAGCGGTAACAACGCCGCCGTGGTGGGTAAAATGCTGAAGGTAAACCCCACAGCACAACCTGCCAGTCGCGACGCTGCTGCTTCAGGCCGGAGCAGACGTCAACGGGGTAGGCCATTTTGAGCAAACGGCTCTCAGTCATGCCGCTTTCTTCGGCGAAGCGGATAGGGTCAGGCTTCTTCTTGCTCATGGCGCAAATGTCGCGCACAAAAACGCATTTGGTGACACCGCACTGCATCTTGCGATTGATGGAGATAATCCTTCCGTGGTTGCTTTGCTGCTGGCGCACGGCGCGAATGCAGACGCCCGTGACCTCGACGGAAAAAGTCCGCTTGCGCTGGCACTTGACCCCGCCCATCAATGGCCACACCATGCCGAAGTTCTCATGCTGCTCCGGCAGCACGGTACGAGGAAGTAGTTCGCACTTCAAAGCAAGTTAGGAAACATCATGCCGAATTTCCATTCTTCCCGTTTCTGCCTCGCCGCTTGCTTGTTGGGGGCGTGCGCCGCCGCCGGCCTGTCAGCGCTTCCGGCCTCGGCGCAGCCGACTCCGCCTGTGCCTGCCAAGCCGGCCCCTGCACCTGCTGCTAATCCTGTTCCCCCTGCACCGGCAGCCCCGCTTGCCGGCGTGACACCGGCGCAGGGGGCGGCTCAGGCGCTGGACCAGGCCCACACGGCCAAAACTGTGTCTGCGCTCAATCCTTATCTCACGAATGAGTCGGCGGCTTTTCTGGGCTTTACCCTCGTGCTTGCCGACTCCCTCATCAGCGGCATGGCATCCGCATTCACCCCGAATGGCAAATCGCCGCAGGCCGCGACGGAGAAAGCGTTTCAGGATAAAGTGGACGCTCTGCTGAACCGTTACTCGCTGACCGACAAGATGCTCGATCCCTCTAAAAAGGCGGACAGCTTGCCGCCCGCCCTGATCACACACGGCCACCAGTTCCTGTCGGATGCCTCTGCATTGAGCGAGTCCTACGAAAAAAGCCATGCGTCGGCAAAGAGCAAAACCATTGGCTCACAAATGAACGGCAGTGACCTCCCGACATCCAGCCAGTGCACTTTCAAGGTTCTCAGCCCAACGCATGTCAAAATCGTGCCGCGCGGCAACCCGAAGTCCTCCCTTGAGGCGCATTTGGAAGACGGGCAGTGGCGCATTGACATGATTGGTCTGATGGATGACTCCGCCCCCAGCCACTCAGCCTCCACTCAGCCCAAACCGAAGCCGAGATCAAAGCCGAAGCCAAAGATGATCACGCCGCAGGCTGCCGCGTTCACTCAAGCCGTTTACGACGGCGACGCTGCGGCGGTAGGTAAAATGCTCAAATCGAATCCCACGCTTGCCAACCTGCGACTGCCCGGCCAGTTCGACGGGGATGCCGGCCCCGATACTAACCCGCCGCTGTTCGATGCGGTATTTTTCGACGAAATTCCAGTGGTCGCGCTTCTGCTGAAGGCCGGGGCAAAAGTTGATGCAGAAGACGAGGATGGGGAAACGCCCCTCGCTGATGCCGCCGTCTTCGACCGCAAAGAGGCGGCGGCGATTCTTTTGGCTCACGGCGCAGCGATTGGGCACCGAAACACGTCCGGCGAAACCGCATTGCATGAAGCCGTTTGGCATAACAGCTTCGGCACGGCGGAATTGCTGCTGGCGCATGGCGCGGATGTCAACGCCCGCGACAACACGGGGAAGACCCCGCTTGCGGTGGCGCTGAGTCGGTCTGATTACAAAGCGGAGTTTGCGGCGATCATCAATTTGCTGCGACAGCACGGCGCGAAGAAGTAAGCTGCCGCTGATAAAAGTTTGGAAGAAAGATTTGAAAGACATGAGGCTTAAATTGCGCTTTTTCCGTTTCCGCCTGACCGCCTGCCTGTGGGGGGCGTGTGCCGCCGCCGGCTTTTCGGCGCTCCCGGCCTCGGCGCAGCCGGCGGCTCCGAACGCTGCGGCGCAGCCGCCGCTTCAAGGAGCTGCTGCCGCACTGGACCATCTCCATCAGGCGAAACTTCTGACGGAGATGAACCCGTATCTCACGGGTGGATCCGCCGCCTTTTTAGGCTTCACCCTCGTGATTGCCGACTCTTTCATCAGCGGCATGACAACGGCGCTTTCTCCAAAAGACAACTCTCCGCAGGCCGCGACGGAGAAAGCGCTTCAAAGTAAAGTGGATGCGCTTCTGAAGCGCTACTCGGTGACAGACAAGGCATTCAAACTTTCTGAAAAGCCGGACGCTTTGCCGCCTGCACTGACCGCACGCGGCCACCAGTTCCTGTCGGATGCCCTGGCCCTGAGCAGCGACTACGAGAAGGCCCAGCCGCCAAAAAAAGACTCTGCTTTAGGCTCGCAGTTCAGCGGCAGCGATTTCCCCGCGTCAAGCGCCTGCACGTTCCACGTTCTCAGCGCGACCCGCGTTCAAATCGTGCCGCGCACGAAGCCGAAGTCTGCCTTTGAAGCGCGACTGGAAGAGGGGCAGTGGCGCATTGATCTGGGAGGTCTTCTGGAGTATTCAACAAACAGTCCCTCCGCCTCCAAACCGAAAACGACACTCATCACGCCCCAGGCCGCCGCGTTTCTCAAAGCCATTGACGATGGCGACGCCGCAGCGGTAAGCCGGATGCTCCAAGCGGCGCCGGCGCTTGCCAATACGCCCCCGGCGTACCTCAAAGCTCACTCTGAGGAAGTCAGCGACTTTCCCCTGACGACCGCGTCGCTCCGTAGTAATACGCCGATTGTCACGCTGCTGCTGAAGGCCGGCGCAAAAGTCAACGCAGAGAACGACTTCGGGGAGACAGCTTTGGATCAGGCCGCTCAGTTCGGCAGCAAAGCGACGCTCTTGCTTCTCTTGGCCCACGGGGCAAATGTCGCACACCGAAACGCATTCGGCAAAACAGCGCTGCACCTGGCCGCCGACTCCCGCGACGGCGCTAATGCCGTCGCGATACTGCTGGCGCATGGCGCGGCGGTGAACGCCCGCGACGAGGAGGGAAAAACGCCGCTCGGAGTGGCCCTGGCCCGGTCCTCTCAGGAAGCGGACCGTGCGGCGGTTATCAAGCTGCTGCGCCAGCACGGCGCGAAGAAGTAAGGGACACGGTTAAAAGGACATCATGTTTAACTTCTGTTTCAACTTCTGTTTTTCTCGTTTCTGCCTTGCCGCCTGCCTGTGGGGCGCGTGTACCACTACCGGCCTGTCGGCACTTCCCGTTTTAGTTTAGCCTGCGGCTTCTGTTTCTACTAAACTGGCGGCAGCGCCGCCACTTCAAGAGGCTACCGCCGCCTTAAACCATATCCACAAAGCAAAGTTTCTCACCGAGATGAACCCATACCTGACTGCTGAGTCCGCCGCTTTCGTTGGTCTCATACTTGTCAAGTCCCCGCAGGCCGCGACAGAGAAAGCGTACCAAAACAAAACGGAGGCGCTGCTGAACCGCTATGAGCTGACCGATAAGACACTCGACAACTCTCAAAAGCCGGATGCTTTGCCGCCTGCACTGATCGCACGCGGCCACCAGTTCCTGTCGGATGCCCTGGCCCTGAGCAGCGACTACGAGAAGGCCCAGCCGCCAAAAAAGAACTCCGCTTTAAGCTCGCAGTTCAGCGGCAGTGATTTCCCCCTGTCAAACGCCTGCACGTTCCATATCCTCAGCGCGACCCGCGTTCAAATCGTGCCGCGCGACGAGCTAATGTCTGCCTTTGAAGCACGGCTGGAAGAAGGGCAGTGGCGCATTGATGTGGGAAGTCTTGTGGATGACTCCCCAGACGATTTGCCTCCTCCGAAAACGCTCACGCCGCAAGCGGCCGCGTTCATCAAGGCCGTTGGCGCCGGCGATGTCGCAGTTGTGGGTCAAATACTCAAAACGACGCCCACACTTGCTAATACGCCTCCTGCTCGCTTGAAATCTCACTCGGAGGAAGTCAGCGACTTTCCGCTGTCCATCGCGTCTTTCCATCACGATGTGCCAATGATGACGCTGCTGCTTCAAGCTGGGGCAAAAGTCAACGCAGAGAATGAAAGCAAAGAGACGGCTCTCGATGCTGCTGCCTTCTTCGGCGGCAAAAACTCATTGGTGCTTCTCTTAGCCCACGGCGCAGCTATCGATCACCGAGACAATGTCGGCGAAACTGCTTTGTATCGAGCGATGGAGGTAGATAGCGCCGATGTGGTGGCGGTGCTGCTGGCGCACGGTGCGGATGCCAACGCCCGCAATAACGAAGGAAAAACGCCGCTTGCAGTAGTGCTTGATCCATCCGATCATGGCCTCAACAGTGCGGCGATTATCAAGCTGCTGCGCCAGCATGGCGCGAAGAAGTAAAGCATAAGGGCTAGAAAGACACCATGTTTAACTTCCGTTTCTTTCATTTCTGCCTCGCAGCCTCTTTGCTGGCCTGTGCCGCTGCCGGAGTCTCCGCGCCTCCGGCTCAAGCCCCTGCGCCAAGTGCCGCCAAGTCGAAGACGCTCACGCCGCAGGCTATCGCGTTCCTCAAAGCGATTAAGGACAACAATGTTGCCCTCGTCAGGCAAGATCTAAAGGCAAATCCCGCGCTTGCCAATCTGCCGGTCTCGTTTTACAAGGGAAACACTGGCCGCGTCAGCGATCCGCCGCTGTTCCAGGCAGCAGAGAACAATAATATCGAGGTCATGACGCTGCTGCTGAAGGCCGGGGCAAAAGTCAATGTGGAAGACTTCTTCACGGGAACGCCGCTCGATCAGGCCGCTTTCTCCGACGGCAAAGAAGCTGTGGAGCTTCTTTTGGCTCACGGCGCAGACATCGAGCACCAGGACCATTCCAACAGAACTGCGCTGTACCGCGCGGTCGAGGGAGATAACGCCGACACGCTCGCCCTGCTGCTGGCGCATGGCGCGAATGTGAACGCCTGCGACCTTGACGGAAAAAGCCCGCTGGCGGTAGCGCTTGATCCGCCCAATCGCAAACCAGGCCACGCCGAAGTTCTCACCCTGCTGCGCCGGTACGGAGCGAAGGCGAAGATGCTCACGCCGCAGGAGGCTGCATTTCTCAAAGCCATTGACGACAGCGACGCCGCTTCTGTGAAGCAGGACTTGAAGATCAATCCTGCACTTGCCAATCTGCCGCCGACGTTTGACACAAAAAGCCGCGACGATATGAGTGAGCTGCCGGTGCTGAAGGCGGCGCGGAACAATGATGTTCAGGTGATGGCGTTGCTGCTGAAGGCCGGGGCAAAAGCTGATGCAGAGAACGATTATGGGGACACAGCTCTTAATCTGGCCGCTTTCCACGATGATGCCGATATGGTCACGCTTCTCTTGGCCCACGGCGCAAACATCGCGCACCGAAGCAGTGGTCTCGGCCAAACCGCCCTGCATCAAGCTGTGGAGGGAGATCATCCCGACATCATCACGCTGTTGCTGGCACACGGCGCGGACGTCAACGCCCGTGACAATGAGGAAACAACGCCGCTTGCGCTGGCGCTTGACTTTTCTCATCGGGGAATGGACCGCACGGCGGTCTCGAAGCTTTTACGCCGGCACGGGGCGAAGAAGTAAGAGCTGCTCAAAGCAGTTGAGAGGATACTATGCTTACCTTTCCGCCGCTTCTGCCTCGCCGCCTGCTTGCTGGCTTGCGCTGCCGCCGCAGTCTCCGCGCCTCCGGCTCAAGTTCCCAAGCCAGACGCGATTGCATTTTCGCGGGCAATCTAGAAGGAAGACGGGGTAGGTGTGGCGAAGTGTCTGAAAGCTAATCCCGGCCTGGCGAATGCGCCGCTTGTGTTTGGCGATGGGCCGATCGGCTCCGAGACGCATCTACCGCTGTCGCTGACGGCGTTCGAGGGGAATGCACCGATTGCTGCGCTGCTAATCCAGGCCGGGGCAAACGTGAATGCAGTAGATCAACATGGACAGACCGCTCTAGATAACGCTGTCACTTTTCACAGATCACAAGTGGTCACGCTTCTTGTGGCGCATGGCGCAGACATCGAATTTAAAGATACGGCCGGCACGATGGCATTACAAAGAGCGGTAATGGCGGATGACCCTGATATGGTTGCCCTGCTGCTGGCGCATGGTGCAAATGTGAACGCTCAAGACGTCGAGGGGAAAACGCCGCTTGCATTGCTGCGTAATTCTAACATTCAAGGCCGGAACCATCCAGCAATCCTTGCGTTGCTCCGGCAGCACGGCGCGAAGGGATAACGGCAAAAAGGAGCATTCACTATGATCATCGGCAAAATCGGCGCAGACCTGCGCCCTCTTATTCCAATCATCGTTCAAGGCGCAGACGGGCAGGAGCGCAAAATCCCGGTTCTGCTTTCTACCGGGTTCGGCGAGGCGCTGCTTCTGCCGGCCACCGAAGTGGCCGCACTCGGTCTGCCGCAGACGGGAACGCGCCCGGTCGAGTTTCCCGACGGCAGCCGGATCGTCGCAACCGTCCATCCGGCCCAAATCCTGCTGATGGGCGAGGCGCAGGACGTGGACATCCTCGCGGGCGGGATCGAGCCGCGCATGGGATTGAAACTCTTGGACGACTGCCGGGTCAGCATGAGGTTCGTACCAGGCGAAGCGGTCGAAGCCGAGCGGCTGTAACTCAGGAGAAGGCCGATGTTCCGTGTGCCACTGTTCCTGCTTTCGCTGCTCGGTGCCGTGCTGCTGGTATCACCATCTGCGGCACAAACCCCGTCTCCGAAAACTGCCGCGAAGCTGCTCCGTTTGCTGCCGCTGCCGGAAGGAACACTTAACCCGCAGCTAGAGATTTCGACGATGGGATTGAGCTACTCCCCAGGGCAAGGGTACACACTTTTTCGTCGGCGCAACGATTATGCCGCGCAGATTGTTCAAGTGCGCCGGATGCTGACAGGCGGCATCAAGGACGCGGCCCGTGAGCGCCGCTTGGGAAACTTGTATCGCGTCGTGGGCCTCGCCGGCAAATCAGCGGTGGCCTTTCGTCAAAGTGAAAACATTTGCCGGAACATCCTACGCCGGGAGCCTGACAATGGCCTTGCACTCGCGGAGTATGGACGTACTTTAGAAGCATCAGGCCGGGTCGCCGCTGCGGAAGCATACCTGCAAAAAGCCGTAAAGACAGCACCAGACAGCCCTGAAGTTTGGCTGGCGCTCGGCCATACTTTGAGCACCGAAGCTGCACCGGCAACCGAACCGAAAATGCACTTCGCCCGCAAAGCCGAAGAAGCCTACGACCACGCAGTCTGCCTTGCGCCGCGTAATCCGGCGGCCTGGATTGCTCGCGCTGACTTTCGTACCTGGGATTTACCGCAGGCTTCGGGGCAGTTTGTTTCGCGGGACGGCTTAACTGACTATGAGCATGCGGCAGCACTTACCCCAAATGACCCCTATGCACAGGCACAGGTCGCGACTATTGACTGCTTCACGTTTGAGCTGGCGCACCACATGTTTACTAGCCTTAAAGCGACGAAGATGGAGCCTCCGTCGTCCGACCATCGGGCGGAGGCAATTCTTCGGCATATCACTGCGATTGCACATTCCACCTCTGGGAAGCAGTCGGCGGAAGCGTATGCCGCCCGTGCTTGGGTACAATTTGAGTTCTTTCACGACGCCGCCGGAGCGCAAAGGTCAGTTCGTCTCGCCCTGGTTGAGTATCCCGCCGAACAGGATGCGATTGATTACCGAATGCACGTCGCGTTAGTGACTGGTGATCATGCTTTGCTGGCGGCCGCCTGCCGCCGGGAACTGGAACGCCGACCGGGAGTTTATCTGCGTGTTGTGCTGGCTTACGCCGATTACTTCTTGGCCCAGCAGAAGCCGAATTACTGGCGGGAAGGCTTGGCGCAGATGGAGCTTGCCCACGCCGCCGCGCCGCGCGACTACGCCTTCGCTCTCGGCCTGGCAACGTTTCTGCTGGAAACAGGGCAGGCGCATCGTGCGAATGCTTTGCTGAACAAGATCGCGCCGCGAGTGCAAACGCATCCGAAAGAGCAGCAGACGGAGTACGACCTGACGCGCGGTGTTGGGGCGACGCTTGCCGGGCAGGAACAAGACGCGCAGGCATTTTTCAGCCTCGCTCGGAAGAACGATCCCAAAAATCAGGCGGCGTCGGCACTGGCGCTTCTGCCGAACTAGAAGCGTGTCACCCTAAATACGCCTGCGCGAGTGTTCCGCAGAGGGCGGCAGCGCTGAACAGCGCGGCAATGCCGCCTGCGGGCCAGGCAATGCCCGATGCCGGCGTGTGCCGCCGCAGGGAGAGCATCTCGCATCGCACGAGTGCCTGCTGAACAAAGTGCCGATAAGCCTGCGGAAAAGCGATGAACATGGACGTGCCCTCCTAAATCTGCTTTGCATCAGTGTAGAAGGAAGTAGCCAAAGCCACATTGCCATAATGCACAGAGTAAGTGTGAAATGCAGCACAGGGCAAGAGCAAAAAGGCGCGGGTGAGACTACTCACCCGCGCCTTTTGCCCTAGAAGTTCAATTTGAACTAGGCGGCGGCTGCCTTGCGCTTCCGCGCTTTAAGAACCAGGCCGGCGGCACCGAGGCCGACGAAGGCCCAAATGGCGATGGCGGACGGCTCCGGGGCGGCGGACGCAGGAACGGTGGTGGTGTTTAACCCGCCAAAGGCCGCTTGGAAGTAAGACGCGCCTTGACCCCCTGGTAGGAGTGGTTGAAGTAAAGCACCTCCACTGAATGCTGCCCGGCAGTGAGTGCATCGGAGCCGAACAGATTAGCATAGGCATGGACGCCGTCATTATTGATGACTTCTTTTCCGTCAACAAATAGGGCCGAGCCGTCGTCGGAACCTAATCTGAAGGTGTAGGAGTTTGCCGCCGGCACGTTCACGAAAGCCTTCAAGTCAAAAATGCCGTCCTGAAGGTTGGTGTTGTTCCCGACATACGAATTGCCGTCGGTTCCCAAAAAGCCCTTGACAGTCGAATTGTCGTTGCCGTTGTATCCGGGGTTGTCAAGCAGCGATTGGGTCGCGGTAAAGACTCCGGTCGGGGCATTTTTCGCGATGAAACCCTGCGCCAAAGCAATGGAAGTGATGCTTTGGGACGCATCGTAGTAGAACGTGCCGTTGAGTGTGTTTGTGATCACAGTTTGGGCGTGTGCGGAAGGCACGGCAGCGAGACCGAGTGCGGTAACTCCGAGAAGCGGAGCAGCCCTGCCGATTTAGGTGTTTGTACGAGTATTGTTCCAGATATTATTGCGGGTGCAAGCAAGGTTACGATTATTTCGCAGGCAGAAGTGCCAAAAGCCACTGAGCCAGGCGCCGCTTCACTTTTCGTTGGCAATATAGTCTACGATGACTTCGCAGGGAGCGGCCAAAAATAGCTCGCGGGTCATGTCGCCGGGTAGCCCGCGCAGGCGATCGGGGCGGCCGCCGAGGACGAGGAGATCTACATGCTCCTCGGTGATCAGCGACAAAATGCGCTCGTGGGCTTTGCGGGTGCGGTGGATAGTTGACTCCACCTGCACCTTGTACGGTACGGCGGCCCGTTCAGCGATATTGAGGGCGTTCGCCGCGACCGATTCGGCGTCGGGCAGGGACGCATCGAGCGGCAGGATGCGCGGGACTTCGATAATATACGCAAGCTGAATGCGTGTCTGCGTACCTTCGGCGAGCCGGTAAGCGACTTCCAAAGCGCGGTTTGAGTACGGCTGGTCTACGGCAGGAATCAGCATACTGGTCCATTGGCCCGGCGCGGCGTTTTTCTCGTTGCTCCGGCTCGGCAAGCGGCGGTTGAACAGGGACATGTAACGGAGCCTCCTGGGTACGGGGAGATTTCGGGTATAATTGTTATGAGGATTGTACCCGAAATGGCACTCACAACAGAAACCGTTATCACAAATGAACAGATACTCACGGCGCTGCGCCGTGTCATAGACCCGGATTTTCGCAAAGACTTGGTGACTTTGGGAATGATCAAAAACGTCGCCGCCGACGGTCCCAACGTGTCGTTCACGGTGGAGCTGACGACACCGGCCTGCCCACTGAAAGAAGAAATCGAGCGGATGTGCCGCGAAGAAGTCGGAAGCATTCCCGGCATCGGCACGATCACGATTGAGATGACCGCCGTAGTCCGGGCGAACACCGGGCGCGGCATACCGACCCAGCAGGCGCTGCCGGGGGTCAAGAACATTGTCGCCATTGCGTCCGGCAAAGGCGGGGTCGGCAAAAGTACGGTCTCGGCGAATATCGCCTGCGCTCTGGCCCAGATGGGCGCGAAAGTCGGCCTGATGGACGCCGACATTTACGGCCCGTCCATTCCGATTATTATGGGCGTCGAAGACCGTCAGCCGGAAGTAGACAAGAAAAAAGAAGTCATGCTGCCGATTGAGCAGTACGGCGTCAAGATTATGTCCATGGGCTTTTTGCAGCCCGGCGGCTCGGCGGTCATCTGGCGCGGCCCGATGGTTGCAAAAGCCGTCCAGCAGTTCCTGCGCGACGTGCAGTGGGGCGAGATTGATTACCTGATTGTAGACCTGCCGCCCGGCACCGGCGACGCCCAGCTCACGCTGGCGCAGGCAATCCCACTGTCCGGCGCAGTTGTCGTGATGACCCCGCAGGATTTGGCGGCGGCGGTCGCGGTCAAAGCCGTGTCCATGTTCAAGCGCCTCGATGTTCCCATTTTGGGCATTGTCGAGAACATGTCGTACTTCCTGTGTCCAACCTGCAACTCGCGCCACCATGTTTTCTCGCACGGCGGCGGGCAGCAGGCGGCGGAAGCCCTGCAAGTCCCGTTCTTCGGCGGTATCCCGCTGGCGCTTGAAATTGGCTCGGAAGCCGATGAAGGGACGCCGTCGGTGGTCGCAAACCCGAACGGCCCGTATGCCCAGGTCTTCCGCGAAGTTGCCGAGCGGATCGCCCAGGCCGTGAGTATCGGCGCACGGGCGTTTGTGCCTCTGGCGATGAGTAAATAGTTCGGAACCCCTCCCGCTCGTTCCTGGCACTTGCGGCATCCTGCCTCAGTGTCGCTCCCTCAGCACTGGCTCCCTGGAAGGCCCCTGTTAGGGAAGGGCAATAAGAACAAGGGCGGAAACAGAAGCGTTCGCCTCTTGTCTGCCTCTCTTGGCCCTTCCCTAACAGGGGCCTTCCAGGGAGCCAGTGCTGAGGGAGCGACACTGAGGCAGGATGCCGCAAGTGCCAGGAACGAGCGGCCCCTAGTCGCAGGGCCTCCGTAGCGGGGTGAAGAGGGGTTCTTATAATCATGACCCTCCTCGAATACCTCCTGCTCGTTGTCGCCCTCGCGTTCGGCTTCGGCGGCACGGCCTGGCTGGTGGGCCGCTACGATCTGCGCCGCTCGAACTTCCTCAAAAATCGCATTCCGTCGGTTGCCGGCCTGGCATTTGTCTTAGGCGCTGAGTTCTTTTACGGCAGTGAGGCGCTGGTGCAAGGCTGGCGGACTTCACTCGCTTCGGTCTACTTTCTGATAACGGTCGGCTTCGGCGGCCTGGGGCTGCTGGACGACCTCAAAGGCGACCGGAGCGCGGGCGGCTTTCGCGGGCATCTTCAAATGCTGCGTCAGGGCAGAGTCACGACTGGGGCGATCAAAGCCATTGGTGGCGGGCTTCTGAGCCTGGTTGCAGGCTACTTCATCACCGTGCCGGGGCCGCTCTGGACCGCGCTTGTTGCGGGGCTGCTGATTGCGCTGTCGGCGAACACGCTGAACTTGCTGGACCTTCGGCCGGGCCGCTGCTTGTTTGGGTTTGGGATAGGGGTGCTGATCATTTTCCTGACTCTGCTCGGCCAGCATTCGCTGTCGTCAGGGACACTGCTGTGGGCGGCGGTTGCGTTCGCTGTGATTTTGTACCCGCTGGACTCCGGCGGCACGGTGATGCTGGGAGATACCGGGGCGAATGCGTTTGGAGCAGTGCTAGGCGTTGCGGGCGCGATCTACTTCCCGCCGCTTGTGCAGGCCGTTCTCGTCGCGCTTCTGCTAGCATTCCAAGTCTGGTGCGAGCGGCACTCGCTGACGGGGTTTATCGAAAGCCATCCAGCGCTACGCGCTTTGGACCGAAAAATCGGCGTCCGCGCGGAGCCGGACCGCGCCGAGATAAGTGGCTGAGTAGTCGGACGCATCGCAGAAATCCACCCGGACGCCGAGGCCGCCCCGCGAATGCAGAAACCGGCCGTCGCCGAGCGCAATCCCAACATGGGTGGGGCGCTTGTCGTCGCGGCGGCTGAACGCGACTAAATCTCCGGCGTCTAAAATCGCCGTTTCCAGCGATTGCTCCTCTTCCACACGCTCAAAGCGCTTGTCCGCGAACTGCTGGTGCGCGTCGCGCAGAAGTTGAATACCGCTGAGCTTGTAGGCAAGCTGAGTCAGCCCGGAGCAGTCCATGCCGAACGGAGTTGTGCCGCCCCAGAGGTAGGGGGTTCCGATGAACCGCTTGGCGGTCTCGGCGGCGACACTGCCGAGGGCGCTGACAAGGTCGCTGCGTTTCAGGCCGCTTTCGGCGGCAAATTGAAAATTGTCGGCGTCGTGGGTCCGGCTCAGGCTGACCGCATGGACAAAGCCTTCGGTGCCGCCGGGAAGATGCACGGCAGCCCAGTCGTCGCTGCCGCGACGATCAACGGCAATCTGGGTTCCGGCAGTCAGCTTGGTCAGGATCTCGGAGCGGGCATCAGGGTAGGTGTAGACATCGGCAAACAGGGTTGCGATGGTGGTAGACAGCAGATCGCCGAAGTCGCTCTGCGGGGCGAGAAGGCGGGCGTCTATCCAGCCAGCATAACGGTCTTCCGCCCGCACCCGGCAGAAGCCGCTTTGCTCTTCCAAAACAGCGACGCGGTCGCCCAAGATCGCCTGAGAAATCATCTCCGAACCGGTATCGGGAGCGGCGTACAGCACGGCGACGTTTTGAGCAACAACTTTTTGGATCACGACTTGATCGGTCACTCGAATGTAATTTCCGTGCGGTCGCCAAGATGGATGCGGTCGCCGTGCGCGAGAAGATGCTCCTGATGCGCCAGCAGGGTTTCTCCATTCAGCCGGGTTCCGTTGGTGCTGCCGGTGTCCACAAGAAAGTAGCTGTTTTCGCGATGGACAATCTCGGCATGACGGCGGGAAACGGCGTCGTCCATCTCGATTTCCACGTCCGGGTAATAGTGAAGAGCGCTGTCGGGCCGCCCAATCGTGGTCACGTCTTTGGTCAAGGTGAACGGTGCAGACAACCGCCCGATACGAACCACGATCTGCGGCACGGCGGGCGGCGTAGCGGCGGGGGCAGGAGTATCCAGGACAAAGGGGGCGACGGGAGGAGTTTCGGCACTGAAGTCTGAGGACAGCCAGGAAGAGGATGCCGGGAGCGTCTCAAAGTCAGTGTCATGTTCAAGCGCAGCGTCATGGTCAAATGCGGCGTCATGCTCCGCCGTCTCCGGCGGCGGCATCGCGAACACAGACTCGCTGAAATGCGGTGTGTCGTAGACCTGGGCGTGAGGTTCGGGCGGGGCCGCCGCGTCGTCGGTGTAATCCACCAGTGTCAGCGGGCCGTCGGCGGGCAGGGCCGTCTCGTGGTCATCAACGCGAGTGGGATGAGGGTCGGCGGCATCAAAGTCGGGCAGTCCGGGAGTGTCTAAAGAGGGAGTTTCTGTGGTGGTTTCAGTGGAGGACTCGGTTTCTGCGCCGGGTGTTTCTGTCGGTGCCTTGTCCTTGCGTAGTTTCCAGTTCGCCATAAGTTAGATCCGCTCCCGCTCAAGTGAGTTGATACCGTAGTATGTTACAGTATATCACGCCGGGCAGAGCGTGTCAAGCAACCGGCAGAAAGTCAACCGGCGCGGGGCCGGTTGCGAAATCCCGCGCGGATGTGCTATAATTCGGCCCATACGACGAATACAAATCAGAGTTTGACAAGACAAACAAAGGAAACGCACGATGAAACGCACCTACCAGCCGAAAGTCCGGCATAAAATGAAAACTCACGGGTTCCGCGCCCGGATGTCCACGCCCGATGGCCGCAATGTTCTGAAGCGCCGCCGCGCGAAAGGCCGCTACCGGCTGTGCGTCACCCATACGGTGACCATTCCTAAGAGCATTTAGCGGTCAAGAATAGGGGCGTGGGAATAAATTCCTACGCTGTGGGGTGCAGATGCCTAGTCTCCACCTGCGTGGAGAAGGAAAAGACCATAGTTAGTATCCTGCTCTGTGCCCGCGAAGGCGGACATTGGATGTCTGCGCCCCACAGCGTAGGAATTTATTCCCACGCTCTTCTCTGGGGGTATCCTATGCTTCCGCGCGTGTCCCGGCTGAAACGCAGCCGGGACTTCCAAGCGATTTACAAGCGGCGATTGTCCTGGGCCTCACCCGCGCTTGTGCTGTATGTCCGGTTTCGGACCCCGCGCGAGCCGGAATCGTCTCGCCTCGGATTTGTCATCTCGAAAAAGATCGCAAAACGCGCCCACGACCGGAACCGTTTGAAGCGGCGTCTGCGCGAGATCAGCCGGCTTCTGCTGCTGCCGTCGGCGGTGCGGCCTTATGATGCCCTCGTGGTCGCGCGAACTGCCGCGCCCGCTGCCGACTTCGCACAGCTTACGGCGGAGCTGACAAGCCTTGGCCGGCAGGGCGGGCTTCTTTAAGAATTTGAACGACTGATGCGGCACGTTTTAGTAGCGTCCTTGCGTATCTATCAGCGGTATGTCTCGCGCTGGACCCCGCCGCTGTGCCGGTTCTCGCCGACCTGCTCGGAGTACGCCGTCCAGGCGATTCTGAAACACGGGGCTGCACGCGGAGTCGGGATGGCCTTGTGGCGGCTTTGCCGCTGTCATCCGTTTCATCCGGGCGGGTACGACCCGGTCCGATAAGCAGCGGTCTGATTAAGTAAGCGGTCTGATTAAGTAAGCGATCTGATTAAGTAAGCGATCTGATTAAGTAAATGGGAGTTTGGATGAAGAGTCTTTTCGCCGCCCGGCGTGCTGTGCTGGGTGCGGCGTTCTTAACTTGGGCGCTGCTGTCGTTTGGCGGGCCGGTTTCGGCACAGTCGCCCGCCGATGTGCCGCCGGCCTACGGTATCGCCCAGCGTCTGCAAGCGGAAGCGGCCACGGCTGGCGATGCCCAGACCGCGCATAACCGTTATTACCAGGCGGTTTTGCAGCTTCAAACGGTTGTCAAAAGCAAAGCCTACGGCCACTCCGATTTTGCAAAGCAGGCGCTGCGCCAGCAGGCGGCGATTGAAGAAAACCATCTTTCTGACAACAACGCCGCCATTCAGTCCCTGCAAACCCTGCACAACACGTTCCCGGAAGACAAAGCCGTCCTGCCGGAGATTGTCCGGGTTGGCACTGAATTAGATCATTTCAACAGCACTGTCACGCCGCGCTCGACCCCGTTCCACATCTTCGGCGCGGCGCTGTACCATGTGATTGACTTCTTTGTCTCACTCACAGGTCGCCAAACCTGGTCGTACTGGCTTGCCATTCTGCTGATCTCGGTGCTGGTGAAGCTCGCGCTGACGCCGCTTTCGAACAAGCAGTACCGCTCGATGAAAGAAATGCAGAAGCTCCAGCCCTACATTCAGGAGCTGCAAGCCAAGCACAAGAACGACAAAGAGCTGCTTGGACGCAAGACAATGGAGCTGTACAAGGACCACGGGATTAACCCGATGGCCGGATGCACACCGCTTTTGTTCCAGCTTCCGATCATGTACACGCTGTACTACACGATCCGCTTGTACCAGTACCAGTTCTCGCACGGCACCTTTTTGTGGATCGGCAGCGGCCTGTCCCATCTGTTCCCACAGTACCTGGGTATCAACTTGGGCCAGCCGGACATCCCGATCCTGCTGATGTACGCAGCGTCCATGTATGTCACCCAGAAGATGACCGTGACGCCGACGATGGACCCGCAGCAGGCGGAAACGCAAAAGATGATGGCGATTATGACCCCGTTCATGACCACCTATTTCTTCTTGCAGTACCACCTGCCGTCGGCGTTTGTGCTGTACTACCTGATTTTCAACATCTTGTCCACGGCCCAGCAGAAGTATTACATGCGGAAACGCGCTGGGGATGTCTCGCCTGGCTCCGGCGGTGACGGCGGCAGCCGTCGCCTTCCTTCCCTGCCCGGCGGCTCCGGCGGCGGCGAGGCGATCCCGCTGAATGGTGTCACAAAGCTCAATGGAAACGGCAGCCTGAATGGGAACGGGTCCAACGGTAGCCGGCGTGTTCCCGCCGGCTCGGTGTCCGAAAGTCCCTCAAACGGCAGCAAAGCCTACACGAACGGCACTGTACCGACCGCCAAAGGCGTGATCGCACCGCCAAAAGTGCATCCGAAGAAGAAGCGGCGCTGAGGAGCGTCAGCAGTCGGAACCGGCACTGGAAGCGCCGGTCTACTTTGTAGTGAAAGTCGAAGCGACTACAGAATAGCCACGAGAGGCGTCTCTTAATCCTCAGTCGCTTCGACTTTCATTCAATAATAGACCGGTACTTCCAGTGCCGGTTCAACCCGTTGCATCTACCAAAAGAACCGGAGCCGCTTTGGCCGAACCAGACACCGCTGAACTGAACACCGCCGAACCCAACGCTGCTGAGGCTCACATAGATATACTCAGTGCCCAGGCGCTGGTCCGTCTGAAGACCCTGCTGTCGCTGGCCGGGTTCGAGGCCGACGCGGCGGAAGAGTCGCGCCACGCAGATACGATCACGTTTGCGGTTTCCGGCCCGGACGCGCCCCTCCTGGTCGGCCTGCACGGGCAGACGCTCGATGCCTTCCAGTATCTGCTGATGCTGATGACCAATAAAGGCCAGCCGAACCGCGTCCGGGTAACGCTCGATGCCGACAGCTACCGCGCCCGCCGCGCCCGCAAGCTGGCGGATTTTGCGAATGAGCTGGCGGCGGAAGTCGGCAAAAGCGGGCAGGAAGCCGTTACCGACGTGCTGAACCCGATGGAGCGGCGTTTGATCCATACGGCTCTCGTAGACCATCCCGATGTTGAGACCTATTCCGAAGGCGACGAGCCGAACCGCTATGTAGTGGTCACGCCGCGCCGGGACACGAAATAATCTCTGTAATTGCGGCCCTTTTGTGCTGTCAAGGCAGGTCTCCGCGCAAGGGGCCTGCCTTTTTCTTCGCTTGACTTTGGAGCCGATACCCCGTATAATGTCCTGTTAGTTGCCCCCTGCACTAGATGTGCCGTTTCCGCTGAAAGTCAGCACCTAAACTCATGCCGTCAGCCGCCGTTTTAGAAGACAATTTAGAAGATAATCTAGAGGGCAAGCTCTCCGAAGAAGCCGGCGCCGAACGCTCGCTGTTTGATCTCACTGTCAGCCTGCCCGGCGTCAGTGAGACATTCGCCGTCGCCCTCGGCAAAGGGTTGAGCATCTTCACTGTCGGCGATCTGCTGAAGCACTACCCGCGCCGGTACGAGGACCGCACCCACTTCAAGCCCATCTGCGACATCAAGCACGGCGAGGCGGTGACAATCAGCGGCAAGGTGATTGGAGTCGAAAACATCCCGACCCGGACGCGCGTGACGCTGACCAAGATCGCGATTGACGACCGCACCGGCATTGCGTTTTTGGTCTTTTTCAATCAGTGGTTCCTGAAAAAGCAGTTTGATAAATTGCAGGGCAAAACGATTGTCGCCTACGGCAAAGCATCCCGCTCAGGCCGGGGCGGCCTCGACTTAACCGATGTGGAATGGGAAGCGCCGGAAGAAGACCGCGACGTGCTTTCGTCGGGCCGCATCGTTCCTGTATACGCCCTGAGCGCGGGACTCTTGCAGGGGAAAGTTCGCCGGGCCGTCTACACGGCTTTAGAGCAGTACGGCGACCTCGTCGAAGAAACCCTGCCGGAGCGGTTGCAGGAACGGCGCGGCCTGCCGCCGCTTGCCGAAAGCTACCAGCAGATCCATTTTCCCGACTCGGAAGAAGCCCGGCTTCTGGCCCAGCGCCGCTTTGTCTTTGATGAGTTCTTCGGCTTGCAATTGTTACTCGCCGTCCGTAAGCGCCAGTCCGAGAAAGCCGCCGGGACGAGCTTTGCTGAAGTCAGCAGCCCGGTCGAGGAACTGAAATCAGTCCTGCCGTACCCGCTGACAGGGGCGCAGGCGCGGGTGATCGGCGAAGTCGCAAAAGACATGGCCGCGCCCCGTTCGATGAACCGGCTCGTGCAGGGGGATGTCGGCGCGGGCAAAACGGTCATTGCGATGGCCGCGCTCCTCATCGCCGTCCGCAACGGCTACCAGGCTGCGCTCATGGCCCCGACTGAGATTTTGGCCGAGCAGCACTATTTGGGCATCCGGCGGACGATGGAAAGCCTCGGAGTTACCGTGACCCTCCTGTCCGGCAGTCTGCCCGCGAAAGAAAAACGCGCCGCGCTGGCGTCGGTGGCGTCCGGCGAGACCCACATCGCGGTCGGGACCCACGCGCTCATCCAAAACGATGTCGCGTTTCATAACTTGGGCCTCGGCGTCGTAGACGAGCAGCACCGCTTCGGGGTCATGCAGCGGGCCGCGCTCAAAAGCAAGGGGGCCGCCCCGGACGTTCTGGTGATGACCGCAACGCCCATCCCGCGCACGCTGACGCTGACGGTCTACGGCGACCTAGAAGTCTCAATTATTGACCAGATGCCGCCGGGCCGAAAGCCCATCAAGACCCATTGGAAGCGCAGCCACGAGCGGGCGTTAGTTTATGAAACTTTGCGTAAAATGCTCCGCGAGGGCCGGCAGGCGTATGTCATCTGTAGCCTGATTGAAGAAAACGAAAAATTACAGGCTCGTGCCGCAACGGAATTAGCCGCCCACTTGCAGGCGCATGTCTTCACCGACTACAAAATCGGCCTGTTGCACGGCCAGATGAAGCCCAGCGAAAAAGAAGAAACGATGACCCGCTTCCGCGACCGCGAGCTGCAACTCTTAGTTGCCACAACGGTCATCGAAGTCGGCGTTGACGTTCCCAATGCCTCGGTGATTGTCATTGAAGACGCGGACAGATTTGGCATGGCCCAGTTGCACCAATTACGAGGCCGGGTCGGGCGCGGCGACACCCAGTCCTACTGCCTGCTCATCGGCGACCCGAAGACCGAAGATGGCGCTTCGCGCCTGACGACAATGGCCCAGACCACCGACGGCTTTCTCATCGCCGAAGAAGACCTCAAGCTGCGCGGCCCCGGCGACTTCTACGGCACCCGCCAGTCCGGCCTGCAAGTTCTGCCCTTCGTGGATGTGGTGCGCGACGTGCCGGTCCTCAAAGAAGCCCGCGAAGAAGCCTTTGCCGTGCTGGCAGAGGACCCCAAGCTGCTCCTGCCCGAACACGCCGCGCTCAAAGCTGTCGTCAAAAGCAAATACAAAAACGTGCTTGGCGTGTCTGCAAGTTGAGCAATGGGCTATAAGCGAGATGGTAAAAAGCTGCTCCACGATGAAGCAGAATGGGCCGAATGGCGCAAAAAGTATGATGAGCTAATAGCGGCCTCTGGCGTACCGGAACTTGTCGTTTCTGACGCCGACCACTGGTACGACTTTCTGGATCACGGCATTCTGGATCATCACGAAGACCCGCTGCACTTTGACGTTGATCATTTGACTATTCGGCAGAAAGCGTTTTTGCTGCAACTTGTTGGAACTGAAGCATCTGGATATACTAGTATTGTCGGCTTAACGCTTATCAGCGAACTAATTTCCGCTGTCAAGCATCGTTACAGGGAGTAGCAGCTAATGGCGCAGATTGCGACACAAGTGGAAGTTCAATACCTCTCGGATGCTGAGGGCAAGGAAGTCGGCGTCATCGTGCCGATTGAGCTTTGGCATGAGATTGAGTCCGAGCGCGAGACGGCTTACTTGCTGAAAAGCGAGACCATGAAGCGGCGTCTGCTGGAAGCGAAGAACCGTCAGGGCGGCATCTCTATGGAGAATGCGCTTGAACGTCTTGGAGTTCGACGGGGCATAAGTGAGGAGCGATAAACAATGACACTGACGCTGACACCAAAAACCGAGGCTATGCTGCTGGCGCGGGCGGAAGATGAAGGGCAGGATGTAAACGTGCTGGCGGATACGCTGCTTGCCGATCTGCTGGCGCGTGCCAAAGCGGAGGAAATTGCCGCAATTCGCGTTGGGCTGGAAGATTGTGACGCGGGCCGTGTTCGCCCATTCTCTGAGTTTGCGGCGAAAATGCAAGCGAAATATAACCTGCCAACCCATTTGTCGGATGAAGAAATTTTCTCCGGTGAAGACGGGCTTGTCAGCAAGTGAGTTTCACTGTTGCGACATCTGAGGTCGCTGAGGCTGAAATTGAAGCCGTGTTTCTGTCGCTGTTCCTGCGGAACCCAGACTTTGCTGCACGCTGGCTGGAAGGTCTGAACCGTGTAATCGCTGCGCTGGACACCTTTCCGGGGCGTCACGCCCGTGTAGACGAGGGCGGTCTGCAAGGACAGGAAATCCGGCGCGTCATCTACCGCAATGGGCAGACTGTCTACCGGATATTATTCGTGCTGCTTGACGCGGACGGCGACGGTGAAGACGACACCGTGCGTGTCCTGCGGGTACTTCATGGGGCGCAGCGGCCTTTGGGACAGCCGGAGGACGACGAATGATTGCGGTGTATCCCGGCAGTTTTGACCCCGTGACGAGCGGGCATTTCGATATTATCTGCCGCGCGGCGGGGATGTTCGAGACGCTGATTGTGCTGGTGGCGGCGAACTCGTCGAAGTCGCCGCTGTTTACGGCGGAGGAGCGGGCGGACCTGCTGCGATTAAGCTGCGCCGATTTGCCGAATGTGCGGGTGGAGTTGCTGCCGCCAGCGCTGCTGGTGTCGTTCGTGGTGGAAAGTGGCGCTCAGGTTATTGTCAAGGGCCTGCGGGCGGTCTCGGACTTTGAGTGCGAGTTTCAGATGGCGCTCTTGAACCGGCACTTAGAGCCGAAGGTGGAGACCATCTTTCTGATGACGGCTGCGGAACATGCGTATTTGTCGTCGAGCATTGTCAAAGAAATCGCCCGTCTCGGCGGCGACATTACGGGGCTGGTGCCGGAGCCGGTGCAGGCCGCGCTTGCGAAAGAGTTTCAAGTAAATTAACTGCTGTGAAAACACTGCTGTAGAGGATACACATGGACATAATCAAACTTTTAAATGAACTGGAACGGCTGATTGACGAGCAAAAGACCGTCATGGGACTGGCGTGGAACTTCCACCCGGAAGACTACCACGACATCACGAACAAGATTCGGGCATCGCTGCCGGAAGATGTCAAAAGGGCCAGCCGGGTCACCGCCGAAAGCGATAAAATTGTGGACAGCGCCCGCGATACCGCCGAACAGACACTGGAAGATGCAACGGCCGAGGCGGACGAGATCATCCGGGAAGCTCGGACTAATGCCGAGCGGCATCTGCGCGAAACCGAAGCCGAGGTCAACAAAATGAACCTCACGGCGGAGACACTGGCGAAAAAGACCGTCGAAGACGCACGGACGCGGGCGGAGAAGATGCTGGCCGAGGCCCATCAATCGGCGGAAAAGAAGGTCACCGATGCGGCGCATCAGGCCGAAGCCACGCTCAGCCAGAGCGAGTTGGTCCGGCTTGCCACCGCCCAGGCCCGCGAGATCGTCGCGGCAGCCGAGCAGGATTCGTCGTCCCTGCGCCTCGGCGCGGACCAGTACGCGCACGGCGTGATGACCGATCTCGAAAAGCAGGTCGGCGAACTCATGGCGACCATTCAGCGCGGGCGTATGAAGCTCGACGGCCGGGTCGGACCCAGCGCCATGCACAGCGGCTTGGGGAACGGCAATGGGCGCGGGCCGGAGCTTGCCGGGACGCGCCGCTAAAGCCTGGTTTCCAGACTTGGGTAAAGAACTTGCTTTTGCCGCATTTTGTGGTACACTAAGGGGCGGCTTAGGCCGTCTCTTATTTTCTGCCTTAATTCTTCCGCCTTTGTTCTTCTGCCTGCGGAATGCCCGGCGCGTGAGGGCCATGAACTATGTTAAGATTTGATTTGGCGGAACTGCTGCGGACTCCGGGAATGCGGCAGGTCTACGATATTTACGAACAGCCTTTTACCGATGACGATGTGGAATATGTCGCCCCAATCACCGGCAAAGTGACTGTGACCAATACCGGCACAATGGTGCTGGTACGCGGGCCGCTCGACACAACCATCGAGATGGAATGCTCCCGCTGCCTTGACCCGGTTCGGGCGGCGATCCATGCCGATCTGGAAGAAGAATTCGACCTTGAAGTGGTGGAAAGCGTGGCACACCGGGACTCAAAAGTCCTTGTGGTTGAAGAAGAAATTGGGCGCGTGTTCGACGGTCAAATGCTTTGCTTAGACGTTTTGATCCGTCAGGCCGCCCTGCTCGCCGCGCCGCTTCAGCCGCTTTGCCGCGAAGCCTGCCCCGGCATTCCCCTCCAGGAGCCGGCGGACCCGGACGCCGAAGCCATTGCTAACTCGCCCTTCCGCGAGTTAGGAAAACTACTGACCGAAGAGAAGTAAAGTTAAGGAAATCAGTTATGCCACTGCCGAAACGACGCCATTCCAATCAGCGGACCCGCAAGCGCCGCACCCATTACAAGCTGACCCCGCCTGAAGTCGTCCAGGGCTACTGCCCCGGCTGCCAGAAGCAAAACTTCCGGCTGGACCACCATGCCTGCCCGGACTGCGGCTTTTACAACGGCAAGCAGATGATTGCCATTAAAGAAACTGCGACTGCCGAAGAGTAAATTATGCCGTTGAAACTCGCGGTGGACGCGATGGGCGGCGATTATGCGCCCACCGAAGCGGTCAAAGGGGCGCTCCTTGTTGCACGGGAACGCCCCGACCTGGAGATTGTTCTGGTCGGCAGCGAGGCCGCTGTCTCGGAAACCTTGAACGGCCTCGGCGATATTCCTGCTTCGGTCACTGTCCGCCCGGCGGAGCAGACGATTGAAATGGGGGAACACCCCGTTCAGGCCACGCGCCGCAAGCGAGAGTCATCGCTGGTTGTTTCCGGCCTCATGGTAAAATCCGGCGAAGCAGACGCGACGTTCAGCGCCGGTAGCACCGGCGCGGCCATGGCGATTGCGACCCTCGACATCGGGCGCATTCCGGGAATCGAGCGTCCTGCACTCGCGACCGGCATTCCGACGATTCAAGGCCGCGCTTTGCTGCTCGACGCCGGGGCAAGTGTTGACTGCTCCACCCGCAACCTGCGGCAGTTCGCGCTGCTCGGCGCAATTTATGCCGAGCGCGTGCTGGGTGTTTCCAATCCTGCCGTCGGTCTCTTGAACATCGGCTCGGAAGAAGGCAAAGGCAATGAGCTGGCGAAAGAAGCTTATCAGCTTCTGAAGTCCACGTCGCTGAACTTTTTCGGCAACGTCGAGGGCAAAGATGTTTTTGAACATGCCGTGGATGTGGTTGTCTGCGATGGTTTCTGGGGCAATGTCCTGGTCAAAAGCGGCGAAGGCATGGCGGAGATGATCTTTGAGCTACTGCACCGCATGACCGAGGCCGACCCGGAGCTTGCCGCGTCGCAGGATGCCTTTGACCTGATTTCTAAGCGTTTGGCCCAGCGCATTCACTACTCGGAGTTCGGCGGCGCAACGCTTCTCGGCGTCAACGGCGTCTCCGTCATCGGGCATGGCCGCTCGGACGCGAAAGCCATTGCCGGCGGTATCCGGGCGGCAGCGGACGCGGCGGCAGGCGGCTATGTCCAGGCTATCCGCGAGGCTCTGCCGGCGTTCGAGGGCAAGGCATGAGTTCTGCCCTGCGCCGAGCCGGCATCACCGGCACCGGCTCTTTTGTTCCGCCGCGCGTTGTCACAAATGATGAGCTGGCGGCCCGAATGGACACCTCTGACGAATGGATCTCCAGCCGCACGGGAATTCGCTCCCGCTACTTTGCCGAGATGGGCGTCCTCACCTCCGATTTAGCCGCCGAAGCTTCCCGTCAGGCGCTGGATTCCGCCGGCCTGACTTCCGCCGATTTAGATCTCATTGTTGTCGCCAGCAGCACCCCGGATTATCCTGGCTCGTTCCCGTCTACCGCAACTGTTGTTCAGACCAAGCTGGGAGCGAAGAATGCGGCTGCGTTTGACCTCGGCGCGGTCTGCTCCGGCTTTGCGTATGCGCTCCATGTCGCCGCCCAGATGGTTATGTCCGGCGCCAACAAGCATGTGCTTGTCATCGGAGCCGAAACCCTGTCGCCAATCCTCAACTGGGATGACCGCAGCACGGCGGTTTTATTCGGCGACGGGGCGGGGGCAGTCATTGTCGGCGAAGTCTCCGACAACTACGGTTACTTGGGTGGTGTTCTGGGCGCAGACGGCTCCGGCGGGCCGCTTCTCTGCGTTCCTCGAACCGGCGACTGCCCCGGCACGATTTACCAAAACGGCAAAGAAGTCTACAAGTTCGCCGTCACCATCATGGGCGAAGTGGCCTTGCAGGCCGTCGAAGCGGCAGGTTTATCGCCGTCAGACATTGACTTTCTGATCCCGCACCAAGCCAACATTCGGATCATCAACAAAGCCGCCGAGCGAATGGGCCTGCCCCGCGAGAAAGTGATTGTCAACCTGGACCGCTACGGCAACACTTCGGCGGCGTCTATCCCGCTGGCCTTAGATGAAGCCGTGAAGTCGGGCCGCATCCAGCCCGGCCACCTCTTGGTGTTCGTCGGCTTCGGCGCGGGCTTGACCTGGGGCGCGAATGCGGTGCGCTGGGGGAGATAGGAAAATAGGAAGGCGTGGAACTAAAGTTCTACGCTGTGAGGCGAAGCGCCCAGCGTCCGCCTTCGCGGACGAAGAATAAGACTTGCGGCAATCTGCTCCTCGTCCGCAAAGGCGGACACTAGGCGTCTGCGCCCATAGCGTAGGAATCCATTCCCACGGCTCTAAATCCGTGGCTGAGGAGCCTTCGGCTGGCTGTCCTGGCGCAACTGTTCACACCGCTACTGCACTGGCAGACCTGGAAGGCGGAGGAACGACTAGGTGCACCCGACGCGGACAGATAAGAGTTAGACGTCGTTATGAGGAAGCGTGGCGTTGTAATCAGGTCAGCGCTATGCCTTGTCAAACATCGTGACGGCGACAAAAGAACTTTTGTCTCGCGCAAATGGCGGCATTGGGGCAAGGCAAAAGCCGAACTCCTCTCGCGCCGCAAAGCCTACCTTCTGTGGGGTGAACGGCGTACTTTGTGGCGTGTTTGGCTGTGGCCTAGCCTTCGCGTGAGAGTGATTCATCCCGGTTTAGAGATTTTCTCGCGCTTTGTTTTATTGTCGGTAGATGACCAGACGGGGGAAGTCTGTGACCGGACGCACACTTAACTGCGCTGTGTAGTTTTCTTCTGTCCGCAGGACTACTTGCTACGGATTCCAATCTGCGAATTCACATCATGTCTAAAATCGCTTACATCTTTCCGGGGCAGGGGTCGCAGGCCGTCGGCATGGGGCAGAACGTGTGCGCTCATTCGAAAGCCGCTCGGACGATCTTTGAGCAGGCGGATGAGTATCTTGGCGAGAAGATCAGCACGCTTTGTTTTTACGGGCCGGAGGACGCGCTGAAGCAGACAATCCACACCCAGCCTGCGTTGTACGTCACATCGGCTGCCGTCTTGGCCGCACTGCGGGAGCGCGGCGTGCCGGCCCCGGAGGCGGTGGCGGGTCACTCGGTCGGCGAATACGCAGCGCTCTATGCGGCGGGCGTGTTTGACTTCGAGACGGGGCTGAAGCTTGTCAGCCGACGCGCCCAGGAGATGCACCGGGCGGGGCTGGCGCGGCCCGGTGCAATGGCGGCGGTTCTGGGTCTGACAGGCTCACAAGTCTCGGAAATCTGCGCGGAAGCGCAAGCAGACGGCCCAGTGTCGGCGGCGAACTTCAACGGCGGCGGGCAGGTGGTCATTTCGGGCAGCCCCGAAGGCGTTGCGAAAGCGTCCGAGTTGGCGAAGGAATCCGGGGCTAAACGGGTCCTGCCGCTCAACGTATCGGGGGCGTTTCACTCGGCGCTGATGGCTCCGGCTGCCGAGGCGATGGAATATGCGCTGCGAGACGCGGTTATTCAAAGCGTCAGTATCCCAGTGGTCGCCAACCTGACAGCGGATTATGAGACGACGCCGGAGGAGATACGGACGAACTTGGCCGCGCAGATTGACCATCCGGTGCGCTGGGAAGAGACAATCTTGCGCCTAGTTGGGGATGGTTTCGACACGTTCATTGAAGTCGGCTCAGGAACCGTGCTGGCGGGACTGATGAAGCGAATTGCGCCGGAGGTCAAAGTGGTCAGCATCGGCGACACGGCGGCGGTTGAGGCATTTGCAGCATGATCTTAGGAAGTGAATGTTTGGCGGGAAAACACGCGATTGTGACGGGCATGAGCAAAAGCGGCGGCGGGATCGGACGCGCAATTGCATTGGCGCTCGCTCAGGCCGGGGCGGATGTCGCGGTCGCGGGGCATTCGTCACTTGACGCCGCGCAGGCCGTGGCGGCGGAGATTGAAGTGCTTGGACGCTCGGCGATTGCCGCCCGGTGCAACGTCGCGGACGCTGCCGATGTGGAAAAATTCGTCGGCCAGGTCTTGACATCGTGGAGCAGTTTGGATATAGTAGTGAACAATGCCGGAACGACCCGCGACGGCCTGCTCCTGCGGATGTCCGAGGACGACTGGGATACGGTGCTGGACAGCAACTTGAAAGGCACGTTTCTGATGACCCGCGCGGCGCTGAAGCCGATGCTCAAGCAGCGGCAGGGGAAGATCGTCAACATTACATCGGTGATGGGCCTGATTGCAAACCCCGGCCAGGCCAACTATTCGGCGTCGAAAGCCGGATTGATCGGCTTCACCCGGACGGCGGCCAAAGAAGTCGCCAGCCGCAATATCCAGATTAACGCCGTCGCGCCGGGGTTTATCGAGACCGCCATGACGGGCAGTATGAAAGACGAACTCAAAGCGTCCATCTTGAAAGAAGTCCCGGCGGGCCGGCTTGGCCTGCCGGAAGATGTCGCGAGCGCCGTGCTGTTCTTGTGTTCGCCCGCGTCAAGTTACATCACGGGCCAGACACTGACTGTAGACGGCGGCCTGACAATTTGAGCAGCTAGTTACAAAGATTTGAGGAGAGAAAATATGTCAACTTTTGATCGCGTGAAAAAAGTCGTGGTGGAGCAGCTCGACGTGGCCGAGGACGAAGTCACCCCGCAGGCGTCCTTCGTGGACGACCTCGGCGCGGACTCGCTGGACGTGGTCGAGCTGGTGATGGGCCTCGAAGAAGAATTCGATGTCGAAATTCCCGACGAGGACGCCGAGAAGATCACGACGGTCCAGGAAGCCGTTTCCTACATTGACGAGAAGAGCAAGTAAGCTTGGTATGAGAGCGTGGCAATATAAGAGCGTGGCAATGAATTGCGGCGCTGTGGGGCGCAGACGCCTATTCTCCACCTGCGTGGAGAAAGAGAAGATAACGCGGTTATCCGGCTCTTTGTCCGCGAAGGCGGACATTAGGTGCTTCGCCCCACAGCGTAGGAGTTTACTCCCACGCTTTTTCTTTTCTTGATAACTGACTTATGAATAGTGAACGAAGGGTAGTAATCACAGGACTGGGCGCGGTGACGCCGCTCGGCATCGGCGCCGAAACCTACTGGCAGGGGCTTCTCGCCGGGCGCAGCGGCGTCAGCAAAGTGGAAGACTTCGACTGCTCCGCCATCGCCACCCGCATCGCTGCCCAGGTGAAAGACTTTAAGCCCGAAGATTACTTAGACCGCAAAGAAACTAAGCGGATGGACCGCTTTGCCCAGTTCGCCGCCGCCGCATCGCTGATGGCCGTTGCCGACGCGAAGCTTCCCATCACCGACGAAACCCGCGCCCGCGTCGGCGTCTTTATCGGCTCCGGCATCGGCGGCATTGCAACGTTTGAGGAGCAGCACCGCAAGATGATGGAAGGCGGGCTGGGCCGGGTCAGCCCGTTCTTCATCCCCATGATGATCGCGAACATGGGGACCGGCAACGTCGCTAAGATACTCGGCGCTCAGGGGCCGAGCGAAACCGCCGTCACCGCCTGCGCGACTTCCACGAACTCCATCGGCGACGCCTACCAGGTCATCAAGCGCGGCGAGGCCGACGCGATTGCCGCCGGCGGCTCCGAAGCCGCCGTCGTGCCGATCTCGATGGCCGGCTTCTCCAACATGAAGGCTATGTCCACCCGCAACGATGACCCTCAGCACGCTTCCCGCCCGTTTGACTCAGGCCGCGACGGCTTCATCTTGGGCGAAGGCGGCGGCATTCTCATTTTGGAAGAACTCGAAACAGCCAAAGCACGCGGCGCAAAGATTTACGCCGAGGTCATCGGCTACGGCATGAGCAACGATGCCTATGACATGGTGCATCCTGCCCCCGAAGGCGCGGGCGCGGCACGGGCGATGGTCGCGGCTCTCAAAAGCGCCTGCATTCTTCCGTCCTCGGTCGGCTACATCAATGCCCACGGCACGTCCACGCCCGCCGGCGATGTGCTGGAAGTCCAGGCCATCAAATCGGTCTTCGGCGACCATGCCCGTAAACTCGCCGTCTCGTCCACCAAGTCTATGACCGGCCATTTGCTCGGCGCTGCCGGCGCGATTGAAGCCATTGCCGTCTCGCTGGCTTTAGAGCGCGGCATCCTGCCCCCGACCATGAACCTCACGAACCCTGATCCCGAATGTGACTTAGACTTTGTTCCCAACAAGCCGCGCGAGCAGCAGGTAGACATCGCCTTGTCCAACTCCTTCGGCTTCGGCGGCCACAACGCCACCCTTGTCTTCAAGCGCTGGCTCGGTGAGTAGCGCATCCTTTCTTGCAGTAGATGAGGTGTCCAACAAAGTGAAGCTGCCAGCGTTCAATCTGTTCATGTTTGGGGACATCGCGCTGATACTGGCTATCACTCTTCTAGGTGTCATCGCTCGCCGACACCCAACACGCCGATATTCGACACCGCAAGGCCAACTCGGTTTCCGAAAGCCGATGATATTGCGTATCGCAATGGTGATGCTCGGTCTCGTTTTCGTTTCTGGGCCAGAGATGCTTATCGGACAGCCACATAAAGCTCTGTCTGCTGACACTTGGGCGGCATTTGTCTTGATTGTTGTGGTCTGCTTTGTGTTCGCTGGAATTTGCCTGCGTGCAAGTGGCCCGGAAGATTTGCTGCTGAATTTAGAGACACATACCTATCGCTTCGTAACTGGCTGGCCGTTCTTCCCAAGAACTAATTTCGGGGATTGGGAAGATATGCATGAACTTTGTGTATGGGATGCTGGTGGTTCAAGCACCATCCACGTTGTGGCTATCGCCTGGAAGTCCCAACAGGGTACAACGCGATTAGGAAGATTTTCTCGTAAATCTTCCGCTGACCGATTCGCAGATGAGATGTCAAAACTCCTGTGCCTAAAGCGTGTGAACTCCCGGCCCTCGTAAATACACTTCCAAGTGTCCTATGCCTAACCTTCAACTTATCGCCGACCACATCAACACAGGAACCGAGAACCCGGACACGTCGCGGGCGCTTGTTGCCTTCAATCTCACCCCTCTGCCCTTCAGCGGCATCGCCGTCTTCCGCGCGTCTATGGCTTGGCCGCGCGAGATGCCGCTGCCGCCGGTTTCTATCGCCGATGCCGATGGCAAGATTGTCCCCTCTGCCGTTCGCGAGATGCAGACCGGGCCGGATGCGAAAGGCCGCGCGGGCCGGGTGCAGCTTTCGTTTGCCCTCTGCTTCGCCGTCTCGAATGTTCCCGTGAACGGCTGGCGGACTTATCTTGCCTCTTATGCCGACGCGCCGACGCTTCTGCTGGAAGATTTTATGGAAACGCCGGACCTGGTTGTGGTAGAAACAACCCGGCACGGCGGGGATTTGCCGATGGTGGGAAACTTTTGACATCGCGCAAACGTTATGCTATACTGAATCCCGATGCTTCTGCAAACGATCCTGCAACTGAATATCTTGATCTTGGCGACGCCTGCGCTGGCCGGCTGGTCCCTCCTGCCGCCCGCACATGGCGTCACGGGCTGCATTGCCGGCATCGTCTGGCACCGCACCGCCGAAACGCCTGCGCCGAAGATGACTGCTTCGACGGAAACGCGGCAGGCCGCCCGCACGGCCCTCTTGACACGCCAGTCTGTGCTGGCACCTCTTCCGATGGCTGTTGCCTGCGCTCCTGCACCCCGCACGATCTTCGCCTCGCTTTCCGTACTGCCCCATGCCGCCCGCGCCCCGTAAGAGTGACCTACCTTCCTTGCTTCGCAGGGTCCTTCCTAAAGGAAGGATGCGGACAACTGCTGTAAGCCTTCTGCCTCTTCTCCAAATCCTTCCTTTAGGAAGGACCCTGCGAAGCAAGGTGGTAGGTCTCCTTCCGACTCTCTTACTGTACGCGAAAGGCACTTTCTCATGCAATTCTTACGAAACTTATTTGACGGCAACGAACGCGACATCCAAAAATACCGGAAAGTCGCAGACGCAATCAACAAGCTGGAACCTGAAATGGCGGCGCTCTCCGACGAAGCGCTGCAAGGCAAAACGACCGAGTTCAAGGAACGGGTCGCAAAAATTATTGACGATGAGTGCGAGCGGCGCGACGTTGCGTGGCACGAACTCAGCCGCGACGACAAGCGCACGGTCAGCGACCTTGCGCTCGACCCGCTGCTGCCGGAAGCATTCGCCGTGGCCCGCGAGGCGGCGAACCGGACCATCAAAATGCGGCCGTTCGATGTTCAGCTCATCGGCGGCATGGTGCTGCACGACGGACGCATTGCAGAGATGCGAACCGGCGAAGGCAAAACACTCACGGCGACGCTGCCGATTTACCTGAACGCGCTGACAGGCCACGGCGTTCACCTGGTCACGGTCAACGACTATTTGAGTAAAGTCGGCGCGGTCGCGATGGGACCGCTGTACCACTTTCTGGGGCTGTCGGTCGGCATTATTCAGGGCCAAAGTCCGGAAACGGGAGATTTAGGCGGCACCTATATCTTCGACCCGGAATACCGGCACCCGGACCCGCGCTACGATTTCGCCCGGCCCGCCGAGAACCGCCGGGGTGCGTATGACTGCGACATTACTTACGGCACGAACAACGAGTACGGCTTCGACTACCTGCGCGACAACCTCGCTGTGCCGGGACAGGAACTGGCCCAGCCGGAGCTGATTTACGCCATTGTGGACGAAGTAGACTCGATTTTAATTGACGAGGCACGGACCCCGCTGATCATCTCCGGGCAGGCCGAAGCGTCGTCGGATCTGTACGTCAAAATGGACCGCATTGTCCGGCAGCTTAAAAACGAGCGGGATTACAAAGTCGAGGAAAAGCAGAAGACGGCGACGTTTACCGATGACGGCCAGCGGCGGGTCGAGCTGGCGTTAGGCATTCAGAACTTGTCCGACTCGGAAAACCTGTCACTGATGCAGCACGCGGGCGCGGCCTTGAAGGCCCATGCGGTCTGGAAGCGGGACATTGACTATCTTGTGAAGAAGAACGAAGAAGGCAAGGAAGAAGTCGTCATCATTGACGAGAACACCGGGCGTTTGATGTTCGGACGCCGCTGGTCGGATGGTCTGCACCAGGCCGTGGAAGCCAAAGAAGGCGTCAAGATCGAGAACGAGAATCAGACACTGGCAACAATTACGTTCCAGAACCTGTTCCGGCTGTACCCGAAGCTCGGCGGCATGACCGGCACGGCAAAGACCGAGGAAGACGAGTTCCGCAAGATTTACGCGCTTGACGTTGTGACGGTGCCGACCAACAAGCCGATGGTTAGGAAAGATCAAGCGGACATCATCTACAAGTCTCAGGAAGCCAAGCTGCGCGGCATCGCCCGCGAGATTCTGACCCTGTTCGCCCGCCAGCAGCCGGTGCTTGTCGGCACCCGCAGCGTTGAGATGTCCGAGCGCGTTTCCGACCGCCTGCGCTACGACCGCCTGCAACTGCTGGCATTGAGTGATCTGCTGCGGGATAAGCTGGAAAACACGAAGGGCTTGGACAAAGCCAAGTACGCCGAGTGGAGCGCGGTGCTGAATCAGCGCCTTTCCCCGTATGGCATCCCAAAAGGCGAGGCCGTGCCGCTGCTGACGGCAGGCCAGATGGCCGAAGCCGCGAAACACTTCAACCTGACGACCAGCATGGCCGACCAAGCAAACCGGGACGCGCTGGCGGCGCTGCTCGGGATTGCGCCGGAAGACCGGGAGCGGCTGGACGAAGCCCTGACCCACGGCATCCCGCATAACATCCTGAACGCCAAGTCGCATGAAAAAGAAGCGCATATCATCGCCGAAGCAGGCCGCAAAGGCCGGGTGACGGTCGCGACCAACATGGCGGGGCGCGGCGTGGACATCCTGCTCGGCGGCTCGACCATCAGTGAGATCGAGTCAGCGAAAGGCGCGGGTGATGACTACGATTACCAGCGCGGCGGCAAGCCCCAGATCGGGCTTACGCCGGTCGGCGAGCGCGGCAGCGCGGAGCATCAGCGCGAAGCCGAAGAGGTTCGTCAACTGGGCGGCCTGTACATCTTAGGCAGTGAGCGGCACGAAGCCCGGCGCATTGACAACCAGCTTCGGGGCCGGGCTGGACGCCAGGGTGACCCCGGCGCGTCCCGCTTCTACGTTTCTTTGGACGACGAGCTGTGGCGTTTGTTCGGCGACAAGGCAAACTCGCCGCTGCTGCAATCCTGGGCCGAAGACCAGGCGATTGACTCCAAGATGCTGTCGCCGATGATTGCCCGTGCCCAGAAGAAGGTAGAGCAGTTCTACTTCGACCAGCGCAAATCCACGCTGGACTATGACGACGTGATGAATGTCCAGCGGGCCAACATCTACGGCGAGCGGCGGCGGATCATGGAAGGGGCGGACCTGCGCGACACGATTGCCGGCTACCTGCATGACACGGTCGAAGCCGAAATCGGCCAGTACGCGCCCGAAAGTGTCTCGCCCGAAGAGTGGGATTTAGAGGGTCTCTACACGGCTCTCGGCCAGACCCTCCCGATCAGCCAGTACGCGCAGATGGACGATCTCAAGAACAAAAAGCGGCCTGAGCTGACCGCGTTTGTCACGGAGCTTGCCGAGCGCTCCTACGCCGACAAAGAAGCACACTTTGCCGAGAACCTGGGCGAAGAGCAGGGCCTCGCCGAGATGCGCGATTTAGAGCGGCGCGTCACCTTGCAGTCGCTTGACCGGCACTGGATGGAGCATCTATCGGCGATGGATTACCTGCGCGAAGGCATCGGCTGGCGCGGCTACGCCGGTATTGACCCGCTGGTGCTGTACAAAAAAGAAGCCTACGACATGTTCCAGCAGATGCAGGCGTCTATTCAAGGCGAAGTCGTCCAGATCATGGCGTCTATCCAGATCAGCATGGACGCCCAGGTGCCGACTGACCCGCTGGCAGACCTGACGGAGCTGATAGAGCAGGGCGCGGACGAAGACGACTTCTTCAGCGAAGAACCCTCTGCCGAAGTCGCCCTTGCCCCTGCCGCCCGCCGCCGGGTTGCAAAGGGTAAAGCGCGGAGCCGGGAGTAAACTTCGCAGATACAAAAAGCCCGGCATTTTTAGTGCCGGGCTTATTATTTGTCACACTTGACAAAGCGTACCCAAATATGATACGCTTTCACTGTGATCATCAACTTCCGCGACCTAGAAACGGAAAAGATATTTCGAAACTTGACCTCGCGGAAGTTCCCTGCGAATATCCAAACAACTGCGCTGCGGAAATTACTACAGCTTCATGCTGCCATCAGTCTTAACAATCTGCGTGTGCCGCCGGGCAATCGTCTGGAAACATTAAAAGGCAGCCGCGCCGGCCAGCACAGCATTCGTATCAACGATCAATGGCGTGTATGCTTCATTTGGACAGGGAATGATGCAGATCAAGTCGAGATTGTAGATTATCATTGATGACAGCCGCTAAGAAAGAGACAGCTAAGGAAGAGACAGCATGATAGAACGACTGCCGAATATTCATCCGGGAGAGATACTCCAAAAAGATTTCTTGGAACCGATGCACATTACGCCGTACCGCCTGGCGAAAGACCTCAGCATCACGCGGGCGCGTGTTGCCGATATTCTGCACGGGCGGCGTGATATTACGCCTGACACAGCAATTCGCCTCGGTCTGTATTTTAGCATCGAGCCGGAGTTTTGGCTTAACCTCCAAGCGCACTACAATCTCGTTGAAACGCGCCTTGCCCGTGCTGAGAACTACCAGTCCATCCAGCCGCGCCGCAGCCTGGAAGTGGCGTAAATCGCTGGACATCATAGGAAAAAAGGCACTTCCAGTGCCGGTTCCCAAATGTTATTTCTCCTTGACCCGCAGCTCATCCCCTTCTACCTCAACCGTCACGGCGTCCGCCGACAGGGATGCCGTGCGGAGAACTGTCCGGCATATCCGCAAACGCTGGCCGCCCCAAACAGTCAGGACGGTGGGGCCAGCGGGCGCGGAGCCGATTACCATGTGGCCGCCGTCCTGCCGCAGTGACAGGCGCGTGCCGTCGGGCCAGCCAAGCTGGGCCAGGGCTTGTTTCGGCACGGCCAGTGCCCCGTCGCGGCGTGTTCGGCGACGCGGCGCTTTTGGCGCTGAGGCGGAGGTCAAACGCGGCGGTCGAGGTAGAGCGCAGACCGGGCTGGCAGGGGCGCTGTCCGCAAGGTCCCGCGCTTGGTCTGCCGGGACTGGTGGCAGGGCAGACAAGTCGCGAGTCTGGTAGGTGCGTGGCTTTGTTTCCTCCCAGTGATACAAGAATGCCCGTGAGGGCTTTGTCCCGCCTGCCGTAATCACGGGGATTGTCTTGCGCTCGTAGTCATAGTGGGACATTGCGCCCGACTCGTAGATCTCGCGCACGGTCTCGGCGACCTCGCGGTGCTGCACCGGGTAACGCTCGGCTTTCAAGTGATTGGAGATGTCCAAAGCCGTAAAGCTGGCCTTCGCTCGCATCTGGTCCAAAACGGCCTGCTCGACTAAGTTCGTGACTGCTGTGGTTGTCATGGGTGTTTCCTTAAAAGCAAGAATCCCTCCCGCTCGTTCCTGGCACTTGCGGCATCCTGCCTCAGTGTCGCTCCCTCAGCACTGGCTCCCTGGAAGGCCCCTGCTAGGGAAGGGCCAGAGACAGACAAGACGAAAGACGCGGGCACTCCCGTCTTCGAACCCGCTCCAAATTGCCCTTCCCTAGCAGGGGCCTTCCAGG
>JAABUQ010000975.1_pt1 | contig 64377 bp, 48 predicted proteins | sample 5560001 | NCBI WGS metagenome assembly JAABUQ01 (sample SAMN10711888, study PRJNA513371) | rock metagenome | isolation source: Antarctica rocks | place: Antarctica: Victoria Land, Finger Mt nord | collected 2015-12-18
TCGAAATTAATGAAGATCTCTTTTGAGTCTTCTTCATTCTTAAGATGCTTTCGAAGATTTGACTTTAGTTAATGTTGAGCTCGTCTTCGAAGAAAGATAGAAGTCAATAAGGTCTTTTTATTTTCTAGAACGAGATAAAACGTAAAGTAGATTTCAATTTGCGTAATTTAATTCTTCAATTTAATTTTATCTTTATAGTATTTGTTTAAAGCATTAATTTTGATCTTTGATAAAATTTCTTCTTTACTATTGATATTGTTGTCGTTATTGTCGATCTTTATAAAATTTGACACGAGTTGTTTTTCTTTTGTTGTAGAGCTAATGTTTGGGATAAAAGTGCGTTGACTTGATACAAACATTCTTAGAATGTTCAAAATGTTACGCTAGTACTTTCTTCGAAGATATTAGAGAGAGTTATGCTTTAAAGAGATTTGTAGACGTCTTTAAATAATGCAAGCAATCACTTGATAACAAGGGGTTTGTAGCTTGAGTCAATCGTAACAATAAGTCAAGACTTAAGATAAGTTGAACACGATTCATAAGGGAGTCGCGTTCAATTGATTATATACATGATAAATCAATTGAATCGCTAAATCAATACCTTTGATCTCAATGATTCATTGATCTTGAATCGATGATCTCAATGAATCAATGCTCTTGATTCAACTAATTCACTAATTTAGTCACATGATACTTTCTTGGCAAGCTATGCCCTACATACTATGAAGAGCTTTGCGTCATGATTAGTAGACCTAAGCATGCAACTCGTAACACTTACATCGTTTTATAAAGACATGTACGTCACAAAAGTAAATATTCTTGTCAATGTGTTCAATTGTCGAGACGATAGCGATTGTCTTATTATTATAGTAAGAATTAAAGAATTCTATTTTTGCAACGTTTCATCTATTAGAATTGTTGTCTTTCGTAATTTTTGTAGAACTAGAAAATTCGATAAATTTAACAAATCTCGAAGTAATACGAATTTTATCTATAAGATTTTGCAAAACATTTTATTGTCATTTAGAGAAGTTGATGTTTTGTTAAATAATGTTAAACATAATAATAAATAATAAATAATAAATAATAAGATCGACGTAGATTTACTTCTAAAAATTTTGTTTAAAAAGATAAAATTACTTAAGTTGTAAAGATTTTCTTTTGCGATAAACTTTTCTATAAAAAATAGAACGAATTTATTAACGAACCTAAAATCTTTAGAGTATTTGTGTTCGTAAAATTCTCTTTGTAAAGTCGAAAACGTATAAATCAAAATTGTATTTGTAAAATAATTCTTTCTAAATAATATTATTGTATTTGATTTTTTGTTGCTAGCGTCAACTTTGGCTTTTTAAATATTGTACTTCGCAACAAAGTTCTTGATATTCGCGATAAATTGATTTCGATCGACAATTTACTTAGCAAAATACAATTGCAATTTGACGAATTGTGCTTGTTGTATAATTCGTAGACTAGTCGCGCTAACCCGAAAATGTCACGTGCAAATGCCAAGACTTGAGTTAAAAAAAATCGAAGAATCAAATCGCTCAAAGTAGTTTAGTCGATTACTATAAGTAGTTTAGCGCGCTTCGATTTCAAAAAATTGTCACGACCCAATCTTGGCGCTAGGTCGAGCTAGAGGGGTGATATCATAATTCGACTCGACAATTAATCTAATAATTTGATTAATAGATTTTCTTACTACAATAGAACGTAGACGTTTGTTGACGATGCTAATAACAATGAATTTTGCTTCGATAAAAGAATAAAATAGATTTATTATCTTTAAATAGTCGTTAATTTGAAAAGCACAAATGAGCAAATGTAAAAAAAATGTTGTTAAGATAGTCATCTTGTTATTGTAGATAAAAAGATAGATATTTCGATGCTTTCGTAAAAGAATCGCAATAAAAAATACTACATTAATAAGAAATTTCTTAACGTAGCAAAAATATCGTAACAAGAATCTTGATAATCGTAATTACATAGAAAGATGTAAAATTATCAACATAATTATAAAGTTAACACGATTTTCGTAACTTTATCGACGATTGTTAGAAAATATTAACTAATGTATCTAGAAAGACTTAAGATACGTAATAAATAAATAGACAATAAAATATCGTACTACAAATCAAATAATTGAAGCTATCAAATTGATAAAATAAATAAAAGATAATTGATTTCTAAGGCGAAGAAGTTTGCCTATATATTGTTGCCTAAAGTCATCGCACTTTTCTAATTTAGAATAGAAATTCTAATCGAGATAAAGCAATGTCGACTAGATAAGAAAAGAACTAGTGCGAAGCATCGTAACATAAGAGCTAAGATAACAAAGATAAAAAGTTCTACTTCAAACGCTATGTTATTATTAAGATTATCTACATCAAAACTTAAGATTAAAAAAGCTCTATAAAGATTGCAATAACAACAATAAAAACAATAAAAGTTGCGAAAGAATCGACGTTAGATGTGTTCGCAACGCAATTATAAAAAGCTTTTAAATTGTAAATTGCGAGCAAGAAGAACAATAAGAGAAAAACTATAGAAAAGATTTTGTTCTCGATTGTTTAAAAGTTAGAAACAACAAGATTTGAGCAATTTCTCGCGAACAAATAGCTCTTTCGAAGATATATTAGATGTTTGTTTTATGCGCGTTGCTAAGAATTCTAATTAGACGTCGATTTGCAATTGCAAAGAGACTTGAAAGACAATTATAAAAAAGACTTTGTTCTCGACGATTTCAAGATTAAAAACAAGAAGATTAAGACAATTTTCTTAATCTTAAACAAGTCTTTTACATGCGCAATTGATGCAATTTATGTAGACTTCAAATTCAAATGCTTTAAACTAGTAATTCTTGTTTATACTATATACTTAATAAAGAACGTAAAAAAAAATTATGTAACAAGTTAGATCGTCTTCTCTATATATATTACTTCTCGCGAGTGTTTGCAACGCGCGAACATCTCGCAAGTGCTTTTGACGCAATTGATTTAGATTCTATTCTATTACAATAGTGTTCGCGCTCGTGTTTCGACCCGATGCGACGCACCACGTCTGGACCCCAAGATCAATTCCTTCTATAATTATAAGTTAGGCGATCGTAAACGCAAAAGTTTGACGTCGTGCGCGAGAGACCTAATAGCCTAGATCGCATGCCACGTCGTCGCATGAAGCGAGACGTGAGTGTGCTCGTTTGACGTGAGCAACATGTCGTGCGCGACCTCTGAATGTAACATGTAAGTGCTAGTCGGACGCGACAAGAAAAATAGCATGTGCCAAGCACCATGTCTTCAAAGTAGCCTCTGAGTGCGCAACACACCAAGAATTTTTCGGTAACCCTGAAATAACCCTAAATCTCGGGACGAGATTCATTGGGAGGGGAGATAACTGTAACAGGTTAGATCGTCTCCTCTATATATACTACTTCCCGCGAGTGTTTGCAACGCGCGAACACCCCGCAGATGCTTTTGGCGCAGTTGGTTTAGATTCTGTCCTGTTACATTTTATCAATTTAGATAATTTTCGCATCTAAAATTCTAAGAATAGACTCTTATTCTAAGGTTTTCCCAAAAAGGTGATATCTCGCTAGCTAACTGTTTTGGCGGGGTCAGCCGCTGATCATCCATCAAATTTGCCCCCGGATATCCTCCTAGTATGCTCTTCGACGATAGTCTCCCATATCTTGGCGGCAGCTAAAATTATCTCGAAGATCGAACAAGCCGACGCAATCATGTATTGACGTATTGCTCGAGGACACGCAATAAGCAATGATGTACATCAATCGACTATGAAATGCCATCAAATCTAATATGCCTCCCTCGCACGATAACTTCTTTCGATAAAAAGTCCTCGCATGTACGTTTATCGCCGATTATCGCCTGTCTTGATTGCAAGATCGCCTACACGTCAATGCGTGATTGCGTCGGTCCGTTGGGTATCTGAAATGATTTTAGCTACCACTTGGGTATAGGAGATTATTGCTGTATTCTCTTCACTCGATCGCCTGCTATGGTGTATCACTGCCGTGGGCCTCCCAATTGTCTAGTAAACGTCCGACCTCCTTGAATGAAACCGGCTTAGTCATGAATATATCAACACCACTATTGTAAGCCTCCGTCTGGTCTCGGCTAGACGCCAGACCCGTCAAGGCTATAATGAGAGCTTTGTTCGGCCGCGTCCCAGCGGGATTCCTACCGTCGCCTTGGGTTGTTCTGCGCGTATGCTCGACTTCCCGTATCGCACGTGTTGCTTCAAAGCCGTTCATGATTGGCATCGAAATGTCTAGGCCATGATCAGTCTCCTTCGATGAACAATCTAGACATTTAGACAGACTTACCCATGAATATAACGTCGTAGCCATCCTCATGCGCCATTGCTGCATCGACAGCCAAGCGGCCATTCTCTGTGGAGTCTACGAATTTGTACTTCCTCTTGCGCATGAACGTTTCCAGCAAACGCAGATTGATTTTATTATCATCGACCAACAACAACCGTGGTGACCTGTCAGACTGGTCAGGTAGCGAGACTATGCGTTTTGTAGCTTCTATCGATTCTTCCGCCTCTTTGCCTGGTACAGTTATATTGAGTGCTGCAACCTCTTCCGCTGTTTGGACCGGGGTGGCTGTAGCGAATTCTCCAGTTTTAGTTATCGCAGAAGAGGCAGCCTTGTAAGCACCAAGTAGGGGCTCGGTCGCTCTATGTGTCATCTTAGGCCGTCGTGAATCACGTCTAATGAGGTCAGGCGCATACTCCGCATCAGACGAATTTTCCATCTCCTGTGATGGAAAGGGGAAGTCCACACGGCGGTTCTTTGCAACATTCTCATCAACAGCGCTTCGCGAAGACATCTCCGAAGATAGCTGTCGGGCCGATGACACCGTCGAGCCTGTGTCCCGGAAGGAGGTTTGAGACGAGCGCCTCTCTCCATTGATATTGATCTTGCCCAGCCCGGCCACAATTGTCTCCGTTTCAGAGCAAACGGGGCTCTCCGATGGGAAAGTCTCGGTAACTTCGGCCCCCTCATCAGGAAGCCCTTTCGCCTTTTCCAAACATGAGAATAACGCTTTGGCGAGTTTGTAGGGTCCAAAAGGTTTGGAGACGAACTCCACTATCGAAGGTTCCTTATCCTGAGGTGCGATTTCTGGCCGAAAAGCCCCACAAAGTACGACAGTCGGAGGTCTCCTCCCGTTGACGGCAAAGAAGCTTGGCAAGTCTTTCTCATCGATGATTACAGAATTGGCTGAATCAGACCATTCATGCGTTGCCTTTAGTCCAAACCACTGGGTAATGTAAGACTGTAAAACGTTTCCGCGTTTCGTGCTCAAGCTCGCAGGTCCATGTCCATGTCGGAATCCGTACAGGACAACCAATCTATCAGCATGCTCAGACTGCAAGCCTTGCAACGATGTTGTCACGCTGCTATTCGAAGTTATCGTGCTTGGTGTAGACTTTGGCGTGTCTGCACCTGGGAGTCTCATCAATGGCAGACAAACGCTTACTTTAGTACCTTTACCAAGCTCGCTCTGGAACTCAATCGTGCCGTTTAGCATGCTGACAATACTCTTGACTATGCTCAAACCGAGGCCGACCCCGGTTGCTAGGGCATCCTCCTGTGAAAACGCTATAACGTCAAACGATTAGTAGAGGTGCTTGCCATGAGATTGAGACTGAGACGAGTCATGCTTACGGGTGAAGAGGCTAGTCTTTAGGTAGCTACTGGAAATGCCTTTCCCGGTATCTTGGATTATGATTTCCAGTAGCTTCTCTTCCGCGCCTGCCCCTTTATCTGTGTTCAGGTCGTGAAGTCTCATGCTCACAACGATAGAGCCCTGGTTGGTGTATTTCTGCGGCTTGATGTTAGCATGTCGACTCTCTTCCTTCCATACCGCATGACTGACCAAACTGTTGCCAAATAGATTCATCAGGATCTGTTAACGTGCTGTTAGCACGAAAATCAATGGCACGCTTGGGTTACGGAAACAAGTACCCTGCGTAGTGCACCTGGCTGTGTAGTAAAAACGTAGTCTTCCTCCGCGATATCCAATATAACCTCAACATCTTTGGTCATTTGGAGGCTCTTAGGATCTCCTTGAAGCATGCGTCGAGAAGAGCTCATTGCATGCTCTGATATTTTCCCTTTCGTCTCGGGGTCCATGTATGCAATTTCTGTTGAGCTGATATTCTGATAAATCTGACCTGCATAGACACCTTCGACCACCTCCTCTGCAATAGCGGCGACATCCGTCGTTGCATAGATATTCATTAATGGTGGTGCTTCCTTGCTAAGGTGCGCCGCTACTGTAGACTTGGTTCTCATTGAGGTGGCTGATTTCTGCGCGCGAGTTTTCTGAGCTGCAGAGAAGTTCCTCTCATACTTGTTGATCTTGCTGTAATCGAGGATGTGGTTTATAGTATCCAGTAACGTGCGGCCACAGCTCGAGATCGTGTCCACTAAGCTATTCTGAAAGGCATCGAATTCTGTTTCCGCTAAGAATTCTGCGCTAGCTAGAATACCGTGCAACGGCGACCTGAGCTCATGTGAGATTGACCCAACGAAATCGCCTTTTTGACGCTCGGCAGCACTATTTGCAAGATGATTCACTTCCGCCATGACGCTGTGGCCGAAAGTCATCAGGAAGCTCAACTCGCCTTCCACAGAGAAAACCCCCCGAACGATAGTTGAGTAACAGAAACAAGCGCCAGACGACCGGGCGCTACTTGAGTCCCAGAGCGGCGCCAAAAGTAGTTGACGAACTAGGTTGTCCGTTAGTCTTCGTTATTTAAACCTTGACACATCTAAGTATCCCATGCGCTGACAGGGTTCTAAATCCAGGGCTGGCTGCATCAACAACTAAATGCTTTGCGCCCATGGATAACGTGTTAACGATATGGCGATGGACTGAAGACCAGTGATAGGCCACCGCCATGGCGACAAGACGTCAAAGAGTATCACAAGCATTATCGGAGATCTCAAGGAAAAACAAAAGAAGGGGGTTTTATGTTAGGCTTGCGAAGCAATGAGCACCAAGTGGCAAAGGAATAAATGCAGGATATACAGGTGACGCTCGGATGTAAGGTGCACTCACCATTTGGAAAGTATCGACAAAGACGCTTTGCCTCTGCCTGCCGTCTTTGGCTTCGGTTTGGCGCACTGGTATCAGACTCGCTTTTTTCAGAGGTACCGAAGACCTCTCGATCCACCAGATGGCCAGAGTGGTTGAATGACCACATCTTGCCTCGAGGGTAGCGTTGCAACAAATGCAGAAGGACATCCTCGGGTATTGGACTGAACGACTTTACCTTTGACAGTTCTTTAGGACCGCCCAAGGGAATTTCGGCCATAGAAAAGCTCATAACATCCGAGGTCTTAAGAGATGCATGGCTGGTATGTGACGTAGATGATGCGGTTTTTCTGTGCCTCTTCCGCGGAGACACTGCTAGATCATCTTCCGAACTTTCGAGCTCCTGTGTGGGTACGTCTCGATGATGCAAGCCAATGCCAGCATTGTAAAACACAACTCCTCCTGTTGCGTGGAGATCGAGGGATTCGCGGAGGAGATTTGCAGCTCGCACAAACGTAGATTCAGACGTTGGCTCGCTACCTTGAGACGTTTTCTTTGAGCTTTCTGCATCGGGTTGTTCTTCGGGAGCAGGCGACTCAGCTTTTGCGAACCTCTCCGCGTTCTCAGGATCTGCAGCCGAGTCCAAGGACAATTTGCTACTGCCACCAAGGCAGAGAGGTTTGTCATTACCGTCTGCGCGAGGGGAAGTCACGTCCTCCGCCTGCTTGAGGAAATCAATGCTTGATCCATCAGAATCTCCAAACTCTATGCTGTCCTTCCCATCTTGGAATGACTGCAAGGCTTGAGACATCCTCAACGCTCTCCTACCCTCGACCGCTTCGCTGTTCAGCTGCATAGTTTGCATAACTATCTTGGAGATGGTACCTAAGCAGTCGATTTGAGTGTCTGTAAGCTCGGGTCGTGCTTGATAGTCCATCACAAAAAGACTACCGATATTGAATCCATTGCCAGTCGTCAATGGCGTACCGGCGTAGAATTTGAAGTGAGGAGGGCCAGCAACGAAGGGCAGTTGATTGAACCGCTCATCCTGTGTCAAGTCGGTGACCGTGAAACAGGCATACTTTCCAGGGGTCGGGGGAAGCTCAATCGTTCTCTGCGATTGTTAGTGACTGGTCGGTTCGAGGCAGCTGGAAATAGACAATTGGGAGATCCGTACCTCGCAGAGCCGTCCCTCCTTCGGGACTGTCGCGCAACCCACCCATAACTCGTCACCTACTCTTTCACACTGCCCGGTATCGCTGAGGGATAATGTTCGTGTAGCCTCGGCAATGAAGTACTGTGTCTCTTTGTCAATTACGCTGCATCGACCAATCAGTACACATCCACAGCGTTCATGATCAATGACGCGGACCTGATCATTGCCCGGGGAGCATCGAGACGAAGAGCGCATAGCTGAGCGAGTGCTGTGAGGGCTGCATTGGGGGAGGACGCAGGCAGATCATCGAGGGAGTCCGCGGTGTCGGTGTTGAAATCCGCTGTTCCATCGAGACCCTGGCAGTATCGGAGTAACTCTCGCTCCCGCGTGTAGTCGGCAGGACTGTGGCTTGAGTCTCCGGAGGGCATCCCTGGGGAATTTACTGTGGAGTCAGTACCAGCTGCCACCCAGTTTTGCAAAACCCAGATCAGAGCGAAGGTTTATCCCCGGCCATTGAGCTCGAGGAAGTAGGGATTTGGGATTTAATATACAGGGCGTCCCGGCCGTGCAATCAAGGGCCGTATGAAGCCGCATGTCACATGTATCGGATGTGGAAGGTGCACTGCAGGTATAAAATTAATGTGCAGGGCTGGAGTGATGTACACAAGATGACGTCCTCGGCGCCTGCCTTCCTTTCGCGCCGCGGGATCTTTCCGCGGCAGTTGATCCTTCTCATAAGGTGTTCGCTCTTAGGTCCTGTTTAGGGCTTCGAACGCTTAAATTGGGTTCGATAATCGGGCAACACGTGGAGACGTTGTACCACGATATACGATATACTAGCAGAGCTTCCTTGACTTATACTGGAGCCGAGGTAGATATCAAGCACACATGCTCGCAATTCAGCCACCAGTGAGCATTTGTCCTTGCCCAAGAAACGCAATTCAAGGTGATCGGCGTACCTATTCCAGTAACAACATGCAATCTTCCTGTCTAGTTTTCCTCTCGATCGCTTCATCGCCACCTGAACCCAGCTAAGATCTATTTGTGGTATGCCTACAGACATGCCTTGAAAACCCGTCGAGTCTTGTGAACAATGGCCAGTCGAGCAGGAATTCAGAGATAATGGAATGTAAGATAACGACCAAAGTCCGATTGAATGGTATGTCAGGTACGTATGTCTAGTTCTTTTGCGGTATATTCTTTCTTCGGAGCAGTTCCAGTCTTTCGAGACAAGTCTCCAACGTCGAATAACGTTGCTGTTACGCTACCTCTCTCATGTCCTCCCCTGTCTGTGATGTATTATGTTCCAAAAGCCAGTCCCAGCAGCTACGATTCAATGTGTCCAGCCAATGACTTACGATCCTTGCATCTCAAAGGCATGGACTTTACAATGGATGGCACGAGGAACAATATTAGGCGCAGCGAGTCTACATGCCTATTGTGCGCGTTCACATTGTCTCCTTTGTTGAGCCGAGTCCACCTTGCCCTACACCACAACCACACATTGTTGACCTTATGGAGAGCCATTATCCGGGACTACACGACCGCCTTGAAGAAAGATGCTATACCGATTGTATAACTTGCCAGCATATCTCCCTCTTATCCACTTCTCCATCCGCCAGATATTATCTTACCACATACACGCATATACACTTTCATTAAAAACCCGCTACCATCATATCATACACGCCGGCAACAACCATCATGCAATTCACAGCCTTCCTCACAGCCCTCCTCGGCGCCAGCACCACCGCTCTCGCCCTCCCAACCGCCGACACTACAGAAGCGCCCACAACCTACACCACAGACGAGTCCATCTTCAACAACACCACCCCCCTCGAAAAGCGCGCCCACTACGGCTGGCTCTCCTCCTACGCCCCCGACGACAAGGAATGCAAAGGCGGCTGGGGCGGCGACCGCCCCAAGGTCGAAGGCAACGGGTGTATCACCTTCAAACCAATCAGCCACAACATAGGAATCTACCACGGAAGTGTAAGTTCCTTCCTCCTTCCTTTCCCCTTTCCCCTTTAGGAGGCTGATTACTAACGCAACACAACAGTGGCCCCTCAGCTTCGGCTCCCTCGACGTCTTCATAGACGCTAATTGCCAGAGCAAGATGGGTACCCTTGCCCCGCCTGCCGATGGGGATCGGCAGTGCGTGGATAGGAACAAGATCTCGATATTTAACTGGGGGAGTGTGAAGCCGGCTTAGGCGCTTTCTCCGCGAGGGGGCGGGGGGAGGGAGGAAGGAGGAGGGGGGGGAGACGTTCGAAATGGTCTCCATGTGCTGTGTTCTTTCTTTTGTGGAATATTCGATTCCTGTGACCATGTTTGAGGGAGGGAGTAGGTTGGGATATCTTGAGCTCCTGGATATTGAGCTCTTGAAATCGCTGGCCGAACATCTCCAAGATAGGGAAACGGAAAGGGGGTTGGCCTATTGGGGTTTTTTGGAGTTTTGACTGTCTGGAGCATCTCCTCAATGAGGCTGTGCAAAAGTTTATGGGGACGCCGGCTTTTTTTGCTCGTTTTATTTTTCCGGGATTTGTTTCTCACGAAGCCCTTGAACATTGCTACCCCATCATGAGGCTGAAGCGAGCGATGAGCATAGGCGTAAACAGGTTGCATTGATATCGCGATGGATGGATGATCCATCCGTTAGGTATCTACCAAAGATCCTCCAAGCATCCAATCCACATTCCCTCACCAACCATATAATTGCACCATCCCATGCATCATCAATACATCCCACCCACCCCCCAAAACATGATCAAACCCCATTTCCTCACCTCACGCCCCTGCCCTCATGAACCATCACCATCACTGCATACCCATGCCATTAACGCCCATTCCCACGCCATTCATCGCGCCATTCATATTCCCATTGACCTGCCCCCCCGCCATGCCATTCATCTGCGCCATCATCATCCTCCTCTGCTGCGCCTGAGTCTGCAACATCACCTGCTGCGCATACTGCATCGCCTGCTGCTTCGCCTGCTCCAGCTTATCGGGCGGGATACTGCCCCCACACGACCGTGCGATATCCGCCATACGGGCATTGAACGCTTTACCCCTGATCTGCTGCATCTGTATCTGCGCTTGCGTTGGCATCGGGCGCGGCTGGCCGGGATGGAGCGTTTGTTGCTGCCCGGGGTGGCCATGAGGCGGTTGTTGCAGCTGAGCTTGGCCAGGGTGCGGGGAGCCGACGTGTCCGGCCATCTGCTGGTGTTGTTGTTTGCGGATGTTTTCCTGGTAGGCGGCGTGTTGGTGGGCTTGGGCTTGGGCTTGGGCTTGGAGGCGGAGCGCTTGTTGTTGCTGTTGGTACTGGTGCAGGCGCTCGGGGGACATTTGATGCTGCCCGTTTTGCATCTGCTGGGCGAGCGCTTGCTGATGGCTCTGGTGGCGTTGCTGTTGTGCGAGAACGGTTTGTCGCTCGCGCGCTTTTTGGACTTGGTGGATTTGCTCGGGGGTTAGGCCCTGAGCGGCGCCCAGGCCAATGTGCTGCGCGGCGATGGTGTTAGGGGCCATGACGGGGGTTTGGGCCATAATGTTTGGTGGACTACTGTGAGGCATGCGCGAGACTGGGGTGGAGGTATTCATTACTGGTGTGGCATGTGGCATATTGGGTGTCCCATTAGGCATTTGGGGTGTTCCCCTTCGGCTTGGTCCTTGCAGGCTGCGTTGATGGACCATGGCAACGCCGCCGGCTGGCGGATGACTGTGTTGGAGAGAAGAAGGCGGACGCACTGGGCTGCTAGTGGCTGCTTGAGTGGAGGTAACGTTCATGGGCTGGTTTTGACCACCATGGCTGACATGACCCACTATAGGCGAGGAGTTACTGTGAGGAGTCATTTGACGCACAATGGGTGACTGATGAGCTTGTGAGGCAGGGACCATATGAGGCTGTGAGGATGGCATGACCCCATTTGGTGGTTGCGACGTCTGGCTTTGAATCATGGCTTGCTGCTGCTGCCGTCTTCGCTGTTCCTCTTGTTGTTGTTGTTGTTGTTGTTGTTGTTGTTGTTGTTGTTGTTGTTGCATGGCGAGTATCGCAGCTGGGTTTTGAGATTGTTTGAACCGTTGCAAGCTCTCCAGTCGTGCGTTTTCTTGAGCTTGCCGCTGCTCCTGCATTTGATGTTGTTCCCGGGCATGCCTTGCTTCGTTCTCCTTTTCTTGTTTGGCCTTCGCAGCGGCCTGCATAGCGTTTCTCTGCTCGGTTGCTTCGCGCTCTCGCTGTTTCTTCGCCTGCTGCTCTGCTTTGATTTGTTCTATGAGCTTGAACCGCTCAAAGCGGGGCTCGAAGCCTGCGGCACCGACCTCCCCCTCTGCTACATTAGCTTTGCCTGCAGCACTAGCCGATGCAGATGGCGTTAGTCGCTCGTCCATGATCAGCATGAAGTGCTGTTCTTGTGCGGCTAGAGCCTCATCGGCCGCCAACTCAGCGACTGTCCTCTTCCGTGTCTTTGGCGCGGGATATTGCTCTTTGTGACGAGAATCAGTCATCTCTTTGATGAGCTTCTGAGCTTCTTGAAGACTGTCCACGGGATCCAGAAAGAGTGGACCGGCAGTGCATTCAACGATCCTGCTCTCGAAGTTGCGTATATCATTCGTACCCACCAACATCTTCTGCTTCTTGTTAGGGGGACCCGAAGTAAGAGGGGTTGATGGTACAGCAGAGAGCGGAGTCGGTGGATGCGGCATGGTCGCCGAAGCAGGTGTACGAGGTACAGTGCTAGTAGTTGACAGCTTTCGATTGACAGAGCGAGGATCAGGGGTGGTAGCGTAATAAGCTATCTCTGCCTGTAACGACAGCGGTGTGGGAAAGAGGACGGTTGTAAATTTCTTGACATGTTCGGTAGTTCTGGGATCCTGAGTTGAAGCTGATATGTGAGCTGGGGCTTCGCCATTGGCGGTCTTGGCAGTGCTCGTTGCTGTCTCTTCGCTCGTGCCCTGATTCTCAGCCGTAGGGTCATTTGATTCTGCCCAAGGCACGTAAGGCGAGGGTGTGAGATGCTCATTGTGGTTGTGAACGGAAAAAGGAGTATTCTTGTCATTTGCTGGATTGCTTTTGGAGCCCGGTGTAGCAGCAGCGGTCCTATAATCAGCGACCTGAACGATCAGACAGCCTTGTGAACCATGTAAGCATTACTCATAGAAGACACTGTCAGGATCTAGTACCTTCGTAAAACTTGACCCCACTCAGAAGCAGTTCCTCCACAATGTCGTGCGGAACGGTTTCGTTCTTGATATGTTCGAGTAAAAACCTCATAGGCGAGCTATACGAGAAGGTGCCATCCTGCTGGTCAAAACGAAAATGTGTGGGGTGTAGGTGGAGAATGACCGAGGGAGGCGCTTTCCTGTATTTGCGCATAACGTAGGAAGTGCTTTTCGCTATATCGTCACCCATCTCAGCAACCTTTACCTTGACCGACCCGCCAAATTGGAGACGAGGGGACTTCGAGCTTACCATATGGTTCAGCGACCTTCTTCTGTATTCTCCGGTCTCCATCCTGCCCAGTCTTCCCCGATTTAGCATCTCTCCTACGGGTACTGCTGCGAGAAGCCGATCCGTTCGTCACACCGTTCACTCCATTGACATTTGTTGCGCTCGCAGGGTGTTTACTGGCGGATGGAGCCCGCATCGAGCCGACGGACGGCGATGGTGAAGACTGGAAGGATTTAACGCTATTGAGGCCCGTCTGGACTGCGGGGGGAGCGGGGCGCTTCATTTTCTGGAGAGCAGGGGCGGGTTTGGTTGCGATTGCAGTTGCCATGTTTCCTGAGCTTGCGGGATAAGACCCGTATGTTCGTTCCGAAGCAGACGTCTTCAGTCTAGGTGCGATTTCTCAACCCTACACGAACCGCGATACAGCCCGAAAGTCGTCGGACTGCGGTTGTAGCGACATGTGATGCAGCAGGCGACCCTAGGGCCTTTGAAGCTGTCCGCTTCGCTTCGGTTGTGGTTTCCCCGGGTGAGATGATGCTCTTTCTTGTTTCGTGTACGGTGCGGTATATCAGCAAAAGCGGGGTTTCTAAGCAAGTGATGCGTTGCTGAGAGGGCAGATCTATGAACAATGGTGGGCTGGAAGCTGTATAGCGCCTATTTAGGTTTAGCGCGAGACTGTCATGTCACGCGCTAGTAAAGTACTCAAGATGGGCCTCCCAAAAAGTGTGAGGATGATCATCAAGCAGACATTGAATGACATTGTTCTTCGTAAGCTTCCGAAAGACTACTGAAGCAATATACCAAAGTACTTCATATAGCAATACTGTACATTGTGATCCACTCCGACGGAGCAAGATAATGAAGATGCTGTTAGGCAACGCTAATTCCATACACCCATCCAGCACGTACTATCTAATGAACTCCGATAGCCATGCTCTGTTCCCAAACTTCGTCAATGTCCCATCCGAACAACTTCTCGGCATGTCTCCCATTCCCACTTTAAAACTGGCTCGTTGGTAAATCGGGATGTCGCGTATCCGTCGTCCCGCTTGCTGTGGATTGGCAAAACCATTGTCTATGATATCAATCGGCGACTGATGGATATGTGTTTGTCCGAAGCCGAACCACTGTCGATCAATCGTGCTCTCCTCAATCATGACCCCTCACGACCCTTCTCCAGTGATCTCCAACCATCAGACCCTCGACGACCTCCACGCCTTTGCCCAAGCCGATTTTTGGATCGTTCTTCCACCACTTCTCGATTGGAACATCTGTGCGGCCTCGCTCATCTTCACTGTCCACTAACCCACCGTGTCCACTTTCGTCGCCCACTACGATCACGATTTGATGGACCCAGTTGGTAATCTGTGTAATGACTTCGCCCTTCAGACCAGTCATGGGTTCTTGTATATAGACTATCTCGGGACCTAGGTGACGTAGAAGGTGGACGTGACCTTCCGGAGTAGTAAAAGGCATGATCATCGTCTCTTTCTCGACGAGCCCTTTAGCCTCTGCATATAATCTATCAAATTTCTTGGACCTCGGCGGTGAGGTTTCAGGATATGGATCGATGGTCGTTAAAGGCCTTTCCTCGTCATGACCTTGAGCGTCATCGTGTCCGATGTTCGAGTAAGACGAGGTCATTGACATAGAAGCTTGATTGCCTTGTTGATTGCCAGCGAGGGGGTGGTGCTTGAGTTCAGGTGCGTATACGAGCACGAAGAGCCGAGTATCATTATCGATGTGTTCGGGCAGGTGGGATAGTATAGACTACATGGGACTATTAGCCGGGAAGAGCACAAAGTCACATCTCCAGCACCCACAGCATGTTCTTGGTGGTATGACACGTCTTCGCTGTGATTATAATCCGACTGCGCCGCTAGCACAATGGCAATCGTCTTCCTTTTGCCATGGGGCTTCCCACGGGCCTCTGGTCCGCGGTGACCTGGCGCTCCGCTTGCTTGAGTCTCGGCTTCCTCCGACCATCTCGAGTGATCCTCAAAATCTTTCTTATCTTCCTCTCGAATCGAGGACAAAGCGCCCCCGACAGCAGCCCCAGCCGCAGTCACGCCTGCTACCACTCTTCGGCTGGCGCCGTCGAATATCTGCTGAGGGCTCGGTGTCCTTCGAATAGCGCCAGACATACGCGCAACCATGCTTTGATCTTCTGCTGGCTGACCAGGACCCGGACCGTAAGATGGCTGCCCAAGACCTGGGCCTCCGTATCCTGGCGGTGGTGGCCCCTCTCCCCTGCCATTGTAGTTCTTCCTGTCATATTCATCGTCATCATCGCCGTCTTTGCGCTCACTCCAAATCCATGCAGCAATACCGACAGTGGCGACAGTCACCGTTATCGCCAAAGGAATCCAATGTCCCCAGGCGCTTCTTCGCGTCGACGCGCCGTAGGTTGACCGACGCTGCCGCTCGTAACGATCATACGAAGACATGACTCCTGAATTGGATTCACTGCAGGAAGAATGCCTGAACTCCACTTCTACCGAGACTCACTAAAACCCGGACCTAGCTGTGATGGTCCCTTTCGTCTACAACGTAAGTGGGGAATCAGGCTGGACTGTGGAGGCTGGATGGCTGATCTGCGCAGGGGTGGCTTCGATTGCAGGAACCAGCAGAACGGCCCGCCGTTCCTAGGGCTGATCATATCAAGCTCAGAGTCGCCAATGTACAGCTCGCCATATATGGATTCGATTGAGAGCCTGGTTTGAATGATCACCACTTTCTACTGACTTCACTACGACTGCGCCGCGGATATGCCTTCTTCATCTTGATAATGCCCCACGCAACAGCAATGCCACGCTCTCTGGGTCTTCAGGCCCTTGTGCTCTGTGGACCTGGAGTAAACCTTGAAACGCTCGCCGCTGACGAACCCAAAGCTCTCCTCTCCATAGCCAACCGGCCAATGGTATGGTACGCAGTGGATTGGTGTCATCGAGCCGGAATATCAGACGTGACCCTCGTTACTCCACGCTCCTTGTCCAAAGCCCTTCAAGATGGGCTCGCCCAGAACCCATACCTTTCCTCCTTGTCGCCCAAGCCAGACATCCTCTCCCCAGACGGTCTCGACGATGACACACCCACCGGCTCCATCCTACGTCTACCAGAAGTGGAGGCGGCAGTCACAGGCGACTTCCTTGTCCTCCCCTGCGACCTCGTCTGCGAAATGCCGCTGGAATCTCTTCTCGATGTATGGATGATCCACCAAGACCCCCTCCACCTATCCCAAACCCTCGGCCGACCCCAACGGCCAGAAGGCAGCCGCCTCACCACCGGTCTCGGCGTATTCTACAGCACCAAAACCGCCCACCACATCAAAGGCACCGAAACCGACTTCATCACCACCGCCCCCCTCCCCAAATCCTCCATCCCACCACCCTCATCCTCCCTCCTCCCCCAAGTCTCCCAGCTCGTCAACGCCATGACAACAGACACCCTGCACGACAAACTCACCGCCAAGTCCTCCCTCCCCATCCGACACGGCCTCCTCCGCACCCACCCACGCACCCGCCTCCTGACCTGCCACCGCGACGCACACATCTACATCTTCCCGCACTGGCTCCTCGCCTACGCGCGCGAGAACCCCAAACTCCAGACCATAGGCGAAGACCTCGTCGGCTGGTGGGCCAAAGCCACATGGCAGCGCGGTCTCGCTGAGAAACTGGATTTCCCACATAACACCGTCCCGCAGATCCTCGCCTACATCCACCCCACCTCCTCCCCCTTGATCCAGAGAGTCGATACTCCAAACCAGCTACTGGCTACGTCTCTCTACCTCGCCTCACTCCCCCCATCCTCAGACCCCTCCTCCCCAGCAAATCCTTACGCCCACACACACAAACGCTCCCCCCTCGCGACCATTCCCCCCAACACCTCCATCGCCGATCCCACCTGTCTCATCGGGCCCTTCAGCACAATCGGCGCGCAGAACACCCTCAAAGAAACCGTCATCGGCGCGAATTGCGTGACAGGGCAGCGAGTACGATTGACAAAGTGCGTGGTCATGGATGGGGCGGTGATAGAGGACAATGCGGTGCTGGTCGAGTGTGTGGTCGGATCAAGGGCGAAGGTGGGGCGGAAGTGTGTGCTGAGTGAGTGTATGGTGCAGGGTGGGTTTGTGGTGGAGGAGGGGACAGAGGGGAAGAAGGAGACGTTTGTGGGGGGTGGGGGGCTGGATGAGGGGGAGGTGGACTTGGACTTGGATGGGGAGGAGGAGGAGGATGAGAGTGCTGTTGATGAGGTGGAGGGTGGTTGACTACACGACGGAACGACGAGAATGCGAGATGACGAACTCCCAATGGCTTCACGGCATCTATGAAAAACGTCTGTACATATCCACAATATACCCAACAAAAGCGCGCACCCACTCTCAATATATACTCAGCCCTCCTCCCTCAACCACCCCTCCCTCCTCACCTCCCCCACCAACTCCCAAAACGCGTCCTTCCCCCTCCACGGCCCACTCCCATGCCTCAACACACCCCTCACATCCTCCACATCCCTGACCAAATCCCCCACCGCCTCCCACTCCCGCTGCTCCACCAGCACCCTCAAACACGCCAGCAGCGCCATCCACCCCGGGCTCTGGCCCTCCTGCGGCATCCTCCGCAGCACCAGCAGCATCTTCTCCGTCTCGCCCACGCGGGCGTAGTGCTCGATCATGCGGTCCCAGAAGATCGGGTCGAGGGGCGTCTTCTCGGTCTTCACGCGGTGGAGCAGGCTGTCGATGGCGGCGAGGTCGGGGGGCGAGAGGGCGAAGTAGTGCGTTGTGAGGATGGTGTAGACGTGCGGGGAGGGCTTGATGTTGTTCTTCGTCATGTGCTCCATGACCGCTTGGGCGGCGGCGACGTTCAGGATCTTGGGGTCGAGGAGCCCGTCGAGGATGGTGCTGTAGGTGTAGGTGTTGGCCTTGAGGCCGTTGCGCTCCATTTCGTGGAGGATGGCGAAGACGGCGGATTGCTGTTCTATGTGGGGTTTGGTGTGGAAGGGGCTGGAGGGGTTGCTGAGGAGGCCGTTGAGCATGATGGTGAAGGTGGCGATGTCGGGGGGGCAGGCGGCGGCTTGCATGCTTTGCAGGATGGATTGGATTTTGGGCTTGTTGCTGGCGCGGACGGCGGGGCGGAGGGTGATGTTGTAGGTTTGGGTGTCGAGGCGGAGGTTCTGCTTCCTGGCCCATGTGAGTACGGTGTCGGCGAGGTCAAGGTTGTTGGAATGGGCTAGGCCGGTGAGAGCAGCTCGGACTGGGTCCAAGGAGGGTATTAGCTGGTCTTCAATCGCTTCTTTGGCTGGGGATGTTGCTCCGTTAGCTCCTGGAGAGGCTGGTTTCCATATCAACCCGAGGTCCTCCAGCGCATGCATGCCAGATTGCCAATCCCCACAGACCATCAAACCGTGGATCCAAAGCGTCCAGGTCTTCATGTTGGGCTCGATGCCTGCGTCCAGCATGTTCTTCCATATTTCACGCATTGAAGTGAGGTCTCTGGCAGCAGTGCATCCTGTAAGCATAGCGTGCCAGTGCCTCAATGTCGGCTGTTGATTGATTTGAATCATAAAGTTCCACACTTCAACCGCCTCCGCTTGGCGTCGGATTGTAAAGAAAGCCGAAAGAAACTGACTGAAGAGTTCATCACGATGTGTCTCTTCGATTGCTCCGGACCCGGTGGACGCCTGGAATTTGTGCCAGACTCTTGTGATTTTCGCTGCATCACCTTTCTGCTTCGCATTGCGTAGAGCGCTACCTAGCGTCGAGGCGGCATCGGACGCTGCTTCTATACGTCCTGGTACCGAAAACGGTGGTTGCGGCTTGTAAGGCTTCTCAACAGAGGCTGGCGCTGGGTCAAGGAAGATCGGGATAGCACTCCATCTACGTACGATTCTTTCTGCCGTAGGTTGAGCAATGTCTGACTTCGTGAGGCACTCGATCGCTGAATCCCACCCGATCCGACCCCATTGTACGAGAGGCTTAAGGGACCGAATCAGAATCTTCGAACCGACCATAACGGATTCTTTCAGAGACCCCTCTTTTTGTTCACGGTTGAGGCAGTCGAACGTCACGACAGCGGCCATTACCATCCGATTGGTCTGTTCACAGCTACCAGGGTGACGAGGCCAGTACTCCGAAAATCGTTGGGAGATATTGGGATGTAAGCTCTGAGTATCCGCCTCGACGATCTTCGAAGCCTCGCGGCTCAATTTCGAGATCTCTCCAACCACGCTTGAAGATGAGAAAGGAAGAGAGGACGAGCTGTGATTGCTTGCAGTATCCTCGGACATTGAACGTGCAGGCTCTCCGTATTCCTTGACTAGTAGTCGCCAAACCTCGATGATCTCTTCAAGCACAATTCCAGAATAATCTTTGGCAACAGCTCTCCCTGCATAGTAAGGGCTCAACGATATGAATCCAGATACGAGATTCCACAGAATCTGATCCCACCAGTACTTCATTATGTTATGTTTCCGATACGCTCGAATGGCCGTGGCGACCCGTGGAAGTTCCACTCGCTGTGGAGACCGTGCGCGTGTATGAGTGACCCGAAGTAGTATATCTCGGAAGACGTTCAACTGCGGCGCCGTGAATACGATGTCCTCATCGCGGCCAGCATCTGATACCATCTGTTGCCATGTCTTTGAGCCTAAAAGTTCGTGACAAGCCTTCCACATTTCTACCAAAGGCACTCGCTGCACGTAAAGCATATGTTCCAATGTCTGTATATGCTCATCCACGAGCTTCCTGGCAGGAACAACATGTACAGGTGGGACATTACTGTTGACTTTCTTGGCCCTCTGATCAAAGGTGATATCTTTCCGGCGAATACTGCTTGAGAAGAGACTTTCAAGTTGTGGGTCGTGCGGAGTGTCTTTCCGCCTCTGTGGAGACTGCACTTGAGGCAGTGGGTGATATTTCACACCATCTTTGCTGAACACCTTGGGGCCTGCGAGCTCATGACGCTCGCTGTCCACGAGCTTCCCGAGAGAAACAAAGCCTGCTCGTCGAACTTGGTAGCCCCGGGTTGCAGTTGCGTGTCGGCATTGCAGACAGATATACGGTAGGCTCATTGCATAAGACCCTAGGGCTGCGATGGCAGCTGTCAAGTGGCTTCATCCTCACGGAGAAGCCGGCTGCATTGTCTAGTTTCGATGCCTCTTATTCCATCAAGCGAAGGCCCAGCTCTCGTACGCACTAGTGTTCCGCGATTGCCACTATCTTATCTAAGATCTGGCCCCTGTTTTTGCGACTTTAAGGTACTTGGCCGGGGGATCGCCAACATCGGTCAGTGTAGGCATCATGGACACCTTCATAGGGCGTCTGATGCGCCCTCGCAAGTTTCGTGACGACTGGTGAGCCGACTGTAGTTAGTTGCCCTCCCCGCCTAATCTTCGTGACTAGGCCATCTAAAACATGACCACGTTGGTCCCACGCGGACCCTACTCCAGGGAGGAGCTGGACAGCCTTTATCCGAAGGGCTTACAACTCCAGCTGGTGCAGATAGTAAGTTCCAGATACTCTCTAATTTTTGCAACCGTTGTCGTAGCTTTCATGTCAGCTCTTCGCCATTTCTTCAAACATGGACAACAGACAATAGACTGATTTGAGTGGTACTTCATAGCTGCTCCGTCATGGTAAGGTTTAGTCAGTAGGTGTGCAAAAGTTTCTTGAATTTGAATTCCATATACAGGCGAAAGAAGCCCAGTCTCTGCCCGATTCCAGAATGTAAGTCCCAATTCCATCACCAGACAAGAACCGTCTGACACCCTCTCCTAGGCCGGTCTGCCAGCATGTATGTCTTGTATCCTACGTGGCAGTCTAGATGCTTATGACTGCTAGACTGGCCATACTGCAATGCTGCGAAACGAATGACCAGTGTCCAGATGATCAAGACAGATTGGTCATCCTGGGACAATCTGCAATGGAGACGCCGATTGGAGAAGTTTGGCAAGGATGATAGTCCGGTCATTGCAACTGGGCCAAACGGCGAGGTTGACGCAGTATGGTATCAGCACCTCGACCAGATGCTACGATTCCCCATCTAACATGGGTCGGTCTAGCAACCTTGGAGAGTTGACTGACAAGGGCCGCGAGACTACGTTGGCACTAGGGGAGCGACTGCGAAATCTCTACGTTGACCAGCTCGGCTTCATGCCTAAAGTGATTGCTGATGCGGACATGATGTACCTACGTGCTACACCAATGCCGCGCGCTTTGGAGTCCATGCAGCAAACCTTCTGGGGAATGTACCCTCTCACAGCGCGCACGGCATCTTTCCCACCTCCAACGGTAATCACGCGGACACCCGCTGATGAGACATTGTTTCCCAATGACAGCAATTGCCGCCGCTTCAGCCAATTAAGCAGAGCTTTCGCACAGCGTACAGCGGATCGGTGTAAGCCAGCTTCTCCACATCTGCCACCTTCGCTGAGTCAACAAGGGAACGATGCGAAAGATATGGACTATCTCACGTTGCTGATCTCGAAATGGATGCCGGAGCAGGACGACGGCTCCCACAGGGTTGCAGTCGACTCACATCCGCGGCTCAGCGGTATCATGGACACTGTCAACTCAACATTAGCGCATGGCCCTAAGACACGCTTACCTGATAGATTCTACGACTTTAAAGGACGAGACATAATTGACAGGATTGCTGTCGAAGAGTAAGCATCCTGGCAAGAAACCGCACCTCGCCCGCTGACACTCGGCCAAGATGGTTCTCAGGGTACAAAGAAAGCCAGGAATACAGAACCGTCGGTATTGGGGCTCTCGTAGGCGATATTGTTTCACGTAAGTCGTCATTAGCTGTTCCCTTTCATTCGTGTCCAATCTCTGACATAATAAGGCATAACGGGTAGCATAACCCACAACGGCGACGATGGCATGCTCGGAATTGGCGGAAAAGACGGCTCCCTGAGTCGTGGCCGCGGTGGCGAGAAGCGCATCCAGTTCGGCCTGAGCGGCTGCCATGACACAACACTCGCCGCCGTACTGTCCAGTCTCGGGGCTTTCGAAGGCGAGAAATGGCCAGCTTATTCGAGCCATCTTGCCGTGGAGCTTTTTCGCAGAGAAGGCCACCAGGAGTATTCCAGCCCTGAAGACGAAAAGCCCCTCCAGTCCCGAATGCTAAGTTTCGGGAGCTCGAAACGGACAAAGGAGGCTGAGGGTGGTATTTCACGCAAAGCGTTTGGCCATCTGAGCCAAGCGGAGGGAGAAAAGATGGATGGCTATTTTGTGAGACTGAGGTACAACGATCGTCCGATGACGGTCCCGGGATGCAGACTCTCAGGGAAGCATCTCGAGGGTAACGAGAGCTTTTGTACTCTGGTGAGTTACTGAAGCCCAGGCCAGACAATCGCATGTGGCTGATGTTCCCACACAGGAGGCTTTCAAGGCTATATGCGATAGATTCACGCCTAGGAACTGGAAGGAGGCTTGCACATCGAATCTAGACGCGCCACCGTTTCCGGCGACAACGCAACATGCTGGCTATTGAGTAGATAAAGGAACGCAGTTATAATAGATATAGATCGAAATTAGAGCTTACCGCGATTCTGAGAGGCCTATAGCCCTTGCGCCGGTAGGGTGCACTTCAAAGGGCGCCACTCAGTCCTTGGCACTCTCGGAAAACATGGTAACGGTATGACGTTGGAAAGACCAACCATTGACCATCCATTGCAGAAGAGGCAAACAGCCAAGGCGTATCGTGTTCTCGAGGACGAGACCGTCATTGGAAATTGAACGGGATCAAGACGAAAAGTTTCATCAGGCTCTTGCCAAGACAAAGTGATGGCATGCTATGAGCACCCCTTTTCCCCCCTTTTCCTCCAATTCCCTCTTTGGTTCTCATATCCTTCTGGCATTGAGACAAGGGATCTCGATTGTTTCACCCCATATTTACGCACCCTATCAAGCTGCCCACCGGTTGCGAACATTCTGCCAATGACAGTCAAGCCCCCAGCACTACTCTACTACATCGATTGGAAAACGCGAAGGTTCGAACGTTTACACGTTTGACCTCCAGCTCTCACCGGGGCCTAGATCATCGCTTGCCATGTCCGGCATCCGAAATCTCAGCACCTTCAACATAAGTAGTACTGATACTAAAGACCAGGGCTCATGAAAAACTCATCAACACTTTTAAATGCCGAGTATTGCTTCCAAAACCCATCGGGACATCGGTGTCAGCGTTAATAGATTTCTCGTGCGGATGGCGTTCGAGGGCCATCATTATCCACAGAACAATTCTACGCGCTTGCCACAGCGACGCGGCTTCTGCTTCGTCTTGGGAGAAGTCGAACGATGTGCAGCCGCTGGATTCAGCGGAAGCTTGGGCCTCAGCGATTTGTTCAGCGACCTGTACCACGCAGGGTCATGGAGTCGAGGAGCTATTGGGAAACTGAAGTACAGCTTCAGGCTCAAGCGAAAGCGGCGAGGCGAAAGGCGAGAAAGCAGCCGCATTCCAGACTGACGATTTGTATCGACAGGGGCCACTATGGTTGGTTCGACTAAGTGCAATTCTCGTACGGGGTTGGCTAATCTAGGAGTCATATAAGTTGAAGGATTGGCTTCGTGGCTAGGTAGGTGCGATCCATCCCCATACTCGCTTTACTCCTGGTGCTTTTTATTCTCCTTGCTTCAAGCCTTCATATTTCATCCTACTTAGCAATTCACTCCCCTACCATCCATATCTGTATCCTCTCCATTTCTGCAATCGTCGTTACTCCTCTACCCTCTCTAGTTCCTGCACGAAGATATCGAAGAACCCATATAGTCTCCAGCAAATCAAGTCTTCCAAAACCTCACCCATCACACATACACACAGTCCATCAGAAACCTCTCCCTACAATTTTCGGCGCCATTAGGTACATCGGATGTCCTGGACTTAATGCCGCGCCCTCCGCATCCCGCCCAACGCTTCCCCTTGGTAAAGCTGCCACATTGATCATGCCAATATTATACTGCGATCTTGTGCCGCAAAGCTCAATCATCTGTCCATAGATGTATTCCTTGCATTCGAACCTGCTCGGTTTGCTAGCAATAGGAAACCCGTTCGGTATATAATATCCCAATGCGCAGCCATTGTGCTCGTTCCTCGACCATGTCCATATATCACGGGCTGCGTCAATTCGAACCAGCTTGGTGCAGATGTCTTCAATGAGAGCTTCGCAGACTGTGGGATTGAGTCCCGGGCCCGGGATATCAGGCTCTCTGTCGCATTCGATGCCGTATTCGTCTGCGAGGGCGGTGGTATTGTGGGGAAACATGAGTTGAGGGTGGAAGTTTGGGAGGATGTAGGCTGAGGCTAGAGATAGTGGGATGAGCAGGCGTGGTAAGATGAGGGAGTGCATTTTGTTTCGGTACGGTATGTGGAGAGTCTGTGAAGAAAACACCATTTTCCCGGGATGACTATCCCCTTAAAGTGAGTAGAGCGCACGAAGCATTATGCGAGGCGCCTAATCTATATACCCACCTCAACCATCGGTCGTGGTTTCGCCTAGCCGAAACAGCGGCCTTGATCTGCCGCCCATGAATCCTGACGCGCGAAGTGCTAATATGCTCGCCTCTTGAACCCCCAAATGTTAGCACCCGCATCCTATCTACATCGGCACGCTATGAGTGTTGTTCCGCGCTCTTGTGTTAATCAAGTTCAACGTCAACGTACCTTGTGTATCGGAAGTTTGCTATGAAGGTATAGCCGAGTCACAGAATATAATGGCGAAAAACAATTGGTCTCTTTGCTTCCCACGCTAGTGCCCAGCACTATATAGGAAAGAACCCAATTATTCTACGGAATTTCGGAAGGAGTTAAGAGAAGATATGAAAGAATATCGCATTAGAGAGACTCAGAAGACAGTATGGATTTCTGATTGTTATTGGTGCCTCACTAGTGTCTCATTAAAAGAGTCCTATAAAGTAGCAATGCCAGGATTTATAAAGTTATAGTTCTGACGACATTGACCACTAAAAAAGTGCTACTACTTACATATATGTATTTATAGCCGAAGCAGACAATGATGAAGAATTATAAGTCTTTCAATTCGCTCATGTCCAGAGTCTTGAGAAAAGGTAGAGGAGTACTATACGTTGGAGGAAGCCACTACCAAGGGACCTGTCTACCGTCCCACACCCACAACTTTCCACCATGAGTTTCCCTCGTAGCAACATCAAAAACCTCAATCATTCCCTCGACACTTTGCTCAGTGGTAATAGCGGCCTTCTCAAGGCCAAACAGAACAGCGCCGTTATTACCCATATCGGTCTGAACCCATCTGCACCGAGTCAGCAACAGCTCCTGTTCTCGCTCCACGGACTTTTCGGGACTTACCCTGGATCAATGGGGAACGCAGTCAGCCAAGGCTCCTCGAAATGGATTGCCTTGGTGAGATAATGGAGGACGACTTTGGTGGGCGCATAGGCAGCGTTTTGCATGGGGAGCATGTCCCTGAGGACAGTTAATACCTAAGGTGGCGTCATGATACTAGAACGATTGCCACTCACTAGATCACGATGGTGTCAGCACAGGGCAACGTACAAAGCTATTTGAGAAGGTCGCGTGGAAGCATGCTTACCGTGAGAAAGGCTGCAGAAGAGCCCATGCTTACCCACACGGGGTTTTTGGACTTCTTTAGCAGGGGCAGAGTGGCTTGATAGAGCCAGATGACGCCGTAGGTGTTTGGTATAGTATGCTTCTGCATGTCCTCAACCTTGACTTCGGAGACTTTTGGGTAGACGTAGGAGATCCCCGCATTGGCGATGACAATGTCCAGATGATCGATCCCATGACGGGCAAGCTGCTTCACAGCGTCGGCAGGATCTGTTGAGACAGTGGCATCGATCTTGATGATTAGGAGAGAGGTGCCTTCGGCCATGGGTAAATCATTGAGAGCTATGGAAGTTGCATGAGCGGGGTCGCGGTTGGCGGCGATGACAGTGTGGTTCGGTTTGGCGAGGTAGAGCTCTAGAAGGCCCTTGCCAATCCCTCTGTTGGCGCCGGTAATGAGCACAGTGGTTGGAGCCATGCTGTATCACGAGTATAATGAAATAGATTTGAGAGAAGGATGGTACGAATGACACATATAGAGAGCGGTAAAGGTACAGTGGTACTTGCTTCGTAACAATGGGTTCATACGCTGCTTGATAAGCAATTGTACGCACAATGACGCTCTTGAAGCAAGAAGGATACGGAAATGTATGCTTTTTCCCTTGTACACAGAACGCAGTGCTATTACATGTTAGTGAAATGTCTCAATTCGAGATGGTACTGTCTGATGGAGGTCACGCAATATGCCGTCGCAATGCAATGGCTTTGTTACAAGTACTTCAGGTTGATGAGGTTGGCACACTGGCTGTTCCTTTTCCGCAATTAGCGCTTTCACAACGCTTGCCCCTGCTTGGCCTTATCTTTAGATCCCACCCCCCACATCTTAGTATCGATCTTGTGAACAAATGTTTCGAAAAGTATTACATGTAGTTCTTGAGACTTAGTGTATTCTATAGACACTTTGTTCGTAAAATTTGAGACAACGTTGATCGAATATAGTTGGTTGCAAGATTTTCTTATGTTTGAGCTTGTCAAGCTACAATAGACTGACCGCGTCGGTTCGGGAAATCGAGTTCGATTCGAGAAATCGAACCGAATCGAAAGTCTTGGCAATTCGATTTCTAAAGCTGAAATCGACAATTCAATTCAATTTCAAAAGTTGAATCGAAAATCAAATCGAAAAATCGATTCCAATTGTCAAGACTACTATTTTTAGTTAATTTTATTATTTTTAGTAACAATTAATTGATAATTTAATAAAAATAGTTAATCTATTTAAATTAATTAATAAATATATTAGATTATTTTTATATTATGCATTACTATTGTGCATTATCTAGAAAACAATTAAAAAAATCTAAATTTAAACTAAATTTATACTATTTTTAGTATTCTTGACATTCTTGGCGATTCGATTCAATTCCTAAAGTTGAACTATCGGTTCGAGTCGATTCCAGAAGTTGGAATCGAAAACCAAATTGACGATCAATCTAAGCTACAAGATGCGATCAAGAACGTAAAATTTTAAAAATGTTATAAAATACTCAAATCTTGATTAAATTACTCAAAACTATATAAAACAAATAAGCGAGATTTGTTCTATAAGTCTTGAAGTTTTAACAATAATTATCGAAGAAATGCAGAAGTTGAAAAAGTTGTCTGGGAAGATTTTGGGGGGTGAGATCTAAAGATAAGGCCAAGCAGGGGCAAGCGTTGTGAAAGCGCTAAAATCAACGGAAGTATGGGCCGGGATCCGTTGAAGGCTTGGCCAAATTTATACGCAAACGCGAGTACAGCCAATTGTACGAGTTCTCTCGAGCCAAGAATGCAGAATACCAAACAGCGTCTATCTTCGAATCGATGTGGGCGCAGGTAAGAGGTTATGAGTGTAAATTCCGCAGCAACTCAGACTACAGTGAGATTCTGACCACCATCAGCGTCCCAGCACTCGATTCCTTCTCCTGATGGCAGCCTGATCGCGTCTGTATTGCGTGACCAATTGATCCTACGCTCGTCTTCCGACCGTCAGACATATCAAACTTTTCCGTTGCCCTCAGAGGACAGCCTACCATATCGATTCCTGCACTGGTCTAGCCATGACTTTCGCAGTGGCTCCCGAGCGACGACCCGATCGGTTGAAGCCAAAAAGCCTCTCCGGGTACTGCTCGGAAATGACGAGCTCGTCAGAGTGTATGAAGTGGACAACGAGCAGTGGACAGCTGTCATACAGGGTGTCTCTAACAATTTCGGCAAGATAGCAAATGTGATCTTTGGTGCAGATGAAAATGAGATCCTGGTTTTCTCGGACTTCGGAGTGAAAGTCACGATATGGTCTCTCAGTACCAGCCGGGGCGTCGAAGTCCGCGATCCGAAAAGCGGTTGGAGCTATGATATTAGGCCGCGGACAGGACATTTGGCGATCCTCACACGAGCGGGCGCCGATGACACTTTGATGCTGCTATCCCCGGGAACCCATCAGGTGTCCAAAACTACAAAGTTGCAGACTGTGGATGCACAGGGGGTGAGATGGAGTCCAGATGGTCGTTGGATTGCTGTCTGGGATGTAGCAAGTTGTGGATATAACATTATGGTGTACACAGCCGATGGTCATCTATTCAAAACTTACGATGGGGGCCAGACATCTGATAAGATTAGCTTGGGAGTTCGGAGCTTAGTCTGGCATCCCCAATCTGACTTCTTGGCTGTGGGGGATTTCGAAGATGGGGTCACACTGCTCGGCAAATCCACAGTAAGGAGACGATGAAGACGCGCTGCTAGAACGGTACTGACCTATTGTTAGTTTTCTCCTCTGGCCAGAGTCGCTCACACTCCTTCCATCGAGTCCTTGCAAACGGTAGTATGGGAAGAGCACATTGACAACAAGGGAGCTAGGAGTTACGCACTAGCTGCTCAGCCTTCGCATCCTCCGCCCAGTTCATCCTTTGCTGGTATCAAAGTCCCAAAGACGGGCATATCGCTCATTGAGTTCAACGGAGATGGAACGCTCTTTGCGACTAGGAGCGACTCCATGCCATCTACAATATCGATCTGGTCCCTAGACTCACGTACGGCAGTGGCGTGTTTGATCCATCATTCACCTGTGAGGAGTGTTCATTGGCATCCAACAATTCACGACATGGTTCTGCTACATTGTGCGGTTGACCAATCCATTGTTTATGTCTGGAAGGTGTCTTCAAGCAGTCCCCGCGTACTCCCTATCCATCTGGACAGGACTGGTGGTAGACTCGAAGCTTACTGGGTTTTCACAGCAGCGCATGAGTCTCCTAGACTGATGTTGGGAAATGCTCATAATTATACCACTCTTTCACTGAGTGCTGATGGGGCGATCCTGCCGGAAAAAGAATCTGGAGGCACACTTAATTGCGAACCCGATGATAGATTTGATGAAGGAAATTCCATGGATCTTTCGCCCATAAAGCTATCCCAAGAAGGTATGACCACCAAATTTCCGGACGTGTCTCCCGGAAGCTCTGGAAGGTGGGGCGGGTCAGATGATCTTGACGATACTTTCAGCTACCGGCAGCGATGAAGTCTTGCAGGATGGAATCTTTGTCTTCGACCCAATCCTGTCCGGATCTTCATGCTATATCACCATCGACTATCCGAGCCGTTGAGCTCCCTCGCCTAGCTGCGCTTCGTCTCGGCTGCTTAGAGCGGCGAATCCGGCTAACCCCCATTATAGATCAGATCTCACCTCAGCACCCGACCTCATGCTCCAGATATCGTCCCTTGGCTTTACGCTTGTAAGGACAGTCATAAGGCTTTTCTTAGCAGACAGCGTCGTAGAACACTGGACGGACAAGACGCAGGTTCGATATTCGGATTGGGCATTTCGCGAAAGACGTACGTCTAGAGCAAGCAGAAGCGGAATTAGCCGCCAATGCTGCGATTAATGCTGCGACAAGAAGCATCTTGATCTAGTAGGATATAGTGTGATTAGAAGGCTATTCGGGGGATTGAATTGGGTTGTGTATAGAGTTTGATTGTTGAGTGTCAAGTTGGGAGTGAGGAGATAGAGCAGTGGATCAGAGTGTGTCTTATACGAGATTCTGCGGCAAAACTCACTCGTAGGGCGCTTTGCAAACGTTCTCATACCCTGAGCATGTTCTACATAATTGGGCCAAATGCACTCAAGTGGCGCTATACATGCGGCTTTTACCTCCTGAGCATAATTGCATGTCTGCGGCGAAATTGATCCAATGGTGCTTTGCGACAATTTACATGTACTGAGCATGTTTTCCATATTGGATGGCTCGATTGCTCCAAATGGACGTTCGACCGAGCAAGGCACCTCCTTTTAATTACCCCCCTTTTCACATAATGGGCCTTCGTCGGTCGTCCAGCCTATGGTTGAATCGTCAACACAGCTTTCCAAAGACAATTGTGCTCATTTTCTGCCACTACACTACGCATACAGGAAGCAAAACAACAAAAAACCATCTATTGAAGAATTTGCAGGTTGGATTGGCACATCAAGAAAGACGAAATTCTCCTATAATATACCGTAGTAGAGGCCTGCAAGACAGGCGGGCTAGTGCCAAGGATGCGGAGATTAAGAGGTGTGGCTGGGTTTCTCACATACTATTTAGTATGTGATTAGCGCTTTCACAACGATTGTCGCTCCTTGATCTTATTTTTAGATTCTCGACCTCAACATCTAACAAGATAAATTTGATCAACTTTCGCATTTTGCTATTAAAATATATAGAATTAATTACTTATTACTCTAGATACTATGCGCTTTTTAAAATTGCTTTGCTTATAAATTTTAATTATAAATTGCTAAAGTTATAGAAATTGCATAGTTCCTTAATATACAAGAAGTTCAAGTCGATCTTTGTTTTTAAGATATGCTTTGAAACACAAAAACTTTATAATCAAATAACTTTCTCAATGTTAACTTAAATTCTATCAAAGATATATTATTAAAAGCGCAAAGTCTACTCTATCAAATGTAAGATTTTAATAGTAATAAATCAAGAAATACAAAAGTAATTAAAAGCATCTTGTTAGAAGTTGAAGTCAAGAATCTAAAAATAAGATTAAGGAGCGACAATTGTTGTAAAAGCGCTAAGATTAACTTGCTTCTTTCTTCTCTTCTTATTGCTTTTCGCTTTTGCGAAGTTATCTTTGTAATAATCTTTCTTTAAGATTGTTGCTTTGTTATTGTTAATATTACTTTTAATATTATCTTGACGCTTTCTTTAACGCTTTCTTTGATCTTTGACGACAACTTGTTTTAAGACTTTAGAGTGTTTTATATTAACTTTGCAACAATTCTTGTTGTAGTCGATATCGCTCAAACGTATATTTGTATATTTTTATTATAACATTTACAAGCAATAGCAAAGATCTACAAGATTGACAAGCTAGTATTAAGAACTTTCTCATTTCGAAAACGTAACTCTAGCAAATTTAAAAGACATTTTTTCGAGATTTTTGTTCAAGCAAATCTAACAAATCTAGTAGATCTACTAGTCTAAAAAAGACAATATAAGAGCTTACTAAGCAATATAAATTACAAGAAATACAAGAGTATTATATAGATGTAATTTATATTGCTTAGTAAGCTCTTATATTGTCTTTTTTAGACTAGAAGATCTATTAAATCTATCGAATCTACTTGAACAAAAGTTTCGAAAAACTGTGTTACGAGCTTATTCAAGTTCTACTAGTGATTTAGATTCTATACGTTACGAACGCATCTATTATTATGTTCGACGCATTTAAGAAGCGAACATCTTGAACATAATGTTCGACATGTTCGACGAACGAACATTGCAAACAATTATGTTCGCTATGCTTAACGAACAAACAAGACGAACAATTTATATTTTCTTAATATATAAAAACTAAAAACGCGATTTTTTTATAAATTGTATTTAACTTATTTTAAGTTTTTACTTATTGTTATTTTGATTTATTGAATCACTTGTGAAGATTTATTAAATATAAGATTGTTTATAATTGTAACTCTTGTTATCAAATAATTGTTTACATTGTTTAAAGACGTTTACAAATTTTTTTAATAGCATAATTTTTTTTAATTTTTTTTACGAAAGTATTAGCGTAATACTTTGAACATTCTAAAAATGTTTGTATTAGATTAACATGTTTTTATCTTAAGCATTAACTTAATAGCATCACGTCAATTCTTTATTAATGAAAACGACAAAATAAAATTTAATAAATCTAACGTCTATTATAAAGATTAAATCGATTTAAAGAACTAACTTATGCAAATAAATATTTATTTTATCTTTTATTTTGTTTTAGCGAACAAAAAAACAATTTTCGCATTTACATTTTTTAAAGAAAGAGTTTAACATTAACTCAAGTCAAACTTACGCAAGTATCTAGAGAATTATGACGAAAACTCTTGTACAATGTTCACGAACTTCGATAACTTCAAAAGAGAACTTCGAAGAATTTTCAAAACATTTAACGAGAAACAAATAGCAAAAAAAGTAATTTAACACTTAATTTAACGAATTTTTGCAACGAATTACGCAACAAAGTTTCAAAAGTATGTTAATTTTATTGAATGAAACGATGTCGCATTTATAACAATGTTTCGACGAGACTTTAAGAACAATCTTAAGAACAAAATTATGTGCGATAGCAAATTTATTAGCGACATATTTGATTTTATTGAAGTAGTTATCGATTTTGACGACAAGCTATATAAAAGAATTATGAAAAAGCGATACAATCAATTTTACGAAAGAATAGAAATCTTCTTTGAATCGACGACCAAATATTATTAAGAAGAATTTCGTTTTAATTAGAAGTATAGTAATCTAAACTATCGTAAGCCTACATCTATGAAATTGAATTTTATTCAACAACGCAAAGAGAATTTTTTTAGAAGAAAGCAAGATAACAAATTCTAGAAAACGTGCTATTTATGTGACAAATTGAGTCACTTCGCAAGAGATTGTCGATCACGAAACTTAATAAATCGTCGACAAATCAATGTTATGTTAAGAGAGATATTTGATAACTAGAACGACATTAAAGATCAAATTGACATAAAGGCGAACACCTTTAAGACTAGATCGAACGACAATTATTATTTGATAAAGAATTCAAATCAATTATAAAAAGTTCTAGATGAAACATTATTAGACAAGACATTCCCATTTACGCAAAAAATTAATTAAGCACTTCAAGAAACTATTAAATCTTATAGCTTAGCTATCAACTTAGACAAAGAGTATAGCTAAAAAAACTTTCACGAATGCATAAACGACATTACGAATTATCTTGAGACTTTAGTTAGCTCATCAAAGATTATGAACGAATGCGAGAAGAAATTAAAAAGCAATGCCACTACGAAAAAGAACATACTTGACATTATAATGAAACAATTGAACTCTACAACATACGCAAGTCTTAGTTGAACAACTTGCTACAACGATTTATGTTAAACTTATCTAAAAAAAAAGAACGAAGTTAATTGATTTTCTAAAAAGTTAAAGTTAGCAATTTAGCAACAAAAGAAAGCTTAGCGCAAACAAACGTTTAAAGTAAAAGTCACAACATAGAAGCAAGAAAAAGTTCAATTTTTTTAATAAAGAGCATATCAAAGAAATGCAATGTGTTAGCTCAACAATAGCAACTAAACTCAATAGCGCACGCACGATGTTTTATCACACTAGTTAAGATTAATGATTGTTGACTCATAGCAATGATCAATTCTAATGCGATAAGTAATTTTATGACCAAAGCTCTTATAGAGAGGAAAGAGTATTCTACTCGAAAGAAGCTTAACGCTTACAATCTAGTAATTGTAGATAAAAACCCATTATTCGCAAGAAATGAAAGAGTGAACTAGAAAACGAAATTACTATCGATAGCTATTTAGCAATATCACGAGAAACTAATTTTTAATATAGTGGAAATAGTTATTCACGATATCGTTTTAGAAATGTCTTAATTGAAGCAACACAATTTAGAAGTTGACTAAAATATACAAATACTTAAATTTGCGCAATGTGATCACGCAATTCATATTTGATCTACGCATTGATAGCGTTCGATAATAGATAAAAGATTAAGTCGAAATTTGATCGCAAGTAGCGAGCTTGCATTTTTGCAAAAAAACAATTTAATAAAGTTCGACTTAATAAACACTAACAAAGATTAACTAGATCACAAAGTTAAAGTAAGTGAAGAAAATTGCGAATCTTTTAAGAGCCTTGAACTATTTAATATAGCGAGAGAATCGCTAAAGCACGTATTACGAATATACAACAATTGAGAGCATCTATTTTAGAAAGAGAAAACGACAAAGGCTCTATCTAAACATTAATTGTAGAATTACGAAATTAAACTTGAATTAAGCAAGCAATTTACGTTTGAACTTATATATGCTTTATTCAAGAAGAAGCTAAAAACACTTCGCGAATATCTAGCAAAAAACGAAAAAAAAGAATTTATTAAAAAATCTTAATCACAAGTAGAATACTTAATTCTCTTTGTATCTAAGAAGAACGAAACTCTTCATCTATGTGTCGATTATTGGAAGCTAAATAACATCACAATTAAGAATCAATATTTACTACTTAATATTAGCGAGCTTCAAAATCAATTATTCGAAGCAAAGTACTTCATTAAACTAGACTTACAAGAAGCGTACAACTAGATTAAAATAAAGATAGAAAAAAAGTAAAAAATAGCTTTTTGCACACGATATAAACTATACGAATACACGATAATGTCGTTCGAACTTACGAACGTCTTGACGATGTATTAGAAAATGATCAATGATGTACTACGACAATATCTAAATCAATTTGTTATAGCATACTTGAACGACATCATAATTTACTCAAATATCTTGAAAGAACATGTGAATTATGTTTTCAAAATACTAGAATGTCTAAATAGAAGAAATCTACATTTTAAGTCAAAGAAATGCGAATTTCATCAAAAAGAAGTTGACTTTCTTAAATTTGTCGTTAAACGACATGAAGTACGCATGAATTTCGAAAAGCTACGAGCAATTAAAGAATGAAAATCATCTATTAATGTTAAGAAAGTACAATTCTTTCTAGATTTCATAAATTACAATAAGAAGTTTATCAAAAACTACTTTGTTAATGCAATATTATTGACGAATCTTACGAAGAAGAATACGTTATAAGTATAAGAACTAGTAAAAAAAAAATCATTTTAAAATCTTAAGCTAAAATACTTAAAGAAACTAGTACTAAAGATATACGATTTATGATTATCAAACAAGATTAAAATTAATGCATTAAATCTAATTATAGATGTATGCTTCAATTAAGAGCATAAAAACATATAACACTTAATAATATATCTTTCGAGAAAACTCTTATTAGTTGAACAAAATTACGATATTTACGACAAGAAGCTACTCGCTATTGTAGTCTTCCTAGAATTATAAAAAGTATAAATGAAAGAATCATTAAAACTTATAATTCTTATAAATCACAAGAATCTTTTACACTTCACAATTACTAAATAGTTTAACAAAAGACAAGTACAATAATTAGAGCGACTCGAACAATACAAGTTCAAGATACAATATATATTAGACAAAGATAATGACAAAGCAAACGCACTTAATAGAAGAAATGATTATATAGAAACGAAGAAATCGTTTAATTACAACATACTTAAGATCAACAAAGACGAATCACTATTAGCAAACAAGTATGAGCTAAATGCTATCTTACGAATACTTAGAGACAATAAGAAAGAATTTCCAATAAAAAAAGAAAAACTTCAAATATTTATCGACAAAATCGATAAATGTATAAAGAAACATTATGATAAATCATTGCAAAGATATTTAGAAATGATCAAAATTCTTCAACTTTTATGTTAGCATTGTTAGTTTTCTTAAATGAGACAAGTTGTCAAGATATACGTTAAACGATGTCTTAATTGTTAGTAGAACAAACATAATACATATGCGAGCTATGACGAAATTTAATATTAGAAATTATCTAGATCGTTATAAAATGAAGTCACAATAAACTTTATTATTAAGTTGCTCAAATTGACGAATCTAGCAATTGAAGACAAATATAATTTAATACTAGTAATAATTAACAAACTTATCAAGTACTCACATATTATCGCATGTAGAAAGAAATTTATAGCAAAACAACTAGAATACATTGTATTAAATCGACTTATACGATATCACAATATATTCAAAGAATTAATTAGTAATAGAGACAAGCTCTTTACGTCTAACTATTAAAAGACGCTTCTATCAATGTTAGAAACGAGACTTAGAATGTTCATTGTCTATTACTTGATTACGAATGATTAAATAGAACGAACAAACTAGAGTCTAAAGCAATATTTGCGATATTATGTCAACAATACTTATAGCAATTAAGTATTACTTTTATTTATGACTCAACTAGCATTAAATGCAAAGATTTCGAATATTACTAAAATAACTTTATTCTTCGCCAACTATAACAAAGAATTCAATCTCTTTAAGAAAGAGCGAAAGCATCTATCGACTTAATTAGTTATCGAAAGAGTAGCGACACTAAAAAAGATACACGACAACATCTCGAAAATGTAAGAAAGATCGATCAAGTATTAAAATAAAAAACGAAAAACGACATTTTAACTAAAGAAGAGAAATAAAATATATCTTTTTACAAAAAATCTTAAGATAAGGAAGTTAAGCAAGAAATTAAATCATGTCAAAGTCGAATCGTTTTTTGTTAAGAAGACAAAGAGATCAATCAATTACAAACTTGACTTATCTAAGAACGTCAAAATATTTTTAGTATTTTATATTTTATTGTTGAAATTAGCGAATTCAATTACGTCTCTACAAGACATATTTTATTTTCACTCACAAGAAGAGAAACAATATAAGATTGAGAAAATTCTACAATAGAAAGGTCAAAAATATCTTATTAAGTAAAAAGAATATTTTATCTTCAAGAATACATAAGAGTTACTTAAGAACTTGAAGAAATGCTTTAACAAGCTACGACGATTTCGTTAACGACAAAGTCACTCATAAGAGTTAACAAAGCATTAGAAGACAAGAAAGCAAATAGCGAAGAATTGACAACAATATTAGATAGAGCTTTGAACGTCTCTTCAATACATTTGATCTTTTTCTTATTTTTCTTGATCTTTAGAATATTTTTCGACTTCGCATCACTTATATTTTTTAAACGACAAAATTAATGTTTTCTTTGTTTCGTCTTTCGCGCAATTCTTAGGCGCAATTTTGTTATTTCATCATTTAGCTTTTTAGTCTTTTGAATAGCTTTATTCATTCCTTAATAATTAGAAGCCAAATCGCATTTCTAATTCTTTCGATAACACTTCTTACACTTAAGATATTCTTTATTTACTTGACAAGATACGTCAAATGCGACACAAACTCGACAAGAACGCATTGTAAGAAGAGCGTACTTATAGCGACGATTAATAACGAAATTGCGACGTTGTTCAATAATTAACCTAATTAACATAATAAGAAAGAATAAATAATTTCGAAACGAAAACTCTTAAAGAGAGAAGATAGTGTTACGAATCGCGTACTAATAGATACTATTTGTCGCGCATCGCTCTTTACAAGATAATTAGAAAGAGAAGATCTATCAATAGAATTAAGATAATCAAGATGACTTGATTCTTGAGTATCTTGAATTTCGAATTAAAATGATCAAAATGATTAAGATTTTAAACATTCTAAACATCTTAAATTTCAAATAATAAAAAAGTATATAACTTTCGAACGCGACTCTTTTATGAATTGTGTTCAACTTATCTTAAGTCTTTACTTATTGTTACTCTAGTTCATTGAACTATCTATGAAGATTTATTGAACATAAGATTGTCTATAGTTGCAATCCTTGTTATCAAGTGATTGCTTGCATTGTCTAAAAACGTTTACAAATCTCTTCAATAACATAATTTGCTCTAATATCTCTTACGAAAGTACTAGCGTAATACTTGTAAAACAATTGTGCTACTTATTATCGCAATGTAATATATAATATGACGAGTTAACAAGTTGTAGTTACGATGTTTGTTATAATTTTAAATTGTATTTTGAAAAGATTGTTAATCTTTATTGTTAAATTATTTATTATATGATTGCGCTCATTGTATTTGTTTATTTTGTCTTTATATTTCTTTTTATATTAAGAATATTTATAATGACGCAAAAACTTAATAGCTCGCAAGAATTTAGAAACTTTTAAGACAAATCTAATTCGATCGAATAAAATAGACGCTTTCTTAAATTCATTGCTATTTTTTATTGCTTACGTGTTAATAAAGAATGTTTCGCTACAATTAAAACTCATGTTTAAGTCGAAATTAAAGCGCAAAAAGCTAATGACTAAGAATTTAAAAAAGTGCGAATTAGAATTAAATAATATTGAACAAAAATTGTTAATAAAAAGCTCTTATACTTTAATACAACGAATGCGATTTGTTAATCGCAAAGTCGTTCAAAGTATATTACGACGCACATTTTATATATATAATGATATATTAAATTATAATATTAGCGTCAAGTTTTTGACAATTCTTAAATCGAATTTTGATTAAATTTTTCACTTAACGCTTAACGAAAAAAGCGAAAACTACATTGAATTAAAATATTAAATTAAACGTAATAAACAAATTCGATTTTAAAAAAGAATTTCAACTTCAATATTAAACAAAGTACAATAATGCTTCAAAATACGAAGAAAAATTTAGTAAAAAAGAGACGTTTGCTACGAAGTAAACGATTATTTTAACATTAATCGCCTAAAGCAATTTCAAAGACTTTAGAAAACGAACAACTAATACAAGAAAAATAAACATCTTAATATTAATCGCGAAGCGCAACATTTTAAGCTTCAAAAAATTAACAATTGTAATAAAGAAATTTATAACATTATTATCTATAATTAAAGTCGAGAGCAAATTAACAAATAAAATTATTATTGCTAAAAAGAAGTTTATGATTGTTGTAAAATTAAAGAGTCGAACAAAAGTTAAAAACAATAAGACAAAAAATCGCAAATTAATGAACAAATTATTTGTTATAAGCAAAACGTATTTTATTCATTTTTATTGCTACTTTTTGTTGCTAATGATACGAATAATAGTTTTAAAATTCTAATTTGCGAAACTCTTTTTATTTAATAGTTCGCAAAATTATAGATGTGATAGCTAGACATAAGTAACTAATATATTTTCGCAAAGAAGTAAAGTTGCGTACGACAAAAAATAAAAATCTAAAAAAAGAACATCGTAAATTTTTAAATTAGTGTTTAAATCTTAACAACGCGATAAACGATATTTATCGATATGCTTTAACTTTGAAAAAATTACTATAATTTTCATTAACTAACTTAAATATCTTTAGATATTCGAATTTAATGATTGCTCTTATGTTAGATGTTTACGAAGACAATGAAGCTATAACAATGTTATCTACTAACGAAATTGACAAAATCGATAAAGAATTTAAGTTTAATTTGAAGAAATTTATTTAATTTATCGTTTAAGTTTAATTACAAAGCATTTGAAGCAAAAGCAACAAAGTTTTAAAAAGAGAAAAAGACTAATTAAAGTTTCGTCGCTTGTTTAGCGAGATTTTAATTTTCTTTTCTACGCTACGTTTTTAGTGATAATTTTTATATTAATATTTTAATTAAATAGATAATTATGCTCTAGTAATAACTACTTTGTTCTAAATATACGTTGAGAATCTCTAAAGTGCATTGTTATTATTTTGAAATATTCTTTGATTTGCGAATAATTTATTAATATTAAAATGTATTTGTTAACTATTAAAGTAATTTATTGATTTTATAACGTTTGTTTGCGTCTTAAACTCTTGTTCGTAATAGAAAGTAATAACAAAAATAATCATAATAATTTTCGAGAACAATCGAGTTACATTTTTAATTTCTTGTCTATTATAACTTTAAGATAATATTAAACTAGAATTAAGTTTTTAAATTGTAATGTCTATCGTTTGTCGTAAATAATAATTCGAACAAACGTTAAACAATGTTAGTTAAATAAGATTGCACTAGAAACGTAATTAATCGATTTTACATTTAAAGACAAAAACGATTTACGCTTTAGTTGTTTTTTGCAATGCTTCGATCGTCTTTTTTATTTTAATAACTTTTTTTTATGCGAAATTGTTAACAATTTCTTTGCAAAGCCTTGCGAACGATAATTTTTTAATTAGAAAATTCGTAAATTTTTAATATTGACGAATCTCTTTGAGCGTTATCGTTACAAGTTCGATTAGTATCAAAACTTAACTATAGATAGAAAACAAATTTATTGTCTTTTTTATATCGCATAATCTTGAGCTTCTTAGATGCTTTTTTTGAATAAATATTTACGTCGTTTTGTTGCTTTCATTTATTTTTTACTTTCTTTTAGCGATCATATTGCTTTTGTCATACTTAGATAGCGTCTTATTTGCGTTTCTTTTCTATAATAATATTAGCATACTTGTGGCGCACGTATTTAGAAGACATTTATACGAACGATTGTTTTTAGTCGAACTTATTGTTTTTAATTTCTTATCGCGCATTTTTGATTTTATAAGTTTAAGCAATAGTTAGCAATGTAATTTATCAATGTAATTTAACGATATTATTATAACAAATTCTACGAATAATTTTTGTTATAAACGAAGAGCTTTTAGAATTTATAAATTATAATAAAATTATTTGTAATATTTGTTGATAAATTGTTAACACTATAAGTATTTAATTAATTTACGCAATAATAATTTATTAAGTCGCAATTATCTAGCGACACAATTAAGTAAACAAACAATTATGTTTACTTATTATTATTGATTCGTTTTGCAATTGCAACGTCTTATTGACAAATCGTAAATAACTCGTTATAAATAACGATAATCGTAAAGTTATAAAGAGTATGTGTAGATTTGACTTTTGTTGCTTGTTTATGTTGCTAAATGCGCTAATTGTGTTGCGCAATATTATTTATCGTAATTAAGAAATTTCTTTTTGCGATAAAAAGACAATTAGAAAGATTAAAACGATTAGAAAGTTTTATTGTTAAAGATTTTTAAGAGTTGCTACAAATCATAATGTAAAAATATTAATAATAAATTAGTGTTATTATTTAATCAATTACGAAAAAAAGTAAAGCGCAAATTCTTCGAAAAAAAAATCGAATTCGAATTGCGAACAACTTTGAAAAGTAATAATTAAAGTGTTAATTTCAAACATGTTAAAAAAAATTATTGACAACAATATTGAGTCAAACTCGAGACAAATTGATTTAAAATCGATCGAATGTTATTCGACGCAAAAACGAGAATAAGCTTAATTAAAAATCTCAAATTAAGTGAGCTAAAAATCTTAGAAAGAAGCAACAAGTATTTTACTACTTTCTTTTATTATTTGTTCTTTAACATTTATGTAGTCTTGTTATAATTGATTTGAACGTTCGAAACTTCTAAAGAACGATATATAATAATCGCTTCGCATAAATAACGCTATTTACGAAATTGCAAATTTAAATCTTTTACAAAAAGATGTTTGAAAACGAACAAACGATTTATAAATTTGTTATGAAAAAGAAATTAATAAAAAGAGATAATAAGAGAGCAAGAGCAATAAGTAATAACTAATATTGTTTATTGCTTTTTTAACGATTAAATAAAGAAATTTTTAATTGATCGAATCGCTATAAATAATAAAAAGACATTAGACGAGAAAGCTATTAAAGAAGAAATTCGAAATTAAAAAAAAATTAATTAGATTCGATGATTACATAATTTAGCAAAAAAAGAAAAATCATTAATTTAAGATTCGTATATTAAAACTTTTATTTTCGCACTCAATTACTAATATGTAGAAGTTGCTTAATTAAAACAATCAATTAACAAAACTATAAACAATTTTTTTTTTTGCTTCAATAACAAAAGATATACGATGTGTTGTTCTTAAATAGAAACAAAAGCTAATGCAGTATGACGAGCATAAACTAAGAAGTCTAGATGTGAGCGAACAAGAAATTGCGTCTCAAATGAAGAAATTCAAGAAAAATTGCTTAAATTTATACAATGCTATAAATTTAAAATTTAAATATATGTTTGCGCTATTATCGTTACAATTTATTATAAACTACTAATGTGTCTTATGAAAACAAATACTTGTTTTTTAATTATATTCTTTTTTTGTTAATTTTAAATATTAACTTTGAAGCAAAAATGTTTTTGTTTAATAATTCTAAATTTTAAGACAACACAAACGAAAATAACTTGAACGACATAAATAGCTTTTTATTTAATAATAATAAACACGATTTAAATCAAAATGACGTCGATAAGAATAATAATTTAGTCAAGAAGTTTAAAAGTAATAATGACGAGAAAAACAACAACGCTAAGAACGTAAATATGATAGAAAGTTAAATTAAAAATTAAAATTAGTAGAAGTAACTTTAGCGTTAATTTATAATTTGAATGACTTTAATTTTCTAGCGTAATCTCTTAATTTGCAAATGATTTTCAAAAATGCTTGCAACATTGCATTCGAACAACTAATACATAACAAAATAATATTGATAACATATAAGCAATAAAATGTAGCAATAAAATAGCACTTGCTAAATTAATTTATGCTAAATATATTATTGCTTCTTGTCTATTTATTTCATTGATTAAGATAACTTCAATAGTTACTTTATGTAAAGTCTTAATATTGTCGATTTAATGTCTTGAAACGCTTTTTAATTACATCGACGTTATGCACGTATTAATTTAATTAACGCAAATATTTTAATTTATAAATCTAATTAATGTTCTCGTTGAGCAATTGAAATTTTATTTCATTTGTTTGCATTATAATGTTTATAGAAAGCTAATTATTAATTGACAATATTAATGTCTATTGTGAACTCTTATCAAGAAAGCACATATATATGACGTTCGTTCTTCTAAATTTTCGCCATCAAGAAAAATCTCTTTTAGTCGAACGAGATCGTTAAGAAGACAAGAAGCTCTTCTTCGTAATACGCTTTTTCTTTATTACAAAACGTGAAATAATTGTTAATATTATTTCTTAAGTTTATAATGTGCTTCGTTTAACAAATTTGTCTTTATTCTTTAGTTAACAACGTCACTATGTAAAGGCTTAAATAAGTATAAATTACGTTTAAATAATATATTATTTTGATTTGTAACTTGTTAGTGTAATGTTATAGCGATGTGATTATGTATTAGTGTGTTTGAAGTTAATACATTTGAATTTAAGCATAAGTAAAGTTCGTTCAAGACATTTTGTTATTTATAGCAATAACTACATTTAGTACGATCTTGACAAAAATTATATTAAGATTGAAAATTGTGATAAGAATTTAGTTTACACTTTTACATCAAAGCTACAATGCATAAAATAATAGAATTAAGCAATAAAACATTCTTAATTATTACTTTTTATTGTTGCACAATATTTATATAAGTAATTCTTTTTTATATTTTTGATAATTTATTTTTGCTCTTTTGCTTTAGCGTTTAAGTGTAAAACGTATAAAAGCTTCTTAATGTCTAAAATTGCAATTTAATGATCATTATCGAAGTAAACACTTCTTGCGAACAATTTTTTAATCGTAGAATTCTTAGCTTACGTGTTAGCTTTAATGTTATAAAACATATTTACATTAATAAGTCGCAATAAATTTATTTATCTTTTTAAGTCATAAAAGCGTAATTAAGAAAAATTAAGCATTCGAGAAAATTATCGTTCATTTATTAATTTATCGTTAAAAACAATTTAACGAATTAAACGTTCAAATAGATCTTAAAATAAATTAACGCATCGTAAAAAAACGCGATTAAAATATAGTTTAACATATTATGTTAATGCGTTATTAACGATCACATTTTTAATTTTGTCTCTTAATTATATTTATTTGTTAAAAACTAGGTTTGCTATATTTGATTATCGAATTTAATAAAGTGTTTAATTAAATATCTTAATAATTAAACGCATCTTGTTCTAGAATGTTGCGATAATTAATAATATTATTATTGATTAAAAATAATTAACATGTACAAAAAAGATAAGACTTGTTAATATCTTATCTTGACATTTAAATGTTATAGATATTACTTGTTTTTACTTTTAATTTTTTCAACTTCGCAATTGAAGCATAATTTGTCGCTACACATTGCTAGTTGCATTTCTAATTAAACTTAAAATTAAGTCACAACGAATTCTAATAAATTATGTTAACAATTTTTAATCTTACTTTATAAGAGAAGAGATATAGCGCATGGAGCAACAAAATTTAGCAATAAAACTATCACTTTAACTATTATTGCCTATTGTTATACAAGATATTAAGAAATAATTTATACTTCTCATTAATAATTATTACATCTCTCTTAACTTGACGTCGAAATGCGTAAGATTATATATCACTAATTATCAAATAAGCATTACGCAAGAGTTGCAAAAAGAGACGTTAACAAGTAACTCTTAATATGTTATTATATTATCGAGTTATTAAGTTTTAAACAACAATTGCAAGAGTTATAAATCGTAATACTAAAAATAATAAAACGTGAAATATTAATAAGTAACTAAAAGTTAACTTCATTTAAATTGATATTTGTCTTAACACTATCATAATTATTAACAAATAACAAATCTACTTTGAGTCGTCAATATAAATAAGTGTCGTCTAATAATACTTCGTGCGTCAAGCAAAGTCTATAATTTTAGTAATTTATTACGAGAAACAATGCTCTCTTACAATAGAGAATGATTTGTTCTTTTTAATTGCTAGCTTTTGTTTTAAATGTTTTATTCGAACATCAAGCTTTATAAACAATTATATCGTCAATTATATGCGACGTTTGCTTTGTTAAATAAAAAGCTCTAAATAAATAATAATCAAAAGATTAATATAAGAATGAATAGCACTCAAGATGTTACTAGATAATATAGTGTAATTACACACATTTCTAGCATTGATTTTTATTGTTCGAAAATCTATATTATTAAGATAGAAAACTATTGTCAAAAAGACAAGATTTGACGAATGAATTTCAAGTAACAACTTGACGTTACAATTTTTATTAAATGATTATATTCAAATTCTAGCTTCAATAGCATATCGACTAGTATTAAAATTTAAAATAGAATTTAATCGTATTAATTATTAAAGTTATGTTAAGCTAGAATTTTAACGTAAATACATTGTATTGAATAACGTCTTTATTAATTGATAGCTATTTATAGACGTAAAAAGCGACGATTTTTATAAAAGCTCAAAAAAAAAACGTTCGATTTACGAAAATTGCTATTGCGCAAACAAGAAATACACAATGTATAACTCTTGCTTTTTGACATCGTATTTAAGAAAAAAAACGCAATTTTAATGAAAAATCTACTTGTGAACGATAAGTCGACGTAAATATCGCTCTTTTTACGCTTTCGAGTTACACTAAGATCTTGAAACTTTAATGCGCTTTTAAAAGAAACATTTCTACAAACGAATATTAAAAAATATCGTATATCGAACAAAAAAATAAAATATATTAATAATGCATAAATGACTTACGACTATTTCGACTTTTTTAAATTATGCAATGAAGCAAATAAATTAAATGCGATTATTAAGTCTAATTATGCGAACTTTAAGTAAAATTTAAGCAAAAAGAGATTTAGCAATGAAATAAAAAATAATTGACAAAAAATTCACGATATAAATTAGATTACAAGAGTTGTTTTCGTATTGTTCTTTATTACTTATTGTGATAGCTTATACAACTTAATATAATTGTCGTAATTTCATTTTTACTTTAATCGATTTTATTTGCTTCAAAATAAATTTTTTAACGTTTAATAGTGAGCGAGTATTGTTTGTGAATTTTTATTAAATCAATTTTTATATTTTCTTGCAACTTAATCACAAAATTAACACTTTGTTCTTTAGAATTCGCTAACGATATATTGATGTCTATTCTAAGTAAATTGATTGTTAATTGAGCATAATTTTCGTTGAAATAGCTAGAAAAAATTCGATCGTTGTTGCTTAATTAATTATTTCGTTCTTCGTATAATAGAGCTTCGAATTGCATAGAAAAAACAACGATTAACGATAAAATTTAATAGTAAAATCTTTTATCGTTAAATTAAATATAAAAGTATTAGTTACTTTAGTCTTTAAGTACTACTCTTATAATTAAGACAATTTTCGCTCATGTTTATATTATTTTCTATACTATTTTTTTTAACATTACGTACTATCTCTAGAGCATTTTATTATAATCATAAAATTCTCGCAATTCGATCAAGATACATTGTTCGACTCAAAGAAGCATTCGAACAATAATAGCGTTTTTAACACATTTTATCGACTTAATTCTTTTAACTTAGAAGTCACTAAAGCTTACTAAAATTTCTTCTTATTTATTCGAAAAAACAAGCGTTAAACAAAGTCTTTATTTGATAAGCTCTTGCATCTTAATAATGAAAGCGTAATTATATAAACGATTAAGAAGTATTTTATGTTCGAAGAGTAATAATGAAATTAAACTTTTTAAAATCAAGATACAAAGTTAAGACTAATGAAGCATTTAAATCTTTAATGAGATAGTTGAGCTCAAAAAATCAAGCTTTAGAGCGATTGATATAAGATTGCTTGCGTTGCTACTAATGTGCCTAAAATCATTTGCAAAAGTTGTGAAAAAACATTTCTTCATTTAACTCTTACTAATTTAGAAATTTTTATCATGAGATAACACGAAAAAAACAATAATTAATGTCGAAAGTTCAAAGATTTATTGCAAAGATCTATAGAGCAATCTTTGTAAAGTATAAGTTAAGACTTTTTTACTTATTTTCGCTTCTTTTTCGCTTGTATTTCTAGAACTTGACTTTTATTGCTATAATTAATTGTTAACTTTTTGCTCTTGTAATTACTTTATTATTATTCTTCGATAATATTTTATTTACATTTAAGTTAACGTATTAACACGAATTTTATTTCTAATTGTAGAGAACAAAGTTTATGAAACGCAAAAAAATAGAGCGATACAATTAACAAAACTTTGATAATTAATTAAGAAAAATAATGTTAAATCTTAATATCTTTTTTTAATTATTAGAAAAATTAAGCTTCAATAAGTTTGTTCGCTTTTTACGAACGAATGTAACTATTTTAAGACGTATGAAGTTCGCTAAGTTAATTAAAAAGCGTACAAATTTAATTAGACGCAATGTTCTTAACAATTTGAAAACAAGTATTTGAATGTTTATTGCTTTAAACAATTAATTAAATTTGAGTTTTTTTTTCTAGAAGTTATCTTATACTTTATTGACATAAATTGACAATATAAAGAAGTTCTATTAATCTTTAAGTTCTTAAAGAGTAAACACGTAAAGAAGCGATTAACGAATGTAATATATAGCATTTTGAAGAAATACAATCTTCAAAATTGTCTAATAACTATTATCGTAAACAACGTTAATAATAACAAAACATTACGAAGAGCTTTTATTAAGACTTTGCGAAACGAGAACATAGTTTAAGATTCGAAGCTTAAAACAATAAATTGCATAAATTATATTATGTAAATTGCGATTAATAGTTTGTTAAAGACGCTCAAGATACGTATTCGAAACAAAAATGTTATTATCAAATTCAAAAAAAAAGAATCTTAACAATTTGATCAAAAGAAAAGATTTTTTTGAAAAGATTTTGTGCAAGATAAGATCAATTGCTAGCTTCTATTGCTATAAATTCTAATAGATATGACTTTTAAATTCGACTTATTATTATTGCAATCAATGCGTTAATTGTTTAATACAAAGTCTTTTGCGAACTTCAAGCAAATAATGTATTAAGCAAAAACATAAAAAGCATAATTTAAAATATTAAGATTTGTTAAGACAATATCTATGCTATGTTGCAACAAACGTACGACATAAAAAACTCTATATATAAATGACTTTATACTTGAGCGAAGTCAAAATTTTGAATGCTAAAATCGACAAGAGATAAATAAAATTAAATATGTTATATAATAAACTTTAAAATCTTTTAAAAAACTTATTTGAACATTAAGTTTTTCTTAGAATTTTACAATATACGAAGCTTAAAAAACTTACAATGTAATGCATAATTATTTAAAAAATTAACGACAAGTTATTGCGAGACTTTCGAATGTAACTTGAACAAAAAAGTTACAAAAAAATATCTAAATCGTTAAGAATTAAATTGATGTATACTATGAAGCTATCTATGACAAAGCAAATACATACTTTAATGTTAAAACTTTGCTTAACTCGTTTAGAAAATAGTTAATGTATAGCGTACGTTATTTTATTAATAATGTTTCGCATTCTATTGTCGTTGTTTATTACTTAAAAGATTAACATCTTTCTATAAAGTTAAAATTGATCATTAATTAACAAACGAAAATACATTTAAGAGTTTAAGAAACACTCCAATAATAGCTATTTGCAATATTAAAAATTAAATTACTATTAACGTTTCGTTGCTAAATTTAAAAAGAAATAGTCTTTAGCAATTGTTATACTAATTACTTAACGCAACATCGACAATTAACAAAACATTATCAATAGCACATAAGATATTAAGCTAAAGACGAAAATCAACGAGACGATTGTTTAACTTGCTTAGTTAATCGAATTTATTAATAAGTTTTTCATTTTAAGCGTTTAAAGCACTCTAAAGTCTTGATTTCTAACATTGGCTCATATAATTAAAGACGTTTTGACAATTCTTGTCTTAAATGTTGATGTCGAATAATTGTTTTCAACGATGCGCGATGTGATTATTTATTGTCGCAATCGATTTCGCGAACACATTATTAAAAACATAATAATAATTAAGCGTACAAATTGATTTGTTAAGAACATCTTAAAGAACGCAAACACTATATTGTTTATTATCGCGAAAAAGCTAAATTAAAATATTGAAAAAATCAACGACGACAAATCTTTGTCGAATATTACTTAAACAATAGAATTAAAAAACAATAATAAAAAATTAAATAATAACTTAGACTTCGAGACGTCTCTTATTAAGTTAAATAATTTAAACAACGCTATTTATGCGATAGCAATAATAAACAACGATAGAAATCAAAATCGAATCAATACGTTAAAAGAACTTTAAGCTTGTTTTCTTATTAATTTCTTTTTAACATTCTTGATAAATAAGATTCAAAATTACGCCAACAATAATGCGAAAAAATATCGAAATTCGAATCACTCGCAAACAAAGTTAACATTGTTGATATACTCGCAAAACTTAAGTCATTTTCGATTGATATCTCAAGTAATTATATTTGCTTTCGCGAAGAGTTGACAACAATACATAATAAACAAATTAAGTCAAAGTACGTCAATTCGTTCGCGAAAGATATTTGCGAAACGATAACGAATCAATACATAAAGTAACTATTAATTTAGCTTAAACGTAATAGAGAAATAGCGAGAGAAACTTAATTTCAACATATATTAAGCGAAGCTTAATTAATTGTCATAGTAGCTAAATTTTATTTTGAGTTTTCAACAAGCACTCATTCTTAGATCTTAGTGTTCTAGACTTTTAAAATTAATTTTACGAATTCTATCTCTATATATATGACGTAATCAAATAGCGTTAAGTTTTTACTAATTTATTGTTTGAATTTGTCATTTAGTAATTTCGAACGTAAATTGTTGATGCATTTAACTATGCAAAGCATAAGACGTATCTTATTATTTATCTAATCTTATATTAATCTTATCGATAAGATCGAATAAATTAAGTTGAACACTTGGCGCGCATTCTTCGTTCGTCTCACCTTGTTAGACTAGAACTTTTGCCCAATTCTAGAGTCAAGATTGGGCGAGTTAACTCGATCGAGTTGAAACTCGACCTAACGATCATCCTAGTTATAGAAAGTTCTAAATAAAACATTATTAAATAAGATATTCGCATTTATGCAAAAAATCAATTAAACACTTTAGAAAACTATTAAATCTTATAGTTTAATTATTGACTTAAATAAAAAATATAATTAAAAGAATTTTTACAAATGCATAAAAGACATTACGAATCATTTCAAGACTTTAGTTAATTTATCGAAGATTATAAACAAATGCAAAAAGAAATTAGAAAACAATGTTATTACAAAAAAAGACATATTTAACATTATTATAAAACAATTGAATTTTACAATATATGCAAGTCTTAGTTAAACAATTTGTTACAACAATTTATGCTAAACTTATCTAAAAAAAAAGAACAAAATTAATTAATTTTTCAAAAAATTAAAGTTAGTAGTTTAACAACAAAAGAAAGCTTAATGCAAATAGACGTTTAAAGCGAAAGTCGCAACACAAAAGCAAGAAAAAGTTCAATTTTTTCAATAAAGAGCATATTAGAAAAATGTAATATGTTAGTTTGATAATAGCAACTAAATTTAACAATATACGTACTAGGATGATCGTCGGGTCGAGTTTCAACCCGATCGAGTTGGCTCGCCCAACCCTAACCCTGGGGCCAGGCAAAAGTTCTAGCTTAACAATGTAGGACGAGCGAAGAATGCGCGTCGAATGTTCAACTCAACTCGCTCGATCACGTGACGTCACGTGACGCGCTAATCATATGCGACTAGCGTGGACCCTGCGCTAGCCCAATCGGGTTAGCGCATAGATAAGATAAGATAAGATAAGATAAGTGAATATTAACGCAACGAAGTTAGCTTGGGTTCTTGGCATTAACTCGACGAAACTCGACCCTAAGATCGAGTTCGCGCCCTAACCCTGGCCTAGCCCTATGGGGCTCAAGAGGGTGGGTCGAGTTGAGAAAAAAGTGTTCGACTCGACTCAACGATCATACTAATACGTACAATGTTTTATCATTTTAATTAAGATTAACAATTGTTAATTTACAACAATAATTAATTTTAGTGCAATAAATAATTTTATAATCAAAGCTTTTATAAAGAGAAAAAAATATTTTATTTAAAAAAAGTATAACGCTTACAATTTAATAATTGTAGATAAAAACTTATTACTCGCAAAGAATAAAAAAATAAACAAAAAAATAAAATTATTATCGATAACTATTTAATAACATTACGAGAAACTAATTTTTAATATAGTGAAAATAATTATTTATAATATCGTTTTAGAAATGTCTTAATTAAAGTAACACAATTTAGAAGTTAACTAAATTATACAAATACTTAGATTTACACGATATAATCACGCAATTTATATTTAATCTACGCATTAATAAAGTTTAATAAAAGATAAAAGATTAAGTCGAAATTTAATCGCAAATAGCAAGTTTACATTTTTGCAAAAAAATAATTTAATAAAATTCAACTTAATAAACATTAACAAAAATTAATTAAATTACAAAGTTAAAATAAATAAAGAAAATTGCGAATCTTTTAAGAGTTTTAAACTATTTAGTATAACGAGAAAATCGCTAAAATACGTATTACGAATATACAACAATTAAGAGCATTTGTTTTCGAAAAAAAAAACGATTAAGATTTGATCTAAACATTAATCGTAAAATTATAAGATTAAACTTGAATTAATTAAGCAATTTACGTTTAAACTTATATATATTTTATTCAAAAAGAGCTAAAAACACTTCGCGAATATCTAACAAAAAACGAAAAAAAAAAAATTTATTAAAAAATTTTAATCACAAATAAGATATTTAATTTTTTTTGTATTTAAGAAGAACGAAACTTTTTATTTATGTGTCAATTATCGAAAGCTAAACAATATTACAATAAAAAATCAATATTTATTATTTAACATTAGCGAACTTTAAAATTAATTATTCGAAGTAAAATATTTTATTAAACTAGACTTACAAGAAGCGTATAATTAAATTAAAAAAAATAAAAAAAAATAAAAAATAGCTTTTCGCATACGATATAAATTATATAAATACACAATAATATCATTCGAACTTACAAACGTCTTGACAACGTGTCAAAAAATAATTAATAATATATTACGATAATATCTAAATCAATTTATCATAACATACTTGAACAACATTATAATTTACTTAAATATTTTAAAAAAACATGTGAATAATTTTTTTAAAGTACTAGAATGCTTAAATAAAAAAAATCTACATTTTAAATTAAAGAAATGCGAATTTCATTAAAAAAATTTTTTTTTTAAATTTGTCGTTAAACAATATAAAGTACGCATGAATTTCAAAAAATTACGAACAATTAAAGAATAAAAATTATTTATTAACATTAAGAAAATTTAATTCTTTTTAAATTTCATAAATTACAACAAGAAATTTATTAAAAACTACTTCGTTAACGCAATATTATTGACGAATTTTACGAAAAAAAGACGTTATAAATATAAAAATTAACAAAAGAGAAATTATTTCAAGATTTTAAGTTAAAATGTTTGAAAAAATTAATATTAAAAATATACAATTTACAATTATTAAGCAAAATTAAAATTAACACATTAAATTTAATTATCGATGTATGTTTTAATTAAGAGCATAAAGACATATAATATTTAATAACATGTTTTCTAAGAAAACTCTTGTTAATCAAATAAAATTATAATATTTACGACAAAAAGTTACTCGCTATTGTAGCATTTCTAAAATTATAAAAAATTTACATTGAAGAATTATTAAAATTTACAATTTTTACAAATTATAAAAATCTTTTGCACTTCATTATTATTAAATAACTTAATAAAAAACAAATGCAATAATTAAAGTAACTTAAACAATATAAGTTTAAAATATAATATATATTAGACAAAAATAAGGACAAAGCAAACGCATTTAACAAAAAAAGTAATTATATAAAAACGAAAAAATCGTTTAATTACAATATACTTAGAATTAATAAAAACGAATTACTATTAATAAACAAATACAAGTTGAATGTTATATTACAAATACTTAAAGATAATAAGAAAGAATTTTTAATAAAAAAAGAAAAACTTTAAATATTTATTAACAAAATTGACAAATGTATAAAGAAACATTATAATAAATTATTGCAAAAGCATTTAAAAGTAGACTAATCGTTGTGTCAAGAATTGATATTAACTTTCTAATTTAACTTAAATACTTGATATTAACATCGTAATTTAACTCGAATACTTGATATCAACATCGTAACTCGACTTAATATCGACTTGATTTTTAACTCGATTCGAGTCATTGATTCGAATTGTCAAGCAATCGAAAATGTTGTCATGATGCCAAGAATTTCTATTTTTGAATTTATCACGTTACGACTTTCGAAAGATCTATTCGTCAAGAACGAAACAATTATTTTCTTTATTATTTTCTCGTTATTTGCATTATTTTATTGCATTATTTTATTGCATTATTAGTGTTTATCTTTAGATAATTTATTGTTGTTATCAAGATTGCTATTCTTTGCAAAATATATTGCAAAATGCCTAATTTTGACGATGTATACAATTTATTAATATCTTCGATTAAGAAAGAGTCTAGTTTTTCGATGTTGCACAACTTAATCTTAAGTAGTCTTTATTTTAATTAATTCGCAAGTCAAAGCTTATAAAGTATTAATTAATTCTTTTTTTTTAAAAAAAGAGCTTTTCAAGAAGCGATCGATAAAATTTGTCAAAATAATTCTCTTTTAAGATTAAGAGAGAACAACGAATACGTTAAGTGAAGTCTTGATATTAATGCTCAATTTCAACAATAATAATTACAAACATCTATTCACGAAAATGTCACAAACAAGATTCAAAAAAGAATATTAAATTTACTTTAAACTAAAAAGGTTAAAGCAAGTAAATAATTCGATGTTTGAAATATGTTTGTTCAAATAACCTTAACATTAGAAAAATATCTTAAGATAACATGCAAAAATTGCCTCAAAATTCTAGATCATTCTACAACTATAAGTGGCTCTAGTACGATCAATATGCTCAAACATCGCAAGACAATTGCTTGCATAAAACGAAAACGACCTAATTCTCTTTCACAACTCGAGTTAACTTTTGGTCGTATAAGTTTAATTTAATAATGCAAACAAGTAATGCAACAAGCTATTATTAGCTAAGTTTTTGCAATAGAAGAAGCGTAAATTTAAGCCTAGGATTGTGGCCCTAAGAGAAATTCGTCAATATTAAAAGTTTGCGAATTTGTTGATTTTTAAGAGATCTTTTGAAAGACTAGTGCGAGAAATCCTTTAAGATGAAGCTTTCAACAATAGATTTAAGAATGAATTGAGTAATAAAAACTATAAAATTTAGGCTTTGACATTAAAGACACTTTAGAAAATTATTAAAGCGTTTTTAATTGAATTTTTTTTTAGTAAGTGCATTACTTATTTGCATTATCGTTGATTCTTTACGACATTTACTAATGTTTTGCTTTATGTATGTAGATAACAATCTATTTGTCATTTACGCAAAGCGTAAAATCATTTAGCAAAAAAATATGCGATTGATGACGCAATTAATAATCAATCTAGAAATTCACTATAATAATGATGAAAAGTAAACATTCGTCGTAATACTCGAAATTTTAAAATCGAGATGTCTTCGTCATATTTAGATAATTAAAATTGAGAAAAAATAGCAAAAATACAAGTTATTTAGCTATATAGTTCATGAATTGCATTACCTTGTTGCATTATTTACTAAGCGTATTGTTTCGCTACATACATTAATTATGCACTTTTTCGAACAAATGTGTTAACGAAATTGTTGTTTAATCATATACTTTTTTTAACAAATGTGTCAACTAAATTGTTGTTCGAACATGCACTTTTTTTGATAACAATGAAGCTAATCGAGAAATTACAATAATCTCAAACTAATTACTACACAAACATCAAATTAAATGCATTATTTAATTGCATTATTATGCAACATTTTAAGAAAAAAATCATAAGATTTAACACACAATTCATGTCTACAAATTCTACTATTAAATTGCTTCATGTCTTGGCGAGTCGAATCGAAAATTCGAGTTGATACTTGATATTAACATCGTAATTTAACTTGAATACTCGATATTAACATCGTAACTTCAATTGACTTTTTAATATCAAAATTCTAACCTAATCTAGATCTTAGCGAGTCGAGAACTTGACTCGAACTCGATGATCTAACTCGACGCGATCAATCTATTTAAAAGTAATCAAAATTCTTTAACTTTTACGCTAGCATTGTCAGTTTTTTCAAATAAGACAAGTTGTTAAGACATATATTAAACGATGTTTTAATTATTAATAAAACAAACATAATATATATGCGAATTATAACGAAATTTAATATTAAGAATTATTTAAATTGTTATAAAATAAAGTTACGATAAACTTTATTATTAAGTTGCTTAAATTAACAAATTTAGCAATTAAAAACAAATATAATTTAATACTAATAATAATTAATAAATTTATTAAGTACTTATATATTATCGCATGTAAAGAAAAGTTCACAATAAAACAATTAAAATACATTGTATTAAATTCACATATATAATTCTATAATATATTTAAAAAATTAATCAATAACAAAGATAAACTCTTTACGTCTAACTACTATGAGACGTTTCTATTAATATTAGAAATAAGACTTAGAATGTTTATTGTCTATTATTTGATTACGAATAATTAAATAGAACGAACAAATTAAAGTCTAAAGCAATATTTAAGACATTACGTTAACAATATTTACACTTCTTAAATATCACTTTTATTTATAACACAACTAGCACTAAATGCAAAGATTTCAAATATTATTAAAACAACTTTATTTTTTGTTAACTATAATAAGAAATTAAATTTTTTCAAGAAAGAACAAAAGCATTTGTTAACTTAATTAGTTATTAAGAAAATAGCAACATTAAAAAAGATATACGACAACATCTTAAAAATGCAAAAAAAATTAATTAAGTATTAAAAAAAAAACGAAAAACGACATCTTAATTAAAGAAGAAAAATAAAATATATCTTTTTACAAAAAATCTTAAGACAAAAAAGTTAAGCAAGAAATTAAATTATATTAAAGTCGAATTGTTTTTCGTTAAAAAGACAAAGAAATCAATCAATTATAAACTCGACTTGCTTAAGAACGTTAAAGTATTTTTAATATTTAATATTTTATTGTTGAAATTAGCGAATTTAATTACGTTTTTATAAAACACATTTCATTTTTATTCACAAAAAGAGAAACAATATAAAGTCGAAAAAATTTTATAGCAAAAAAATCAAAAATATTTTATCAAATAAAAAGAATATTTTATCTCGAAGAATATGTAAAAATTAGAAAAAAATCTTAATTGTTGTTAAAATCTTTTAAGAAAGTTTTATTAAAGTTAAACAAGAAAACGATAACTCAATTTTAATTAATCGAAAATTAAAATTATTTAAACGATATATTAAATAATAGCTTAAAAGTCTTTGCGACAAACTTAACAAAAAACGCTTCATTTATCTTTAAATCGTCAATGTTCTTTCACTTTATTACGATCGTTTTTTTCTCTTTATTTTCTAGAGAATTTAGTTGTTTTTTTAAACGACTTAACTTAATATACGCTTCGCGCATTTCTTTCTTTAAGCGTAATCTTTTCTCGTAAATTCGTTTTATCAAAGTAGATAAAATTGTCAAATCATAACTACGATTTAATCGCACACATTTTACACATTTTTCGAAATTGTTGTTTACACAACAAGTTTTATTAGACATCGCACAATTGCGACAAAAACGCATCGCTAAACACAAAAAATTTAAAACGTTAAAAAAATCTTTTTTACGAAAAGAAAAATTCTTGATATTAATTTTTTTTAAAAACATAATGAAGAGATATTAAGTTTTCAAGATAAAAATTCTAAAAAAAATAATAATATTACAAGCTTATTTAAGTTATATTAGTAATTTAGATTCTATACGCTACTAACGAATTTATTATTATGTTTGACTTATTTAAGAAGCGAACATCTTAAGCATAATGTTCGACATGTTTGACGAACGAACATCGCGAACAATTATGTTCGCTATGTTTAACGAACGAACAAGACAAACAATTTATAATTTTTTAATATATAGAAACTAGAAACGCGACTTTTTTATAAATTGTGTTTAATTTATTTTAAGTCTTTACTTATTGTTACTCTAATTTATTGAATCACTTGTGAAGATTTATTGAACATAGAATTATCTATAGTTGCAACTCTTGTTATCAAGTGATTGCTTGCATTGTCTAAAGACGTCTACAAATCTTTTCGATAGCATAGCTTTCTCTAATACTTCTTACGAAAGTACTAGCGTAACAAATTGTCTTTTAGATTTGCTAGAGTTATGTTTTCGAAATGCGAATGCAACACAAAGATTAAAAAGTGTAACTAGATTGCTTATATACTATATAATATGTAATAAACTTGTTTTTCTCTTTTTTTTTATTGCTTTGCGCTTTTGTCTATTTACTTACGTTATTTTTTCTATCGAATAGATAGAAGATATTTTCGATAATCTTAGAATATTCTATATTGGTTTCGCAGTAATTCTTGTTGCAATCGATATCGTTCGAAAGCATATTTATATATTTTTATTATAGCATTTACAAGCAGTAGTAAAGCTTATCTTGTCTAGATTTTTATCTACTACTAATATGCTAAAAAGCTTTTGTTAAAAGTAGACGTCTAGAGATAGAAAGTCCCAAATTTAAGATTAGTTTAATTATTTCAAGGTTATCTAAATGTTGCGTTGTCGACAATTTATAAAGATAAAATCTTGTTCTCGATTAGATTAGCAAATATATATAAGATAATAGAGAAGTAGAAACAAAGATTTGTTTACTATTAAATATAAGAGAAGTTCCCAATTAGCAATGCATGCATCTATATATATTATTAGAACTTTAGATAATATTTAATTGAAACTTTTGAAGAGTTTTTCTCGAGCATATTATTAATAATTGGGAAAAACAATTAGTTATAGACTAGAACTTCTTAATCTTATATTTATCTAAAAAGCTTAACATATATTAACAACATTTTCTCTTCTCTATCAAATATACATAGTACTATATATTGGTAAAATTAATATATAATATAAAGATAAGATTGTGTATGAATATATAACAAGATATTGCTATATCGACATATACAAGACAAGACTATATAGTATATAGAATTATAATTTAGAGAGATATTAATTTGTAAACATTTTAGAAGAGAATTTTTGAAGAGAAAACTCTATACGACGTTAAGTTGCTATTACAAGAACTTAGCGCTAACGTACTTAATTAATTATTAGAAGCTAATATTACAATAACAAGCTTTATATTGTTTGAATCTCTATACTATAAGTTATTTGATATATAAGTTTAAGATATTTGCAAATAATATTGAAGCTACATAAATATAAGATAAAAGTATTTAAGCTTTAAAAGCAATGCTTAACTATATCTTAACAAATTTTTAGCTTATTAAAAATTAGCTCTAGCAATATTGAACTTGGCTAAAAAAAGCTTAAATATAATAGTTAAATATAAAATTACTAGTATTTTCTAACATTATTTTTTTATGTTCTTATCTTTTAACAAGTAAAGATATATATATAGAAGATAGAGAAAAAATTAATTCTTATATAGTAAGCTTTTTAGATAAATATGAAATTGCTAATATAATAAAAATCTTTATGCAACTTCAATTTGCATTCGATAAGAGCTTTATTCGATCTATATATGCAATAAGAACTATATAGGAAATAATTAGTTTTCTTATGAAAGTTGAATTCTTTCTCTTGTTATCTTTCATCAACTTCGATCGAAGAGAATTTGATTCGATTAAGCTAAATCGATTGGGATTTTATCTTGTAAACTATTGAGCGCTGAAAATTAGATAGTTGTGGAAGAGTAAATCTAGTCTTGGATCAGAGAATACTGTATCTACTGTTCTACAGATAACCACTACAGGAACACTACATGTATCTAGCATTGCTCGTACACTACTCTCTGCGCTAAGCCTAATCGAGAGATTTGCAAGGTTTATCCGTTGATTATTTACGTCGCCCATCGCTGTCCTCCTATCCAGTTTCTAATAGTATTAACCTCAACATGTCTGTGCAACTATTAATCTCTCGTGCAGGTCTATGTTATCCCTATATTGCGTTGTTGGATGTGCACAAAGTCGCCAGGGGCAACCATTATTCGCGCGAAGAAACAAGAGAACAATACAACGAACAACAGTAAGAACAACAACAAGTGTATCGAGATGCAAGATACGCCGATGCTATATATGTCACATGTTATAACAAACGCCAAAGCTGAACAACCAGGACAACAGGAAGTCATGAACCCTTTGGAAGGGGCTCTGGGCAATAGCAGCCCCTAAGTCAGATATCAAACGACTCGACTTATCTTATTATCATATGTTCGTCCTTGGAAACGGAATGTAAGCATACTGGGAATTTTTTTTTCTGTATTCCGAAAACAGAAGTCTAAGGCAGAGGTGCTTGGTTATTCAATGATACGCGAGCTGTGCACTGCTGTAGGGAGTGACTTTAGCGACATCTGCAAAACATATGCGGAAAGAGCTTTGTCCCAAGTTGGAATTGAGCCGAGTAGAGCATCGATTTCTGTGCTCATGGACTGCTACATGCGCAGATGGGAAGCAACTATCGTAGGTCAATGTTACTCAACTTCTTATAACATGACTCATGCCGAGTGCCGGAGAAGAGGGGCTTTGAGCATATTGTTCGTCTTCAAGGTCTAGGCGTAGACTCAACGATCTAGAGGTTTTCTGGTAGCGATCCCTTATATAGTTCTCCTCCTAGCTTGTCCAACTGTACTCTCCCATCTCTCAAAATTTTAGACCCAAAGACAACGGAAGCGAACCGTTCAACCAAACGAGCACTGTGCCAGATCTCTTCCCAACCAGCCTACCCAGCTTTGGATTTGGCGTTCTCCCCTACAAAGCACAACATGCGCGCAGCTCCTATGACAGCCATTGCGGCGATGATACTGGGCGCGATTGCAGCACCAATCCCTGTTGAACCCTTCTCGGCGTGGGACATTGAACCCCCAATATCTGAGGGACGCAAACAATGGATGAACCTCGTCGGTCACAATGTATCCGAACTTCAGATAGACACAGCCACTTATGCAAAAGATGGCAAACCGATCTTATTGACCCATGCGCAGATGGACGCAATCATAGCCGCCGACGAGGACCCCGACGGGTCTCTCGACTACGAGTACGATGGTAAACTAGCGACATTGAACCGAGACCCAACAGACAGACAGCATGTGGAGCAGATCTACAGGGCCATGGACGCCGGCCTGTCGCGCGACGAAATTTATGACCTTTTCCATTCGAAAGCCGGGAAGCCAGTAAAGATTACCGATAGAAAGGTCGCCTCGGCGATTATCACTCATGCTGCCACCGCACCTGCGACGGCCAGAAGTGACAAAAGCTTTGAGGATTCTTTACCTCGTATAACGAAGGCAGAGGCTGAAGATAATCATTTGGAACTTCATGGTCTCAATGTACCGTGGTATCAGAGCATGGCGGCGACCCATAAAAAGGATGGCGATGGCAGCGCATTGACGGAAACACAAGAGCAAGCAATCGTAGCGGCTGACGAAGACCCGTCTTTGCTGAACTACGAAGAAAACGATTATTACTACGACTCAGAAAGACATTGTGTGAAACAAATCCTCACGGCCATGAACGCAGGGATGTCGCTTGGCCAAATCCACAAGCTCTTTCACTCAGAGTCTGGGGAGCCGATCAGAGTGAGCGACGAGGAAGTTGACTCGGCTATTGCCGCTCATGTTGCCGCTGCAGCCAAATTGACCAAACGTGACAGACATCATGTCAGTGACGATCAAATGAAGGCAGACGACTAGTTCGCGGACATTCACAGTCACAATATAACGTGGGCGCAAGCCCATGCAGCTACTCATTTGTAGCCGGGCCCGGAGGCCATACTTGGCCCATCATTGACAGATGCTCAGGTAGCGGCTATTATCGCGGCTGATGAAGATCCCTTGATTTCTGTTAATGATTCCGATCATTTGCAGTATGATTACGATTCAGAAAGAGATCGTCTACACCAGATCTACAGAACCCTGAACGCTGGAATGTCAGTCGAAGAGATCCATCGGCTATTTCACTCCAAAAACAACAACAGACCAATCAACTTGACTGATACGGAGATCGGCGACGCCATCCCCGCGCATGCTGCCGTTGCATGGAGGACGAGTGTATCTTCCTCCGAGTCCGATGATGTCCCCCTTTGCGAGAAACCCTACCACACCGAGTGCTGGCCAACTCTGGAGGAATTGTCACATTGAGACATACTAGTCCTAACCAAATTGAATATCTGACTAGACCTGCGGATAGAAGAGATCTTGGCTAGGGGCCAGTAATAATGGGTGATTCATGCGTTACTATGGGAAACGTGGGACTAGGTATGTTCTTAACACTGATAGGCGTTTATAAAGGTTACCAAAATGTCATTCATTTTTTGTGCATGTTTACGCTAGTTCTAAATTACGACTCTAGAAGCCCAACTTGGGTCAAATGGAAAATACTACGGCACATTTGGAGAAAATCTGAGCTTCACAGTGCTGTCCTGAGTAATTCGATTGAAATCCATAGGACCATTACCAAATGTATTATGTGGGACGACGGAATAATGCAAGACGGAAGACAATCGTACTGGAAGAATGCCAAGATCTCCGGAGCAGGGTGGATAAGTGGTGCATCCATTCTTGGTTCTCAGCTAATTGACTCACTCCAGTAGCCAAAATGAGAAATTATCTGAGCCGAAAATTACATTACAAGCGATCCTTCAAGCCCCCATTCTTGGAAGGGCACTCCAGTCTATGTTGACTCTCTGTTGTGATATATATATCTTTCCCCTGCTTTTCCCTTACTCATTAATCCTCATAACTTCTCTCCAAGACACAAGAACCGAACAAGCACCATACCGGGCTCAGACTTGACTTACACTCTGCATCAATCAGATTCAACAGCTGGCATATTTCGCATCATCTATCTACTAAAACATGCGTGCAGCCTTCGTAAAAGCTGCCATTGCGGCATTGGTACTCCCCATCGCTGCGGCACCCATCCCTGGTGAAGTCACCTCCAAGGGGCACATTATGCCATCGGTGGACACGCCACGACTGCTCAACTCTCAGGAGAACAAGCTTTCGAACCAGATCGTGTCCGTGCTGCGACCAGAAACAGCGACCCACACAATAGAAAACAATACGATATCAGTGACCGGTGCCCAAGTGGGTGCAATAGGCGACGCCATCGCCGAGTATGCTGCCGCCGCAGGAAAATCAGTCAAACGAGACCAAGTCGGCAGCGACGATGCACCCGGCTCAAACCCTTATCATGATGCTTATCAGCGTTATCGGCAAGAGGCTGACCGCAATGTCTCCAAAAATTCAACTACGGCAGCGGCCTCTGACCATCAGCCTAAACTACCGGCAGATGCTGAATTAGAGGCAATGGGAGCGCTTCTTCAAGCGCCGTCTCCAACATTCGACGTTCATATGGGCGACATCGAATTGCACGACGTGGGTGATATCATCGGGGCCATGAGCGCCGGCAAGTCTCTCGACGAAATCCACCAGGCTTTCCACTCCAAAGATGGCAAGCCCGTCTATTCGACTGATGACGAAATCGACAGCGCCATTGGTGGCTACTATATGGATGCTAGCTCTGACATTGGCGCACAGTGGGTATAATCGAAACCAGACCGCCGCGGTACTGACGAAAATATTGAGGAAGGGAAACGATACACTAGGGAGGTTGCGCAGCTCCAATTGTAACAGTGATACAATTGCTTTTGCGAGGGCTAGCTGTACCGTACTTTACATTAAGCGTCGAGGTGTTTTTCCTCCATGCCAAGTCGATCAAATTGGGTAATTCGAGAAGCTTCGCTCGTACCCGAAATTCTAAACATCAAACATTGTTCTTCTTTGCACTTCTTGTACACGCAATGCGCTATCACAAAATTTGTTAAGATAATCGCACTATTTATAAAGCTCGTTCTACGCTTTCTATTAATGTCAAAATTGTAAAAATCGAATCGCTTTTAAGAGTGATAAAGTAGAAAAAATAATTGAGTCAATTGTTTCGAACTTCAATTGAATCACTTTCAATTGTATTATTGTTTCAAATTTTGTAACATTGATTCAATTGATGAATTGCCTCTATGGGCAAGTCGTATTCTTGCTTTTCAACTACAACCTAATTTGGTAATCCGTCAATTGTATCACTGTTACAATTGGAGCTGCGCAACCTCCCTACTAAGATTTAATTGTCCTCAATACAATGGCCTGTTTTCGAATAATTTCATTGGATGGGCGATCCGCTGGCTAATGATATCGCTAATTGATGTACTAGGCGTTACGCTGGGATGAGGATATGGGCAATGGTCATGCTCTCATACACACAGGCGTTATAGAGGCTACCAGAAAATTCTTGAGTCTTCCTGAACGTTCTGATTGAATGTAGTCTACTACGCACCTCCCTCTTAACAATTGAGGTCAACCTGTCTTCTAGCGACCCAACAAGAAGGAAAAGGTACAACAGGGACCACTACCATCTACAACCCGGAGTCATATATCGCTGCCCTTGTAAACACCAATACAACTGTTCATCTAAGGGTCACGTACCGTACAGCTTCCATCCCTCAACCGGAGATTCTAGATCCACGGTTATGATACTAACACCTCGACATCGTTACTAAAGTCCCCTACAAAAGCCCCTCTGGGGAAATCCTTACACACTCTGACAACATTCCTCCCAGTCGATCCCCTCCTACCTCGATTCGACCTACCAATCTTTATCAGCCCTAAATCGCCCAATCCCCCGTTGCCCTGGCCCCCCGAACCCTCGCATCGATCCAAGATGGCTCTCTACTCCTCTTTCCATTTCCCCCTTCTTTTCTTTCGCTTCTTTGATTTCTCGTCTTTGATTTCTTTTCTTCCACTGTTTCTCTTTTACTTCTGTTTTTCATCTACCTCTAATTCCCTCCTTCCATCTCTCTTTCGTCCATTCCTCTTCAGCTTTCGTTCTTCTCCACCTTCCACCCCCATCTCTTTCTTCCACCCCCATTGTCCCAGTCCCTA
>JAABUQ010000976.1_pt1 | contig 64351 bp, 62 predicted proteins | sample 5560001 | NCBI WGS metagenome assembly JAABUQ01 (sample SAMN10711888, study PRJNA513371) | rock metagenome | isolation source: Antarctica rocks | place: Antarctica: Victoria Land, Finger Mt nord | collected 2015-12-18
GGAGACGGGGCCCGCCCCGTCGGCGACGGGGAACTCGGGCCGTCCGCCCAGCGGGATCGTCCCCACGACCCTGAGCGTCTTGGCGTCGATCACCGTGGCGTCCTTGCTGCGGCCGTTGAAGGCGAAGACGCGGTTGACGTCGGGCGCGAAGCAGATGCCGTCCGGCCCGGTCCCGGCGGGGATGCGCGCGGTCGTCTTCAGCGTCTTAAGGTCGAACACGACCACGCTGCCGTCACCGCCGCTGCTGATAAAGCCGCGGCCCAGCTTTGGGGCGAACACAACGCCGTGCGGCCCCTTCACGTCTGTAATGGTTCCGATCAGCTTCCCCGTGTCCGCGTTCAGCACCTGGACGTAGCCGCCCGACGCGCCGCGCGTGGCGGGGTTATAGTTCATCCGCGTGATGTACAGCCGGCGGGCATCCGGGTCGAGCGAGAGGTAGTCCCACCCGCCCTCGCCGCCGACGTTGAAGGTCTGGACGAGGTGGTATGCCGACGCGGAGGCCGTTGTCTTCGGAGCAGCCTCCGCGCGGGCCGTGAAGGGCGTTGCGGACAAAAGCGCGGCGGTACAGGCGAGTGTTGCGGGAGCGGCAAGTTTTCGGTTCATGGGGAGAGGCTTTCTGTGCGGCTGAGGCGTACTGGCCCGGCACTGAAGTGTCGGGCTACCCGGAGAAAGCCCCTCCGGGGCTAAAGAAGCTTCTCGGAGGCTGCTCCTCAGCCCCGGAGGGGCTTTCCCTGTACTTGGGTAGCCCGGCACTTCCAGTGCCGGGCGGGGTGTTTTACCCTGGTGTCGGGCTATGCACGGCTTGACTGCCCAGGCCGGTCCTATGTTCCCTCTTGCCACGAGGCCAGGTAGCGCTCCTGGGCCTCGGTCAGCGTGTCGATCTGGACGCCGAGCGACTGGAGCTTCAGCCGCGCGATCTCCTGGTCGATGGCCTCGGGGACGGTGTAGACGCTCTTCTCCAGGGTCTGGGCGTTTTGCTTCATGTACTCGGCGCTCAGGGCCTGGTTGGCGAACGACATGTCCATGACCGAGGCGGGGTGGCCCTCGGCGGCGGCCAGGTTGATCAGGCGGCCTTCGCCCAGGATGAAGACCAGGCGGCCGTCCGGCATCGTGTACTCTTCCACGTAGTCGCGCACCTCGCGCTTGCCGCCGGTCGCCATCTTCTCCAGGGCGGGGATGTCGATCTCGACGTTGAAGTGCCCGGAGTTCGAGACGATCGCGCCGTCCTTCATGGTCGCGAAGTGCCCCCCGCGGATCACGTCCTTGTCGCCCGTGACGGTGCAGAAGATGTCGCCCACTTTGGCGGCGTCGGCCATCGGCATGACGTGGAAGCCGTCCATCGTCGCTTCCAAAGCGCGCAGGGGGTCGATCTCGGTCACGATGACCTGCGCGCCCATGCCCTTGGCGCGCATCGCCAGGCCCTTGCCGCACCAGCCGTAGCCGGCTACGACGAAGAACTTGCCCGCAAGCAGCACGTTGGTCGCGCGGATGATGCCGTCGAGGGTGCTCTGGCCGGTCCCGTAGCGGTTGTCGAAGAAGTGCTTGGTCTGGGCGTCGTTGACGGCCACGATGGGGTAGGCCAGGACGCCGTCCTTCGCCATCGCTCGCAAGCGAATCACGCCGGTCGTGGTCTCTTCCGTGCCGCCGATGATGTTCGGGATCAGCTCGCGCTTCTCGGTGTGGATGATGCCCACGGTGTCCGCGCCGTCGTCCATGGTGAAGTTCGGCTTGTGCTCCAGGGCGCTGAGAATATGCTGGTAATAGGTATCGTTGTCCTCGCCCTTGATGGCGAACACGCTGACGCCGTAGTGCTGGACCAGGGCGGCGGCGACGTCGTCCTGTGTGGACAGGGGATTGGAGGCGCACAGCACGACGTTCATGCCGCCGGCCTTCAGCGTCCGCATCAGCCCCGCCGTCTCCGCCGTGACGTGCAGGCAGGCCACGGCGGTCAGCCCTTCCAGCGGCTTCTCGCGCTCGAAGCGCTCGCGGATGGAGCGCAGCACGGGCATCTCACGGTCGGCCCACTCGATGCGGCGCTTGCCGGCATCGGCGAGGCTGAGGTCTTTGACGTCGTAGGCGGGTGGCGCGACGGGCAGGGGCTGGAGCGTCGCGGCGGACGTCGTCTGTCCCGTCTCTTGCAGTGTCGTGGTCATAGGGGGTCCTTTCCAAGGGTCCTGGGGTGCGGCGTGTGTCGGCAAAACGCTTCCAGTATACACCATCGGCGCGCGAATCGCGCGGGCCGCCCATCCCAGGCCGCGTCCCACGGGCTTGACAACCGGGGCCAAAAGTGCTACCCTCTAGGCCATGACCGACCCGCTCACTTCACCCAAGCGGCCCCGCGTGGTCGTGGTCGGCAGCGCCAACACCGACATGGTGGCGCGGGCCGCGCGGCTGCCCCGGCCCGGCGAGACGGTGGGCGGCGCGGCGTTCGCCATGACGTCCGGCGGCAAGGGTGCAAACCAGGCCGTCGCGGCGGCCCGGCTGGGCGGGCTGGTGACGTTCGTGGCCTGCGTCGGCGCGGACGCCCTGGGGGATACCGCCGTGCTGGGCCTGGAAGCCGAGGGCGTGGATACGCGCCTCGTCGTCCGGGACCCGGACGCGCCCACGGGCGTCGCGCTGGTCTTCGTGGACGAGGCGACCGGCGAGAACTCCATCGTCGTCGCGCCCGGCGCGAACGCCCGGCTGAGTGTGCCCCTGGTCGAACTGGCCGCCCACGCGGTCCACGAGGCTGACGTCGTGGTGTGCCAGTTGGAGTCACCGCCGGAAACCGTCCTCGCCGCCCTGAAGATGGCACGGGCAGCGGGCAAGACGATCATCCTCAACCCCGCCCCGGTACGGGCCGTCTCGGACGAGCTGCTGTCGCTCGTCTCGGTGCTGACGCCGAACAAGAGTGAGGCGGCGCTGCTCGTCGGAGACGCGCGGGCGGCGCCGGAAGCGGCGGCGGCTGAACTGCGGCGGCGCGGCGCGGGTGCCGTCGTGGTCACGCTGGGGGCCGGAGGCGCTTTTCTGCTGGCGGACACCGCGGACGGCCTCGTCCCGGCGCTCGTGCCGGCCCACGTTGTAGACACCACAGCGGCAGGCGACTGCTTCACCGGGGCGCTGGCGGTCGCGCTGGGCGAGGGTCAAGAGCTGTCACAGGCCGTGCGCTTCGCCAACGCGGCGGCCTCGCTCAGCGTCGAAATGGCGGGGGCACAGCCGTCCCTGCCCAACCGCTTTGCCACCCACAACCGGCTGTCGCGGCCCACCGAAGCAAGCGTAGAAGCCCCTTAGTCTTCTCGCCCATAATTGGGGGGCCGTCCGGGATAGATTTCACACCTATGACCAACGTCCGCGTCCGCTATGCGCCCTCCCCGACGGGGGCTTTACACGTCGGCAACGTCCGCACCGCGCTGTGGGACTGGCTCTACGCCCGGCACACCGGCGGCACGTTCGTCCTGCGGATCGAGGACACCGACAAGAGCCGCGAGACCCAGGACGGCGTCGCCGTCATCCTTGAAGCCCTGCACGAGTACGGGCTGGACTACGACGAGGGGCCGGGCAAGGGCGGGCCGCACGCGCCCTACGTCCAGTCCGAGCGCCTGCCGATCTACCGCGAGTACGCCGACCAGCTCGTTGCCGAAGGCAAGGCGTACCGGGCCTATGACACGCCCGACGAACTGGCCCGGATGCGCGAGGGCCAGCAGCGGCGCGGCCTGCCGCCTGGCTACGACCGCCGCCACCAGCACCTCTCCGAGGCCGAGCGGGCCGACTACGAGGCCACGCGCGGGCAGTACGCGACCGTCCGCTTCGCCGTGCCCCTGGAAGGCAAAGTCACTTTCACCGATGCGGTCTATGGCGAGATCACGGTCGAGAACCGGGTCTTGGAGGACGCCATCCTGCTGAAGTCCGACGGCTTCCCAACGTACCACCTGGCCGCGCAGGTTGATGATCACTTGATGGAAATCTCGCACGTTTTGCGCGGCGAGGAGTGGCTGCCTTCGGCCCCGATGCACATCCTGATCTACCGCGCTTTAGGCTGGGAGCCGCCGATCTTTGCGCACCTGCCGGTGATGATGGGGCCGGACAAAAAGAAGTTCGGTAAGCGCAACGGGGCGCTGGCCGCGTTGGAGTACCCCCATCAGGGCTTTCTGACCGAGGCGCTGACGAACTTTTTGGCGATGCAGGGGTGGTCTCCCAAAGAGGAGCGGGACTTGTTTACCCTGCCCGAGCTGGTCGAGAAGTTCGACCTGGACGGCATCCTGAACCGCTCTCCGATCAGCGACCCTGAGAAGCTGCTCTGGTTCAACGGCCAGTACATCCGACAGCTCTCGCTGCCCGATCTGGCCGAGCGGACGCTGCCCTTCCTGCGCGAAGCGGGCTTAATTGGTGTCGGCGGTGAGCCGGACGCCGGCACACTTGACTACATCGGGCGCGTGTTAGCGCTGGAGCAGGAGCGGATGAAGACGCTGGCCGAGGCACCCGCCCTAGCCGACTTCTTTTTGCTGGGCGACGACGAGTACCTGTTCGACGACAAGGCCGTCGCCAAGTGGTTCGGTCACCCCGGCGTCGGCGACCGCCTGCGCCGCGTCCGCGCGGGCTTCGCGGCCTTGGACATCTTTGATGAGGTGGGCACGGAGGAAGTCGTCCGGGCGACGGTAGCCGAGTTCGGCGTCAAGGGCGGTGAGGTCATCCACCCCGTCCGCGTCGCCATCTCGGGCCGCACGACCGGGCCGGGCCTGTTCGAGACGATTGTGGTGTTGGGCCGCGACCGCTGCCTTGCCCGCCTGAGCCGGGCTCTCAGAATGGTGACGGAGAGCGCATGACTAACGAAGCAGAGATTACTCTAAAGGGCGTTGATCAGCCGGAACCCGTGCGAACCTGTAGCGAAATTGCTGGCGACATATCGGCCGCCGTTGCCGCTTCAGGCCCAAACGCAGAAGAATTGCGTCACCAACTCAAAAATGATTGGTTAGCCTGCACCCTCGTCACTAGAGCCTTGATTGCTTTTCCACAAGACCCAGATAGTTCGGGAAAGTCAGATCGTATCACAGGGTATGGCTGGTGTGCCGACGGCTCAACCTTTCCTGATCCTGCCCAACTTGCTCAGGATGATCTCGACTATCTCGCTGGAAGGGCTGATGAAACGGGTAATCCCGTAATTAAGGCTAGGTATTATCATCTGGCCTTTGCCCTTGCAGCAAGAAAGAACAGAGCGTATGCCCAATCAGCGATTGATGCATATCTAGAAAGTGTGCAACGGTTCATTGGCAGTAGTCGCCGGAGCTGCGAAATAGAAGCCGCCTGTGAACTGGATCAGGCAGTATATCTTGCTATTCAAGTACAAGACAAAGATCGTCTTGAAGCCATTGTGTCTCATATCGATGAGGGCTTGCATGTCGAGCCACAAGATCGCCTGAGCCTTAATGGCGTACCGCAACCTATCGGCCGTTTCTTGTACGATCTCTCGACTCTTCTGCTTCACATAGCTGGGAGCAAATCAGGCAATGTAGTCACTGAAGACTTACTGCAGCTGGTAGAAGATCGTATGACCGCTATAGTGGAACGCAATGCAGCAGCCGGTATGCATATGCTAAATCATCAACTCCTTGATGCTGCTCAGAAGGCTGCATTGCTAAGAAAAGATCCAGGGCGTGCTTACGAACTTTCCGTAGATCGTATAGAGTCTCTAGTAAAGCAAGCGCAAGCACCTGTCGTTGGAAACAGGGCAAGCAATATCGTAAGTGGCACTTACTACGAACAGGCTATAGTACAATATGAAGCTCTTCGTGGCATGACTGGGACAACACGCGAACAGCGATCTGTCATTGACACGCGCACTAATGAACTTCGGTTACTGCTCAAGGCTGCTTATCGAGCAGCTCGTGAGGGCAATGAATATAGTTTGCTTTCTGCCGAAGTTGAGATCAATATTGAAGAGCGTGACGCTATGATCAATGAACTTCTAGCAAACGCAGACTTAAATATCTGTCTAGATGAGATTGTCAGTGAGGGGTCTTTGTTGCCCAACATCGCGTCCGCGCGAGAGACAGGCTAAAGACACTGGTCACAGTGGCCCGAGGGCGGATGACCATGCACCTGTAGACGCACCGCTACAAGCAATGATACCGCGCACTCATGTCTCTGACGACATTCCTGTCGCCCACAGCGTTAGCGATGCTGAACGCCTTGCTGATGCAGTGGATCAAAATATGAAGCAGTGGGTTCAGATCAATGCAGCAAGCATCTTAGTTCCTCTGTTTGAACGTCTTAAAACTGAAAAAGGGCTTGATGTGGAAGCGCTAGTTGCCTATTTTGAGCGTTGGGGTCGGGCCTTAGAACAGGATATTGAGTTTCTGCGGCTGGGATTTAAACATTATATCGCGGCTGATTTTACTTCCGCTTTGCATATTTTGGTGCCGAGGTTTGAAGCCTTACTACGGGCAGCGTTTGAGGCTGGTGGGACGGCAGCGTTTCGTTCGCGACGGACGCAGGCTGGTTCAGAGGCGGAAACCCTGGGTTCGTTTCTGAGCAAGCCCGCGGTGAAAAACGCGACTCCTGAAGACTTACACGCTTACATCAGAATAGTGCTTGCAGAGCAACGTGGCTGGAACTTGCGGAACAGAGTCGCCCACGGTCTGATTACCTTGCAAGAGTGTACTGTCCTGCAATGCACGGTGATCATTCACCTGCTCCTATTGCTCACTACAATACCGATACCCGCACTCGAAACAACTGAAGGCTAAGGAGCCAAGAAATGGTCGAGCCCATGATTTCGTTAGCAGCATCAATAGGCCAGAATAAGGGGCTAAGAGGCTTGACCTTGCGGGCGAGACTCGCAGGAGTCCAGGTCTTGTTTCTGGGCCTCGATCTTTACGAGAAAGGCGAGTGCCGTCTATTCGCCCCGTTTGAGGCCTGCTATCGCCTCGGTGACGGCGAGATCGAGGTAGCCGTGGATGTCCGCAACGGCAAGGTGTTTAGATTGATCGCCGGTCCGGGTTATCAGGGCCTTTTGTGCGGCAAGATCGGCGTCGGGATGTCAGCGGGCGAGTCGATGCGGCGCGAGCCGAGTCTGCGCTACGACGAGTCGGAGGAAGCCATCGTTTACGACGACTGCCCCGGCGTCCTGCTGGACTTGCCCGAGGTGGACCCATTGCCGGAGGCCGTTCCCGCTCTGGCGATCTCGGCCATCTCAGTTTATGCCCCAGAAGCGTTCAGCCCGGCCAGCCAGAGGGGGTACTTGTGACGTTGGAAATCACGGACGTCAACACGCTGTTCGGGGCCTACCCCGCCCAGCACGCCGACAGCAGCGCCGAGACGCTGACCGAGGTCATGCGGGCGCAGGGCGTAGACTGGTGCCTGGCCCTGTCCACCTGGGGCGTCTTTCATGGGGACGCGGCGGGCAACGCCGAGACCATGCGGGCCTGCCGGGCGCACGACCACTTGATCCCCGTCGCCACGCTCAACCCGACGCACTTCTGGGGTCAGGAAGGACTGATCGAGGGTCTGGCCGGAGATGCCTTCGAGATGTTCCGCTTTTTCCCGCACCGGCAGGGGTGGCCGCTGGAGTTCGCGCCGTTTCTGCGGATCGCGTCCGCCCTGGGCCGCCTGCCGCGGATGCCGATCATGGTCAGCGCGAGCCGGCGCGGCGACGCGACGTTGCTGCTGCGCCTGCTGGACGACTTCCCGCACCCAGTCATCTTAGAGGGTGTTTCGCCGGACACGCTGGCCGAGGCGATCACGCTGATGCGCGTCCACGAGAATTTGTACGTCGAGACCCATGCGCTCCGGGCACCCTACGCCCTGCCGCTGCTGCGGGACGCGGTGGGGGCCGGGCGCATCCTGTTCGGGTCGGACGCGCCGGGCGGCTCGCTGGCCGCCGCGCTGGGCTTTGTCCAAGCCTCGGGGCTGACCGAGGGCGAGCAGGCCGCCGTCCTCTCGACCAACGCCCAGGCGATCTGGTCCGGCGGCGGAGAGGAATAAGCGATGCCCACCTTCGACGCCCACGTCCGTTACGGCGATGCGCCCCTGTCTTCGGCGCTTTCGACCCGCGAGGCGACGTTGGCGACCCTGCGCGGCTATGAGACTGAGGGCACGGCCCTGCTGTCGTCATTGGCCGCCGACTGCGATTTCGTCACGGGGAATCGACTGCTGCGCGAGATTTTGTCGCCCGCCGAGGGCCTGTTCGGCTGGGTCACGCTGAGCGCGGGCTACCCTGCCGAGTCCCAGGAAGAGCAGCGGCGGCACCAGAATCGGCCCGGCTTCATCGGCGCGGCCCTGGTGGGTGCGCCGGGCCGACCGGCGACGCTGGAAGACGCCCGCGAGATATTGAACGCCCAGCGCCGGTACGCCAAGCCGGTCGCCCTGCTGGTCCCGGACCGCGAGGCGGTCCACGCCGCGCGCGTGATCGCCGCCGAGTTCCCCGCCATGCGCTTCGTCTTTTTAGGCATGGGCGGCGAGGACTGGCGGGCGGCCGTGGCCGCCGCCCGGCAGCACCTGAACATCTACCTGGAAATCTCGGGCAGCCTGGATTCGGACAAAGTTGCCCTGGCCTCGTCCGTCGTCACCGCCCGCAAACTGCTGTACGGCAGCGGCCTGCCCGATGGCAGCCCGGCCCTGACGCGCGCCCTGGTCGAGTCCGCGCCGACCCTGACGCGCCCGGACCGGGGCCGCATCCTGTCCGAGAACGCCGTCGCCCTCCTGCGCGCCCACGCCGAAGAAGACCCGGAGGCGGAAGACGAGGCCGATGAAGAGTAGCGTCGCGGGGCAAGCCGAGCGCCGCATCGTCGCCGCTTTGATCGGGCTGACCCTGTTCGTCTCGTGCATCCCCTACGCGCTGGGCTACTTCCTGGCCCCGGTCGTGGGCGGCGGCAGAGGCTCGTTCTTCATCGGGACGCCCTACAACATCGACGACTTCTGCAACTACCTCTCGTGGCTGCGGCAGATGGCGGACGGGCACTTCTTCATCCACAACCTTTTCACGACCGACCCCCAAAAAGACATCGAGTTCAACGTCTTCTTCTGGCTGCTGGGCCGCGTCATGGCCCTGACTCACTGCTCGCCGCAGGCCGCGCTGCAAGGGGCACGCGTCGGGGGCGGCCTGTCCCTGCTCTGGCTCGCGTATCGCTTTTACCGATTCTGCCTCCCCCAAAATGTCCCCGCCCGGCTGACCGCGCTGGCCTTTGCCTGCCTGTCCAGCGGGCTGGGCTGGGCCGAGTGGGCGCACTGGCAGGACAAAAATCTGCCGGGCGGCCCGGTAGACTCGTGGCAGCCCGAGGCGTACACGTTCCTGAGCATCTACACGTCGGCCCTGATGACGGTCAGCCAGGTGTTGATTCTCGGCGCGCTGTACGCGCTGCTGCTGGCCGAGCGTACCGGCGGGTGGCGCTACGCCGTCCTGGCGGGCGTCTGCGGCGGCATCCTGGGCAACATGCACTCCTACGACGTGCTGCACCTGAGCGCGGCCTGGGGCCTCTTCTTGGTCGTCTGGACGGTCATCAATCGCGGCAAGGGTGTCGCCCGGAGCTGGCTGCGCGCGCTGGTCGCGCTGGCCCTGACGCTGCCGACGACGCTGTACATCTTCTACATGTACAAGACCGAGGCCGTGTTCCAGAAGCGGGCGAACGTGCCGACGCTCTCGCCCGGCGTGCTGATACACCGGCAAGGCCACGCCCTGCGCTTCCCCGCCCCGTGGCATTATTTTCTGGGCTACGGCTTCGTGTTCGCGCTGGCCGTGCTGGCGGGCGTGCTTCTGGCACGGCGAGCGGTCTTGGAAGCCCCTCCCGCTCCCGATGATGGGGGGGTCGGAGAAAAATCCGTAGGAGCCGGGGGCAACTCGGATGCTTCCTCACGGCCATTGCTGTTCGCCGCCTGCTGGGCCGTGGCGGGGCTTTTGGTCGCCTACTTCCCGATGGCCTTCCAGCGCAAGATGCTGATGGGCGAGCACCTGCCGCTGTGCCTGCTGGCGGGCGTCGGCGCGGCGTGGCTGGCGCGGCGCTATGCGCCCCGGCACCAGGCGCTTGCTCTGGCTCTGGTCGTATTGGCGACGATTCCCTCGAACGTTCTTTTTCTTGTCCGCGACTGCCGGCATTTGGCCTTCGACAAGAGCGAGACGCACCTGTTCCCGTTCCTCGACGAGTCGCTCGTGGGCGTCTACTCGTGGGTCCGCGCCGATACCCCGCCGGGTTCGGCCATCGTCGGGTTCCCCGGTCTTTGCACCTACCTCCCCGGCGAAACGGGCCGGTCCGTCTGGGCGGGGCACTGGGCCGAGACGCCCCACTACGGCCGCAAAGACGCGGAGTTCGCGGACGCATTTGATCGCGTCACGCCCGACGCCGACCGACACGCCTTTCTCCAGAGCACCCACGCCCAATATCTTTTTTATCCCAATGACGTGTCACAGGCGACGTTCAAGCGGCACGGCGAAGTCCATCAGTATGTGGAACTGAGTCAGGCACCGCCGGCGTATCTCAGGCAGACCTACAAGAACGACCGCTTCACGGTGTACGAGATTCGCTAGGCCCTCCGGCCCTGGCACTTTGCTCTGCCCTTGCATTCCCGCCCCGCCTTGCGATATAATACACTGATGACACTTGTAATCGACAGGCCCGAAACCCAGCCCGAACTTCTGCCCGCTGACTTGCCGCTGCCCCCGACGGGCCGGGGCGGCTATGCCGTGCTGACGTGGGGCTGCCAGATGAACGAGGACGACTCGGCGCAGATGGCGGCCATGCTCGAAGGGCAGGGCTACGCCAAGGCCGACCGGGTGGAGGACGCCTCAGTCATCCTGCTCAACACGTGCTCCGTGCGCGCCAAGCCCGAGCGCAAGGTCTACAGCAAGCTGGGCGAGCTGCGCGCCTTGAAATCGCTGAACCCGGACCTGGTCATCGGCGTCTGCGGGTGCATGGCGCAGAAAGAAGCCCCTGAGATCCGCCGCCGCGCGCCCTACGTTGATTTGGTCGTCGGCACGGGGCAGATCGACCGCGTCCCGGCCCTGGTTGAGCGCGTCCGGTCCGAGCGCAGCGCGCGCATCTCGGAGCGCACGGCTATTGTCGCCACCGACCTGCCCTCGCGCCGCGACCGGGGTGACAAGGCCACGCCCCTGCGCGTCGTGGACGGTCTGGCCCCCAAGCTCAAGGCGTTCGTTTCTATCTCCTACGGCTGCGACAAGTTCTGCCAGTTCTGCATCGTGCCGATCACGCGCGGCAAAGAGCGGTCGCGGCCCGCAGACGAGGTGGTGCTGGAAGTAGAGCGGCTGGCGTCCTTGGGCACCAAAGAGGTCACGCTGCTGGGCCAGACGGTAAACTCCTACGGAAAATTTTTAGATATCCCCTGCTCGTTCGCCGAACTCTTGACGCGGCTGAACGCCATCGAGGGTATCGAGCGGATCCGGTACACGTCGCCCTACCCGAAGGACTTCAAGAGTGACGTCATCGCCGCCATCGGCGGGCTGCCCAAGGTCTGCGAGCAGGTGCATCTGCCCGTCCAGGTCGGCGACGACGTGTTGCTCGGGCGGATGGGGCGCGGCTACACGCTGGACCAGTACCGGGACATCGTGCGCGGGCTGCGGGGTTCTGTACCCCACCTAGGCCTGACCACGGACCTGATGCTCGGCTTCCCCGGCGAGACGCACGAGCAGTTCGAGAACACGCTGCGCTTCGTCGAGGAAACGCGCTACGACGCGGCGTTCATGTTCGCTTACTCGCCGCGCGCGGGCACCAAAGCCGCCGTGCTGGACGACCAAATCCCCGAGGACGTCAAGCTGACCCGGCTGCACACGCTGATCGCCTTGCAGAACCGAATCACGCTGGAGATCAACGCCGCCCAGGTCGGGACCGTCTACGAGGTGCTGGTCGAGCGGCGCAGCCCCAAGGACCCGCTGAAGTGGACCGGCTTGAGCCGACAGGGCAAGACGATCAACTTTCCCGCCGGGCGCGACCTCGCGGGGCAACTGGTGCAGGTCAAGGCCGTCAAGTCGCACCTGTGGGGCTTCACCGGCGAGCTTCTGCCCGCGCGTTCCGCGCGCGGCTTAGAGTTGGATATGGCGGGTTAGGTTCAACAGCTATGAGCAAAGGCAAAAAAATCGCCCTGTGGTCGTCCCTGAGCGTCTTCTTCGTGCTGGCCCTTGCCGCCGGAGTCGGCCTGCACACGCTGGGCCGGATGGTCGGCGGCAAGCACGGGGGGATACGCGAGGGCATCGCCGGGATCGGCGGCGTGTTCCAACCCAAAGAAGGCTTCCCCGGCCAGGACAAGCTCCAGATCGTCTGCATGGGCATCGACGACAACTGGACCAACAGCGACGTCGTGTACACCGCCCAGGCGCGCACCGACACGCTGTTCGTACTGACGCTGGACCTGAACACCAAAAAAGCGACCATGCTGTCCATTCCGCGCGACACCTACGCCCACATCGTCGGCACCAAGAACGACTGGCACTTCAAGATCAACGCCGCCTATGAAACCGGCGGACCGGCGCGGACCGTCGCCACCGTCAACGAGTTTCTGGGCATCACGGCCAACCACTACCTGGTGCTCAACATCGACTCGACCAAGAAGATGGTGGACGCCCTGGGCGGCGTGGATGTGGACATCGAGCATCCCATGCACTACCATGACAAGTGGGGGCACCTGAGCATCGACCTCCAGCCCGGACAGCAGCACCTGGGCGGCGACGACGCGGTCGGCTTCGCCCGCTACCGGCACCCCGATGCGGGCAAGCGCCCGACGCCCGAGGACGGCGACGAGCGGCGCATGTACCGCCAGCACCTCCTGCTCCGGGCGATGGTGGACCGGGCCAAGTCCTTCGCCAACGTCACCCAGGCCCCCCACCTCGTGGACGTCGCCATGGGCACGGTCCGCACCGACCTGACGCGCCAGCAGCTTTTCGACCTCGCGGCCATCTTCAAGGGCGTCCAGCAGGACGACATCCAGACCGCCTCGCTCCCCGGCGAGGATTTCCGGGGGCCGGGCGGCGCGTGGCTGTACCGGATCGACAAAGACGTGGCCCACGCCTACGCCGACTGGCTGGTCAAGGGCGACGAGAGCGCCGCCCGCCGTCTGGTTCCCGTCATTGTCCAGAACGGCACGTCGGTGCCGGGCCTGGCGGGCCGGGCCGTCGCGCAGCTCAAAACCCTGGGCTATACCGACGTCACCAACGGCGGCAACGCCCCCCAGCCGCGTATGCAGATGGCCTCCGCCACGCAGCCCGCAGCCACCCGGACGGCCCTGCTGGACACGGGCGTTGCCAACAAAGCCGCCCCCCAGGACATCGCCGCCTTGCTCGGCCTGGAGTCCATCGTCACCGCCCGCCGCCCGGTCCAGCCCAACAAGGTCGGCTGGACCCCGCCCGCCACGGTCACGGTGACGTTAGGCCAGGACTACGCCGCCATCGCCAAAACCACCGTCGCCCAAGGCGCGAACTCAGCCTCGCCGCCGGGCCTGGGGCGCGTGGGTGCAGCAAACGCAAACTAGCGGGCGCTGTACGTGTGCGGGTTGAAGCCGAGGCCAGCCTGCGGCCTGACAGGGCTGCTGAGGAGTTCGGCGCGGCGCCTCGGGTTTCAACCTGTGACAGCCCTGCGTAACATCCGCCCGACGGCTCATTAAACTCACGCCACGCCGGTATAATGTGTATGTCGGCTCGGCCGCCGTGGGCGTTCCTCCCCGCCTCTGTTGAGGCGGTTTCTTCTTCCCCACCCGTGATATGCGAACAGGTGTACGATGACATCCCCGCCGAAAAACCTCACGCCGATGTTGCGGCAGTATTTCGACTTCAAGGCCGAGCGGCCCGACGTCGTCCTGCTGATGCGCGTCGGTGACTTCTACGAGGCCTACGGGGACGACGCCGAGACCATCGCGCGCGAGCTGGAGATCACCCTGACCGGGCGCGAGGACAGGCTGGCCGGGGCGCGAATCCCCATGGCGGGCGTCCCGCACCACGCGATGGAGCGGTACGTCGCCCGTCTCATCGGCAAGGGCTACAAGGTCGCCGTCTGCGACCAGGTGGAGGACCCCAAGCAGGCCAAGGGCCTGGTCAAGCGGCGGGTCACGCGCGTTTTGACGCCCGGCACCATCGTCGAGGATGCCATGCTGGACGCGCGCACCAACAACTATCTGGTGGCGGCGGTGTCGGGGGCGAAGACGCCGTCAGGCGTGGGCGTGGTGGACGTGTCCACGGGCGAATTCCTGGCGACGGAGCTTCCCTGCGAGGCGGGGCTGGAGAAGGTCGTCGAGGAGATCCTGCGGCTGGCCCCCGCCGAGTGCCTGCTGCTGCCGGGCATGGAAGAGCTGGCCGAGCTGATCAAGGCCGCGACGTCCGCGACGGTCACGTTCCACCAGCCGCACGAGGCGCGCAAGACGTCCCGGCAGGTGCTCTTGGACCACTTCGGGACGCCCTCGCTGCGCGGCTACGGGGCCGAGCAGATGACGGCGGGGCTGGACGCCGCCGCCCTGGTCCTGGACTACGTCAAGCAGACCCAGCAGAGCGCGGTCAGCCACATCCGGTCGCTCGCCACCTATTCGACCGAGAATTACATGGTGCTGGACGCCGCCGCCCGGCGCAACCTGGAGCTGACGCACTCACTGGCCGAGGGGGCGAAGAGCAAGAGCCTGGTGTCCATTTTGGACCGCACCGTGACGCCACTCGGCGGGCGGCTGCTCCGCAAGTGGTTCGACCAGCCGCTGCTCGCATTGGACAAGATTCATAATCGGCAGTCCGCCGTGGCCGAGGCCGCCGGGGACGCCCTGCTGCGCGGCGACCTGCGCGACTCGCTGCGCCGCATCGCGGATCTGGAGCGGCTGACGGCGCGCATCTGCTCCGGCGCGGCCAACGCGCGCGATTTGATCTCGCTGAAGCAGTCCTTGGAAGCCCTGCCCGATGTCACGGCAGCCCTCGCCCGCGCCCCCGAAGGCGGCGCGCTGGCCCCCATGCGGGCGGTGGTCGCCGACTCGCCCCCGGACCTGCTGGACCTGCTCGAAGCGGCCATCCAGCCCGAGCCGCCGGTTTTGCTGCGTGAGGGCGGCCTGATCCGGGACGGCTACAACGAGGAGCTGGACGCCCTGCGCGAGCTTCGATCCGGCGGCAAGGCGTTCATCGCCCAGATCGAGGAAACCGAGCGGGCGCGGACCAATATCAAAGGGCTGAAAGTCGGCTTCAACAGCGTCTTCGGCTACTACATCGAGATCAGCAAGGCTGCGGGAGCGATCCAGGTCCCCGCCGACTTCCAGCGCAAGCAGACCACGGCCAACGCCGAGCGGTACATCACGCCCGCTCTGAAGGAGTACGAGGCACAGGTGCTCGGGGCCGAGGAGAAGATCTTCGACCTGGAGTTTAAGCTGTTCGTCGGCATTCGGGATGAGATCGCGGACAGGTATACCGGGCAGGTCTTGAAGCTCGCCAAGACCCTGGCGCGTTTGGACGTCTTCGCGGGCCTGGCCGAAGTGGCGTTACAAGGCCGGTTCGTCCGCCCCGACGTGCATGACGGCGACGGCTTGGACATCGTCGCGGGCCGCCACCCGGTCGTCGAGTCGCTGCAAAGCGGGACGCTGTTCGTGCCGAACGACACCCATTTGGACGGCGACGCCTCGCGCCTGCACATCATCACCGGGCCGAACTCGGCGGGCAAGAGCACGTACCTACGTCAAGTCGCCCTGATCGTGCTGCTGGCCCAGATCGGCTCGTTCGTCCCCGCCGACTCGGCCTCCATCGGCCTGGTCGACCGCATCTTCACCCGCGTCGGCGCGCACGACGACCTGGCGAGCGGGCAGAGCACGTTCATGGTGGAGATGAACGAGACGGCGAGCATCCTGAACAACGCCACGCCGCGCAGCCTGGTTATTTTGGACGAAGTCGGGCGCGGGACCAGCACCTACGACGGCCTGGCGCTGGCCTGGGCCATCACCGAGTATCTTCACGCCGTGGGCGTCAAGACGCTGTTCGCCACGCACTACCACCACCTGAACGAGTTGGAAAAGACGCTGGCGGGCGTCAAGAACTACCGCGTCGCCGTCAAAGAGCAGGGCGACCACATCGTCTGGCTCCGCAAGATCATGCCCGGCGGCACCGACAAAAGCTACGGCATCCAGGTCGCCAAACTCGCGGGCGTCCCCGACCCCGTGCTGCGCCGCGCACGCGAGGTGCTGAAAACATTGGAAGCAATGGGCAAGGGAGAAGGCGCGGTGGGCGACGCGGGCGCGGGCGCAAGGCTCTCGGAGCAGACCCAGCGCCTCCAGGCCACGCTGTTCGAGGCCGAGCGCCACCCCGTTTTAGATGAGCTGGGCGGCCTGGACCTGGGCACCCTGTCGCCCATCGAGGCCCTGACCAAGCTCTACGACTTGCAGCGCAAGCTGTCGGGCTAAGCGCTATACTGGCGGAAGGAGAACCGTCATGGCGACAAGCGTGGAGCAGGTCGTGAGGCAGCCGGTTCCCTAAACCGTGATCTGGAGGAGGTGCGAAAACGTGAACACTTATTTTGCCCGCCACACCTACATTCTTGACGTTGATGACGCCACCCGCGCCCACTTGTGGAACAACGGCCTGGTCGCCATACACTTCCCCGATCACCTGACTGGAGGCATTCGCGACCAGGACAATGAGAGCCTGGACCCGCAGGATTACCCGCCCAACAAGGCCCGCGCCGTTCGCGCTCTGGTTCGGCTGGCAAACGAGGGCGGCTATGTGTGCGCTCAGCACGAGGGGCATGACGAGCATCTGCTCGGCAGGGTCGCACCAGGGACGCAGATCTATCTGCTCCGGGGAGGCTGGGGCCGAGCGAACGGTCTGGAAGGGCGGCAGGCGGTTCTTAAAGCCGTCAAAATGACCGACGTGCAGATGGTCGATCCGCGTCGGCATCCTCACTTGGCACAGGCTTTTGCCAATCGCCCCCGGCGGGGGACGCTCCAACGCTGGTGGCAGGACGGCGGTGAGGTCCGAAGCCTCGTTGAGCAGGAACGGGGCAGGGTGGGTACAACGGCATCGGGAGTACACAGCACATGACCAATGTCACCAAGGCCCCCTGGCAGGTGCAGGACAAGCTTATCGAGCAGCCGTCGTGGGGCGGGCGTTATATCATCGACCTCAAGGGGCTGTCGGGCGATCCCGCGTGGAAAGACAAGAAAGTCGGCCAGTCGTATGAGATGGCGAAGGCGGCCCATCTGATCGACCCCGACGGCGGGGCGGTCCGCCCATTGGCCGATCTGCTCCAGGAAGACCCGAGCGGCGTCCTGGGCCAAAAAGTGCTGGATAGGCACGGGCCTGATCTGTCGCTGCTGATCAAGTTGACGCAGGCCAAGGGCAACTCGTTCCAGGTCCACCTGCCCGTGGGCAAGACGCTGGGGCATTGGGTGCCCAAGCCCGAAGCCTGGTTCTACCTCGCGCCGGGCCTATACACGTTCGGCCTGAAGGCCGGGGCGGATTTTGCGGCCTACGCGCGCATCCTGCACACGCTGGACGACGAGATGCAGCGGCTCTCGGGCGAGGCCCTCGCCGGGCGGCTCACCCTTGACGAGGCGCGGTCGCAGGGTGCGGCGCACATTCAAGACCTGGACCCTTTCGCCTATGTTAACCTGGTCGAAGCCCAGACCGATGACGTGATCGACCTGGCGCCGGGGAGCATCCACCACTCGTGGGAGCAGGACGACGCCCGCTTCCCGGACGGCAACCTGGTCTACGAGGTGCAGCAGGACGTGCCCGACGACTTGTGCTCGATGCGCGGCTTCGACAAGGGCAAATTTCTGGACGACGGCCACGTCCGCCCCACCCACGTCGCCGACTATCTCGCGACGCTGGGCCGGGACGCCGCGCATAACGACGTTTCGCAGCATCTGAGCCGCCCCCAGGTCGTGGCCGAGAGCGCGAGCGGCAAGACCGAGGCGCTGTTCCGCACCCCCTACTTCACCCTGGATCGACTGACCGTGCCTGCCGGGGCGACGCTGCCGCAGTCGCTGGCCGAAGGCTTCCACCACCTGTTCCTCCACGGCGGCACGGCCACCGTCGGCGGGCACCCGCTGGCACAGGGCCGCTCCTACCTGCTGCCCGCCGCGATGGGCGAGTATGCCCTGGAGGCCGGCGGCAAAGACGCCGTCATCCTGAAGACCTACCTGCCGGTGTAGACGCGGCTGACCGCGTTTGGCGCCCGGTTTACGCCCGGCACTGGAAGTACCGGGCTACCCAAGTGCAAGAAAAGCCCCTCCGGGGCTACAGATAGGCACGGGAGTATGTCTTCAGTCGCGGAGCGACTTTCTCCGAGTAGCCCGGCACTTCCAGTGCCGGGTGCCAGGCCTTCGCGCGACCATCGAGGAACCCCCCCATGCCCTCCACGCAAACGCTCCTCGACCCGGCCTTCCTCAAAAAGCTCGAAGCCCTCAGCCTCGTCTCCAAGCGCGTCTTCGCCGGGCAGACCAAGGGCGAGCGGCGCTCGAACAAGCGCGGCTCGTCCATCGAGTTCGCCGACTTCCGCGAGTATGCCCTGGGCGATGACCTGCGCTACGTGGACTGGAAGGCCTACGGGCGGCTCGAAAAGCTGTTCCTGAAGCTGTTCGTCGAGGAGGAAGACCTGAGCATACACTTGTTGGTGGACACCAGCAAGAGCATGGACTTCGGTAGCCCCGTGACCAAGGCGGACTACGCCCGCCGCCTGGCCGCCGCCCTGGGTTATGTCGCGCTGTCCGAGTACGACCGCGTCCTCTTGACCTCGTTCAGCGGCGGCCTGAACGAACCGATGCCGCCGCTGCGGGGCAAGCCGGGCGTCTTCCCGTTCTTCCAGTTCTTAGAGACGAAGCTGCCCGTGGGCGGCGAGACGCGCTTGGGCGACGCCTTGACGCAGTACGCGGCCCGGACCAAGACAAACGGGATCGCCGTGGTCATCTCGGACTTTTTCGACGAGACGCACGAGCGGGGCATCAAGGCCCTGTTGTCGCGCCGCTTCCAGGTGGTCCTGCTGCACGTCTTGGACGAAGAAGAGCTGCACCCGACCCTGACCGGCGACCTGCGCCTGGTGGATGCCGAGACGCAGGCCATCCGCGAGGTGAGCATCTCGCCGCACCTCATCGCCCAGTACGAGGCGCGGGTCGAGGAGTTCTGCGCTGGCCTGGCGCGCATGGCGGGCCGCTACAACCTGGACTACGTCCGGGCCTCCACGGGTACGCCCTTCGAGGACGTGGTCTTGAAGTCCCTGCGCGGCGGCGTGGTGCGGTAGGGCGGGGGAGGCGCGAAAAATAAAATTTGACGGCGGGCGTTTGTTGTGTTACAGTGTCTCAGTGCGCCGCAGTCCGGGCGCAGATCGCCGTTCCAGGAGGAATGTCATGCGCTTCTGCCCCGCCGCTTCTGCCCCGCCGCTTCTGCCCCGCCGCTTCTGCCCCGCCGCTTCTGGCTCTGATCCTCGCACTTCTTTTCCTCGCGCCGCACCGTGCCATGTCCACCCCGCAGCTCGTCGGCTCCGCCTCCGGTGTGAATACCCTCCTTTGGAACGATGGCAACGGCGTTGCCGATCTCTGGGTCTTTGGTAGCGGTCCCTATACCCACTACACCTACGGCCCCTATGCCGGATGGACCCCCGTGGCCCTCGCCGCTGGTCAGAACACTGTGCCCCGCATCCTGTGGACCAACGCAGACGGGCGTATATCCCTGTGGCGCGTGGACGCCAGCGGCGGCTTCACGCAGAACACCTGGGGGCCTTACTCCGGATGGACGGCGCACGGCCTGGCCGTGGGCGGCGACAACGTCCCGCGCGTCATGTTGACCAACACCGACGGCACGATGTCCCTGTGGAAGGTGGCGACCGACGGCACGTTCACCTTCGCCAACTATGGCCCCTACGCCGGTTGGACGGCCTCGCTGATCGCCGCCGGTATCGACAGCATCCCCCGCATCCTGTGGACCAAGAGCGACGGCAGCATCTCGCTCTGGGACGACGTGCAGGGCGCGGCGGACTTCAGCTTCCAGAACTACGGCCCCTACCCCGGCTGGACGGCGATGTCGATTTCCGTAGACGTCACTGGTTCCCCGCGCATCCTGTGGAACCACCCCGCCGACAGCACGACCTCGCTCTGGAGCGTCGCCCCCGGCGGCGGCTTCACCTACCAGAACTACAACAACCCGGCAGGCTCCAGCCCCGTGGCGGTCGGCACCGGTTTAATGACTGTCGGCGTGTCCGCACAGTTGCTATATGTTCAGCCTGATGGCACGGTGGTAATCAACTATCTCGCACCGGATGGCTCCTCATCACTCATGGAGACGTTCGCTCCTCCGTCTGGCAGTGGCGGCACCGGAGGCGGCACCGGCGGGGGCACCACGGCCACCCCGAACCCGCACGGCCAATACGTCTTCAACGGGTACTCCGGCGGCACGCTGACCTCCTCCGACGGCACCACCTCCGTCACCCCGCCCGGCCCCATTTCCTCCAACAATAGCATCGACGCCTACCCAGACGCCGCCAACGTCTACGGCGGCAGCGCCACCTTCATCAGCGGCTACCACACGACGGCCACGAACCCCTCGGTCCAGTTCGGGGGCACGATCTATGCTTCCTTCAAGTGGCAGGCGGACCCCGGCTACGCCAACTCGCCCACCCCGACGCAGGTGACGGTCATCCAGAGATGCACGGCGTCTTGGACGGCACAGGGCACCTTCAGCGCCCAGTGCAACAGCGGCCTGGGGCAGAGCCGCTCGTCGTCCCAGTCTGGTGCGGCTAAGGGCTCGGTGAGCGGCGTCGGCGCCACGGTGGTCAACAACCCCGGCACGAGCTTCACGGTCAGTTGCTCCCCTTCCGCGAGTATCAACGGCATCGCCGGGGGCACGAACTACCAGGGCTATGTGTCCTTTGTCTACACCGCCGCCGCCGTCACCATGAACCTCGCCGGCGTAACGCCCGACGCGAACGGCAACGACCACATCCTGATCGGACAGCGGTGTTCAGCCAGCTTAGGTAGTATTCCCTCCTCCTTGACCAGAAACATCAAATGGAGCGTGGGCGGGCAAACAGTGCAAAAAAGCGATTGGGTTGTCAGCACTGACCGCACTCAGGCCGTCTTCTTGGGGCCGAATGCGGCTTACACCTACACACAGGCAGATTCGTCCACATCGCCACCCTCTTGGTATTGGGATGACTATGCTGCTACAGAAACTGTTAGCTGCACGGCGACAATCACCCCGCCTACTGGACAAGGGGTAGCCTTTCCCATCACAGGGACGCAGAACGTCGTTCTTGACGTGCCGACCTATCGAAACCACGAACCTATCGGCGTAGTCCAGCTCAACACCCACCACTATTCAAAGCCAGGTTATCCGTGGCTTAGCGCTGGCGGAGGGGACAGCAACGTGCCTCTGGCGGAACAGGCCGACGGCATCACGTTCGACGATACGGTTTTTCCGCCGATCTCTCCCGCTCCCGCCTACAATGGAACTGGCACCTGGTATCATACCCAGTTAATTTCAGTAAGCCGCTTCGAGACGAAGACGGGAGCCGCTTCAGCTATACCAGCACTAGGCAACAGCGTGACAGGCGCACTCGATTATGCTCCCGGTCCATCTTACGTCTATGACGGTAGGTTTCAGGCAGATGGTACGAATGCTGCATCTCAACAGATTGGGGCTGACAATGATAGTCCCGGCTTTCTTGTGTATGATGCATACCAAGAGTATAGCGTCAAGAACGAGAAGTTCCAAGACTACATCATGTACACTCCTCCGACTCCGCCAGTCGGAGACAGCATAGACGTTCCTTTGTTCTACTACCAGTGGAGTTGGAACGTGGATGTAAGAACATCTTCTCTTTGGTCAAATTGGAATGATGCTCCAACTGGCGGGACAATAACACCGCCTAGTGGTACTCAAAGGATGTTCATCTATCCTACATGGTCGTCCCTTAGAAACTTGAATTGGGCTTCTCCATAGAAATGGGAAGATCGTCCGCGTAGGGCAAACAAAGCTCACCCAACAATGGAGGCATTAAAATGAAACCCGCATATTCTGGTAGTGCTGTTCTAGCCTTGTGTGCCGTCGCATTTGTCGCACGGCCCGCCGTCGCGGAGCCACCTGTACGAAGCCCAAGCATGACCTCTGAGTCGCGTAACTCGCGGCACCATATCTCACCAGCAGCTATCGCTAGGGAGATCCAGGCCGGTGTGGATTACAAAGATGGCTCCGACGCGCTACGGGCCAAAGACTACGCTTCCGCCGTGGCCAGTTTTCAGGCGGCGCTCTCTAACCGTCCTGATGGCCCTCCATATCTAGGGCTGGCAGAAGCTCTCGTGGGCCAGGGCAAGACGGCAGAGGCGCTTCAAGCTTATTGGTCGGTCTTTCACCCGGACGCGCACAACTCGTGGGGCGGCAGCTATTACCCACGGGCACAACTCGAATACGCCCTCCTGCTCAACCAGACCGGCCAATGGGCTGAGGCGGTCGCCATGTACGAGAAGGCGCTGCCCAATGTGTCGGATCGGGGGATGGCGACAATCAACGCGCATTTCGATCCGGCTGTCCCACAGCCTGTTGCGCTGGAAGCGGCGGCCCGCATCGGCCTCGGCCTTGAGGCTGATTGGGCCGGCGGCGATCCCGGCGACTTCGGGGCTGATCGAGCCTTTCAGGAGTATGCAAAAGCGTTGCAGTTGCAGCCGAACTGGGCAGTTGCAAACTACTACTACGGCTATGGCTGGCAGAAGTTAAGCCCCGCTGAGAAAACGAAGTTCGGCAATGCTGCGCAGGCCAAAGCCGCCTTGCAGAAGGCGGCGGCATTGGGGACGGGCGATGTCAAGAAGAACGCCGAGGAGTCGCTGAAAGCGTTCGCGCCGCCCAGATGACGCGGGTTGACGCCGAGACGCAGATGGAGAAGCCCGGCCTCGTGTGAGGCCGGGCTTATTGTCGCTGGCGTTGGTCGCCTGCTTACCGGCCCAGGCGGGGGTCGGTGTTGACGCGGATGCGGGTGGCGGTGAGGATGCCGTCGTCGCCGGACTGGCCGCTGGCGGTGAGGCGGTCGCCGACTTTGATGTCGCCGATCTTCTCCGTCCGGCTGCGGCTGACCTGGACGTCGGGGGCGGCGCGGAGTGTGACCGAGACGCCGCCGGGCAGGGCGACGGTCAGCGGGCTGAGGCTGGTGATCTTGCCGGTCGCCTGAGCGCTGGCGTCGCGGGGGCTGCGCCCGCCGCCCATCTCGCTCGGGCGACCGCCGCCGCCGAAGGGGTCAGCCACCGGGGAAGACGCGCCGCCGGGCGCGTCTGCGCCGTCGCCCGCCGTGATCTGCGCGGCGACGATACCGGTGGGAACGCCGCGCACCTGGACCGTGTCGCCAACTTCCAGGCCGGCGACCGTCGAATTCACCATGCCCACGATTCGGGTCGCGTCCGAGACGCGCACCGTCTGACCCGCGCCCCCGCCGAACGTGGGCGTCAGTGTGACCGTCCCCATGGCGGCGTTCACGGCGCTGACGGTGCCGGCGGCGAACGGCAGACGCCCCCGCCCGAAGGGATTGGGGCCGGAGGCGTTGGGCATCCCGCCGCCGAAGGGGTTGGTGCTGTTCGGGTTGGGGGTGCCCGCCCCGAAAGGGCTGGGGCCGCCCCCGTCGAACTGCGCCCAGGCCGCCCCGCCCAGGACGGTCCCGGCCAGGACCGTGATCGCCAGCATCCGGCCGCCCCGCGCCAGGCGTGTCTTTTTCGTGCGTGTCATGTGCTGCATTCCTCCGACTCCTATACGCCGTGTGCCCGCGATTTGTTCACCATGTCTGTAGTGGCCGACAGGGTATAATAGAGGCATGAACGCACTGCTTGCCAGCCCGCGCGGCTTCTGCGCCGGCGTGGACCGGGCCATCGACGTGGTCGAGGACGCGCTGGAGATCTTCGGCACGCCGGTCTATGTCCGGCACGAGATCGTCCACAACGAGCACGTCGTCGAGCGCCTGCGCGCGCGCGGCGCGGTCTTCACCGATGACCTGGGCGAGGTTCCCCAGGGGAGTGTCTTGATCTTCTCCGCGCACGGCGTCTCGCCCGCCGTCCGGGCCGAGGCGCAGGCGCGGAAGCTGCGCGTCATCGACGCGACGTGCCCCCTGGTCACCAAAATCCACCTCGAAGTGCATAAATTCCTGCGCCGCGGCTACGGCATCTTCTACATCGGCCACAAGGGCCACGTCGAGACCGAGGGGACGTTGGGCGAAGCGCCGGGCCGGCTGCACCTGGTCTGCGACCTCGCCGACGTGGCCGCCGCGTCCGAGCCGCCCGAGGCGCGATTGATCTACTTGACGCAGACGACCTTGTCCATCGACGAGACTCAGCAGATCGTCCGTGCCCTGCGCGCCCGCTTCCCGCGCCTGGAAGACCCGCCCACGGGCGACATCTGCTACGCGACCCAGAACCGGCAGGACGCCATCAAGGTCATCGCGCCCCGGAGCGACGTCGTGCTGGTCATCGGCTCGCAGACGTCCTCCAACACCAAGTCGCTGCGCCAGGTCGCGGAGACATTGGGGGCGCGAGCGTACCTGATCGGCGGCCGCGAGGACATCACCGACGCGATGCTGGCCGGGGCCGCGACGGTGGGCGTGACCAGCGGGGCATCCGCGCCCGAGGACAAAGTACAGGGCGTCTTGGAAGAGCTGCGCGCGCGCGGCATCGGGGCCGTGGAGCAGGTCAAGGTGCGCGAGGAGAACATGGTGTTCTCGCCCCCGCACGAGATGCGCCAGCTTCGGATGGCGGCGGGGCGCTAGGTGATCATGCTCCTGGAAAACAAAGTCGCCCTGGTGACGGGCGCGGGGCGGGGCATCGGGGCCGCCGTCGCACGGCGGCTGGCCGGGGAGGGAGCGCGCGTCGTGGTCCACTACCGCGAGAGCCGCGCGGAGGCCGCGGCGCTGGCCGAGGAGATCGGCGGGCTGGCCGCGCAGGCGGACCTGACGGACGCGCTGGCCGCCGAGGCATTGGTAGCCGAGGCCCTGGCGCACTTCGGGCGGCTGGACATCCTGGTCAACAACGCCTCGTCGTTCGCGGCCGATTTGCGCTTCGAGGACGCGCGCTGGGAAGACTTTCAAGCCGAGTTCGACGGCGTGGTGGGCGTGACGGTCAACCCGACGCGCGCCGTCGTCCCCGTCATGCGGGCGCAGGGGGGCGGGCGTATCATTAACCTCGCCGCCACCCTGGTGCAGCGGCCCGCGCCCGAGTGCGTCGTCCACACCACGGCCAAGAGCGCACTGATCGGCCTGACGCGAACTTTGGCTCGCGACCTGGGACCGCACGGCATCACGGTCAACCTGGTCTCGCCGGGCATGACGCTGACCGAGTATTCCCAAAACCTGCCGGAAGAACTAAAAGCCAAGGTTGCCGCCCAAACGCCGCTGCGCCGGCTGGCGACCCCCGAAGACGTCGCCAGCGCCGTTCTATTCTTCGCTTCCCCGCTGGCGGATTTCGTTTCGGGCGCGAATCTGGCCCCCGACGGCGGCCTGGCGGTCCTGTGACGTCACCCGCACGGGACGTTCGGCGGAACAATCTCGTGGGTACAGTTGTCTGAGAGCAGACAGCATCTGAGGAGGATCACCCGATGACACCCGAATTTTCCCGCGCCGGCTTCGCCCGGCCCCTGGCCCTCATGGCCGCCGCTTCGCTGCTCGCCCCGCTGGCGGCGGCCCCCGTCCAAGCACAGTCCGCCGTCCTTCAGGCGCACAAGATCGCAGCCGGCACGACCGTCAGCGTCCAGCTCCTGCAAGGGGTGGACTCGACGACCGCACAGGTCGGCGACGCGGTCCGGGCGCGCGTCATCGCCGGCGACAAGAGCGGCCTGCCCGGCGGCACCTATTTTATCGGGCGCGTGACGCGCGCCCGGCCTGCCACGGCCAAGCAGCCCGGCGTCCTCAGCATCCAGTTCGGCGTCGCGAACCAGAACCAGGCTGCGGCGAGCCAGGGCTATCAGTCGAGCCAGGGCTACGCCTCGGGCCGCGTGGCGACCGCCATCGCCAACACGGCTTCCGCCGTGCTCGTCGGCAAGTCGGCGGCTTCGGACAAGTCCCAGTACGGGACCATCGGCGCGGGTGCGGGGGCCGTCCTGGGCTACTCGCGCAAGCGCAAGCTCGGCGACCTGATCGGCGGCGCGATTCTGGGCGGCGCGGCGGGCTACGGGGCCAACCAAATCCAGAAGCACAACGCGGGTGACGTCAAGCTCAAGCAGGGCGACAAGCTCGATGTCCGCCTGAACACGCCGCTGACGCTCCGCACGGAGATCGTCGCACCGTATTAGTGGACTTTCAAGAAGCGCCCCGGCCTGCACAGACCGGGGCGCTTCTGCGTCCTCTGATCCTAAACGCTCGGCCTTGTCAACGCCGGGGGGATATGCTATAATTGCGCGTGTGCGATACAGAAACTGCGCCCGCCCCGGAGCGGCTGCGCACCAAAGCGGCGTGCATCGAGGCGCTGCTGACCGAAGCCTACGGCGTGCGCGTCTGGGAAGCCGAAAATCACTCGGATGACGTCCTGGGCGCGCTGGTCGCCACAGTTTTGTCCCAAAATACCAGCGACCTGAACTCGGGCCGTGCCTATGCGTCCCTCAGACTGGCCTACCCCGGCGGCTGGGATGACGTGCGCGTCGCGAGCGTGACCGATGTCGCCGACGCGATCCGCGCGGGCGGGCTGGCGAATGTCAAAGCGCCGCGCATCCAGGCCATCCTGCAAGACGTGTTCGAGCGCAGCGGGCGGACCGACCTGGACCACATCAAGACCTGGGACGACGCGACGATCCGCGACTACCTGCGCTCGTTCCACGGGGTGGGGGCCAAGACGGCAGCGTGTGTCCTGATGTTCAACCTGGGCCGCCCCGTCCTGCCCGTGGACACCCACGTCCACCGCGTCTCGCAGCGGCTCGGCCTGATCGGGCCGCGAGCGACTGCGGACCAGGCGCACGACCTGCTGCCCCGACTGCTGGCCGACAACCAGATCTACTCGTACCATGTCCACCTCATCGAGCACGGGCGGCGGGTATGCCACTCCCAGAAGCCCGCCTGCGGTTCGTGCGCGGTGCGGCGCGAGTGCGACTACTTTCAGGCCGCCGCCTGGGCCGGGGCAAGCCGATGACGGGGACGGACGCCGCGCCGGACTCGGCGCTGAAAGCGGACGGCCTGTGCTTCGGCTGCGGCCCGCGCAACGGCATCGGCCTGAAGCTGTTGTTCTTCTGGGACGGCGACGACTGCTGCACCGACTGGACGCCCGCCCGCGAACACCAGGGCTGGCAGGGCCGCGCGCACGGCGGCCTTTTGGCAACCGTCCTGGACGAGGCCCTGTCGCACGCGGCGCTGGAGCGCCACGGCCTGTGCTGGGTCACGGCGGAGCTGACGACGCGGCTGCGTCGGCCCGCAGCCGTCGGTGAGCCGCTGCGTGTCAGGGCGCGTATTGTCGCCGTCCGGCCGCGCCTGATCCTCTGCGAGGGCGAAGTCCGCACCCATCCCGGCGGCATCCTGGTCGCTTCGGGCCAGGCAAAGATGATGCGGGCTTAAAGAGGCTGGGGGCTTGGAGGAGAACCGAATCGATGCCCGACGGGTATACTAAAGGGGAGTTTGAGACGCCGCTGGAAGCCGCCGCGCGCCTCGAAGCCGCAGACGGCGGCGGGGAGGGGGCGCGGACCCGGCGCGAAGAGCGCGAGGCCGACGCCGCAGTGGCCGGCATCGACGCCTACGTCACCGCCACCGACCCCGCCTCGCTGGGTGAGGCGGAGCGGCAGCTCGAAGCCTGGGAAATACCGAACAGCCCGCTGGAGGGTGTGCCCACCGACATCGCCCTGTCACCGGACCGGGAGATGGAGCCTCTCGCGGCCGTGTTCGCCGCCCATTCCGAGTCCGAGGCGAACATCGTGCGCGGGCTGCTGGAAGCCGAGGGCATCCCCGCCGTGTTTGACGATCTCTCCGCCCCGATCATGGGCAGCATCTTTCAGTCCGGCGAAACCCGGTGGGGCGATGTCCTCGTTCCCGCCCGGCTTGCCGATGAGGCCCGCGCGGCCATCGCCCTGTCTGTGCAGCAACCCCTCTCCGTGCAGCAATAAGGACCATTATGCGAAACCGAACGGCAGCGACGCTCGCTCTTTTCGTCCTCACCGGGGCCGTAGCCCCTGTCGCGGTGCGCGCCCAGGATGCGGCGGCAGCCACGGATGCGGGCGTGGCCCCAGCGGGGGCGATTCAGATCGCCCTGCCCTTCAACAAGGCCATCGTCCGCGAGTCCGTCCCGGTCCGGCTGCGGGATTTTCCCGACGGTGGCTACGTGTCGGTCGCTATCGACGACCGGTTCATCACCGCCCAGGCGCTGCCCAAGCGCCGCACCGAGCCGGTCTACGTGTGGGACACAAAGGCGGGGTATGTCTCCGCCGACGACCCCAACACGACCAAGTTCTACGGCGACGGCACCCATGCCCTGACCCTGACTGTATACGACGCGCAGAGTAAGCTCGTCGGCAAGGACTCGGTTTCGGTCCAGCTCGCCAACAAGATCGGCCTGCCCGCGGGCCAGGGCATCACGCTGGCCTACCCGTGGAAGACGAGCACCGTCCTGCGCTACCAGCGGCGCACGACTTTGACCGCTTCCGACGCTTCCGCCACCGCTGGCACGCCGCCCCAGATTTTGCAGGAGTCGCTTCTGCGCTACCGTCGTACCGTCGAGAACGCCAGCGGCGGGTCGTACCTCATCCGCGACGAGGTCCTGCCCGTGGACAAGTCGGCCCGGCCCAAGCCCTTCGTCTCCTACGTTTCCAGCCACAGCCAGGTCTCGACATTGGGCGACTTCCACGCCAAATACCGCGAGGTGGACTCGCGCGGCCATATCACGTCCGAGCTGGCGTCGCAGAACGGGGCGAACTCCCTGGGCTTCTCCATCCCTGTCCTGCCCCCGCGCCGCGTTTCGGTCGGCGCGCACTGGGAGTCGCCCGTCAAGATCAGCCTGGACTGGACATCGCCCGCCCCCGAGACCGTCCTCGCGACCAGTACGCTGGAAGATTTCGAGTGGCAGGACCGCTATCCGACCGCCAAAATCCGCGAGACCTACACCGGCCCGGCGACCTTCCGGCCCGGCCCCGGCTCGGTCCTGCCTCCCATCGCCTCGCAGGACATCCACTTCGAGCGCATTATCTATTTCGCTTACAATGCGGGCCGCATCGTGCGGATGCAGACGACGCTGACGCTGACGACCGCGACGCCGGGCCTGCTCTCGGCCCCGAGCGGTGCGGGCGGCTACCCCGGCAGCCCCTCCCCCTACGGCAGTTCTACCGGCGGCGGGCCGGGCCGGCGCAGCGGTGGTCCGTTCCCCGGTGAGGCCCCCGGTGGCTTCCCCGGTCAGTCCTCCAGCAGCGGCCCCGGCTTCCCCGGCCAATCGTCGGGAGGCTACCCCGGCCAGTATCCGGGCAGCTCGTCCTACGGCCAGGCCGCCGCGCCCGTCGATGTGAAGCTCCGCTACGACGAGACCAGCGTCATCATCCTCTAATCGCACTATGGCACTGAAAATGACCGGGCCGGACCCGGAAGAACACGATTCGCAGGGGATGGACCTGGAGGAGCGTAAGGCCGAGCTGACCGAGCACCTGGCCGAGCTGCGGACACGTCTGATCCGGTCCTGTCTCTACATCGCGGTCGGCATGATCGTGATGTACTTGCTGTTCAAGCCCATCTACGGGCTGCTGGAAGCGCCCATCGCTCCCATCCTAAAACTCAGCCCCGGCAGCAGTTTTCGCTTCACCAGCTTCACCGAGCCGTTCTTTCTGAAGCTCCAGATCGCCACCGTTGGCGGACTGGTGCTCGCTTTGCCCCTCGTCGTGCTGGAACTCTGGGGCTTCATCGCCCCCGCCCTGACGTCCGGCGAGAAGCGCGGTGTCCATTTCGTCGCGCCCATGTCGGTCGGGCTGTTCGCGCTGGGCGTCTCCTGCGCGTATTTCATCCTGCCGATGGCGGTGCGCTGGTTCCTGAGCTACCTGTCGGAGTTCCCCAGCACAGTGCTTCAGCAGAACCCGCTCACATACGTCGTCTTCGTCGTCAAGCTCCTGCTGGTCTTCGGCATCCTCTTCGAGCTGCCCGTCGTGCTGATGTTTCTGGGCAAGGTCGGCATCATCACGTCGGCGCTGATGATCAAGTATTGGCGGCAGATCGCCGTCGGCCTGTTCACCCTAGCGATGGTCGCCGCCCCCTCCAACGACCCCGGCACCATGCTGGCCCTCGCCATCCCCCTCACCGTGCTGTTCTTCGCCTCCATCGGCCTCGTCAAGCTAGTCGAGCCGAAGGCCCCGCGGTAGTCTCTTTATCCGCAGATTTGCCGGCTTTCGTCCCCTCGGCACGAAACCCCGCAGCTTTACCAGGCGGCGCTTGGCGACTTGGCCCGGTTCTTGGATATAGGTTAATATTCATGAGCGAAAGGGGCCGACCAATGACTTTAGGAGCGATGACCGTGAGACCGATGGCCGTGGGACCGATGACCGTCAAGCCCGTGCCCGCCGGGCGCAGTTGGCCTTTATTCCTGCTCGCGTGGGACAGCCTGCTCTTATTCCTGATTTGCACCGCCGACATGGCCTCGACGCTGTACTGGGTCCACGCCGGGGCCGCGTCCGAGGCAAATCCCTGGATGTCCTTCTGCCTGACCCACGGGGACGCGGCTTTCTGCGCCGCCAAGATGGCCTCGTTCTTGCCGCTGCTCGCCTTCGCCGCCTTCTACCGCGCGCGCCGCCCCCGCCTGATCGCCATCTCCCTGCGTGGCACCGCCTTGCTGTACGTTGCGGTCTACGTGCTCGCCGTCGGCAGCCAGTGGGTGTTCTGAAGAAGATACGGAAGCCAGCGGTTGAAACCGCTGCTCGGGGGCGACGACGTCCGGTTGTCCGCCTTCGCGGACGCAGGACCGCCTCGCGATAATCCTTCCTCTCTCGGCGAAGGCCGAGAATTGGCGTCCGCGCCCCCGAGCGGCGGTTTTAACCGCTGGCTCTTCCGTCATTCTTTGACTATCCCCCGCCGCCATCCCCATGGCGGCTCTTCCTTTTCTCCTTGACATACCTCGCTCTACGATGTATACTGTTGGCATGAGTCCCGACCGCGAGTTGCAAAAGGGCGGCGTCCCCACCCTCATCCTGGCCGCCCTGTCCGACGCCCCCCGGCACGGCTACGCTATCGCCCGCGAGATCGAACGCCGCAGCCGCAACGCCCTCAAGGCCGGCGAAGGCTCGCTGTACCCCGCTCTGCGCGCCCTGGAAAACGACGGACTGGTCGCTGGGACGTGGGAGATCCAGCCGAGCGGCCCCGCCCGCAAAGTCTACTCGCTGACTGACGAAGGTCGGACCGAACTGGTCAAGCGGACGAAGGCGTGGAAAGAGTACGCCAGCGCCGTCGGCTTGGTCCTGGAAGGAGCCTGACGTGGGATACCTGCAAACCATCAAGTCGCCCGAGGCATACGTCAAGAAAATGCGGGCCTTCATGTCTCCAATGCCCGTGTCGGAGCGCGATGAAGTATGCCAAGAAATCCGACAGCATTTAGAGGCGCTGCTGGAGGATTTTCAGGCGGAAGGCCGTTCACCGGAGGAAGCCATTGCGCTGGCTATGAAGCGGTTCGGGTCGCCGGTCAAAGTAGGCCGAGAAATCTCACGGAAGTGGTTTAAAAAGTACGAGCAACGTTCGGAGGCGGCAAAGCCTCCTCCCTTGAGAAGGCAAGAACGTCTTCTGTCTATCGTTGATCTAACTATTTCTTGCCTTCTGTTTTGGCAGGTGATTTCTGTCTTTTACTGCCATAACTTGTCTCCACTTCTGTTCTGGTCGGCAGCCTTCGGCCTGTGCAGCGGGGGAATAGAGGCGTACCGCGAGGCACTTAGAGAGAGAGGATGGGAAGCGCAAGGCATCGACCCGAGACAGAACTTTCAAGACTTGTTGCCGAAGCTGAAGCAGCGTCTGCTTCAAGATCAAACTTGGCGAGGCCGCCTGACCTTTATCCTGTTTCGCTTGGCTGGGAATCGGTTGGTGAACACATTTGGGTCGTTTGAGCGCAAAACCGATTTGAAGTGGAATACATGGGCTATCGCGCGAGGCACTGGATACTTCATCCTGCTGCTTCTCTTGCCCGATAGGAATGAGTGGCTATCCTATGTGAGGCAACTGCTGGTCTTTTCCTACGTTTCTGGGAGGGCAACGGCACTCAGCCGGATTCTCACGAACCGCTTGCTTCTGCGCGGGCGCACCCCTCAGATGTAATACATCAGCGTCTCGACTGCCTCATCCGCGCGCTTGACGTCCGCAGGGTCGCTCTCAGCCAATACCTCGATTGACGTGTTTTCGAGGATGTCGCGGATCGAATCGCGGACCCGGCGCAGGACGCGGGCAAGCTCGGACGGGTCCGCACTGTCATCGGCCCACTTGGGGATGGGCATGAGCAGGCCCTCCAGATGACGCAGGGCCTCGGCGAGCGAGACATCTTGCGGGGCGCGGTTCAAGCGGTAGCCGCCGTGCTGCCCGCGCTTGCTCTCCAGGATGCCGGCGTGGGAGAGCGGCAGCAGGACTTGTTCCAGATACTTCTGGGACGTGTCGCAACGCCCGGCCAATTCCCCGACCTGGAGGTAGCCGTTGCCCTCCCGCCAGTTGCGGATGAGATCGCCCAGGACGCGCAGGCCGTACTGGCTTTTGGTGGTGAGTCGCATAAGTTTACAGAGAAGAGCACCCGGCGCTGGAAGTGCCGGGCTACTATCCGCAAACGGATTACTGCGTATCGGAGGAAGTCGCTCCGCGACTGAGGAACGGCTTGCGATTGCCTGTCCTGAGTCCCGGAGGGACTTCCTGCACTTGAGTAGCCCGGCACTTCCAGTGCCGGGTATGAGCACCGCAGTCGGCACCATGGCGATAGGCGCTACGGGCAGACTTTGAGGTCGCCGCCCTGGCCGGGGACCGTCGCCGCCTCGCGCTCGATGGGGGCACCGATGACCGAACCCCACTCGGTCCACGACCCATCGTAGTTCTTGGCGTTCTCGTAGCCGAGCAGGTTGTACAGCGCGAACCAGGTGTGCGACGACCGCTCGCCGATACGGCAATAAGCAATCACGTCCTTGCCCTCGGTCACGCCCTTGCCCGCGTAGAACGCGCGCAGCTCGTCGGCGGACTTGAACGTGCCGTCGTCTTTGACCGCGTTGAGCCACGGGGCGGACTGCGCGCCGGGGATGTGGCCGCCGCGCTGGGCCGATTCGCTCATGCCGGGGGGCGCGATCACCTTGCCGCTGAACTCGTCGGGCGAGCGGACATCGATCAGTGTCACGTTCGGGTCGCCGAGCTTCTGGAGGACCTCGTCACGGTAGGCCCGCAGCTTCCAATTCGGTGTGGAGGCCTGGTAGGTGGTCGGGGCGGGGGTGGGCACGTCCGCAGTCAGCGCGCGCCCCTCGGCCAGCCACTTCTTGCGCCCGCCGTTGACCAGCTTGAGCTTGTCCCGGTCGTGGCCGTAGATCAAAAACAGCCAGTAGCCGAACGTCGCAAACCAGTTGTTGTTGTCGCCGTAGAGCACCAGCGTGTCGCCGTTCGCGATGCCCGCGCGGCTCAGAAGGCTTTCCCACTGGCCCTGGTCGGGCACGTCGCGCCGCAGGGTGTCTTCTAATTCGGTCTGCCAGTTGAAGCCGATCGCGCCCTGGATATGGCCCTGGGCATACGCCTCGGTGTCCACATCAATCTCGATCAGCTTGAACGTGCCGCCGCTCAGGTTCTGCGCCACCCAGTCGGTCTCGACTAAGACCTCGGGCCGCGCATAGTTTCCGCCGTCTGCCATCGTTGGTGTCTCCTGTGAAATTGCGCCTGTGGGATAGTGGTGAGAGAGCCTAATACGCCTGCACTTCGTCCGCGCCGATGAAGCCGACGCCGACGCCGAACGCCTTCCAGAAGGCGATGCTTTCGTCGATCTGCTTCTCCGTCCCGGTCAGCTCCAGCATGATGTAGCCGCCGGTCTGCGGCTCGATCTGCGCGCGCCGGATGTCGGCCACGACGCCGAAAGATTTGATCGCCTGCGCCAGCAGCGGCTGATCGGTGCGGTCGGCGGGGAACGTCAGGTTCAGCCGCACCTTCTGGGGGCTGTCAACGGAAGTGCTGCTCATGGTGTTCGGCCCCCTGGCGGTTTGCGAGTTTGTCTATCGGATTACCGGACATTGCCAATCCAATTTGGGCGTTATACCCGGCGGATGGAAAAGAAGTCAAGAAGGCCCCCGCCGGAGCGGGGGCCGATCTTTAGTACTTTGCCACGCTCGGGTCTACGTCGTCCGACCAGGCCAAGATTCCCCCCGTGAGGTTGTGCAGATGCTGGAAGCCGGCCTGGCGGAAGACCTCCAATGCCTCGGCGGACCGCTTGCCCGAGCGGCAATGAAGGACGATGTCATCCGACGGGTCGAACTCGTGCAGGCGCTCTTTGACTGTGGCAAGCGGCACCAGCTTGGAGCCGGGAATTTTGGCGATGCCGTACTCATACGGCTCGCGGACGTCGATCAGCGTGAACGGTTCACCGCCGTCGATCTTCGCCTTGAGCTGGCGGGCAGAGATTTCTTCGCTCTCGGTCACGGTGGTGGCCTCCTCAAAGCCGCGCCCGACGCCGCAGAAGGCGTCATAGTCGATCAGGTGGGTAACGGTGGGGTGCGCGCCGCAGACCGGGCAGTTCGGGTCTTTGCGGAGCTTCAGCTCGCGGAACGACATCTTGAGCGCGTTGAAGAGCATCAGGCGACCAACCAAGGGCTGGCCTTCGCCCAAAATGAGCTTCACCGCCTCGATGGCCTGGATGACGCCGATGATGCCCGGCAGGACGCCCAAAACGCCGCCCTCGGCGCAGGAGGGGACCAGGCCCGGCGGCGGCGGCTCGGGGTACAGGCAGCGGTAGCACGGGCCGTCCTGGGCGTAGAAGACGCTGGCCTGGCCCTCGAACCGGAAGATGGAGCCGTAAACGTTCGGCTTGCCCAGCAGGACGCAGGCGTCGTTGACCAGATAGCGCGTCTGGAAGTTGTCGGTCCCGTCCGCGATCACGTCATAGTCTTTGAGTATTTCTAAGGCGTTCTCCGACGTCAGCATCGTCTCGTGCTTGACGATGTTGACGTAGGGGTTGATCTCTTTCAGGGTCTGCTCGGCGCTGTCGATCTTGGGCATACCGACCGAACTCTCGCGGTGGACGATCTGCCGCTGCAAGTTGGTGACGTCTACGGTATCGAAATCCACCAGCCCCAGTGTGCCGACGCCCGCCGCGGCCAGGTACATGATCAGCGGGGCACCCAGGCCGCCGGTCCCGACGCAGAGGACTTTAGCCGCTTTCAGCCGCTTCTGGCCCTCCATCGTCACCTCGGGCATGATCAGGTGCCGCGAGTAACGCAGAATCTCATCGTTGGACAGGTCCATCAGGTCGGGGTTCTGGGCGAGGTGAAACGAGGGCGAGCCGCCCGCGCCCACGGCGTCCAGGCCGCCCGCGATGCTGGGCACGATGGTCAGCGTGTCGCCGTCCTTCACGGGCGTCTGCCCCTGCTGTAGGTAGCGGCTGTCCTCGTCGTTGACATACACGTTGACGAAGTGGCGCAGGCTGCCGTCGTCGTTGAACAGGTGCTTGCGGATGTCGGGATAGTTCTCCGCCAGGTGCGCCAGAGCATGGTCCACGGTCGCGCCGCCGACCTCCACCTCGTCATGGTTCATCGTGTACCGCTGCATCGGCGTCGGCACAATAATCTTCACGGGCATTTACGCTGTCTCCTCAGTGATAACAGTCAGTTCAACAGTCTCTTCGTCGAAACCGCTCTGGTCCTCGCGCAGCAGCCAGCAGCGCAGTTCGCGCGGCTCGCCCTGCCGGACCGAGACGATGACGTAACAGTACCCCGGCCAGGCGTGTTCCCGGTCAAAGCCTGATGGCTCGGCGGGCGCGTCCGGGTGCGAATGGTAGAACCCGACCACGCCCAGCCCCTCCGCCCGCGCCGCCCGGTCCGTCTTCACCAACTCCCCCGGATCGATCTCGAACCGATTGCGCGGCGAGTCCTCGCGCGTGTTCGCCGCCGGCACGACCCGCGCCAGCGTGACCGCCTCCCCCTGCGCCTCGCCGACCAAGAACCCGCAGCACTCGTGCGGGTAGTCGCGGGCCGCATGGCCGCGCATCGCCGCGTCCTGTTCGTGTGTGAAGTGAAGGGGCATATTCTCGGTGTCTAAGGCTTTGCGCCGGCCTTGCGAAGTATGGCCTGTACGTGTGGTCTTTCACCTGCGAAGGCGATGACCGGGGCACCATCATTCGCGGTTGCGTTGACATTGGCCCCATGGACGAGCAGCAACTGAATGACGTCAGTGCGGCCATCCATCGCGGCGTACATCAAAGCCGTATGATCCCGCTCGTCCGTGCCGTTGACGTCCGCTCCCTGGCTAACCAGACGCTTTACCTGCTGCCAGTTTTGTTCCGCTGCCGCATCCACTAACTCGCTGTGCGGCAGAATGGCGGTCAGCAAGAATGGCAGGCCCAGAACAACCAGAACAAATAGCAGGATGCAGCCAAAGAAGCGCCATAGTGGCACGTTATCCGGGTTGACGTTCATGGACTACTTACCTGCTTCAGTGTACCGCTACCCTGGAACGGCCTAGGACATCGCTCGTTCAGAAAAAGTCCTGCAAGTAGCAGACGCGGGGCGGCAGCAGGTGGGACAGCAGGCCGTACTGTGCCTCGTCTGGGCATCGAAGCCGCGTGCCCCGATCAAATCCGCCGGCAACACATCCACATCCTCGTCCAGAAACAGGCGGATGAACAGGCCGGTCATAGGCCCCGCACGAGCGGGTCGATCAGGCCATCCGGGATATGGTTGCGCTCAACATGGCCGTTGATCTCCGTCTGGTGGTCACTGTAGTAACTGAGCGCGTCGAACACCTGTGACAGACGGAGGTGAGGCAGGCGGCGGGGGATGTCTTCCGGTGCGATGCCCTGACGCCACAATTCTACGATGGCGCGCACCGGCGTCCGCGTCCCTTCGATAATCGGCTCGCCGCTTAAGATACGCTCGTCCTGGACAACATAGCGATGTTGCGTAGTGGTCGTCATCTCGAAGCTTGCCTTTCTGACGCCCGCTAGATCTGTGGGTGCGGGTCGTCCTTGTCGTCTTCCCAGAAGCGCTCAGAGAGGTAGCGGTCGGCGCTGTCGCACAGGATGGTCACGACGACGCTGCCGGGCGGGGCGGATTTGGCGACTTGCAGGGCCGTGTGGACGTTGCCGCCCGCCGAGATGCCGACCAGCAGCCCCTCTTCGCGGGCCAGGCGCTTGACCATGACGTAGGCGTCCTCGGTCCGGCACTCGGCCTGGACGTCGGGAACGGCGGCGTCGTAGATCGGCGGCACGATGGCCGTCTCTAAATGCTTCAGGCCCTCCAGTCCGTTAAAGGGCGAATCGGGCTGCATGGCGACCAGTTGGACGCCGGGGCTGACTTCTTTGAGGTAGCGGCCCACGCCCATCATGGTCCCGGTCGTGCCCAGGCCCGCGACGAAGTGGGTGACGCGGTGCCCGGTCTGCTGCCAGATCTCCGGCCCGGTGGCCTTGTGGTGCGCCTGCCAGTTGGCGTCGTTCCCGTACTGGTCGGGGTAGAAGTAGGCATCCGGGTCCTCAGCATAGAGCTTCTTGACCATGCGGATGGCCCCGTCGGACTGCTCGGCGGGGGGCGTGTAGACGATCTCCGCGCCGTAGGCTGAGAGTATTTTTTTGCGCTCGGGCGTGACGTTCTTGGGCAGGCACAAGCGGACATGGTAGCCCCGCGCCGCGCCGATCATGGCGTAGGCGATACCCGTGTTGCCCGAAGTGGCATCTAAGATAATCTTGCCGGGTGTCAGCCGTCCGGCCTTTTCGCCCTCCAGGATCATGTTCAGCGCGGGCCGATCCTTGACCGAGCCGCCGGGGTTGAAGAACTCGGCCTTGCCGTAGATCTCGACGCCGGGCGCGTCCTTCTCGATGCGGCACAAGCGCACCAGGGGCGTGTTGCCGATCAAATCTTCCAGGCGGTGGGCAGAGGGTTCCGGCATGATGTGTTCTCGCGTCATTCCCTAGTAAGTTGGTGTCAATAGTATACCCACCCGCGCGCCGTCCTCACGCCCCTCCGGTTTGAGCGCGTTTTCTGCGGGGAAGATGGAAGCAGCACAGTATTTTTAGGAGACAACCCTACATGGCGGACAGCTACCCCAGCCCCGAGCGCGAAGAAAACGAGAACCAAGTCCAGGACGTGGTCCAGCAGAAGGCGACCGTGCGCCAGGTATTGCCGTGGGTGGCCGGTGGTCTTGTCGTCCTGGCCCTGATCGTCTACTTTGCCACGAGCGGCTACCGGCACAACGCCGCCAACAGCGGCGGGTCTGATGCGAATGCCCTTCGCGGACGGGCGGGGCGCGCGGGCGGACGGCACAACGCCGCCAACAGCGGCGGGTCTGATGCGAATGGCGGAGCGAACGGCGCGGCTGCGGGCGGCGCGGCACCGGGCGCAAACGCCGGACAGGGTGGCACGGGACAGTCGGGGATGGGCGGTGGTACAGGGGGCGGTGCTGCGGCGGGCGGCGGCTCCGCGCCGGGCGGGGGCGGTGGTGCCCCCGGCTCGACATCTACGGCGTCCACGCCGGGTGTGGCCCCGGCGGGAACGACCGGCGCAACCGGGTCTTCGGCTTCCGGCAGCGCGTCCTCCGGCACAAGTGCCGGTGCGGCAGGGGCGGGCGGCGCGAGCGCCGCCGGGGCTTCGAGTGCGCCCGGCACGACAAGTCCGGGCGTGGCGAGTCCGGGCGGCGGGGGCAGTCCGGGTTCTTCTGTGGGGGCGGCAGGGAGCGCTTCCAGCGGGACCGCCGGGGCGAGCACCGCCGGGACCGGCACGGGTGCTGGCGGCGCGTCTGTGGGCGCGGGGGCTTCCGGCGGTGCGTCTGCGGGGAGCACGGGCGGCGCGGGGGCCGCAACGAGCGGCGGTGGTGCCGGCGCGGGCGGTGCGGGTGCGGGCGGCGGCGCGGGGGCTGGGTCCGGCGGTGGTGCCGGTGCGGGCGGCGGCGCGGGCGGCGGTTAGCCGACGGCGGCAGAAAAGAGAACACACGTGGCGACAAGTTTTCCCCGCCCTGAAGGCGGCGACAAAAAACAGTCTATCCCCAAGATCATCCTGGTGGCCCTCATTCTGGGGGTTCTGGCGGCGGTGGCCGTGACAGCCGTCGTGCTGACGCACAACCACGGCGGCACGAGTGCAGGCAGCGTTGGTCAGCCCGCCGATGCCGGGAGCGGCCCGCAGGCGGGGGCAGAAGGGCCGGCCCCCAACGGTGCGTCGCCCGCGACCGGCACGGGGGCGCAGGGCGGCCAGGGTGGCGGGCCGGGCGCGCAGGGCCAAAAGGGCGGCATGGGGGCGGGCAGCGCGGCGGCAGGGGCTGGGGGGCCGGGCGGGGCACCTTAGTGCGCGCGTTCCTGCCCTTCGGCGGGCGCGGGCATCAGGAAAACGAAGTCGAAGTTCGGCGGGTCTATGCCCATGCGCTGCCAGGCGGATGAAATCTGGCCGATGTGCCACGTCTGGTGGTTGCAGATGTGCAGCAGCACGTCTTCGGCAGTCAGCGTCACCGACGCCCCCCACTGCGGCAGATCAGTCTCGATGACGCGGGCCAGTGCGGTGGTTTCGGCCTGGGCAGCGAAATCGAGGGTGCGCCTGCGGATGGCGTCCCAGTCGCTGAACAGGCCGTCCAGCGTCTTCGCTGAGTGGTCCTCATAGCGCGGCGGGGGCGGCTCCGCATACAGCCGGCCCAGCGTCCAGCGCCGCTCCGCGCCGACCAGATGGGCCACGAGATGCCCGACCGTGTGGTAGGCGGCTGTTGTTTCCCAGGGGCGGTCGAGTGTCTCGGGGTGTGCGGCGAGCGTTTCGCGCAGCAGGAGACGGGCGTTCTCGGCGTAGCCCAGCGGGCGGCGGATGTCCATGCCGGGAGTGTACCCCCAGCGGGTACAATGAGGGCCATGAAAGTCACCGTCCTCGGCAGCGGCACGTCGCACGGCGTCCCCATGATCGGCTGTGATTGCGCCGTTTGTCTCTCGCCCGACCCGCGCAACAAGCGCCTGCGGCCCTCCGTGCTCGTGACCGCCGATGACGGGGCGAGTCTGCTGGTGGACACGCCGCCTGAGATGCGGCTGGCGTTCCTCGCAAACGATGTCCGCCGCCTGGACGCGATTCTCTACACGCATTCCCACGCCGACCATGTCTTCGGGCTGGACGACGTCCGCACGTTCAACTACCGGACCGGGCGGGCGATGCCGATCTACGCCGAGACGAACGTGCTGGACGACCTGCGGCGCATCTACCAGTACATCTTCAAGCCCGTGCAGGCGGGCGGCGGCAAGCCGCTGGTGGACCTGCACGCGATCCGCCCGGACGAGCCGCTGACCCTGGCCGGCGTGTCCGTGCTGCCCCTGCGTGTCTGCCACGGGCGTCTGCCGATCCTGGCCTACAAGTTCGGCCCGCGCTTCGCCTACGTCACCGACGTCAGCGCCATCCCGCCCGAGACCTGGCCGCACCTGGAGGGTCTGGACCTGCTGATGCTGGACGCCGTCCGCCGCGACCCGCACGAGACTCATTTCCACCTCGACGCCGCCCTGGAGACCGTCGCCCTGCTCCAGCCTCGGCGCACGCTTCTGACTCATCTCTCGCACGACTACGACTACGCGGCCACCAACGCCGCCCTGCCCTCCGGTGTCGAACTCGCCTACGACGGGCAGACCGTGGAGTTCTAGGTCAGGCTCCTAACGCCCCAGCCGCACACAAATGGGTTCCCGGATGCTGACCACGGCGGCGTAGTTGTGGAGCTTCTCCACCAGCACGTCGGTCAAGCGCCGGCCCGCCGTCAGCAGAACCTTGCCGTCCACCGTCTGGATGTCTTCGGCGACGACGTGGCCGGGGGCGAGCTTGCCCAGCGGGATCGATGCCGACGGCGTCTCGGGGGCGGCCTGTTCGTCTTCGGCCAGGCACTGCCGGGCGGCGGCCAGAATCTGCGGGTCGTAGCGCCCCCCCTGCCGCAGCATCAGCGTGAACGCGCCGGGCCGCGAGACGTTCCGGGCCTCGATGTCTGAGAGGTCCAGCAGCACTTTGAGCATCCGCGCCCCGCGCGGGATGCCTTCGCCGACGGGCTGGCCCTCGGGGACGCCGCTGTAGTGCTTGTGCTGGAAGCGGACGATCTCGGCCACCGGCTCCAGGCGCGGGATGTTGCGGAGCAGGGCGTAGCTGGTCTCGGGGATGCGCTGCCACATCTTCCCCTCGGCCTCGGTGAGCGGCTCCCCCTGCCGGACTTTGGCGGCGACGAACGGCGGCACCGTGACCGAGCCGATCCGGGCCAGCAGGGCGGCCAGCTCCAGCGGCCACAGCTCCTCGCGCGAAAGACAACCGCTCGCGACCTGCGCGGCGGCCAGCGCCCGCATGTTCCGGCGCAGCGCCTGGGCGCGCTCGAACAGCTCGGGGTCAACCGATGCCAGCAGCTCCATCAGCATCCTGATCGTCCCGCCCAGCGTCTTCTCCAGCAGCTCCTTCTCGGCCGTGACCAGCCGGTACTGCTCCAAACCCGCAGTCAGGGCGCGGGACAGGTCTTCGGGCGGGCAGGGCTTGTTCAGGAACCGGAAGATGCGGCCCTCGTTGACGGCGTCCGTGGCGGTCTGCTGGTCGGCGTTCCCCGTCAGCATGATCCGCACCGACTCGGGCGCGACCCGCCGGGCTTCCTGAAGCAGTTGCACCCCATCCATGCCCGGCATCCGCATGTCCGTGACCAAGACGGCGTAGGGGCCGTTCTCCGCCATCTTTTGCAGCGCCTCCGCCCCGCCCGCCGCCGTCTCGATCTCGAACTGCTTCCGCAGGCTGCGCTGATAGCCGGACAGGATGTTCGGCTCATCGTCTACGCACAAAATTTTTACGCTCACGGTCTGCTCCTGACTTTCTGCTCCCAGCTCCGCTAGTCCGCGTCCTCGGCGAGCGGCAGGCGGATGACGAAACGAGTCCCCCGGCCCGGCGCGGTCTCGACGGTGATGCCGCCCCCGTGCTTCTCGACCACCACCGCGTGTGAGATCGCCAGACCCTGCCCTGTGCCGCGCCCCACTGCCTTGGTGGTGAAGAACGGGTTGAAGATGCGGGCCTTCACTTCTTCCGTCATGCCGCCCCCGGTGTCCCCGATGGAGATCTCCACCCAGTCCGCGCTGTGGCGTGTGCGGACCGTGATCGTCCCTTTGCCGCCGCTGCCGTCGCCCACCACATCCCCGATGGCGTGGGCGGCGTTGACAATCATGTTCAAGAAGACCTGGTTGAGTTCGGCGGGCAGGCAGGGGACCGGGGGCAGGTCGGGGTCGAAGTCTGTGACCAGGTCCGCGACATACTTCCACTCGTTGCGCGCCACCGTCAGGGTGCTGTCCAGGGCGCGGTTCAGGTCCGCCGCGACTTTGTGTGTCGAGCCGGGGTGTGAGAAGTCTTTCATAGCGCGGACGATGTGGGAGACACGCTCGATGCCCTCGATCGCCTGCCGGGTGGCCTCGGGGATTTCTTTGGCCAGGTAGTCCGCGTCGGCGTCCTCTTCCGCCTGACGGATGCCCGCCTGGGTCGCCGGGTCCATCTGCTTGAATGCGTTCTGGTAGGCCAGCATTATCGCCTGGCGGGACTGGAATCCTTCCAGGAGGAAGCGCAGGTTGTCCCCCACGTATTGGATCGGCGTGTTGATCTCGTGGGCGATGCCCGCCGCGAGCTGGCCGATGGACTCCAGCTTCTGCGCGGTCGCGAGCTGGCCTTCCATGAGGCGCCGCTGCGTGATGTCGGCGGCCAGCAGCAGGAAGCCTTGCGGCTCATCGCTGTGGTGGCTGATGGGATTGACGGTGACGCCCAGGAACCGCTCTTTGCCGTCGGGCGGCAGGTAGGTCATGTCTTCCAGCCGAATCGGTTTCCGCCCGTCCTCGCACCCCGCGATGGCCGCATGGATGGTTTCCCAATCCCACCGGATGTCGCAGTCGGAGAAGCGCCGCCCCAGCGTCTCCGAGTTCTTCAAGCCGAACGCCGCCGCCGCCGCGCCGTTCCAGGTCGTCACGATGCCGTCCGCGTCCACGCCGATCAGGATGGACGAGATCGAGGCCAAAACCTGCGCGTTCTGCGCGAGAACGCGCTCCAGCTCTTCTTCCGCCCAGCACCGCTCGACGATCTCCGCCTGGAGCTTCTGTTCGGCTGCCTTGCGCTCGGCGATGAGCTGTTCCTGGACCGTGATGTGGCGCTTCAGCTCAAGCCGGCTGGCGACCTGGTTCCCCAGCGCCCTCAGCGCCGTCTGCTGATCGGCGCTGAGCTGCCGGGGCTTCTGGTCGATGACGCAGAGTGAACCCAGGGCCAGGCCGTCCGACGTGATCAGTGGCATTCCGGCGTAAAAGCGGATGCTGGGAGCACCAGTGACGAGCGGATTGTCCGCAAACCGCGGGTCGCTCTGGGCGTCCGGCACGAGCAGGAGGTCCGGCTGGAGGATCGTGTGCGCGCAGAACGCGGCGTCCCGCGGCGTCTCGGCGGCCTCCAAGCCCAGGATGGACTTGAACCACTGCCGGTCCCGGTCGATCAGGCTGATCGCGGCCAGTGGGACCCCGCAGACCTGCGCGGCCAGCAGCGTCACGTCATCAAAGGCCGACTCCGGCGGGGTGTCGAGGACGCCGCAGGCGTACAGCGCGTCCAAGCGCTCCGCTTCGTTTCCGGGGATGGGTGCGGGCATATTACCGATTATCGGCCATTCCTGTCAGGATTTGCAGGAGTCGGGCCGCCGCCCGCACAATAGACTCCGACCATGCCTCACCTGACGCTCACCGTCCACGCCTGCGAATCGCTGGGCACGATCTCTCCCTTCCTGCACGGCCACTTCGCCGAGCATCTGGGCCGCTGCTGCTACGACGGCCTCTTTGTCGGGCGCGACTCGCCCATCCCCAACCGCGATGGGTTCCGCACCGATGTCCTAGAGGCCCTCAAGGTCATGGGCGTCCCCCAACTGCGCTGGCCGGGCGGCTGCTTCGCCGACACGTATCACTGGCGCGACGGCATCGGGCCGGTCGAGTCCCGCCCCCGGACGTGGGCCGAGAGCTGTGGGCTGAACGTCGTCGAAAACAACTCGCTGGGGACGCACGAGTTCATCGCCTTCTGTGAGGCCCTGGGCGCGGACCCGTACCTCGCGGGCAACGTCGGCAGCGGCTCCCCCCAGGAGATGATGGACTGGGTTCATTACTGCAACGGCTCGGTGGACACCACGCTGGTGCGCGAGCGGGCCGCCAACGGCCACCCGAACCCGATGGACGTCAAGTTCTGGGGCGTCGGCAACGAGAACTGGGGCTGCGGCGGTAGCTACGACGCCGAAGGCTATGCCAGAGAGTTCAAGCGCTACGCCACGTTCCTCAAGCAGATGGACTCTCCGGTGCAGCTCGTCGCCTGCGGGTTCAACGAGCGCGACTGGAACCTGAAACTCGTTGAGACGATGCGGAACCACCTGGACCTGATGGACCACGTCTCGGTCCACCAATACTGGACCTTCGGGCCGGGGCGGGGTTTCTCCGAGGACGAGTATTACAACGCGATGCGGGCCGCCGACTTGGTCGAGGACGTGATCACCTACACTGACGAGGTCCTGCGCTTCTTCACAGCCGGGCGTAAGAAGGTCGGCATCGCGTTCGACGAGTGGGGCATCTGGCACCCCGAGGCCAGCGGCGGCACCCAGTACGAGGCCCCCAGCACACTGCGCGACGCCGTGGCCGGGGCGGGCGTTTTGGACGTCCTCCACCGCTGGTCCGACCGGGTCTCGACCGCCAACATCGCCCAGATCGCCAACGTCCTCCAGGCCCCGGTCCAGACGCGCGGGGCTGAGATGTGGCTGACGCCCACCTATCACTTGTTCGCGCTGTACGCCCCCCACCGCGGCGGGCGGGCCGTCCGGGCCGAGTGGGAGGCCGTGCCCACGCGCGCCGTCCCCGCCCACAGTCAGGGGGCGGCCAGCCTGCCCGCCGGGGCCGTTCCCCTCGTGTCCGCCTCGGCCTCCTCTCGGGATGGCCACCTCGCCGTTAGCCTGAGCAACCGGCATCTAGGCGACGCTCAAGAAGTCGTGCTGTCCCTGCGCGGCCTCCAGACGACCGGCGGGGTGCTGCGGACGATGTCCGGCCAGGCCGACGCCGTCAACTCCGCCGACGCGCCCCAGATGGTCGCCGTGCGCGAGACGCGGGTGGCTGCCGCGGGCGGCTCGGTCGCGCTCAGCTTGCCTCCCTGCTCGGTGCAGACTCTGGTGCTGGCGGCGGGGTAGGTTCTTATGCTCTGCTACTACGTGACCGGGCATGGCTTCGGCCACGCCGTCCGCACCGCGCAGATCCTCCGCGCGCTCCCGCCGGACTTGCCGCTGATCGTCAAGACCATGGCCCCGGAGCGGCTGCTGCGCGAGGAGCTGCCCCAGCGCGCATTTACTTACGTCGCCGCTGAGTATGACTGCGGCTGCGTCCAGAGCGACAGCGTTTCGGTCCTGGAGGCCGAGACGCTGGCGCGTTACGCCGAAATCGCCGAGCGAAATGCCGCGCGTCTGCTCGACGAAGTCGCCTTCTTGCGAAGCCGCGGTGCCCGGTGCGTCGTGACTGACATCGCCGCGTTCCCGCTCCAGGCCGCCCGCATAGCGGACATCCCCGGCGTCGCCGTGTGCAATTTCACCTGGCACGACATCTACGCCGAGTACGTTCGGACGCCCGGCGATGCCGCGCTGCTGGCCGAAATGGCCGTGCAGTACGCCCAGGCAACCGTGGCCCTGATCACCCCGCTGAGTGTGCCGACCGCGGGCGACATTTTTTCGCGTGTCGAGCACATCCCGCTCGTCGCCCGGCGCGGCAGGGACATCCGTCCTGATTTTGTGGATGCTCTGGACATCGCCCCCGGCAAGCGCCTGGCCCTGCTGTATCTGGGCGGCTGGGGGATGGACATCCACTGGCCCGCGCTCGCGCGGTGGGACGACTGGGTCTTCCTGGTGGACCGGCCTCTGCCCCGCGCGGTCGCCAACGTTCGTGCCTTTGACCCCGCCGTTTTGCGCTACGCCGACATCGCCGGGTCCGTGGACGTCGTCGTCTCCAAGGCTGGCTACGGGACTCTGACCGAGTGCATCGCGAACGGCGTGCCGCTGGTCTATTTGCCCCGGTACGGCTTCGCCGAGCACGAGGCCCTGGTTCTGGGTATGAATGCGTGGGGCGGTGGCGTCGAGATCTCCGAGGCCGCGTTCTTTGCCGGGAACTGGGGCGGCGCGCTCGACCGCGCGCTGGCCGCCCGCCCGGACCCGCGCGCCTTCGCCACCGACGGCGCGCAGGCCGCCGCCCGCATCTTGGAGGGACATTGCCGATGAACCCGACTAAACTTACCATGTACACCCGTCCCGGCTGCCCGGACGTCGCCCGCGCCTCCTACTTCCTGCGCCAACGGGGCATCACCTGGGACGAGATCAACATCGAGGAAGATCAGGACGCCCGCCGCCAGGTCATCGCCTGGACGGGCCGTGCGGCCACGCCGACGCTGTGGATCGGCGACACGCTGCTGGTCGAGCCGGACGCTCAGGAGATAGACGATGCCCTCGCCAAAGCAGCCTAACTGCCTCCCCTTTACGTTTTGATTTTTGTGCTATAATCAGGCCGTGCTGGAACCGACTGAGGGGGGGCTGGCCGACCGGATCGCCCTGGTCGGCCCGACGGCGTCCGGCAAGACCGCCGTGGGGATCGCGCTGGCCCAGCGATTGGGCGCGGAGATCATCTCCGCCGACTCGGTGCAGGTCTACCGCCACCTTGACATCGGCACCGCCAAGCCGGATGGGCAGGAGCGGGCGCAGGCTGTCTTTCACGCCCTGGATGTCGCCGACCCCGATGAGGACTGGACGCTGGCCGACTTCCAGCGGCTGGGCGAGCGGCTGTGTCCCGAGATCGCCGCGCGCGGGAACGTGCCGCTGATCGTCGGTGGGACGGGCCTGTACGTCCGCGCTCTGACCACCCATCTTGACCTGCCCGCCGTGCCGCCTGACGAGGCCTTCCGCGCCCGCCGGCGCGAGTTCGCCCGCGTCGAGGGCAACGCCGCCCTGCTCGACGCCCTGGCGCGTGTTGACCCCGAGACCGCCGCCCGGCTGCACGTCAACGACGTGGGCCGCCAGATTCGCGCCCTGGAAGTGCATGCGTCCCTGGGTAAGACGCTGACCGAGCTGCACACCGAGAACCGCGCCCGGCAGGTTGGGGACGCGCCCCGGCTGTTCGGCCTGAGCTTCGAGAACCGCGACGCTTTGTACGCGCGCATCGACGCACGAGTCGATCAAATGTTAGCGGGCGGCCTGCTGGATGAAGTCCGCGCCCTGCTCGCCCGCGGCTACTCGGCGGGCCTGAAGCCGATGGCGTCGCTGGGCTACCGGCAGATGGTCGCCTTCCTCGCGGGCGAGTGCGGCTGGGAGGCCGCCGTCGCCGCCATGAAGCAGGAGACGCGCCGCTTCGCCCGTCGCCAGATGATCTGGTTCCGCGCGGACGCCCGCATCCGCTGGGTCGAGGCCGGCGACAGACCGCCCGCCGACATCGCCGACGAGATACAGCGCCAGATAGAGGATCTGCCCCCCAGTGCAGCCGACAGGAACCCCAGACTCCCATGAACAAACCCCAGATCAACCTTCAGGACACCTTCCTGAACCAGGTGCGTAAAGAGAACGTCGGCGTGATGATCTATCTGATCGGCGGCGTCCAGCTCCGCGGCAACGTCCGTGGCTTCGACTCGTTCACCCTCCTGCTGGACAGCCCCGGCAAGCCCATCCAGCTCGTCTACAAGCACGCCATCACCAGCATCGTCCCCATGCGGCCCATCCAGAACCTGTACAACGAGGCCATGACGGCGGCAGGCCTGAACCCGCAGCAGGCCCCCGGCCCGGCGACGCCCAGCCCGACCGCCCCGCCCACGGCCCCCGTCGCCACGACGCACCCCGACGCCAGCGTGACGGTGCAGACGCCCACGCCCGCTCCGGCAGGCGCGACCCCCGAGGCCGCCCTGGTGGACCCGATCTCGTAACTAGGCGACCGCCTCTAGGCCCCGCGAGTGGTTGAAAACCACTCGCTAGGTGAGGCACCCTCCGGGTGGAAGATACGAGGGAGCAGGGGGCCGCGCGGTCTTGCCCTCCGTCCATAGGACGTTTTTCCTAGTGAGCGGTTTTCAACCCCTCGCCCGATGACCCCGGAATACAGGACTATGCACTTCACGAAAATGCACGGCATCGGCAACGACTTTGTGATGGTCAACTGCCTGGGCGAAGACGGCCCCGGCGTCCTGGCCGAGGCCCAAAGCCGGGCGGTCTTCCTCAACGACCGCAAGTTCGGCGTCGGCGGCGACGGCGTCATCGCCGTGCTGCCGGGCGAGTCGGCCCCGTTCGCCATGCGGATGTTCAACCCCGACGGCTCCGAGTCCGAGATGTGCGGCAACGGCATCCGCTGCTTCGCCAAGTTTCTGTTCGACCGCGATCTGACGCGCGGCGAGACCGAGATCGCCGTCGAGACCGGCGCGGGCCTGCTGCACCTGCGAATCCGGCCCGGCCCGGACGGCAAGGCGGCCACGGTCCGCGTGGACATGGGGCGACCCGTGCTGGTCCCCGCCGACGTCCCCACAACGCTAGGCGCGGGGGGCGATCCTGTGGTCAACGTTCCGCTTGACCTCGGCGGTCAGACCGTGCGTGTCACGACCGTCTCGATGGGCAACCCCCACGCTGTCCTGTTCGTCGAAGACGTCCAGACCTATCCCGTCGTCCAGGTCGGCCCCTTGGTCGAGTGCCACCCCGCCTTCCCGCGCCGCATCAACACCGAGTTCATCCAGGTGCTCTCGGACCGCGAGATCAACTTCCGGGTTTGGGAGCGCGGCGCGGCGGAGACGCTGGCCTGCGGCACGGGCGCGTGCGCGGCGACCGTCGCCTGCGTCCTGAACGGGCTGACGGGCCGCCGAGTCCTGGTGCATCTGCCCGGCGGCGACCTGGACATCGAGTGGTCCGAGGCCGACGACCACGTATACATGACCGGCCCCGCCGCCGAGGTGTTTGAGGGAGAGGTTTAGGAAGCCTCCGGGGAGGGCGTCAGGAGGCTCCCCGTCCCCAAAAATGGGGGAGCCAGAATCGCCCCTCTTGTTCCCCCATTCTTGGGGGCTAGGAGGCTTCTTCTCCGGCCCCCAACAGCCGCAGGGCGTTCCCCGCCGTCACCAGGGCGAACTCTTCTGAGTTCAGGGCGGCGCGGACATTACGCAGGGCGCGGCGCTGGGAGAACAGCGGGAAGTCCGACCCGAACAGCAGCCGCTCCGGGCCGAGCTTGTCGCACAGACGGCGGATCAAGCGGGGCGGCTGCCAGCTCGTTTCCAGGTAAAGATTAGGGTGCGCCAGTGCAGCCTTGAGCGCGGCGCGGGGCGCGTCCCATCCCGCATGGCCGCAGACGAAGGTGAGCGCGGGGAAGGCGTCCAGCAGGCGCGGCAGGGCGACCGGCCACGGCGTCTCCAAAGGCCGGTAGATGGGGAAGCTGCCCGTGTGCAGGTAGACCGGGAGGGCGGCGCGGGGCGAGGCGGCGAGTATCCGCAGCATCGCGAACAGCCGGGGCGAATCCAGCGGCAGCCGCTGCAAGTCGCTGTGAAACTTGATGCCTACGACGGGTTTTTCGAGCAGCGCGGTGAAGCGGTCTTCATAATCGGGGGTGTGCGGGTCGCAGGAGCCGAACGGCAGCAGCAGGCCGGGCAGGTGCCGGCAGGCTTCCAGCACGTCGTCCGTGGGTACGAACGGGTCCAGTGCGACGACGACGGCCTGCGTCACGCCCGTTTCGGCCATCTCCGACAGGAGCGCCCCAGCGTCCGACTCGGCCAAGCGGCGGGACATCTCGGTGTAGATCAGCGGCCCGAAGCGCCGGTAGGTACGCAGTGCCTGGGGCGTCCGCAGCCGCTCCCCCAGCGAGTCCACGGCTTCTTGCGTCCACTGCCCCATGATGCGCCCTGCCGGGGTGGGCGGGACCAGCGTCCGGTACAGGTTCCCCTCGGCGCGGGGCAGGCGGCTGTGGGGCGTGGTGATGTGGCAGTGGAAGTCGAGGATCACGCCGCTATGATACCTCGGGGGACGATCTGGACATACTCCTGATGCGTGTCGTTGACATCATACGTCGGAAGCGTGAGGGCGGGGCGCACACCGACGAAGAGCTGCGCTTCCTGGTGCGCGGCTTCGTCACGGGCGAAGTCCCCGACTACCAGATGAGCGCCTGGCTCATGGCGGTCGTCTGGCGCGGGCTGACCGATGAAGAGACGTCCGCCCTGACCGGCGCGATGGTCGGTTCGGGCGACGTGCTGGACCTCTCGGAGCTTTCCGGGCCGTGCGTGGACAAGCACAGCACGGGCGGGGTGGGGGACAAGACCACGCTGGCCGTCGTCCCCATCCTCGCGGCGGGCGCGGTGCAGGTGCCGAAGATGTCCGGGCACGGGCTGGGCCACACGGGCGGGACGCTGGACAAGCTCGAGTCGCTGAGGATGCACACGGACTTCTCAGCCCCGGAAATAATCGCCCAGGTGCAGCGCGTCGGGGCCTGCTTGTGCGGCCAGACGGAGCGATTAGTCCCCGCCGACCGCCTGATGTATGCCCTGCGCGACGCCACCGACACGGTGCAGTCCCTGCCGCTCATCGCCGCATCCATCATGAGCAAGAAGATCGCCGGCGGCTGTCCGGGCATTGCCCTGGATGTCAAAGTCGGGCGCGGCGCGTTCATGAAAAGCCTGCCCGAGGCCCGTGCCCTGGCGCGGCTGATGATCGACATCGGCGCGGCCCACGGGCTTCGGGTGGCGGCTATCCTCTCCGACATGGACGCGCCGCTGGGCCGCGCCGTGGGCAACCGGCTGGAAGTGGGCGAGGTCGTGCGGCTGCTGCGGGGCGACGCTGACGCCGAGCCGCGCCTGCGTGCCCTCGTGCTGACGCTGGCGGGCGCGGGGTTCCGGCTGGCGGGCCGCGCGGCGACGTTGGCCGAGGGCGAAAGCCTGGCCGCGTCGCTGATCGCGTCGGGGGCCGCGCTGGAAAAGCTGCGCGCCATCGCGGCGGCGCAGGGCGGCAACATGGACGCCCTTGACGCCGCCGCCGGGCCGCCCGCCGCACCTGCTTCCTGCGACGTGCGGGCGCTTGGGGATGGGTTCGTCACCCGCCTGGACGCCGAAGCCGTGGGCCTGGCCGCGATGCGGCTGGGCGCGGGACGGGCGGCCAAGGGCGATGCGATTGACCCCGACGCGGGCGCAGTCCTGCGCCGGTCCATCGGCGACCGCGTTGCCGTGGGAGATGTCCTGGCGACGCTTTATGCGAGCACGGAGGCCGCCGCCCGTGAAGTCGCCCCGTCGGTCGTAGACGCCTACACGCTGGAGCCGGAACCCGCCGCGCCCATGCCCGTTGTGTGTGAGATCATCGGCCTTGACCCCTGAGCAGACCGCGCTCCAGCAGACATTGTGCGCCGAGTTCGACCGGCTCAACGCCGCCCACTTCGGCGGGCGGCTGACGACGCCTGAGATCGTGGTCTCGACGCGCAAGACTTACGGCGGCTACTACCAGCCGCGCACCCACCGGATCGTCGTGAGCTGGCAGGCGTTCCGGGAACACGGGCTGGGCGAGAGCCTGAACACGTTCCGCCACGAGGTCGCTCACATCGTCCATCCCCACCACCGCGCGGGCTTCTGGGCGCTGGCCCACGCCCTGGGCGCGACCCAGCGTTATGCGTCCGCGCCCCTGGCTCGACCGGCCCCGCGCTACGTCTACGCCTGCCCTGCCTGCGGTCGCCGCCTGGAGTGCCGCCGCCGCCTGCGCGCCTCCTCCTGCGGGGCCTGTGACCCGCGCTATAACCCCCACTTCCTCCTGCGCCTGGTTGCGGGCGACCCGCGCTGAATACCGGGTTTCGCGGGATGACGTTTGCCTGGTTGGCGGCCTGGGAAGATACTGCTGACGCGCGGCCCCGCCGCGCGACCCAAAGGAGCACCTCTATGCGAAACTCTTTTCTGCGCCCTGCCACTGCTGCCGCCGTCGCCGTCGCCGCAACGCTGCTGATGGCGGGCTGCCACGACGACAGCGCCAACCCTCCTGCGACGGTCGTGACCACGCCCGCGCCCGCCGTGGCCCCCGGAGCGCCCACCGTCGTGACAACGCCCGCCGCCACGGGCACGGCCGTGACGCCGGACACCAAGATCAACACCAACGCCGGGCCGGGATCGTCTAACGGCACCGATACCGCGCTGGCCGACAAGATCAACACTGCCGTGGTCCACAACAAGCAGATGACCGGCTCGCGCGTCGAACCCGTCGTGACCGGGGGCGTTGCGACCCTGAACGGCCAGGTCCAGAACCAGCAGCAGAAGGCGCTGGCCTACACGACGGCGAGAAACACACCTGGTGTCGTCTCCGTGAAGAACAAGCTGATCATCGTCACGACCGGCGGCGCGAAGCCGAAGCCGATGGTCGTCACCAAGATCAAGACCAAGACGGTCGTGGTCCACGACAAGGCCGCCCCAGCGATGCCCGCCGATGCGGGCGGCAATGCTGACACCCAGCCGCCTGCGCCCCCGGATGCACCCGCGCCCCCCGCCGCCCCGGATAGCGGCACGACCACACCTTAGCGGCTTTCCCGGACCAAGCCCCCGCCCCTCGTTTCCTGGGGCGGGGGCTTTTTTGACACACCCGCGCGCCCGTATGCCATAATGAGCAGGAGGCTTGCATCCCGATGAAGTATCAGACCATCCTGCTCTTTGGGGCACCCGGCAGCGGCAAGGGGACGCAGGGCAGCATCCTGGGCAGCATCCCCGGCCTGGTCCACGTCGCCTGCGGCGAGATCTTCCGGGACCTGCGGGTCGGCACGCCGCTGGGCCGTGCATTTTTAGATTACAGCGGCCGGGGCGCGCTGGTGCCCGACGACTTCACCGTGGAACTGTGGCGCGAGCATATCGAGGGCCTGGTTCGATTGGGGCGCTACGACCCCGCCTCGGACATCCTCATCCTGGACGGCATCCCACGCTCCGCCGCCCAGGCCCGGCTGATGGACGACCTGATCGAGGTCAAGCGCGTCTATTACCTGGACTGCGACGACAAAGAAAAGATGTACCAGCGGCTGAAGCGCCGCGCGCTGCACGAGAACCGGCTCGATGATGCCTCGGACGCCACCATCCAGAGCCGGCTCTATGTCTACGAAGCCGAGACCGCACCTGTCTTGGGCCATTACCCGCCCGGCAAGGTCCTACGCATCGACACGGGGCGCACGCCTATCGAGGTGCTGACGGACATCCTCACCGACGCCCGCCAATTGCTGCTGGCCTCGGCAAAAGAATCGGACGCAGCCTGACGCGGGGACAAAGGGAACAAAATCCGGGCGTTTCGGGTTATAATAGGGGTGATGGGGGCGATTGGTTTCGATCGGGAGATTGGTGCTCCAGGTTGCGGGTCGAGGCGCCGCTGGCCTCGTAAAAAGCGGCAAAAAAACAAAAGCGAAGAACACTTCTTTCGCCACAACGCGTTCCTACGCGTTGGCTGCTTAACTTCTCCTTCGGGACTAGCTAACCAGTAACCGCGCCGCCCTTGGGCGGTCCGTCCTGTCCCTCCTCGCCCACCGGAGGGAACCGGGGCGTTACCCACGTGGGCTACCGCGCGCGGGCCGAGGCCCGACGCGCGCGGGAAACAAAGGGCTTCTCGCGCTCTGGGCAGCCTGCCGACCGGCGGCCCTTGCGTCAGAACCAAATGATCGGCTATGCCTGTAGAAGCCTGGGTCGCTGCTACTCGACACGGCGGTTCAAATCCGCCCGCCTCCACCAAAACGAAACGGCATCTTCTGCAAAGAAGGTGCCGTTTTCGTGTCTTTTTGCCCCGTTTTTGCCTTCTTTTAGCGTTTTTCTTGACCCTGGTAGAAAAACTGTGTTAGAATGCACCCGGAGACCTCTTATGATCAACCCGCGCGCCCTGCTCCCGCTGCTCGCCCTCGGCGGCCTGGCGGCGGCCTACGCCCCCGCCCAGGCCGATCCGACGCCGGCCACCGTCTTCATCGGCGGGCGTGTCGTGCCTTTCCAGGTCAAGCCTTTCGTCGGGCCGGACGGCCAGGTGTTCGCGCCCGTGGATGCTGTCCAGCTTCTGGGCGCGAGATACGCGGCGAACGGCGACGGGAGGGTGACCGTGACGGCGGCGAACGGGCACCGGTACGCCTTCCCCTACACGAGCGTCGGCGGGCGCTACTGTGTGCCGTTCGGGCGTGTCGCAGCTGCCCTGGGCGGGGCGGTGGACTGGCAGCCCGCGACTGACACGCTGACCGTGCGGGCACGGCTCCAGATGGTCCGGCAAGACTTCCGTGAGCTGACCGTCTATACGTCCTATCCCGTCTACTACACCGTCCGGCGCATCAACAGCCCCGAGCGGCTGTACGTGGACCTTTACGGCCTGGACCTCGCCACCACGCCCGCCAGCATCCCCACGACCAATCCCGCCGTCAGCCGCATCCGCAGCGGGCAGATCGACCCGCAGACGGTGCGGATCACCATTGATTTGAAGCAGGACATGGCGTTCCGCGTCCTGAGCGGCCTTCAAAGCAGCCAGGTCAAAGTCGCCCTGGGCAATTTCGATCCGGCCCCCGTTGCCTCCCATGTTCCCGCGCTGCCCGTTGCTGCACCCGTTCCCGTTGCTGTGCTTCCTCCCGCTGTCCGTCCGCCCCTCAGCCCTCCCGGCGTCACGATCACCAGTGTCGGCTACAAAGTCGTCAACGCGGGCCTGACGCAGATCGCCGTGACGACGAGCCGCCCGACCCGGTACAGCACCGAGCGGCTGGACGACCCGAGCCGGCTGGCCTTCGATCTGGCGGGGGCCGTCGCGGACAGATCCGTCCGGGTCACGCAGCCGGTAGGCGACTCCGTCGTCCGCACCATCCGCGTCGGGCGGTTTCTGACCCCGCAGACCAACTTCGGGCGAGTCGTGCTGGACCTGTCCCGCATGGTGGCCTTTTCCGTGGACCAGCGCCCTTCGGGCGGCGGCATGACCTATCTCATCAACGTCATCACGGCTGGCTCTGCCCCGCCCGCCCCGTCTGACTCGGGCGGCGTCGCCCCGATGCCTGTCCCGCCCTCCGAGTATGGCGGGGGAGATGTCCATACGGGCGGGGCGAGCCTGGCCGGCAAGGTCATCGTCGTGGACCCCGGCCACGGCGGGCGGGATCTGGGCGCACGGGACGAGTTCCGCACGGGCCGCGTCTATGAGAAGGACATCGCGCTGTCCATCGGCCTCCGCCTGCGCGACATCCTGGCGCAGTCCGGCGCGACCGTGCTGATGACGCGCACCGACGATACCTTCCCCTCGGTCATGGCCCGGCCCCTCTTCGCCAACAACCACCACGCCGATCTGTTCGTCTCGATCCACTGCGATTCGAGCGGCGGCCAGAACTCGCACAGCGGCACGACGGTCTACTACCATATGCAGAACCCGACCTGCCGGCAGATGGCCGCCGACATCTCGCGCCGCGTCGGCCAGGTGTCGGGCATCCCCCGCCTGGGCACCCGGTCCGACACGGTGCGCTTCGGGACCGGCTTCGGCGTCCTGCGCGGCTCCTACATGCCTGCCGTCCTGGTCGAGACCGGCTACATGAACTGCGATGCCGATCTCGCCAATCTGCGCGACGACGCCGACCAGCAGCGCATCGCCGCGGGCATCGCGGCGGGCCTGCGCGACTTCGTCGCCGATCAGGCCGCCACCGCCCGTTCCGCCCGAGGCGCGGGCGGCGCACGGAGCGCCTACTAGGTGCGGAAGGACGTTTGTGGGGCTGCCCTCGTCCTTCTTGCCGTCGCTCTCTCGGGCTGCCACCACGATGTGACGCCGGCCCCGCCCGCGCCGCGCGACAAAGGGCTGATCTACGTCCCGAACCCGAAGGCAACCGGGAACCAGGACCCGCTGATGCCCCGCGTCGTCCCCCTGCACCGCTCGCCCACGCCCGTGCGCGACGCCGTTGCGGCTCTGCTCCGGGACCCGCACGGGCCGATGCCGCCGGGCACGGCCCTGCGCGGCGTGACGCTCCAGGGCGGCGTGGCGACGCTGGACTTCTCGCAATCGATCATCGACGAAAACGGCGGTGAAGGCAAGCAGGGCGACGCCTTGGGCGCACTCGCGCGGACGCTGGGCCAGTTCCCCGAGATCAAGCAGTATCAGGTCATGGTCCAGGGCAAGCCTGTCCACTCGTTCGGCGAGGCCGGCGAGATCGACGGCCCGATGGACGTGGTCCGCCCCCAGACAGCGGGAGCCGCCCAGTGACCCCGCCCCCCCACCAATCATCGTCCCCCGACATCGGCATCTTCGATTCGGGCCTGGGTGGCCTGTCCGTCCTGCGCGCCCTCCAAGAGCAGAGGCCCTCGGCGTCCGTTCTCTACCTCGCCGATACCGCCAACGTCCCTTACGGCGACAAGCCCGTGCCGACCGTCCGCGCCCTGGCCCTGCGCTTAACCGACTACCTGGTCCACTCGGGGGCCGGCCTGGTTCTTATGGCGAGCGGGACGTCCACGGTCGCCGGGCTGGACGCCGCTCGGCAACGCTACCCCCACCTGCCTCTGCTGGGCACGGTCGAGCCGGGCGCTCAGGCCGCCGTCATCGCCGCCCGCAGCGACGCGCCGGTCGGCGTCATCTCTACCAACGCCACCGCGCGGTCGCTGGCCTTCACGCAGGCCATTCAGAAGCTCGATCCGGCCCGGCGCGTCGTCGAGGTTGGCTGTCCCAAATTTGTCCCCCTGGTCGAGTCCGGGCTGTCTGAGACGGATGCCGCCGACGAAGCCGCCCGCGAGTACCTGCGCCCGCTGTGCGCGGCGGGCGCGCGGGTCGTCGTCCTGGGCTGCACCCACTTCCCGTTCCTGCTCCCCGCCCTGCGCCGCGCCGCCCGCCGCCTGGGCGACTCAAGCTTTGCCCCGCTGTTCGTGGACCCCTCCGAAGAGGCCGTCCGCCGTGCCCTCTCCCTGCTCCCGCCCGTCCCCCTGCCCGCCGTGCCCGTAGCCTCAGATGCCCCCCGCGTCTCCTTCGCCGCCTCGGGCGACCCTGAAGACTTCCGCCGCCACGCCTCCGCCCTGCTCGGGGTACCTATCCCGTCAGTTTCCCCCCTGTCTTTGTGACCGTTGCCGGCGGCTCCGAGCGTAGCCGACACGGCCTATTCTCTCCCGCCGAAAATAAATATTTTCTTTTCATACAAACACTTGACTTCTGCCGCACAGCCTGTTATACTCGCCTTGCCCCCGCATTACGAAGGGCTGCCGGCCATCCCGGTACACTGACGTGTAACGCCTGTCGTTCCTCTGCTGATGTGTACCTATGAAGATGCCGGATGCCATGCCTGTCCTTCCGCGCCCTCCCTTCCGCGCCCTCCCTTCCGCGCCCTCCCTTCCGCGCCCTCCCTTCCGCGCCCTCCCTTCCGCGCCCTCCCTTCCGCGCCCTCCCTTCCGCGCTGATCTGTAGCCTCGCGCTGCTGCTCTGTGCCGCCCCTTCCTTCGCCGACACAACTCCTTGGGATGCGAACGCGCAAGGGCAGTTCATCACCTCCCTCTGCCGGGACACGCACGGCAACGTCTGGATCGGCACCGAAGATCAGGGCGTCTGGCGCTGCAACCCCTCCGCCCCCAAAGACAAGCAATACACCCACTTCACCAGCGCCGACGGCCTGGGCGATGATAATGCTTATGCCCTCGCCTGTGACAAGAGCGGGCGCGTCTGGGCCGGGACGCTCAACCACGGCGTCTCCGTCTACAACGGCAAGGCCTGGAAGACCTACGGGCCGCTGAACGGGCCGCTCGGCTGTCGTGTCTTTGCCCTAGCCGTCAGCCCCAGGGACGGCGGCGTCTGGGGCGCGACCGAGGCCGGTCTGTTCTGCTACCGCGCCAACCGCTGGACTTACTACACCCGCGCCGACGGCCTCCCCTCCGACCAGGCAAGCTCGCTGGCGTTCTCCTCGGACGGCCTGCTGTACGTCGGCACCCAGAGTGACGGCATCGCCGTCGGCTCCCCTGACACCGACTACCGTACCTGGCGCACGGTCCCCGGACCCTCTCAGCTTCCCAGCGTCCCGGCAGGAAAGGGGCTGCCTTCGTCCCTCATCAACTGCCTCTTGGTCGCCTCGGACAACACGATCTACGCGGGTACGACGGGCGGGCTGGCGAAGAGCCGGGACGGCGACACCTGGACGTTCGTGCGCGGCGCGAACTGGAAGGATAAGTTAGCAGGCCTTTATCACCCGGTCATCCCCAATCCGGCGGCGGTTGCAGGCGACTTGCTGACGGAAGACTACGTAACGTGCCTGACGGAGGACGAGAAAGGGCGCATCTTCGTCGGCCACCGCCAGAAGGGGATCGAGGTCCTGGACCCCAAGACGGGGAAGCGGGTGCAGTCGGGGGTGAACGGTGAGCGGGCGGATGATTACGTGTCTGCCCTGCTGGCGGATGGCAAAACGGCCTTCGTCGGCCTCTACGGCGGCGGCTTGTTCCCGCCGACCGGAAGTTTAACCACCGACGATGCCTCCATGACAAGTGCAGTGGCAGCGTTCCCAGCTTTCCCCGACCCTGCCAAGCCGCCGACACAGCCCGAGTTAACGGCTATGCTGACGAAGGTGAAGTCGTTGACCGGGGAGATGCCTGTCGGCGGCGGGGCCTATCTGGGGGAGGACTGGCAGACGCAGGGGGATTGGGTGGGCCGCTATGGGCGGCAGTATGCCCTCCTCTGTGCCATGCAGTCTCCGTGGAGCGACCATATTCCGATTGGTTGTCCACTCTACGCGGTTCGTGCCAACATTGGACCACACCGCACTTCGACGGATTTTCTGCGCTCCTGGGTGCATTGGGTCCAGACTGACAACCCTCGGTCACTCTATGACCCAGAGATCGGCTACCGACGACAAGCTGAACATGACGATCATGGCGAAACGTACAGCCCGTCTTTCGAGGGGCCGGACATCTGGTATGCCTTGGCGCTGCCTCCCGGCTTACACCGCATCAGCTTGTATTTCATGAACAAAGACGGACATGATGGAACGGACCGCAATCGAGATTACCTTATACAGATCAAGCCATATCGCAATACCCTTGAGGAAGCTCAAACGCTGCCGGACTTGGCTGATGCACGGGTGCATGACTTTTGGGGCGGCGTTTATAAACAGTTCATGCTGCGCGGGCCGAGCAGATATTACGTCAAGATAGCAAAGAATAACAGCTTCAACACCATTGTGTCAGCAGTGATGATCGATAAGATGAAAGGCGTCATCAGCGAGGAAGAAGACATGCAAACCATTTGGCTAGGGAAGGTTCGTTACGACGCCCCTGATCCTGGCCCTCAGCCCTTCACCCCCACACTGACAGCGGCACGAACGCTTTGGGGAGCAATGGACGCACTGTATGACCAACCCAATGCTCTCGCTTCAGAAACACGTTATCGCATTTTTGCTTATCGCTCAGTCGTTCAAGAGCAGAATGCACAAGAACTGCTCAAAAACTGGAGGTGGAATCTTAACTTATGGTCGGCGACTGACAGGAATGACTTCAGAGAAGCGATGACAAGGGCGCGGACGTCACTTCTCCGAAGGCACCCAGAGTTTAAAGCTCTGAACAACTAAGCAGAATTACAGAAGCCTCGTGAGCATTGCACTAACAAGGAGAACTAGCATGAAAAAGAACACTGTGTCCGATGGGTTCCGCGGAATCAAGTTGATCGGCGGGCTGTTTGCCCTCGCGGCGTTTTTTGCGCCTCATCCTGGATACGCTCAGACGACACCTTCCGTCACGGTAACCGCCGACGACCTAGGTGATCTAGACGCCGGTGATCAGGGAACAGCGAGCGCCTCAGTCGTAATCAATGACCCGCCTCAGCCCTCAAAAGAGGGAAGCATTGACACCACCTATAGCTGGTCTATCGATGCTGTCTCGAGTGGTCAGGTCACGGTTGATAACGTAGATGCCCCAACGACTACGGTTCATGCCGAGTTTGACGATCCTGGCGATTTCTACTATGAGGTAACTTGCACAGTGACTTGCCACGATAACAACAACAATCAGGACTACGGACCGTACACAGACTCAGATTGGGTTGGTGATCCCGACGATGCAGGCGCTACACAGTCTGCTTCCACACAGAAGGCGGCTTTAGCTTCTGCGGCCCCACAAGCTTCTGGGAAACAAAAGCGGCCCACCCATGTGGTTCTGCACTTTCATGTTACCAGCCTCGGTAAGACTACTCACACCCCCGTGACTGGTCCACCATCTTGGGGAACGGATGATTATTTTAAGTTAGGCGTCATCCTTAAGGGGGGTAAGTTATTCACCAAAGGGACCTTGAACGAGAGCTTTCCCATTGCCCAATATAAGGTAAATCCTTTGTATGCAAGTCACTTTCCAACCCCCCCCACTCCACAGAGTAGTATGCACCCGCTTGGTTCGTTGTATGACCACAACCGAGTGCTATGTGGCGTGGACACAACTCAAATTGACCCCCACATTTTTAGCCTTGAACAAGACTTTTCGAACACCGGACCCGATGCAAAGTGTGACAATTACCACACCCTCATTTACGATGCAACGGGCGTTACGCGCACGGTCCACTAGCACTAGTGGCAAAGGTTGTGTTCAAGGCGGAGTAGTATCATTAAATGATCCGCTCCGTCTTGGGCTTATCCCTTGAATGAGTTCTCATGTCTGATTATGTAGCAAGGTACTGTGCCGTGAACGCTTTCGACAATCGGGCCGCGTTAGCAAACAAATTTTTTGCTGCTCTCTTAGCCCTTTGGGGCGGTCTTTATCCTACTCCAGTACAAGCGAACCTTGTATCACCTCCGATGCCTTTGTCGGAAGTTATCAATCACTCGCAGACTGTTGTCGTGGCACAAGTAATCAGCTTCACTGCGGATAATGAGGCGGTACCCGACACTGCTCCACCAGAAAACCAGTCAAGTGGCAACATAGTCGTTGATACCGATGATAACTCCGTGCCTTCAGGTCAGTACTCTCTTCATGAATTAAAGGTATTCAAAGGCCAAAGTGACAAAACGCTCCATTTACATCTTCCCGCCCTATCGCGACTAGCCTATGGCTTCGCTAACCTCAAAATCAAAACAGGCGACTATGTTATTCTATTCCTTGTCAAAAGTCCGGATGGTCAGCTTCTTCCATCTGAGCCTGGTATTCCTTTGGTTCAGCTTAACGGAATTTCTGCCTCAGCGATAGAAGCCGTTGCTGGAGATGTAACTACTAATGTTTTGGAATTAATGCTTCGTTCGCTAAATGACCCCGCGATCAGACGATCAAACACGGCTTTGCTTCGTGACGTTAACAGTCCTCTCATAGTTCAAGGCCTGTCACCTTTCATTAACGATCCGAACGATAGCGTTAAAGATAACGTGTTGTATTGCATGGCAGTGAATCAGGTAGTCAGCGTAATTCCCCTGATCTCGCGCCTGCAAACTAGGTTAGCAAAGCAAGGAAGTGGCACTTATTGCGTCACAGCACTTCAAGATTACACCAATCCAAAGGCCGCTCCGTTCTTGAATCCTCTGCTACTTGAAGATGACGAATACATTCGCATCAATTCCGTTCTGGCGCTTCAAAAGATTGCTGATACGAGCAGCATACCCTACCTTGTACTTTCGCTACATGATCCCGATCCACAAAATCTAGTTCCGTACACAGCATATTTGACGCTTCACAAAATCATTCCTAAGTTGCCAAAACCCGTTAACGATTTTGACTACACCCGGCCTATCCCTCAGAAGGACTTAATGCCCATAAATAGCTGGTGGAATGACGAGTTGATGGGGGTACATTTCCGTGCAGCGGGGCAGGCTCCTGGAGGGAGTGCCGGGCAAGTAGAGGACAAAGTTGGGCAGCTAAACTTAGAGACGTTCAACCGCGATCCGTCTACAAGACTCAGATCTGTCAAGCTTCTTGCGAGTGAGGCAAACCACACGAGCCTCCCTTTTCTTGTACTAGCGCTGCAAGACCCAGATAGTAATGTCGCCTATAGTGCCTACAAGATACTTTACCACCTTGTTCCCGCTTTGGGACCGGCTAAAGATGCCACTGCCTTCAATGTGAAACGGGCGGCTGTAAGTCAACCTGCTTACGACTGGTGGCGAGACGAATTGCTAGGAAAACATTTATCTAAATAGGCGATGCCGTTGACACCCTACAACCGTCAAATAAAGTTATCACATATGTCTAGGATTTCCGTCCGGTACAGACTCCGAATTTGGGGGCTTGGAGTGAACCCTCTTGACACACCTACCCATAACCTGTTATACTAAGTAGTTGTGTATAAGTAATCAGGGATTTCCCTCAGCCCCGGAGGGGCTTCCTCAGAGTAGACCGGCACTTCCAGTGCCGGGCAAGATACCGGCAAACATATGCACAGGTACTTAGTAGACAGAAGCCACTTACCCAACCTGAAAGGACTCGTCCTCCGGCCACCAGCCATGTCCCTAGGGGCAAGGCTTTTCTTTTGCGCGGGCGGTTCCCTCGGGAGCCGCCCGGCCCCGACCCTTGACCGGACGAAAAGTCCCGCGCCACGAGACCGCCCGAGTCCCGCCACTTTCAAAGTCTAATTCCAGCGTCGTCCCCCTGCCGGCGCACCGCCTGGATCGTGCTCCCCATCTCCCCCTTTGTAACCGCTTGACACTACCCGTTCTGGGTACAATGCCCCTAATCCCACGCCCCCGAGGTGAATGTCATGCCACGCGAAGATGGCCGCGCCCTGGACGCCTACCGTCCGATCACATTGACGCGCGGCTATGCCCGCCACGCCGAAGGCTCCTGCCTGGTCCAGGTCGGAGACACCCACGTCCTTTGCACGGCCAGCGTCGAAGAAAAAGTGCCGCCCTTCTTGAAGGGCAAAGGCAAGGGCTGGCTGACGGCGGAATACTCCATGCTGCCCCGCGCCACCCACACCCGCTCGCAGCGCGACACGGCCAAGCCCAGTGGCCGCACGGTCGAGATCCAGCGGCTGATCGGGCGCTCGTTGCGCTCGGTCGTCGAGATGGACGCCTTGGGTGAGCGGACGATCACGCTGGACTGTGACGTCTTGCAGGCCGACGGCGGGACGCGCACGGCGTCCATTTCGGGCGCGTTCGTCGCACTGGTCGAGGCGCTGGCCTGGATGCGGGGCAAGGGGCAGATCAAGACCCTGCCGTTCACCGAGTGGGTGGCCGCTGTTTCGGTCGGCGTCATCAAGGGCGAGGAGCGGCTGGACTTGGCCTACGAGGAAGACTCGTCGGCGTCCGTGGACATGAACGTCGTGATGACCGACACGGGCCGGTTTATCGAGGTCCAGGGCACGGCGGAGGGGGCACCGTTCGACCGGGAGCGCCTGAACCGGCTCCTGGACCTGGCCCAGGGCGGCGTCCGGCAGATGCTTGCGAAGCAGCGCGAGGCGCTGGCGGACGTGGCCTGATGATAAGATGGCGACGATCTGCTTGTCGGTGAACTGGCTCTTCTGCATTCGAGTATTCTCCCTTTCAGGCGAATACTTACTTTGCAAATGGTACAGCTTTCGGGGGTAAGGTCACAGGACGGTAGATGCGAATGCGGTAAGAGTCCGCAAATGAACGCATTATGTTGCAGAAGGGCGGCATAATACATGTTAGGCCGCTGGGCGATGGGCACAAGAGCGGCGACAACAATAGAGAATCTCCTATGACAATAGCTTTCTTGTTGAGAACATTTGTAATTACACTCTTACTTTTTTCTTTCGCCTGTGTCGCCTCAGAAGCAGAGCCAACGGGAACGAAGCCAAAATCTATCGCTGACGATTTCCCTGGTAGTATCAAACTGTTGCCCGGATACACTCATCACATGGGCTTAGGATATGTGAGTATGTATAGCGTGGTTCGGATGGGGGAGATTCGTAACCAGAAAGGCTTTATCATCTCTTATGATATTTACACCGTTTCCCGGAATACTGTTCGTCCCCTAGTTTTAGACCCGCCAAGTGGTACAAACAAAGTTGCCATCAGCGAACCAGATTGGCGGTACAGTATACAAAAACTGTGTCAATGGTCTAGGGAGCAAGTAGTCAACGGCCAGCGGGTGCAGATTTGGTTGTCAAAGAAAAAGTCTTTGCATTTCCACTTCCCGGACGGCGGCGCGGATTTCACGACCTCACCAGTCACTTCGGAGGAAGATGTCACCGATGCAATGTTGATCGTCTTGACGTACTCGCCATTGCGTGATGCTCGTCCATTGTGGTGAGTCATTCTAAACTTATGACCATAGGCTACACAGCCTGCGGTCTAACAATGCGCTGCACCCGACGCCACCTGCTCGGTTGCCTGTGCGTTGCGGAAGGCTGTGCTTGCAGGTGTCGCGGGTGAGCTTTGTCGTTAGATACTGTATTGGTTGTCAAGCCTTCGTTGCGGTCGCCAGCGCGATTGTTGCGTCGAAAGGCTTGCCAGACTTGAGGACGCCGAAAGCCAGGTGCAGCAGTTT
>JAABUQ010000977.1_pt1 | contig 64340 bp, 59 predicted proteins | sample 5560001 | NCBI WGS metagenome assembly JAABUQ01 (sample SAMN10711888, study PRJNA513371) | rock metagenome | isolation source: Antarctica rocks | place: Antarctica: Victoria Land, Finger Mt nord | collected 2015-12-18
AACACAACTGATTTGAAGACCGACAAGGAGGCGCACATGAGCCCAGACCTTCTTTGAGCTTTTTTGCCTCTTCTCCCAGTCTCAGTCACGGCCACAGGAGAAGATTTTCGGAGGAATGAAGGGAGAGCCAAGACAGTGCAGTAGTTGACGTAATTAAAAGTCTTGGTGTAGAGCCGGACGAACATTGGGTCGTAGAGGCGACTCATAAGTATAAAATAGTTTATTGTATATACTTTTCCACCATATCCATCACGTCCTCGAATGAAAAGGGTTTGCGCATCGTGCCATCCACGCTTAGCATTGTTGCTTGCCCTAGCCTGTCGGCGGCGGACATGAGCACTATTTTGTGTTGAGCGCGTAGCGGCGGCTCGGCGTTGAGCCGCTCACAGAGTTCTTCACCGGTCATGACCGGCATCATTAAATCCAGAAAGACAAGGTAGGAATTCCCACTACTCAGTTTGTCGAGGGCTTCACGTCCGTTACGGGCGGTGTGGACGGTGTAGCCTTCGAGGATATCGACCATCATGTCACGTATGAGAGGGTCGTCATCTACGACGAGTATGTTATTGGGTCGAGAATTCACGCTCATCCTGCTCCTCATCATCTACAATTGTTGGTGCCTCTGCCTGCGGCAGGTAGAAGCTAAAGATAGACCCTTTACTGGTACTGCTTTCAAGCCACAATTTGCCATTCATCGCCTCGACATAGCGACGGCAGATGAAGAGGCCCAGACCAGAACCACGCACAGGAGTTGTGAGCGAACGTGGCGCACGCACAAATTTCTCAAAAATCTTTTGCTGATCCTGGAGCAGGATACCTTCACCCTGGTCGATGACCCGCACCAGCACAATCGTCTGGTTCTCTGGCTCATCACCCTTGAGTTGGTCTTCTGGCAGTATGTCCTTCACTTCGCCATAACTCATTGCTTGAGCAACAAGATGAATAGTTGTCTCCGGCTTTGAATATTTCGCGGCATTGTCGAGCAGGTTTGTAATCACCTGGCGTATGTGTAGAGGATCGCCCTGCATGTACAGATTTGGCTGAACGTCTACCATGATACGTTGCTCTATGTTGATACTCAGCATGTTCGCGGCAACTTCAACCGCCGTTTGTACCTGTACAGGGCCGATTTGCAGCGCAAGTTTACTATCAACAGTACCTATTTTCGATGCTTCAGTCATATTTGTCATAATATCGTTGAGTTGCTGCGCGGCACTGGCGATCTTTGTGGCGTAACGTGTGACCTGCTGGGACGTGAGCGGCTCAGCACGTGAAGTCTGTCGTCTGAGTAGAGTTGCATAGCCTGTAATCGCGCTAAGCGGTGTACGCAACTCGTGTGATGCCGTTGTCAGAAATTCATCTTTCATCTTGTCGAGATGTTGCAGTTCCGCATATGCCTGACCACGTTCGTTAAAAAGTTGGGCATTACGGATAATGTTGATGGCTTGTGAACTCACCGCCAGCAACGTACCTATCTCTTTTGGCTTAAAGTGGCGATTCTCGTTTGGTGTCGAGACTGCCAGCACACCGATCAACTCGTTCCCGTAGGACAGGGGAACCATCAAGAGGTGTCGCATGTGCGTTTCGCGCAAAAACATTGCGCCACCCTCTTCACTTTGTTGAGCCAGTTCCTCTATCATCTCCTTATCCAGCGAAAAGAAGGGACTGTCTATCAGTTGCTCCAGTGCCGTCTGCTTAAACGGAAGTGCTATCTGTTCAAGCAGATCCATATGGTCCTCTGTGCCACCAGCCATCATACCCAGCAAGCCACTACCATCGTCATAATTACTCTTGCTCGGCGGCGAAAAGAGTGCTTTGGCTATCAGGCATGTTTTATCTTGTGAGGGTTGGAAGAAGGCACATATCTCTACACGTAGAATACCGGCGACAGCTTTAACCAGATTGTTGAGCAGTTCGATCAAGTTTAAGCCTGAGCTAATCGACTGCAAGGCACTATTCAATCCCGCCAATTGCTCTTCGCGTTGTCCTGCTTGATAGAGTAACTTGCGGTCTCGCTCATAGAGCTTAGTATTTTCGATGCTCACGGTGATAATCTGCACCATCGTCTCAAGGACCTGCACTTCCTCAGGTTGATAGGCATGAGGACGCGTGCTGGTGAGACATAAGGAGCCGACGCCACGATTGGACATCTTCATGGGCAGAAGAATAAATGATTTCGCACTATGCTGATCACCCCATAAGCCTGTGAGCAGTTCATCATATGTCTCGGCTTGCTCAGCATCATTTGTCGGTGAGAAGAGCAATGTCTGGCCCTGCTTGAAGGCAACATTCCACCACACTGGTCGCTCGGCTGGCTGGAAAATACTAGCTTCATCTGCCAGTCCATCTATCTGTTCGCCATTTCTTACCGCCAGCACATCGTAGATTTTATCGGTATCGCGATCATAAAGCGTGAACAAGAGCGAAGAAATATTGACGATCTGTGACGCATACTCGTACAGCGTACTCGCCAATTTTGACGGCTCTACAGTAGAAGGAAAGACAGCACTGAGTCCCTGAATACGTTTCAGGTATTCGCTGGTACGTCGCTGTGCTCGTTGTAGCTTATCGTTTTGCAGGTAGAGTGCAGTATGCTCGACATATTGTAGTGCATCGGCGCGGTGCTTTGCTTGGAACGCTGTAACGACGCTAGGAATAAGCTGATACAGGACGATTACGCCCAATATTTGTGCGTGTCGTCTACGGTTACGCATATCATCGACCAGTGTGGATTCTTGAATAGGCACAACCAGATACGATGTGGGTGTCATATCAGTTTGAAAGGGCAATGGATCACCATGAAAGATGTGCATGAGGTAGTCTTCGTGACGCCATATTAACACCTCATTTTTCGCCCAAGCGGTGCCTATGAGGTCTGCTCCAAAGGGATAGGTTGTGCCAACGGCAAAAAGCTCGCTCTGTGTACTTGGTATCTCGTCTAACTCCTCTGGTGGTGTAAGAGGTGGTAGAGGTTGCATTGATGACGGCGAGTACTGGTACACTGGACCTGGCAAAGGCCCTGTCTGTCTCATGGAAGGCGATACAGAGGTTGGAGTGTCTTGTTCTAGATGAACGGTGCGACGTGCGCGTAGTCCACCAATTCCCCTCGTTGGATCCATACTTGCTGATGAGCGTGAGCGTACATGCAGCCGTACCCGCATTTGTTGACTTGTTTCATCAAATAACGCAATACACGCCCCTTGTGCAGCAAAATGCGTCATCATGTGTTTCAGTAAATACTTGAGCAATGCAGGCGGATAGACATCATCTATATATAACTGAGGACTATCCCAGGTAGAGGCAGACATGGACCGCTCCTTCGTTTCTCGTGAAAGCACCAGGAAGCGCGATGAGATCACTGGTTGCGAGTTTTCATACACTACGACTACAACAATGCTAATACGTACACATTCCGTAGCATATCATACGTTTCTGCTATATTCAACTCTCTATAGCTGAGTATTAGTGCTTTTCAAGCAGCAAATACACGGTCACAATAGGCCCCTACATTTGATCGTCGACCTTCATATATCAGAGTTTCCGTTTGTCTACCCATTCTTACATCCTACGGCTGAGATGAGATAGCCATAGCCACAGGCATCGAGACGCCTCATGTCCTCATATGCTTGAGTGAGCAGGGCGTCATAGTCCACCGACGAAATAGCATTGAGACGACACACGATGGCCTTGACGCTACGGATTGCAAGCAGCACTTCGTCGATAAATGCTTTTGCGTTGAGCGTATTGGCAGCACTGAAATCCACCGCGTGCACGGTATAGGAAACATCGAGTAAGTAGGCATTCAGCAACACATCATAGAGTTGTGCGGCAGTTCCAACATTGGGGGCTTCACTTGACGGTTTTTTTCTAGCCGTATGTATTGTATGAATAAAAAGGTGTAGCAAACGGTCAAAGGCGATGCTAGAGGTTGCACCTGGCTCAAATTCGATGAGATTTAGCCACCCACCAGGACGTAGGATACGTGTAAGTTCTTCCAAGATGCCATCGAAGCGCGCATCGTATAAGAATTGCGCAGTACGCATGTGGACAAGGTCAAACGCGTTGTTCTTGAAATACAGCGGTAGTGTAACATCCATTCGGCCAAAGGTGGCATTGCTGACACCATAAAACCGTGCGAAGCGCCTGGCTTCATCTAAGGCTGCTTCATCCACGTCAACACCAGTAACATGTATCCTAGGATATTGTCGTGCGAGGTCTAGCACCCAACTGCCCTCACTACATCCTACATCTAACACAGTGGATACCTCTTGCATCTTGATCACACGAGAAACAAGACCGCCTAATACGGTCGTAAAATATTGATGTGATGCCGCACGGGCACAATATTCATGCTTGTCAGCACCCTTATTATAAGGACTACTTTGCGTGTTCGTCATGTCTCTATCTCCGGTTTCACACCAATAACCGAAATAAGCATTCCTGTCGCACAATATTTGAGCCGTTGCGCATCCTGACGCATTGTGGCAATCAAATGATTCATCTCGTGCTGCGTCACTCCTCCTGTCTGAACAAGGCGGTTAGCGATATGTCTATCTCCGACAAGAACGGCCTGAACATAGTCACTGCCAGGGCTACCTGCTTGATTGCCAATATCAATGGCGTGCAATGTATACTTGATCTCGTGATATCCCGCTTCGGCAAGGAGACGCGGGAAAATTATCGCGGAGGTAAGCGTCTGGCTATCCGGCGAGAAGACACCCTCCTGTCTACTCGGCAACGCATGTATGTACTTAATAAAGGTGTTTATAGCAGAACTGGACGTGGGACCAATCTCGAAATCGAGGAAATGTATCCATCCCCCCGGGCATAAGACGCGCGCGAGTTCACGTAGCATCGCGGGCCACTGTTTGGGTGAAATTGCAACACTTGAATATTGCACATGCACAAAGTCAAAACTGTCGTCTGCATAAGGAAGCTTTTCGTAGCTATCTAGTACCTGGAATAAGGCACTCTCACTACCAGTAAGTTGAGCATCCTCACATGCGCTTCGTATCAAGTCAGACTTCTGATCTACTCCAATACCATAAATATACGGATATGCCTGCACTACTTCAAGCAACCATGTACCTGAACCACAAGAGAGGTCAAGGACGTGTGAGATAGCTCCAAGTGGTAGTGAGTTAGGAAATAGTGTGCCTAACTCACGGTAAAAGAGACGATGCTGAAAACGCAAACTCGCGGCTTCGGCTGTTAACATTATTCTATACCCCCACCGTAGCGTCCATATGCCGATAACAGAATTGCCCAGCCGCAAAGATCCGGTGATTGTAAATCGACGCGTGCTTGCTCTACCAAGCTATCGAATTCGTCGCTTTCCAATATGCCCAGTTGGACAACCAGAGGCTTCACGATGAACGCATCGCGCACAATTTCTGAGAGAAAAATATGCGCCACATTACCACCCATTGTGCCGAGGTCTATGGTGAACACATCATACCCAACTTCATAAAGCCCAGCATTCAGTAGCATAGTATAGAGACGTTGTGCTACACCAAGCGTGCTACCTGTTGCATCGAGTGTGCGTCCAAGCTTAGCGCGTGCTTGTAGTGTCGCTCGATGAATTGTCAGGCAAGCTGGACTTGAAATCTCACATAGCTCTAGTTCTACACTGTTCAGCCAGCCATTGAGTCGCAGCACACGCACGCATTCACTAATCATAGAGGGCCATGCCTGCGGCCTAATATAACGGGAAAAACGCTGCATATGAACAAAATCAACATATGCGCTTGGAATTAGCAATCCTTGTACAAGGTCCATGTGCCGTAGTTCTACTTGGCGGAGGCTACTCGTATTACGGCGTACTTTGGCTTGGTGAAGTGCCTCTTCACTACTATCAATACCATAGATGCGTAGCTTAGGGTAACGTCTGGCAAGATCAAAAATCCATTCTCCTGTCCCACAGCCGAGGTCTAGTACACTCTCCATTGTATTGACGGGAATACGTTCTGGGTGCAGACTTCCACCTTGCACTTGCAGTAGATGTTGATGCAAGAGTGCGTTAAGTTTCACTTCATTGTTCCGACTCGCCTGGTTAGCGCGGACAGACGATGATAATGGAGCGTGGAATGGCTGGCTCATTGAAATCCTTTTCTACAGCAATAGCTTATGTGAAAGCAGTAGGCCGTTACGGTGCATATGCGGTTGCTGAAATTAATGCGCCGGTGGTGCAATAATCCGCTTGACCAATATCATTTTGTTTTTCCAATAGTAACGCATCAAATGCCTCAGCACTGATCATAGAATGTTCAAGGAACAATGGCTTCTGCTTTTTCGCGATACCTACGAGTAGCTGACAGCAGGCACGTCCACCAGGATTGTTTGTGCCGCCGAAATTCACAGGATGAATGGTATATGAGGTATTCACAAACCCTGCCTCTTTCAGTAGGTGAAAGAGGTACACTCCCTGCGCTCCTGTCCCTGGTCGCTCTGAAAACCCATAGCCAAGTTTGAGCAATAATGCGTCAAACATGGTGAGCAGGCGTTGATATGCATCACTGGATGTCGGGCCAATCGAGAGGCTCACGAGCGTGATTGCCGCTCCTGGCTTCATGACACGCTTGCACTCACTCAAAAAGAACGACCATTCTTGAGGACGAAATACAGGGGCTAACTGCAATGAATGTACGCAGTCGAAGGTTGTATTGGCAAGCGGAAGTGGCTTCAGCGGATTAGACTCATAGAAACGTGTGCGTTTCACCGTTCCAATCTCTGCGTTACGACGAGCAATGTTAATAAATGCTGCATCGCCATCTAATCCTGTCACGTTCACCCCTGAATACGAAAGTGCAAGGTCAATAGCCCACGCACCAATACGACAATTGATGTCAAGCACCTGTTTAAGCTTCTGGGGATTGATCGAGGAAGGCAGGAGCCCCCCTTGTGCCTGCGTAAGGTGATGGTGCATGACTTGTTCCAGGACAGCAATAAGTGCGCTCTCTTGAACACTTTCTATCATCAAATTCCCCTCATTCATTGAAATCGTCTTTTGGGAAGAATAAGGAAAATGAGGTCATATGTCAAGCATGTAGCGTAATTATCCCTTTTTGAGCTGCTAACGAAACAGCTTCGGTTCTATTCGTTGCTCCCAATTTGCTCATGATGGAACTAACATGAAACTTGGCCGTGCGCTCACTAATGACAAGTTTGCTTGCGATTTCTTTGTTTGGCATACCTTGTGCAAGCAGATGCAGTACCTCTAGCTCACGTTCAGTTAACGTCTCGCCAGGTATAACCTGGGGAACCCGCTGCCCAACATGGTGTAGCAGCTTCGATGCCACAATTGGTTGTAGCAGTGAGCCCCCCTCAAGCGTGACACGCATCGCGTTAAAAATAACGTCACGCGGCTCACCTTTGAGTAAATAGCCGTCCGCGCCAGCTTGTATCGCATGGATAATGCGCTCGTCATTATCAAAGGCAGTGAACACGATAATGCGCGGAAGTGTCTCAGTTGTAAACATGGTGCGGAGACGGCGAATGGCTTCTACACCATCCATAAGTGGCATCTCCAAATCGAGCAATAGGATGTCTGGGTGCTGTCGAGCAACAAGTTGGACAGCTTCCTCGCCATTTGCAGCCTCCGCGACCACCTCGAAATCGGCTTGTGTTTCTAACACGGTGCGTAGCCCCTCACGCACAATCGGATGATCGTCGGCAAGCACAATGCGTACAGTCATTTTTTATCATTCTCCCCATCTACTTCCCTTAAAAGGAATAGAGACGATAATATACGTTCCAGAGCCAGGAGTACTTTGAATACACATATGCCCACCGAGTAGTTTTACTCTCTCGCTCATGCCCAACAATCCGAAATGGCTTCCGTCGTGGGAAACAGCATCAGGATCGAAACCTTGTCCATCATCCTGAATGGTAAGCAAGAGACCAGGGCACCCGCAAGGGGATGCCCCTCCCATATGACTAACTAACGCATCATGCTCGTGTATGGGAGGGGCATCCCCTTGCGGGTGCCCTTGCTTCTCACCATCATCACTGCAAAAACGGAGCATGATCTCTACATGCCGCGCTTTCGCATGCTTATGAATATTCGTGAGTGCCTCCTGTACAACGCGGTACAGACCTGCTTCAATGCGTGCAGGTAGGACAGGAAAGTGCGCTTCGGGTGTATATGTGTAGTCTATGGTCAAGCCAGCACGCTCATTGCTAGCAATCAGTAACGCGAGTGCTTCTGGAAGCCCGTGTTCTTGTAAAGGTGCGGCACGCAAATCCATAACCGAGCGTCGTGCCTCGTCAAGATTAGTACGAGCAAGGGAGAGCGCACGCTGTACGGCTTCATGGGCGCGGCCTGGACGTGACTCCGACAGGGCATCGGCGGCTTCTAGTTGCAAAGTAATGGCGGCTAAGCCTTGCGCGAGTGTATCGTGAATGTCGCGTGCTAAGCGGTTGCGCTCTTCAATCGTCGCCAGGCGTGCGGCTGCACGCGTATGATCGGCAGACAGGCGTGCGCGTTGCATCGCCAGCCCGATCTGATCGCTGATAATATGCAATAATTGCAATTCTTGTGGGTGCAGTTCGCGCCAGTCCTCGCTCGCTACATTCAGCACACCAAACGGCGTATGTCCCGCATAAATAGGAATGCTAGCATGGAAACGCAGGCCCAGTGAAGAGGGATCACTATCGCGTTCCGCGTTCTTGAGTCGGCTACAGCGCAACACATCGATGTTGGCGGCCCCTTCCAGTGTACCATTGAGAAAAGTGTCAAGACACTGGCAACTACCTGTCATACGTTCGGAATGATTCGCTAAATAGGGTGGGAGCGCTTGTGATGCTGCAAGATAGGTGGCACCCTGCTCATTGAGGAGCCAAACCCAGCCCGTTTGGAGATGCAACAACTCGGTGACGCGGGCCAGTACCTCCTGTAATGCTTCACGCACATCGACCTGGTGATTGAGATAGCCTGCAATAGCATAGAGCACCGCGAGGTCTCGGTTTCCCCGTAGCAGTGCCGTTGTTTCTTGCTGCACAGGCTGACTATGCTGTATGTCGTCTGGCTGTATGTTGTTCATAATATAAATATAGCACAAGAAATTTGCTACATACCTAACTCAGATGTTACAATGAACACGTCCCATACGACAAACCCATATATCATGGCATATCTATTTTGCTATTTTGCTATAGCTATTTCCAGGAACAGGAACGTGACAGTACAATATATTGAGGTTCGAGCGGTCTCAGAGCAGCACGATGTGCAGGCTCATCGACTTGCTCGTGAAATAGTGCAGTTTTTCCCGCATCGGCTTCTGTCGCTTGCATCTTTTTCTGACACTCCATTCAGTCTCCACACAGCATTCCTCTATCACCTCTCAGGAACACTCGACACCGTACAACTCGATCAGCTTATCACCCAACTACTTGTTGATCCCATTATTCAAGAGGCGTTTGTGCTGGATGATTTACATGCTGACCATGCATATCATATTGTCGATGTGTTCTTTCATGCTGGCGTTACTGATACACTGGCGGAGAGCGTACTCGCTGGCGCACGAATGCTTCATATTTCTACGCTCGATCAGGTTGAGACAGGCAAACGTTATTTTCTTGATGGTCGCTTGAGCATTCATGATGCTCGCACTATCGCTGAGTCTTTGCTGTATAATCCGGTTATTCAACATTACGAATTTCGTCCCGCATCACAAACCGTGTACAGGTCTGATTCATCACACCCTTCTTCACAATCGCTCCCCGAAAAGGACGCGATGAATTCAACAACACCGCGTCCTGATACGGAAATGATTGCAGACGAGGACGTGATCCATCGGTCCCTACTTTCAATGGATGATGAGCAGCTTTTGACGTTCAGCAAAGCAGGATTGCTTTCGCTGAACTTAGATGAGATGCGTGCTATTCAACAGCATTATAGAGAGCAGGGACGCGAACCGACCGACATTGAGTTAGAGACGTTGGCACAAACATGGTCAGAACACTGCTCACATAAGACATTTAAGGCAACCATTGAGTATAAAGAGTTCGACACGAATGGCACCCTTGTGGAGCAGGAAACGATTTCTAATTTGCTCAAACGCTATATCATGCGTGCAACCGAACAGGTACAACCGGATTGGTTAGTCTCAGCGTTCAGCGACAATGCCGGTATTGTGCGTTTTACGGACACGCATGATATCGCCTTCAAGGTTGAGACGCATAATCATCCATCAGCAATCGAGCCTTTTGGTGGTGCGAATACGGGTGTTGGTGGCGTTATTCGAGATGTGCTTGGCGTCTCCGCACAACCTATCGCCTGTACCGATATTCTCTGTTTTGGACCTCTCGACACGCCAACAGAGCAACTTCCACTAGGAGTGCTTGCGCCTCGACGTATTGCAGCGGGTGTTGTTGATGGCGTGCGAGACTACGGCAACAAGATGGGTATTCCCACCGTCAATGGAGCTATTTTCTATCATCGTGGCTATCTCTATAACCCACTTGTCTTCTGCGGGTGTCTCGGTATTTTGCCCCATGGGAGCCATCCCAGCAATGTTGAGCCAGGCGATAACGTTGTGGTGCTTGGGGGACGAACGGGACGCGATGGTGTGCATGGCGCGACATTTTCGTCGGGTGAAATGAGTGTCGAGATCAATGCACAGGCGGGAACGGCGGTACAAATTGGTGCGCCCATCACGGAAAAAAAGGTCGCCGACGTCATCATACAGGCACGAGACCGTAAGCTCTATTCCGCCATCACCGATTGCGGCGCGGGCGGCTTCTCCTCTGCGATTGGCGAGATGGGTGCTGATACGGGTGTACGCGTTGAGCTAGCACATGCTCCACTGAAATACCAGGGACTGGCTCCGTGGGAAATATGGCTCTCGGAAGCTCAGGAACGCATGGTGTTGGCAGTTCCCTCTGCTCATCTCGATGCATTGCTAGAACTATGTGCAATCGAAGAGGTCGAGGCCAGCATTATCGGCACCTTCACCGACGATCACCGCTTGACCGTCACCTATCACGAGCAGACCGTCGCCAGCATCGATTTGGCTTTTCTGCATGATGGACGACCAAATAGAACACTAGAGGCAGAGTGGAAACCTGCCTCTACTCTACCCTATCGAACTTCCATCAACACACCACCGGCCTATGTACATCCTACACCTGCATCTCTGCTATTGAGTTTATTACAGCATCCCTCGCTTGCCTCGAAAGAGGCGGTTGTGCGCCGCTATGACCATGAAGTACAGGGCGCAACCGTGTTAAAGCCGCTTGTTGGTAAAACGGGGCAGGGACCAGGAGATGCTGCTGTGTTACAACCTCTGCTTGAGGATGGCACACAAACACAAGCAGGTATTGTACTCTCTAACGGTGTTAATCCGCTTCTTGGCACTATCGATCCCTATTCCATGGCGGTCAACGCGGTTGACGAGGCATTGCGCAATCTAACGGCGGTTGGTGGCGATATCACACGTGTCTCGATTCTAGATAATTTTTGCTGGGGTAATCCAACCGACCCGGCACAGTTGGGAATGCTGGTACGAGCAGTGAAGGGCTGTCATGATGCCGCAATTAGCTTTAAGACACCGTTCATTTCAGGCAAAGATAGTTTGAACAACGAGTATCGCGCCAACGGGCAACGCTTACCTGTTCTTCCCACGCTGGTTATCTCGGCGGTTGGCGTCATCGACGACGCGGCACAGACCATCGATATGTCACTCAAAACTCCCGGTAATCTGCTCTATCTGATCGGAACAACGCGCGATGAAATGCTCGGTTCGTACTATACAGAAATTCTGCACGATGTACCTGATGGAACCAGGTTGCCGCATGTCAACATTGAGCATGCATATACAACAATGAAGGCCCTCGGTGAGGCAATTCGTCGAGGCATGGTGCGGGCGTGTCATGACCTGTCAGAGGGGGGACTTGCCGTTGCCGTTGCCGAAATGGCGCTTGCCAGCCAGCTTGGTGTAGCTCTTGACCTGGCGTACATTCCAGTTGTAGATATGCCAGGCAGACGTGAGTATGCGACGACCAACATCGTGCGTCTCTTTAGCGAATCGGCTTCGCGCTTTATCGTAGAGATCACGCCAGAGCAATGGGGAACATTTGAGAAGCATATGCGCTTTAGTGGCGTGACGGATGTAACGTATATTGGAACGGTGACAAACTCAGGAAGACTTGATGTACGTGAGGGAAGCGACATAGTGATGAATGTAAACATAGAAGACTTGCAGCAAGCGTTTGGAGAGAGGCAATGACCACAACAGCACGTGCGCTTATTTTACGTGCACCCGGCATTAATTGTGATAAAGAGGCAGCGCATGCATGTCGCCTGGTTGGCTTCGAGGCCGAGCTGGTGCACATCAATTCCCTACTCAAAGCACCCAATACGCTACTAGACTACGCATTTCTTGTTATTCCTGGCGGTTTCTCATATGGAGATGACCTGGGTGCTGGTACACTCTTAGCAAAAAACCTGACCATTCATCTAGGTAAACAGCTACAACAATTTGTTGACGAGGGACGCCCTGTATTAGGTATCTGCAATGGCTTCCAGGTGTTGGTGAAGGCAGGGTTGTTGCCAGGGAATAATGTCTCTCTGTACGGGTCTGATGTATTGCACCCCATTCAGGCGACGTTGACAGATAATGCGTCGGCACAATTTGAATGTCGTTGGGTGACGCTTGCTACACAAACGAGTACGTGTCTCTTTACGCGCGGCATTGAGCGACCGCTTGAGCTGCCAGTTGCACATGGTGAAGGACAATTTGTCTTGCGGAGCAGCATTGCTTACCTTCAAGCTGCACGGCAGATGCCGCTTGTATATATTACGGATAGTGCAGAGAATACAACCTATCCTGCAAATCCGAATGGCTCCGTTGGCAATGTTGCGGGTGTATGCAATGCACGCGGCAATGTACTGGGATTGATGCCACATCCTGAACGCTATGTCACAGCTTTACAGCATCCTTTGCGCAGAGGTGGCGTCGATGGGCAAGGTGATGGTTTGCTGCTCTTCAAAAATGCCTATAAGTACGTCACGGGAGCAAGTACGGAAACACAAGTAACTCCACCGCACACATCCTATGCCTCTAGCGGCGTCAATCTTCATGCAGCAGATGAAGCTAAGCGACTCATGAAGAATGCTGTTCGTGCTACACAGGGGCGTGATGTATTGGCTGGTATGGGAGCATTCGCGGGTATATTCAACGCGCAACGCGTAAAGCAGATGCAGCAACCCGCGCTTGTCGCCTCAACCGATGGTGTTGGCACAAAGACACTGCTTGCAGCACAGGCTCAACGCTTCGACACCATTGGCTACGATATCGTCAACCATTCCGTCAACGATATGCTGACACAGGGCGCTAAGCCGCTTTTCTTCATGGATTATCTAGCGATGAGCAAACTCGACCCTGTTCAAGCAGCAACAATTGTACGCGGTGTTGCCGCTGCCTGTCAGCAGGTAGGCTGTGCGCTACTTGGCGGTGAAACGGCTGAGATGCCCGATGTCTACCTGCCAGGTGCGTTTGATCTTGCAGGTACTATTGTAGGAACACTCGAACAGGAAGAGGCGATTACGGGTGCCACTCTCACTGCTGCCGATGTGTTGCTCGGTTTGCCCTCTAGCGGATTGCACACTAACGGCTACTCGCTCGCTCGGCGCGTCTTTGCATCGTATGATTTGAATACGGTGTTTCCAGAATTGGGTGAACCACTGATCGATGCACTATTACGTCCACATCGCTGTTACCTACGCGAGATTACACTGTTACGCGCGTACCTAGCAGATCGAGGACGCACCATTAAGGGTATGGCGCATATTACAGGCGGAGGCTTCGAGGGCAATGTCTCGCGTATCCTACCTGCTGGCACACAGGCAGTTATCGAGACAGAGAAATGGCGTGTCCCACCACTCTTCTCCTTGCTTGCCAAGCTCGGCAATGTTCCGAAAGAAGAACAGTACCGCACCCTCAATATGGGTATAGGTATGGTGATAGCACTCTCACCAAAGGGTGCATTAGAGGCACGTTGTGTATTGCCGGAATTGCTCACCGTCGGCTATATAAAAGAGGGTGAAGGTGTTATCGTTCGCTAAATTGCTGAACGAATAGAAGAAAGAGATACAATGCTAATGATAGAGAATCCTACATTTGGACCGTTGCTGGCCGAGGGCAAGACAAAGAGAATATATGCCGATGCTGAGAACAGTGAATTGGCCTATATGGTCAATAAAGACCAGATTACCGCAGGCGATGGAGAGCGGCGTAATGAGCTTGTGGGCAAGTCACGTTGGAGTACGATTACAACAGCTAACGTCTTTCATCTGCTCAATGAGGAAGAGATCGACACACATTTTGTGCAAAAGATCAATGATGTGACGCTACTCATAAAGCGTTGTACTATGCTTCCAGTTGAACAGGTGCAACGACGTATTGCCACTGGCTCCTACCTCAAGCGCCACCCGGAGGTGAGTGAGGGAGCACGTTTCGAGCCAGTGCTGGTTGAGACCTTTCTAAAAGATGATGCGAACCATGATCCGCAGATATGGGAGCAGGACATTATCAGCATGGGTCTTGCCACGAAGGAAGAGATTGTATGGATGGCAGACCAGGGACGCAGAGTCTTTGAAACGCTGGAACATGCATGGGCTAGTGTTAACGTAACACTCGTTGACCTTAAGATTGAGTTTGGACGCGACACGCAGAACAATTTGCTGGTCGCCGATGTAATCGATAACGATAGCTGGCGGCTCTGGCCCGATGGCGACAAAACACGAATGCTCGATAAGCAGGTCTATCGAAACATGAAGGATGTCACCCCCGAACAATTGCAGGGCGTAGCAGACCGCTACGCATTGGTCGCAGACCTAACAGGTAAGTTACATGTTTGAGAATTGGATTGCTTGCACGATGTGCAAGCAATCCAATTCTCAAACGCGAACTCATATTTAGAGAGGAGACGAGCATGGAGCGGCTACATGATGCTTGCGGAGTTGTAGGTATCTATACGCAGGGCGAGAGCAATATTGATGTGCGACGCTATATTACGTTAGCACTCACCGCATTACAGCATCGTGGTCAGGAGAGTGTGGGAATGGCGGTGTACGACGGCGAGGGGCAGATTGCTCATCGTGTCGGCATGGGGAAGGTGCGCGACGTGTTCAACGACTCTGGCACAAGCTTACCCGTTTCTTGCTGCGGCATTGGACATGTCCGCTATTCCACAACTGGTTCAAGTTGTGTTGAGAACGCTGGTCCCTTTGTTGTGGGGGCACGTCGTGGCGTCTATGAAGCTATTGCGGTGGCGCATAATGGCAACCTTGTCAATGGTGATGAACTGCGTGCGCAATTTCCACAAGAGACACTGGCCTCGACCACTGATAGTGAGGCTATTGCCTTGCTCCTCATGCGTTCGGAGGGACAGACGTTACGTGAACGCATGATTGCGACCTTTCCACAGTTACGTGGCTCGTATAGTCTTGTGGTTCTCGCCGAGGGTAAGCTCTACGCTATGCGTGACCCGTGGGGTATGCGTCCGTTGTGTATCGGCAAAATTGGCGATAACTGGATCGTGGCCTCTGAGTCTTGCGCTATTGATCGCGTAGGTGGCGACTTTGTACGCAAGGTCGAGCCTGGCGAGCTTATCACGATTGATGAACATGGTATGCATTCCGAGGTGCTGGTGAAGTCACCACGGCATACGCTATGTGTCTTTGAGTATATCTACTTTTCCGACGCAACCAGCAGGTTGAATAACCGCTATGTCTACACTGTACGTGAGGCATTGGGGCGCGAACTGGCACATGAACATGCTGTTGAAGCTGATCTGATTGTGCCTGTGCCTGACTCATCGGTTCCTGCCGCGCTTGGCTATGCTAATGCTTCTGGCATTTCTTATAGCATGGCAATCATCAAGAACCGCTATGCCGACCGCACCTTTATCAAGCCTGACCAACGCCTCAGGCAGATGGAGATTGACCTCAAGTTCAACTTTGTCAAGCCACAGATTGAGGGCAAGCGTCTGGTGATTGTTGATGACTCGATTGTGCGCGGCAATACCATGAAGCGACTCGCGGCAGCATTGCGTAGGCAGGGCGCAACAGAGATTCACCTGCGCTCAAGCGCGCCTCCAATGCGTCATCCCTGTTACTTTGGCGTCGATATTCCACAAGAGTCAGAACTCATCGCCGCAGGGCGCACCGTACAAGAGATCGCGGACTATATCGGTGTCGATAGCCTCGGCTATCTCAGTACAGCAGGGTTGAGTCGCGCCATCCATTCCGCCTCACAAGAAGCGGTGGTGATACCTGATAATGAGACAGCGGTCAACATGCTGCACAGCGAATTCTGTTACGGCTGTATGGAAAAACAAGGCTGGCCCTATGACCCGCAAGAGAAAATACAGATCACTGTACCAAGCAAACGTACAATGGTGGAACATTCTGTAGGGGCATGATTATCGTGTGAAAAATGTGCGCGGGAGGCACGAGGAGAACAGGAATTATGCGTGTACTCGTGATTGGTTCTGGTGGGCGGGAGCATGCATTGGTGTGGAAACTAGCACGGAGTCAGCAGGTTACGCACGTCTACGCCGCTCCTGGCAACCCTGGTATGCTGAATGTTGCTGAATGTGTGCCTCTTGGCGTCACACAACTGACGGAACTTGCTGCGTTTGCGGAGAAAAACTCGATTGACCTGACCATTGTTGGACCAGAGGTGCCGCTTGTCGAGGGCATTGTTGATGTATTTCGCCAGCGAGGGCTACGTATCTTTGGTCCCGATAGAGCAGGTGCTGCACTTGAGGGTAGTAAGGCGTTTGCCAAAGAACTCTTGACCACAGCAGGTATCCCAACCGCACAGCATCGTACTTTCACAAATGCCAATGAAGCATTTGCTTATCTTGAGCAACATGGTGTGCCTGTCGTCGTCAAGGCCGATGGTAACGCGGCTGGCAAGGGTGCGATTGTTGCGCTCGATATGCCTACGGCCCAGGATGCGCTCAAGCAGATGATGGTCGACCGTGTTTTTGGGGCTGCAGGAGATAAGGTGGTCATCGAGGATTATTTAGAGGGCGATGAGATTGGGGCAACGGCAATCTGTCATGGTAGACAGTATTTGCCTCTGACACTCACGCAAGACCACAAACGCGCTCTTGATAACGATAAAGGCTTAAATACTGGTGGCATGGGTGCTTTTGCCCCCTTACCCTTTGTCGAGAAAGAGCAAGAAACGCAGATTTGGCGCACCATCCTTGCAGCAACGCTAGATGCTCTTAAAGGGCGTGGCATTTCCTTCACAGGTGTACTTTATTCTAACATCATGCTCACAAAAAATGGACCGATGGTGCTAGAGCACAACACACGCTTTGGCGACCCGGAGACACAGGCAATGATGCTCCTTCTGCGCGAGGATATCATCAACGTACTCGACTTCGCGGAGATACTTCCTGTGAAGCGAAATATGTTGTGGCATCCTGGTTCCGCCGTGAGTGTTACGCTTGCGTCTGGTGGCTACCCTGGCACCTATCGTTCAGGCATTCCTATAACAGGTGTGGAGGATGCCAACAAGCTAGAAGGTGTGCAGGTGTTCCACGCTGGAACCGCGCTCAAAGATGGGCAACTGGTGACGGCAGGTGGACGCGTCCTGAGCGTTACGGCGCACGGCGACAGTTTGCAGGAGGCGGTGCAGAGGGCCTATGAAGCGGTGAATTACATAAAATTTGAAGGTATGCAATACCGCAAGGATATTGCGCATAGGGGACTGTAGGGGTCTCATTCATGACGCCCCTCCAGAGAACGTGCGTTATCATATTATAATAGTGGGAAGGATAACAAAATAATGCCAACACAAGTCGTTATTTTAATGGGAAGCAAGAGCGACCTTCAACAGGCACAGAGCGTGGCGAAGACGCTACAAACACTAGAAATTACGTATCGTATGCGCGTCTGCTCAGCTCATAAAGCTACGGCTCGCCTTTTGGAGATACTTAAAGAGTATGAGCAGCACCCTGAACCGCTCGTCTATATCACAATCGCGGGTCGCTCGAACGCGCTTTCAGCCGTTATCGATGCAAACACACGCTTTCCCGTGATTGCGTGTCCACCATACAGTGATCGCTTCGGTGGAGCAGACATTTTTTCATCGTTACGTCTTCCATCAGGTATCGCTTCACCTACGATATTGGAACCGGAGGGCGCGGCACTTCTGGCGGCAAAAATGCTGGCTCTTTCGGATGAGCAATTGCGCCATCGTGTGCAGACATATAAAGAGCGATTGGTGACAGAGCTATACGAGGCGGATAAAGAGGTATTCGGTCAGTGAGTGGCGATGCAAGTAGGGCGACACGACGTATTGCAGTACTCGTTTCTGGCAGTGGCAGCAATCTCCAAGCATTGATTGATGCCATCGAGAGCCACGAACTTTCAAACGTTGAGATCGCGCTTGTGGTAAGCAACAAGGCCAACGCAGTAGGACTGCAACGCGCCCTGACACATAAAATACCTGCATTGTACCTGCCGTGGAGTTGGACGCGGCAGGAGGTTGAGGCCAAACTTGCAGCAGTCTTTACGTTGTTCCAGATCGACCTGATTGTACAGGCAGGCTGGATGCGTATTTTCACACCTGACTTCATTGCAAGTTATCCAAACCGTATCATCAACCTGCACCCCGCACTCCTGCCCGATGATGGGCAAGGCAACACATTTACAACAAGTAATGGAAGTGTTGTGCCTGTCTTGCGTGGGCTACACGTCGTCAAACGCGCGCTCGAAGCAGGAGTCAAGGTCACGGGAAGCACTGTTCACTATGTTACGCCAGAGGTCGATGCTGGCCCCATGCTTCGTCGTGCAGAGGTGCCGATTGAGGACAGCGACACCGAAGAGACGTTGCATGAACGCATCAAGCAGGTTGAACACAAGCTGATTGTGGAAGCAATTAAAATTGTTGGCGAAGGTCGTAAAATATAAGAGAATGTTGTGTTATTCATCAGTATTGACACTTTCTATCTGAGGAAATATTATGCATCTTTTACCATCCTGAAGCTGATGCAATACTTGCTCGTCTCAACAAAGAGGGAGTAAATTCTCTATATCACTTCACTAGTGTAAATAACCTACCAAATATACTCAGAGAAAAAGCCCTCTATTCTAAGGCAAAGTTATTGTCTAGCGGTACGTTGCCTTCGATTGACAGTGGTGGAGATGCATTATCGCATAGCTTAGATTTAAGAAACGATAATTGGGATAAAGTATCTTTAAGTTTAACACCATACTTACCTATGGCTTATCATAGAAAAAGAGAGCAACACTTGTGTTATTTTGTGTTACGACCAGAAATAGTAGCTTTGGCTGGGGTAGTTTTTACGGACACAAATGCAGCAAGAAATGATCATAAAAGAGGCGAAGGGCTACAAGGTGGTTAGTTATCTTCGTGACCAAATGAATCAAATTGGAAAAGTTGTTTCTCAGGATGAAAACATATCCATGTGGATTCGCCAATGGGAAAACGGCGAAGACGGAAGAGAGTTGTCATTTAGAGTTTCGTTCAACAAATTTTACAAAGAGTCTTTGACGTTCCTCGAAGGTATTCATCAATATATAAATACAGAAGACCCCAAGGATTACTATACCTACGTGGGGGCTTTAAAGACCGAGACAAAGGGTTCTGGTTTAGCAACAGTATGTACTGCAATATATTTGTTTCTAAAATATATTGATATGCCAGAAGCAGCTTTGACTACTGCTGTCAATATTTTTGGAAGTGACACAGATACTATTGGTATTTTCTTAGGTGCATTGCTAGGTGCATATCACGGGATTCAGGCTACACCAACTAATTTGGTAGACAAAGTTCAAGATCGTGACTACCTACTTAAGACTGCTAAGAAATTACATGCAATAGCTACAGGAGAACAACAAGAAAAAGTCATAGCAGGTCAAAAAACGCAAAGAAGAGACTCATACTTTAAGATACTAGCCTGGGAAATTGGTCTTCATGAGATGTTCTGGGATGCCATTGGAGAGGGAGACATAGTTGTTCATCCAACTTTAGGTCGTGGAGAAATTGGCAGTAAGGTCGAAAAACCAATGAAGCGTGATGATTATGTTGCCAAGCTTATATCTATACAATTTGATAGTGGTCAATCATGCACATTTCATTCCAGGGTTCAGAATAATGAGAAAGTTTCGGAAAGCTTGGCTGAAGATATTGTACACGCTCTCCAAGACTAAATATTTCGGGTAGCCAAAGAGCTTGAAATATCTTTATTTTTATCACTCACCTTTTCACCCGCCGCTTTTTAGTTCGTCAGTGTATTTATTGGCTTGTTGTTGCAGATTTCTGATAAATTTATTTAAATGTATCCCGGTTATGCGGGCTATCAGGAACGCACTCCACGCGAAATTCCCGTGGTGGTGCTACATCCCTGATACAATATCATACCTCTTTGTCAATCACCCCCGGCTAAAGCCGGGAGCTTGCATCTGGACTCCACCGCAACTCAGCGTACCGTTTGAGGCGCACTGCTTTGGCTTCGTTGTCCGATGCATCAGGGGCAAGTGACAGGTGCCCCGTCGTGCTCCAATCCTGTCGAAGCACAAGCGTTCGCATGGTGATATTCCTCGCGCCAACCAGATCAGCATGCAGGGTGTAGTGGCACTGCTGGCACACAAAGAGTAACCCTTTGTGTGGGCGGTTCTCATCGGCAGTATGCCCACACCTGGGACATGCCTTCGAGGTGTAATCGGCATCTACTTTGATGGCTTGTGACCCGGAGAGCGTCGCTTTGTAGCTGATGAGCGCATGCAACTCAGCAAACGACCACTGCGAGTACACCCGATTGGCTTTCCGTGCCTTTGGAGAGACTCGCTCATAGCCTGTGCCATGCTTCTTGCGCTTGCGCTTTCTCCGTCTCTTTCGCTCCCGAATATCCGTAAGCTGTTCTAGCCCGATCAATGCGTATGGGTGCTGCTTAATGATCTGCTTGGCGATGCTATGGTTCGCTTGCAATTTCAACCGTCTCTCTCGCTGCTCGATGCGCTTCAAGCGTCGTTTCGCGCCGCGAGTGCCTTTTTTCTGCAAGCGTTTGCGCAGTCGTGCATAATGGTTGGCTTGATGTCGTACTCGCTTCCCAGGATGAAAGGTGACCTGGCCTGTCGCAGTCGAGGTGACCGCTAGATAGCGAATGCCCACATCGACACCAACCACTTCGCTCAGTTGCTCGCACGTTGGCTCAGGCACGCTGATTTCCAGAGAAACAAGTAAATAGAAAGTGTTCCTGGCTTTCTCATACCAGAGCTTGGCATCCCCGATGCTGGCTCCATGCCGAATGAGCGCAATATGCTTATCGTAGCCCTGGTAGGGGATGGTTATACGCCCGTTGAGCGTGCCGAGATTGACCCGGCTGTCGCGCTGAAAGGTGTAATCCCGCTCATAGGTGTACTGAACAGTTGGTGAACTATACTTTGGCGGCTTGTCCAGACCTTGAAAGCGTTTCTTGGTGATGTTCTTGCGACGATGCTCGGCATTCTTCTTGAATTTCGTCCAGAGTCCCTTGTAGGTTGCGGCTACCTGTCGCTCGACGCTACAAGCCAGTTGCGAAGGAAGGTGATAGCGGGTGCGCAGCTCAGCATACATCCCTTGGTGTAAAGCGACAGTGCTACTGGTTTTGCCCTGCTCAAAAGCGTAGGAACTTACCGCATTCAGCGCATCACGATAGGCGAGTTGCGCGGCGCGTAATGCCTGAAACTGTGCCGTCGTAGTGAGAAGCTTCAGTTTTGCTGTGATGATCTGCTGCATGTCGTTCCTTGCGAGAGGGACAGAGCCATTTCCTGTCCCTCTCATCCTCCACGGTGACACTCTACAAAGCTATTCCGGTTGGGCAAGCTTCTTCCGGTAGGATTACCACGTGCTTGTGGCGTTCCTCGCACTCTTCGGTGCTTTCAGCCGTGATCGGCCCGCTCATGTACCCCAGGAAAAAGCCCAGGATGTCGAACGGGTCTTTGAACGCCATGCGATCAAAGCAGTAGCCACCCTTGCCATCTTCGTCGAGGACCGACCCTACCGCATCAAGCGTACTCATGCGGTGGGCAATCTGAGGGATGTCGTACTCACAGTCATCGAAATACATGCTTCGTCCCTGAGTAAAAGCTTTCTGAAATGTCTCGTGGTCCAGGTACAGGGTGTTCGTTCCCCACTGGACTTGTTGTGGTGCCATGTACCAAGCTCCTTTCGCTTGACGAATGGCTCTCCTATCGCTATCATGCGACGTGGAGAGGCTAACGACTGTTGACAACTCTTAGACTCTTCTTGCTGACCTGTACAAGCATACGGGTCAGCAGTCTTAGCAGATCAAATGCCGGATTACACTAACTAGCGACACTTTTATAGCGCTATCGAGTGATAACTCACTTATACCAATTTTACACAGATTATCACATAAAGTCAAGCCTATTCAAGAACACTCCTCGCTTTTGTTGACGAAGCTTAAACAAAGCCATATAATGAGACAAACCTACACTTTGGTAAAAATTATGAGGAGTATAGATGTGGCTGATAAGACGGAATGGCTCACTGCCGAGCAGATTGCCCAAGAACTAGGAGTCCACCCCGAAACGATCCGTGAATATATACGAGATGGTTTACTGAAAGCTGTCCAATTGAAACGTTCCTATCGTATCCGTCGATCAGATTACGAGGACTTTTTGAGACTCCGTGAGACCGGTCAACGGTAGAGAGGAATTTCCACCTTTTGTCTCTCTCTGCTTCAATCCTGTCCCAATTCGATATATTTTAACACGGTATCTACGCTCATATCTCCGACACTGCCAACATAATACGAACGAGACCAGAAAGCACCGCCCCATAACTGTTTCTTGACTTCAGGAAAGCATTGAAACACCCTATGGGCGGTGGTGCCTTTCAGGGTGTGCGCAATCTGTGAGGGAGCAACGGAAGGGGGAGCACTGAGAAAAAGATGGACATGATCTTCCTGCACATTGAGCGCGCCTATCGTCCAGGTGTTGGCTTCGCAGATACGACGGATTTCCTGTTCGACGAATGTAGCCAGCTTCCCAACCAGAATCTTTTTGCGGTATTTAGGACACCAGACAAAATGGTAAGCAAGCTTGTAGGTGACGTGTGTGGTGTGCATCCACACACGTCAGTATAACATTTGTTCCAATCCTTGTGAAGTCCCTGTTGGGGCCGCCTTACCCCTACTTGAAAGCTAGGGGTAAGGCGGCCCTCTTTATGAATTAGGGCCCCTACAAATGTCATTCCTGTATATATGTATCAAGATATATATATATTTCGTTGCGATGTTTAGAGAACGCGTTACATTGTATAGATCAGACGTATATGCAATAGTAGCATTTTCACAAGACGATGAAAGGACGCGTGATCTCGATGAACTCGGATTGCAACGAACCAGAAGAACCTATTGTATCAGGAGGAATGCACCGTAGAGAATTTCTTGCGCTGTGCGCGTTGAGCATGTTACCTGGAGTACTAGCTGCCTGCCAGAATGGATCATCCACCGTTACGAGCGTACGACCCACGTCTATTCCTATCACACCTAACCCTACCAAACAGTCTGCACCTACTGACGCTGATTGGTCGGCATTGGCAAATAGCCTGAAGGGAACACTCGTTCGCCCCGATAGTCCACAGTATGCAAACGCACACCAGCTTTTTGACCCTCGTTATGATAACGTGCTACCTGCTGCAATTGCATATTGTGCTGCACCAATGGATGTACAGGCGTGTCTCACGTTTGTGCGCAAGTTCAATCTACCGTTCACGCCACGTTCTGGCGGTCACAACTATAATGGCTATTCGACAAGTACAGGTATGGTGCTAGACGTTACGCGTATGCACACAGTGACGGTAGATACAAACGCGAACACCGCTACCATAGGGGCGGGTACACGCCTCATTGATGTCTATAATGGGCTTGCGCAATATGGTCTGACACTACCTGCTGGCTCTTGCCCAACAGTAGGTATCGCGGGACTGGCACTTGGTGGTGGCATGGGAGTTCTTGGTCGCAAGTTTGGTCTGACCTGCGATAACCTGCTCTCAGCACAGGTTGTAACTGCTGATGGACGCGTCCTCACCTGTGATGCATCTCATGAACCAGACCTCTTCTGGGCTTTGCGTGGTGGCGGCGGTGGCAACTTCGGGGTCGTGACCTCGTTTACATTTAAAGTACATCTGGTTACGACGCTCACCCTCTTTACGTTAGCATGGTCATGGAATGATGCAGCAGCAGTTGTGGATGGTTGGCAACATTGGGCACCTCAGGCACCAGATGCAATATGGTCCAACTGCTTGCTGCTTGCTCAAAAAGATAAAAATGCAAGTCCAATTGTGCATATAAATGGCGTGTATGTGGGTACGGAAGGCCCGTTGGATATGTTGTTGCAGCAGCTCATCAGCAAAATAGGCGTAACGCCTACAAATCGCTATGTGGCGAGTCCTGGTATTCTTGCGACGATGCTGTATGAGGCAGGATGCTCTAACAAGAGTGTGCCACAATGTCATCTGCCCTCACAAGATCCGAACGGTCAGTTGGCGCGCGATACCTCCGGTGTGAAGTCCCACTACTATGTAAACACGTTATCGCGTCAAGGTATCAACACACTTATAGATGCGATCAACAAGCGTCAGGCATCTTCTGTGCTTGGAGATGGTGGCATTGGCATGGACGCCTATGGAGGTGTGATTAATCGTGTGGCCTCCGATGCAACAGCCTTTGTGCATCGCAACGCGCTCTTTAGTTCACAGTTTTCGGCAAGCTGGAACGCGAACGATGCAGCCTCTGTCGTCACTGCAAATCGTACATGGCTGAATGAGACATGGCAAGCGATGCATCCCTATGCGACAGGTACCTCTTACCAGAACTATGTTGACCCCGATCTATCCGATTGGCAGCACGCGTACTATGGAGCAAATTTAGCAAGACTACAACGTGTCAAAGCAATGTATGACCCTGGCAACCTTTTCCATTTCGCTCAAAGCATTCCGCTGTAAATATTGATGTGTCGGGGAAAATTCTCCGACACATCAATATTTACAACATATTTCTATTCCTCGCGTTGTAGTGGCAATTGTATCAGGAAATTTGCTCCTTCACCAGGATGATTGTCGATGGCGATGGTGCCTTGATGCTCTTTAATGATGCCATAGGTAATGGAGAGACCGAGGCCGGTACCTGCACCAACCTCTTTTGTGGTGAAAAACGGGTCGAAGATGCGTTGCTCCAGGCCAGCAGGCACACCTGGACCTGTATCACAAAAACGTAGTTCAACTCTGTTTCCACTTACAACATAGGCGATTGTAATCGCCTTGCGCGGCATATCCGCCATCGCATCACGTGCATTAGAGAGTAAATTGATGAAGACCTGCTCTAACTGAATCGCATTGCCCACAACCGTCACATCTTCTGCTGAAAAGTTCAGTTGCACCTCGATCTGGCGCAGTCTCAATTGCTCTTTCATCAATGAGATTGCGCGTCGGATGACCTGACTCAGCACGACTGGCTCATAACTTACCGAGGCGGCACGTCCAAAGGTGCGCAGGTGCGAGATGATTTCAGTCGCCTTACGCACCTGTTGCATCGCACTAGTGAGTTCTTGCAGAATACGGTCTGGTTGCGTATCGCTCAGACCAAGTTCAATTAAGTCGATGGCGTTGCCAATGAAAAGACCGATGTTGTTCAAGGGATTGTTTAGTTCGTGCGCGACTCCCGTAGTAAGTTCACCCAATGTTGCGAGCTTGCCTGCTTGCACGAGTTGCTCTTGCTTCTGACGCAATTCCTGTTCGCGTCGCTGCACCTCCTCCGTTGTCTCCTTCAGGTCGCTCATGATATGTATCATTGCCTTGCGACTATTTTCAAGGCGCAGGTTGGATTGGTGCGAGTCCTGTAGGATATGCATCAGGGCACGGCGCGAGTTATCCAGGCGTTCGGTCTGCTTCTCTAAATGACTACGATCACGCTCATAATCGGCGAGAATGTGAATCATAGCTTTGCGCTGGTCGGCAAGCTTGCGATTGAGCGTGTTAATATCGCTGAGGATATGTATCAAGGCGCGGCGGCGCTCCTCGCCTTTGAAGACACGCATCTCCAATGCCTTCTTTTGCTCTGCCAGTAGCGCATAGTCACGCTGCAGCTTCTCTATTTCTAGCCGTTCCTGCGTCTTTTGCGATTGATCTTGTGGGATGTGTTGTTCATTGTACGTATCGTGACTGCCCTCAGCCAAAACCTCTTGGGCTATGTCCATTTGCTCTGTCCCTGCGTGATTTTCCCAAGTTCGCGTTTGAGGTTCTCAATTTCCTTCTCTAAGGCTATCATCTTGAGCTCACGCCCGACTACGACCTCCTCAAATTTTTCCAGGTCAAGGATTTTTTCTTGTAGCTCGGATTTCGACTCCTGCAGGTCCTCCACGACCTTTTCGTATGCCCGCATGTCGCGCAGAATACCGATAGAACCAATCACTTTGCCATCTGGATCACGCAATGCTGCGGCATTGAGGGTTGTAGGAATGACCTCGCCCGACGCACTACGCGGATTGAGACGTGCGTTACGGGTTACACCGCGCTCGATAACCTCGCTCAAGGCCGCCAGGAATTCTCGTGTCTCTTCGGGACTGATAAAGCGTGATAGCGACTGTTCCAGCACTTCGTCAGGACGAAAGCCAAGCAGTTCGTAGACAGCATCATTTGCCGATAAAATCTTGCCTTCCAGGTCAGAGACGAACACAGGGTCGGGCGCATTCTTAATCAAGCTATCGGAGTATGCTAATGCCTTATCCAACTCGCGCATGTCGCGCAGAATGCCAATGGCACCAATTGCCTTGCCATCTGTATCACGCAACGCCGAGGCATTGAGACTGGTCGGAATGACCTCGCCCGATGCGCTACGCGGATTGAGGCGCGTGTTGCGAATGACGCCACGTTCAATAACTTCGCGCAGGGCGGCGGTAAATTCACGCGTCTCTTCAGGACTAATAAAGCGTGACAGCGATTGCTCCAGCACTTCATCGGTACGAAAGCCAAGCAGTTCGTAGACAGCATCATTCGCCGACAAAATCTTGCCTTCCAGATCGGAGATGAATACAGGGTCAGGCGCATTCTTAATGATAATGTCGGCATCCAGTGAGCCGTGTGCTTTCGTGCTGGTTTGCGTTGGTGTGTGTGTCATGTTATCAAGCATTATGAAATCCTCCATGCTAACGTACCATTGTCCAGATTGCTTGTGTGTGTGGTGTCAGAGTTGCGACGCCCTCCACATTCTCCGCTTGTGGGTCTACGTGGATGGGTAGGATGATTGAGAAGACACTGCCTTTTCCAGGGCTGCTTATTACCTCGATACGTCCGCCGTGTCGCTCGACAATCTTGCGTGAGATGTAGAGTCCAAGACCAAGACCTAGCCGCGACCCGTTTTGTACCTCGACGCTTGGGGCGCGGTAAAACTGATCGAAGATATACGGAATAACCTCTTCCGGCATGCCTACTCCCATATCTCGAATCGAGATGGTCGCCTCATAGCCTGACTGTTGCAGCGTCACCGTGATAGGCGAGCCTTTGGGCGAATATTTGCGTGCGTTTGTGAAAAGGTTGATAAGCACTTGACAAATGCGATCACTGTCTACCTCGACCTCAATCGGCTTACCCAGGTAGTCGAAACTTAAATCAGGGCCAGCGCCCGCTGTATATTCATCCAGGAGTTGGCGACACAACTCTACCAGATCACAGCGTTTGCGATGCAAGGTGAACATGTTTGTTTCGATGAGCGATGTATCAAGCAGGTCTTGCACAAGGATCTCGGTGCGGTCAAGTGAGCGCTCCATATCGGCTAAACCTCGATGAATCAGGTCAGGCGCAGTGCTAGTTTCGGTTTGCCGTTGCAGCATCTGTGTCATGCCTTTCAGGTTCTCCAGCGGCGTCTTGAGTTCATGCGAGACAATGCTGAGAAATTTATCCTTGACCGCATTTGCCTCGACCAGTTCGCGTGTACGCCGCTGAACCAATCCTTCAAGTGAGCCTGCATGTAGTTTGAGCGCAAGCTGCTGCTCGTAGACCTGTCGGCGTAACTGGCGTGTATGAATGGCACGGTGCAGGGCAGCTACAAAGTAGTCGCGGTCAATCGGCTTTTGAATAAAATCATAGGCCCCACCGCGCAGGGCCTGGACTGCGAGGTCATGCTCACCATGTCCCGTAATCAGCAGAGTCGGCGTCTCTGGACGCAGTTCTTGCACCTTTGCCAGCAGTGCGAGGCCATCCATACCAGGCATCTTAATATCGCTTACAATGGCGTCATAATCGTTTTTTTGCAGCAGGTCGAGTGCCTCTAATGCCGAATCGGACGTATCTACATCTACATCTTGCATACGAATATACAACGCTTGCGGCAATGCCTGTAGCAGCGCGGTATCATCGTCAACTACGAGAATACGCGGTTTTTCATTCATATCATTTCCTCATCACTTTTCATAATTGTAGAGACTATTCATCGTGTCATTGTCGTATGGAAGATGTGGGCGAGAACGTGATACATCGGTCTCTACAGGTCTCTTCTATGTTTTATGATGACGCTCTGTGCATTAGAGAGAACGACATATAAGGATAAAGATAGCAGACGAGCTTTCTAATGAGCAAATCGCTAGTACAATAGTCTTGATGAGGTAAATATTTTTATTCTTTGTCGCTGACACCCGCCTCGGCGAAGGTTGCCATGTCGCGGTGCAGGCGTAAGGCGGCGTCGATGAGCGTTGTGGCAAGAACGGCACCCGTTCCTTCGCCAAGTCTCAAATTCAGGTCGAGCAAAGGCAAGAGCTTGAGTTGCTCAAGGATGACGTGGTGTCCACGCTCAACGGAGACATGTCCAGCAAAGAGGTAGCCGCGCACAGCGGGAACGAGACGTGTGGCAACAAGGGCGGCGGCACCAGAGATAAAGCCATCAATGACAACAGGTACACTTCGCATTGCAGCAGCGAGAATGACTCCGACCAGTCCCGCGATTTCTAGCCCACCGACTTTGGCAAGTACATCAAGCGGGTCTGTCGTATCGGGCTTAGTAGAAGCAAGGGCGCGTTCGATGGTGGCTATCTTGTGGACTAGCTGTGCGTCGTCAATGCCCGTACCCCGTCCTGTCACAAGCGCAACAGGAACACGTGCCAGGGATGCCGTAATTGCACTTGACGCGGTAGTGTTGCCAATACCCATGTCGCCTGTTGCAATCAAATCAACACCCTGTTGTATGAGCGACGTAGCCACATCCATACCTACAGCAATGGCGGCGCGTGCTTGCTCTTGCGTCATTGCTGGCCCCTGCACCATATTCGCTGTACCGTGCGCGACCTTGCGCGAGACCAATTGTGGGTGCTGTATTGTCTCCGCTACACCGACGTCTACGACAACAACTTCCGCTCCTACATGGCGGGCCAGTGCGTTAATTGCTGCTCCACCGTGCAAAAAATTGAGCACCATTTGTGGTGTCACAGCAGAAGGGTATGCGCTGACACCCTCTGCCGTCACACCATGATCGGCTACCATAATGACCACAGCTTTGCGTTGTATTGTGGGCACAACTTGATGAGTGATGCCTGCCATCTGTATCGCAATCTCTTCCAGGCGTCCCATACTGCCAGGCGGCTTTGTTAATTGTTGTTGTCGTGTCCGTGCCTGCTCCATCGCGTTCGAGTCAAGCGGTGGGATAGTTATATTGAATAGTTGCGTCATGATTGTATCTTCCTGCTAACTGCTCTTTGTACGGGTCTATTCGTAATTGGAGAGTTAGAAATCGAGGCCCTTCTGCGCCATGATGCCTTGTGTTTTGTAGGGGTGCTTGATTTCGCGCATCTCCGTTACAAGGTCTGCATAGTCGATTAAGGCGTCGGGAGCGTCGCGGCCAGTCAAGATAACGTGCAGCGCTGGGTTACGGTTGCGCAACGTGGAAAGCACTTCCTCTATGTCAAGCCAGCCGTATTTGAGCGTGTAGGTGATTTCGTCCATAATTACAATATCGTAGTTGTTGCTCTCAATTTTTGCACGGCACTGCTGCCAGCACTCTTGTGCGAGGGCGCGATCATGGGCAAGGTCTTCACTTGTCCAGGTAAAGCCCTGCCCAAGTGGAATAATCTCAACGCCCATACGCTGGGCGGCACGAATCTCGCCCCACTTGCCCGTTGTGGCCTTCATAAATTGCAGCATCACAACACGTAGGTCTTGCCCCCATGCTCGCATTAACACGCCGAGGGCCGCCGTTGTCTTGCCCTTACCGTTGCCTGTATAGACAAGGGTTAGGCCCTTTTTTCCAGGTTGTCTATTTGCCCTTGCCTCTGCTAGCTCCTGCCGAATACGAGTACGCCCCTCCTGGGTCAGTTCCTCAACCTCGGTCTCTTGTACCATTTCGTTTGTTACTTGCTCTTCCATCTCTGTGTGTCCCTCCATATCTACAATGTGTGCTACAAAAACATGTATTAGCAAGCAACGACACTTTCAGCAGGAACCCAGCCCTTTTCGCCGCTTTGGTTTATACACCATAACCAGCCGCTTTCTTCTTGCATCACGGTTACTATCTCTCCGATGCTCACAGAAAGCTCCAGTGCCGTATAATCATAGCGTGCTTTCCATATTCCATCTCTATATTCAACATAACTTTTGGGAACCCAGCCACTTTTTCCTTGTTGATTAATACACCATATCCATATCCAACCATTCCAAGTATCCTCTTTATCACTTACATCTATCACATCGCCCATATGCATAGTGATCGGATCGGGGTAGATAGCCTTATGCTCTTTTATTATACGCCCTACCTGTTGCATACCAGCATCATCTTTGCGCATCTTTCCTCTCCTCGATATACATTGTCGAGTGATACAATCAGTACATTACAATTACATAGAAATACTACCAATGATGGAAACTAGTAGAGAGAAGACAGACCAGCATTCCTTATCACGAGGCGTACAGCGTATCTGGCTCGTGCGTCATGGGCAAACTCTGTCGAATGAGCAAGGACGCTTTTGTGGACATACCGATATTCCCCTATCTCCGCTTGGACGCCGCCAGGCACACAAATTGGCATCACAACTACAGCATAGGCCAATCTCCGCTGTCTACAGTAGTGACCTGAGCAGGGCAAAAGATACTGCCCAGATCATTGCAAATAAGCACCAGTTAGACATAATCATTTCCTCTGCATGGCGCGAAATTAACTTTGGTGCGTGGGAGGGTCTTACCTATGATGAGATTGCAACAGCGTTTCACGATCAGCTTGGCTTCTTTACTGACCCCGAACACTACGCTCCTCCACACGGCGAAACGCTGACAGAGGTGGTGCGGCGTGTCATTCCTGCCCTAACCACACTTGTGCAGCACACTCATAAGAGTGAGATTGTGCTTGTGAGTCATGGTGGTGTGTTACGCGTCCTGCTCTGTTCGCTCTTAGGGATGCCGTTTAGCAACCAATGGCAATTGCGTATCGATACAGGTTCGTTGAGCGCAATTGATGTATCCCTGGACAAAATGGGAAATTTGTTGGCAACACTAGCCGGGCTGAACATGAACACGCCCCTACATGCGTAATTTCGTTTAGTCTAACGCTGCTTTTATCTTCACCAATTGTTGAGTATGTTGTTGATCGTGGGCAGAAAGCACATTTACGAGTTGATAGAATTTTCGGTCGCCCCACTCGGTGTGTTGGAAAGGGCGGTTCCAGACATCTTCTGGCAGGCCAGAAAGGTACTCAAATAATTCTTCACGCCGTGCCGCCATACCCGCAAGGATCACTTCGAGCGAGGCGGGAGCTTCTGCTATTTCGACGAGTTGTTGAGGTGCATCTGCGCTCACATCGGCGATAGATGGATTGTCTTCACTCTGCACACGTTGAATCTGCTCTAATGCCAGACCTTCAGTAATATAAACGTGATGAGCTACTTGTAGGGGCGACCATTCGCCTTTTATAGGGCATTGCGACAATTCTTCGGTGCTAAATTTCGCAAGTTGTCCCATTAGTTCAATGCGAGTGGCAACAAGCTTACGGCGTGCCTTGTCAAATGAACTCTCGGTTGTCTCTGTAATGGTCATAGTCAATCCCTTCAATCAAGCTTACGCTTCGCGTTGTTTTACCAACTTACTGTATAAACGCTCAAGTTCTTCTTGATCGTTGAAGTGTAGGACTAGTGTCCCTTTTCCCTTCGCATTCTTCTTGAGGTCAACCTTGACCATAAGGGCGTCACGGAAGTGCGTCTCCAATTCTTGCACCTCGGCAGGACGCAGTGGCAGTGTGGTCATGCGCTCGACAACGGCATCGACATCTTCTTTGCCCTTGATGCTAGCGGCTAGCCCTTCCGCCTGACGCACATTCAGTTTGAGCGCAATAATCTTGCCCATCGCGGTGATCTGATCTTCTTCGCGTGCAATGCCAATGAGCGCACGCGCATGGCCCTCACTAAAATTTTGAGGTTGATTGATGAGGGCGTCGCGTACCTTAGGGGCGAGTTGTAGGAGACGCAACGAGTTGGTGATGGTTGAACGGTCTTTACCAACCTGTCGCGCCACCTGCTCCTGTGTCAGACCAAATTCCTGTACCAACGATTGATAGGCCAATGCCTCCTCAATCGGATTCAGATCGGCACGTTGAATATTTTCGATTAACGCCAGTTCAAGCATCTGCTGTGGCGTTACCTCTTTGATGACCACAGGTACCTTGCTTAGGCCGGCAAGACGTGAGGCACGCCAGCGCCGCTCACCCGCGATAATCTGATAGAGAACGCCTTGTAGCGCGACAGTTGTGTCTTGAGTTGAAGCGGTTTGCTCGTCTTCGTTAAACCATGAGCCAGTGTCCTTCTTTAGCTCCTCACCACTTATAGGAGGAAGCGTGTCCAGACGTGTCACGATGATAGGTTGTATCAGACCATGTTCTTTAATGGAGGCACTCAATTCAAGCAGCTTCGGGTCATCCTCACGAAAGATACGACGTGGCTGACGGGGGTTGGGTATGATGCTGTCAATCGGGGTGTGCAGAGTATCACCCTGGGCCGACATGACCTCCGATGCACCCGTAATAAGCGCATCCAGACCACGACCCAGACCGAATTTTTGCTTAGCCACGTGCCATTACCTCCTCGGCGAGTGAACGATAAGCCAAAGCACCAGGCGAGGTCGGGTCATAGTCCAAAATGGACTGCCCAAAACTAGGTGCCTCGCTCAAACGGACATTTCGATTGATGATCGTCTGAAATGCCTCATTAGGAAAGTGGTTGCGTACCTCTCGCACAATATCGCTCGCCAGGCGTGTGCGCGGGTCAAACATGGTCATAACGACACCCGCGATATAGAGGTTTGGATTGAGCTTATTTTTCACGATGTTCACGGTATTGAGCAACTGGCTTAGTCCCTCCAGTGCCAAGTATTCACATTGAATAGGAATAATAAGTGCGTCCGCCGCAACAAGTGCGTTGATTGTTAGAAGACCAAGCGAGGGTGGGCAGTCGATAATAATATAGTCACAGCGATTACGAATTGGTTCCAGGGCTTGACGTAAACGGTACTCACGGGCTAAAGCGCCGACCAGTTCCATTTCCGCGCCTGCCAGATCAACCGTACAAGGTGCGACAACAAGTTCGTGCCGCGACGAGGGAACAATCACATCAAAAATAGACACATTTTCTTGCTCTTGTATCATTAGGTCATACATAGTGTATTCTTTTTTATTCTTCGCCGCCCCAATGCCACTAGAAGTATTGGCTTGTGGGTCCATATCGACGAGCAACACCCTGCGTCCCGCCGCCGCGAGATACGTAGCAAGATTAATAGAGGTAGTGGTTTTTCCGACGCCGCCCTTTTGATTAGCGACTGCATAAACTTTTGACACAGGCTGCTACCGTACCTTTCAACTCACCAGCCAGGGATTATAGTGAATGAGACCTCTACAGACGTTGTACCGTCATTGTAACAAATGACCAGGCTTTAAGCAACTAGATGGATTTAATTGTACATATTATGTCTTCGTGACGACCTTGCGTATACTTTATACTTCTTAATACACGTAAAACGGGAGTGCGGGAATGTGGCGAAACCACATTCCCGCACTCCCGTTTTACACCTGTATGTCTAAACCAATATTTTAGTCTAAAGCAAAGGGTTTGCGATAGATGATCTTGGGATCGTATGTGCTGACCGGATGAAACTTATAGCTATTACCAGGACGTGGGCTAAGATAGACAGCATCCTTGACCGCTTCTGGAGCGGCGCCAACAGATGTATACATGCAGTTGTTCCAACAAAATTGTGAACTGGCTTTGTGGAGGCTTGCCCCTGTCATGTTCCCTTTGCAGGCAAATGTATGATTTTGTTGGAACAACTGCGTAAATGAGGCTCCTACTTGGCGGTAACGAACGCCACCCCTGCTACATGGGGGCCGCTATATGTACCAATAACGGCTCCAAAATTGTAGCGCGGCAGGTCTCCTTTATAGACCACTTGGAGCGCTTCAACGAGTTGTTGCCCCACCTCTGCGTCCGATTCTACAAGCGTGGCACTTTCAAGTGGCCCTACCTCTGTCACAAGTTGTGCGATACGTGCGAAGGCTTTTGCGCGGGTACGTGGACGCTCTACAGGCACAATGAGACCATCTTTAAAGGAAAGAATTGGTTTGATACTGAGGATGTTACCAACTAAAGCAGAGGCACCACCAATTCGTCCGCCTTTGCTCAGGTATTCCAGCGTGTCCAATGCGAACAGGATGTGTGTTCTCGCCAGGCGATCAAGTGCATGCGCTGTAATTGTTTCAAGCGCTGCACCCCGCTTGGCCTCCTCTGCCGCTTGCATGACCGTATAGGCTATACCTACGCTGACACTCTCCGAGTCAAGTATTTCAATTGGAACATGTTTGTATTCCTCTGGTAAAGCGTCACGTGCGGTACAGGCCGACTGATAGGTACCGCTTAGCTTTGAGGAGAGAAGGACCGCGACAATGCCATCAGCGCCCTCATGAATGAGACGAATAAAGGCTTCTTGAAAAGACCCGGGCGAGGGTTGTGAGGTGTGTGGAAGTACCTTGCTTGTTTGCAAACGGCGAAAGAAGGTTGCTGTATCCATCTCTATTCCGTCGAGGTATGCATCTTCGCCAAAGAACACCGTAAGCGGAACAACCGTGATGCCAAGTGATTCCGCCAGCGCTGGCGAAATATCTGCTGTGCTGTCTGTAAGAATGCGAACAGCCATTACCCCAATTCTCCTCTAATTATTCTGCCGAAACAATGTAGGTGTAGTACGGCTGTCCGCCGTTGACCACTTCGATTTCAAGATGCGAATAGTACTGCTTAATACGTTGCGCGGTTTGCTGGGCCTCATCCGCTGTTATGTCTTCGCCATAATAAAGCGTGACGATCTCGTATTGATCTATGCCCATTCGTTGCAAAGTATCCTGGACAACACTTTCTATGTGCTGACCCGCGATGGTCAAATTGCCATTAATCAATCCTATGTAATCGCCCTCACGCACACGCACACCACCGATTTGTACAGTGCGCACCGCAGTAGTGATTTCTGCCGTTTGTATATGTTGTGCCGCCTCAGTCATAGCCTGACAATTACTTGAAAAGTCTGCATCGAAGTTGAAACTCAGCAGCGCTGTTATGCCTTGTGGCAACGTATCGCTTGGGACAACAAAGACCTCTTTGTGCGTCAAGCTTACAACTTGTTGTGCGCTGAGAATAACGTTGCCATTGTTGGGCAAAATAATAACTTTTTCGGCAGGAGCAGCCTCAACTGCTGCAAGCAGTTCCTCGATACTTGGATTCATCGTTTGTCCACCAGACACGATGGCGTTGACACCTAGCTCCTGAAAAACATACTCAAATCCTGTACCAGAGACAACAGCGACAGTGGCGATATGTAGCGTCTTCACCTCTTCTTGTATATCATCGGCGTGTTCAACCTCGCTTGCAGCAGCATAGGTAAGACTTTGCTCTTGCAAATTTTCGATATTGATGTCCATCAGGCTTCCAAGACTGACACCATAGTCGAGAATCTTGCCAGGTGTTGCCGTGTGCGTGTGGACCTTAAGGAGCTTTTCATCACCTGCGACAACGGTTGAAACGCCACCCATGTCGATGATTGTTTGACGAATGCCTTCTACATCAAGTTTGTTGCCATGCAGCAGGAAGACAACCTCATAGCCAAATTCCTCTTCAACAGTGACACGACCCTTTTTCTGAAAATGCATGTCAGATGATTGTGTTTTTTGTATTTGTACAGAAGTTTCAGGGAGTGTGATAGTGGACACATTGCTCCCCGCCTCACTCCGAATATAGCGCCATATGCCCTCCAGGATGGTACAAAATCCTTGCCCTCCTGAGTCAACCACGCCTGCCTGTTTTAAGGTGGGCAGGAGATCGGGCGTGCGTGCAACGGATTGACGTGCTGCCATGACCGCTGCTTGCATCAGTCCAAGCAGGTCATCGCCACGTTCCGCGCTTTGTTTCGCTGCCTCTGCCGTTTCGCGGACTACGGTAAGAATGGTTCCCTCGACAGGTTTAATCACAGCACGATAGGCGAGACGCGAGGCTTCTTGAAACGCGTTCGCTAAATCGGTTGCGGTAAACGTGTTTTTCTTATCGAGTCCCTGTGCTAGCCCACGCAGAATTTGTGAGAGAATAACACCGGAGTTACCACGTGCTCCAAGTAGTGCGCCGTGCGCGATCTTGGCGGCAACAACGCCCGCGAGCGATTCAGTACTCGTCTTAATATCGCGTACCGCCGCCTGCATAGTTGCAGACATATTTGAGCCAGTATCGCCGTCTGGCACCGGAAACACGTTGAGGGCGTTGATGACCTCACGGTGTTCTTCTAACCACGCGGCACCAGCTACGATGGCCTTTCTAAGGTCCTGACCGTCAAAGACGCTGATGCGCCGAGGTCGTTGTCGTAGTGTGGCGCGCGCTGATTGTTCCTGCATGGTTGCTCCCTGTACTATTTCTTCTCTTGCCGCAAGCCCTGAACATTGACGTTCACCTGAGATACGGGAACGCCCAACATCTTTTCCGTCGAGTATTTGACACTACTCATGATATTGTGCGCGACCTCTGATATGCGTAGCCCGTATTCCAGGACGACATAGACCTCAAGGATGATCTGGTCGTTCACTAGCTGCACCTGTACACCTTGATTGCTCTGTTCATCCGTAAGCAGGACAGCTTGTCCACTACGCAAGCGTGGTGACGCAATGCTCACTACTCCATAACATCCACATACCGCTTGTACCGCGATGCTATGAATGGCATTTGGCAGGACCTCTATTTTCCCAAGGCAACGTACTCCATGCTGCGGTTGAATAACAGATGATTTTGGCATATGCATATCTTCTCAACTTCTATGTTTGATTCGTGTACTCTTGCCAAATTGCCCAATATGCGTTATACTCGCACAATGAGCTAGAATGTGTATTGGGTCATGGGTATTGGCATAATATTGGGTTCTTTTATCTGAGATTGAAAATACCACAGGCCCTGCTGATAGTCAAGTAAAACGTACGGAGCGATGCAGAAGTATCTGCGTGCTATGGAAACCAGGGCACCCGCAAGGGGACGCCCCTCCCATATAACGAGACTGCGAAGACGTTCCGTTTATGGGAAAGGCATCCCCTTGCGGGTGCCCTAGCTACAGAGAGGATTTGCGAAATGGCAGCAGGCCGTTGTGACATTTGCGAGCGTAAGCCGATGTACGGCAACAACGTACCACACTCGCAGCATCGCACACGTCGGCGCTTCATCTTAAATGTGCAGCGTCGCCGTATCGAGATAAACGGGACGCATAAAACCGTGAATATCTGCACGCGCTGTATGCGTACCATGCTCAAACTACCAAAAGAGAGATAGTGGTAGGTTTGAACTAAAAATCATGCTCATGAGTCGCAATGCAACTCATGAGCATGATTTTTAGTTCAGATAGAAACTTTCTTGCGCGCCTCGAAGCGGGTGCGTAGTTGACCACAGGCAGCAGCAATGTCGTCACCGCGCTCGGCACGCACACTATTGCTGATGCCTCGTTCATATAAGGCATTGCGGAAGGCACGAATAGAATCCGAACCAGGCGTGTGATAGCTTGCAGAGGTCGCGTTGACAGGAATACAGTTTACATGGGCGAACTGTTTGAGGGGTGCTAGCAAGTCCGCGAGTTGTTGTGCATGCGTTGGTGTATCATTAACATCGGCTAACAGCACATACTCGAACGTCACCTGACGCCGAGTGGCGGCGATATACTTCTTACATGCTTCAAGTAGTTCGTGCAATGGATATTTACGGTTGATAGGCATTGTCTGGCTACGCAACTCGTCCGTTGGAGCATGTAGCGAGATAGCAAGGTTGACCTGTAATTGTTCCTGACTTAACTTGCCAATAGCAGGAACGAGTCCAACTGTAGAGACAGTCATGTGCCGCGCCCCTAGATTGAAGCCTGCGGCACTATTGAGAATGCGTAGAGCCTGCAACACATTGTCGTAGTTGTGCAGTGGCTCACCCATGCCCATTAAGACAATATTGGTGATATGGTCTATCGGTGCGCTTCCAGGTAAACCCACGGCTCGCCACGGCGCTTCCCGTAATTCGCGTGCAAAGTAGAGCACCTGCGCTACAATTTCGCCTGAACTGAGATGGCGGTCAAAGCCCATCTGCCCCGTAGCGCAGAATGTACAGCCATATGCACAACCTGCCTGACTAGATACACACACGGTGGCACGTGGACTACTCTCTCCAATTGAGGGATAGAGCATCAAGACCGACTCAACCAGTTTGCCATCAGCGAGCTCAAGCAGGATTTTTCGAGTACGATCATCCTTTGAATGTTGCTCGCTCCGCACAATCATCGGGCCAATGCTTGCCTCTTCCGCCAAACGTGTGCGCAGTGCAAGCGGAATATTGGTCATCTGGAAGAAGTCGGTCACAAGATGCTGAAAGAGCCAGCTATATACCTGTTTCGCACGAAATGATGCCTCCCCACGTTCAGCCAACCATTCCTGTAATTGCGGCAGTGTCAGTGAAAGTAAGTCCGTTTTTGTATTCTTTTGCGTTGCTTGTGTCTGGATCATGAATCTACCTTGTTTTCAGGATATGGTGGTGTGAGCGTGTAGACCGCTAAGCGGTCTACACGCTCACACCACCATATCCTGAAAAATTTATAATTTTTTGAATGTGCAAGAGACCTTGCCGAACAGGATTGTGTCACCATCGTTAATGGGTGTGGCCTTGTCTGGGTCGAGTCGCTTGTTGTTGATACGGGTCGAGTTGGTACTATTCAGGTCGGTTAGCGTGTAGGTGTTGCCACTGTGCTCAAACACGGCATGCACACGCGATGTCGTGTCAGCCCCCTGTTGATCGCTCAGGTCAACGGCTGGTTTGTCTCCGCCTAGATCGTGGTCATAGCGACCGACAAGCGCACTCTCACCTGTTAGCGATACCTGCTTGCCACTTACAAAGGTAAGAACACCCCACGGCATAGTAGTATCAAAATCCTGTTGCGTCTGCGCAGGTGAGTTAGCCAGTGTTGGCTGTGAAGCTGCGTCTTGCTGCCCCTGCTGATTCGACGGTATGTAATACTGCGGTTGCGGCTTTGGTTGTGGCGGCGCAACTGGTGCGTCCTGTTGTGCCGATGGAGTCATCGTCACCTTCGGCTGTGGCTGCACTGCCGGATTCTGCGTCACAGGTGGCACATAGAGTGGCTCTGGTGCTGGCTGTGGCTTCGGCGAAACCGTTGGAGCAACATAGGGCTGCTCAACGCGCTGAGCAGGTGGTGTTGGCGGTGTTGGCGGTGTCGCAGGTGGCGTGTACACTGGTACCATCGGCTTTGGCTGTACAGGCGGTGTATACGTTTGTGCAGCAGGGCGGGCGGCCTGTGGCGGTGTCTGCTGAGGTGCGACGCCACCAGCAGGGTTTACTGTTTGCTGGAATGTCGAAGAGCCACAATTGGCACAGAAAGACACACCAGGTTTGAGTTCTGCATGGCAGTTAGCACAGTAAGTTTTCGCAGGTGTCAGTGAGCGTCCACAACCAGTACAGAACGTGTCACCGGGCTCATAAGGTGTATTACAGTTGGTACAGCGCAGTTGTGCTGGCGCGGCTGGTTGTGCTGCTTCTGGTTGTACAGGTGGTGGTGTATACATTGATGGCGGCGTCTGCGGCTGCTGTTGTGCGGGCGGTGTGTAGTAAGGCACCTGTTGCCCATATCCCGGTGGCGTACCCCACTGCTGCCGCGCCTGTGGCATAAACTGTGCGGGAACTGGACCTGCCTGAACATTTGGCCGCTGCTGACGCACAAGACCGTCTGTAATATTAAGCACCTGATTGCCTAGACTGGCCTGACGCAACGCTCCTGCACCCGCTGTCAATGCAAGAGGCCACAGGAAAAAAGCAGCACCAATAATACCTACTGCCCCTGCGGCAGCTTTATCCAACCATTTTTGCTGCCCAATCATCGCAAGCGTGCCACCACTTGTACGCTGAATTGTCAGCGACAAAGCGGCTTGCAGACCAACAAGCGCTTCCAGGTCGCCACCCTTTTTGAGTTGTACCAGCATCTGATCTTTGGTGCCAATTTGTTGCGTCTGATAACCCTGAGCGTTGTACACGTTCATCAGATCCTGTGCGAGTCGTTCAATATCTATTTCATCTGAGTTATAAAAGCGTGCGTCCATCCGTTCTGTCTCCTCCGCTTTTCGTTCTATGCCGTGTAATTTTTCTTATTATTAGAATATGTATAGTATGTAGTATCTCACATATGTTATCTACGTTGCTTTTGAGCTAAAGTTCGATGAATGAGGATTACGTTTTCTCATAGAGTATACCATATCACAGACATCCGCAGGAGCCCTTGACAAATTTTCAGTTTAATATTAAACTGTAACTATGTTTGATAGAAAAGAAGCAAGGAGCGAGCAAAATACTGTGAAACGTTCTGCTGTTGCAACATGGGTGCGTTTGCTGCATGTCCATGCAAAGGTTTCGCGCAAGGAAGTAGATATGTTGCGCAAACTGGGTATCAGCGCTGCACACTTTGATGCGCTGGTGCAGACAATGCAAGACGAGGGGCTGACACAGAACGAACTCTCACAACGTTTGCTCGTCACGAAGGGCAATGTGTGCTATCTGGTCGATAAATTAGAGGCCGAACAACTTCTTATACGACGTAGCGAGGGCAAAACCAATCGCCTCTTTCTCACAGAGCAGGGCCACAAATTGATTGATGAGGTGTTGCCTCTGCATCAAGACATGATTGCTACTGCCCTTGCCCCGTTGTCTTTCCAAGAGCAACGTACTCTACGAAGTTTGCTACGAAAACTCGATAAAGAACTTGCGTAAGTATATTTTTTAGGCGTCAAGTTTAATATTAAACTATAGTTAGGGTCATAGCAGGCCTACGAGGAAATATATATGCAACTAACCGGTATTCACCATGTGACCGCTGTCACGGGCAACACTGCAAAAAACATCGAGTTCTACACAAACGTGCTGGGCTTGCGTCTAGTCAAGCAAACAGTAAATCAGGACGATGTTTCGGCCTATCACCTCTTTTATGCTGATAAGCTTGGCAATCCAGGGACAGATGTGACCTTTTTCGATTGGCCTCACATCGGGCGAAACGTCCCTGGCACTGGCACCATCAGTACTATCGCACTACGTGTACCAGGAGCAAAGGCCCTCGATTGGTGGGCGCAACACCTGGCAGAAAATGGTGTACAGATACAGAGTCGTGGCGAACGCGCAGGACGTGCAAGTATTCTCTTCACCTCTCCAGAGGGCATGCAATTGGCACTTTTTGATGATCGCAATGCTACAACCGATAGCACGCCGTGGTACAAGAGTCCTATTCCGGCGCATGTGGCTATTCGCGGACTGGATACAGCGACAATTGTTGTTCGCCAACTCGAATCGCTCGCACTCGTCCTCACACAGGTGCTTGGTTTCAAGCAGACTCGGGAATATTCATTGAATGACACGGACCGTCTCGTTGTCTTTGAGACAGGGCAGGGAGGACCAGGCACAGAGGTACATGTGGAGGTACGCCCAAATGGAAAGGCAGGAAATCTAGGTATTGGCGGCGTCCATCACGTGGCCTTTCGCACACCAAATCCCGAGGAACATCGACTGTGGCGCGAACGTCTTGCGCAAGTCGGTCTAGGCGTCACGCCAGTGATTGACCGTTTCTACTTCAAGTCAATCTACTTCCGTGTCCCAGGTGGTGTGCTGTTTGAAATCGCTACCGATGGCCCTGGTTTCGCCACCGACGAGGATATTGAACATCTCGGAGAGCATCTTGCCCTGCCTCCATTCCTTGAAGGGCAGCGCACCCAAATCGAAAAAAACCTGCATCCTCTCCGAGCATAAACGCCTCACAAAAAATGGTAACATCCGTCCCTACAACCGTCGTTTCTCAATGCCATAGCGCACCAGATCAACAATATGCTGTTTGCGGTCTTCCCCAAAATTTGGATCGTTGACTTTCATACCCAGTGGATGAAGAAAGGTATCTGTGTGAACGAGGCAAGGCATGATATAATCGTACTTATATTCATTCGGCATTAAACCTCTATGGAGATATATTGTGTCTACTCGTAAAAAAGAGAACATACGCATTGAGAAGGATTCCGAAGAGGGAAGCGATATTTCCTCACGCAACACCTTGCGCTACATTATTCTTGGGTTGTTATGGACACACCCTATGACTGGGTACGATATTAAACAGGCCTTTGACCGCGCGCTTGCTAGTTATTGGAACGCAGGCAATAGCCAGATTTATACAACATTGAAACATCTGAGTCAGGCTGGCCTTGTCGAAGCTGAGATTGTGGTGCAGACGACACGCCCTAACCGTAAGGTATATCGTCTGACACCTGCAGGGGAGGTCGAGCTTGCACACTGGTTACAGGAGGATGTGCCAGAGCGTTTCAGCAAAGACGACTTCCTGACCAAGCTCTTTTTTTGCGGTGAGACTTCCGATGAGACGACACTACACCACCTGCAAGATCATCGAGATAGCCTGCTGCGGCAACTCGCGCATATGGAGTGGGCGCGTCAGCAGTACGCTACACGTCCAACGCGTCGCCCTCGCCTACTCGAATACCAGATGCTTGTGCGCGAATACAAAGAGGCTACACTACGCGCAGGGCTAGAGGTGACAGAGAGGGCAATTAAGCGTTTAGAAGAGCACTAACATCAATCAGGAAGAAAATTCCATGTTTTTGTGTTGTAACAAGTATATAAAACGTAGTTATCAACATGAAGAAGATGTTCTGTTTGTATAGATGCATTAAGAAGGACGAAGAAAGAGATGGTTGGCTATTGGACGCTGGTCGGGCGTGGTCTACGTCTGCGTTGCCCTGTATGTGGCAAAGGGAAGTTATTCAAGCGCTTCCTTACAATGTATGAAAAGTGTCCTATCTGCGGTTTTACCTTTGAGCGTGAAGAGGGTTACTTTACAGGAGCAATGGCGATCAATCTTGTGATAAGTGAGCTTATTGTCGCAGCCGTCATCGTGCCTTTTGCCGCGGCCGCGGGTCTTAATCCGTCTATTCCGTTTATCCCAATTCTGCTCGCGGGCCTGCCACTTCCCGTCGTCTTACCACTCATTTTCTTTCGACACAGTCGGGCCCTGTGGATGAGCGCAGATCACTGGTGGAATCCACCGAACTACCGTCCCCCACAAGGAATATAAACATTCTGCTTGTGTTTCCACTTCTCGTGTGATACACTGGATAAAGGGACTCCATAGCTTCTTTTTATTTGGTGAACGTACTCACATACTTATTTTTTATTTGGCTTTTACTCCCGTTGGCGGAAATGGGAGTGAAGATAAATGCTTTTTTAATATAGTTTCTAGCTATGCTACACAGAATCTGTGTAGCCAGGAGGTCCTTTTTACCTTGACAACAGAAAATATTCGACTTGTCCCGCTAGGCGGACTAGGGGAGGTCGGAAAGAATATGATGGTCGTCGAATACGGTGACGATATCATCATTGTGGATGCCGGAGTTATGTTCCCCGACGATGAAATGCTTGGCGTCGACCTTGTTATTCCCGATACCAGTTATCTCAATGACAAGAAAAACCGTATACGTGGCATTCTTATTACTCACGGTCACGAAGACCATATTGGTGCTCTCCCCTATGTTCTACCAATACTTGGTTTTCCTCCTGTCTTCGCCACAAAACTTACCCACGGCTTGATCTCAGTGAAGCTCAAAGAGCACAAGCTTCTCGAAAAGACCCATATCACCATTGTCGAAGCAGGCGATCATGTGCAGGTTGGTCAGTCCGATGTTGAGTTCTTCCGTGTCAATCATAGTATTCCTGATGCGACAGGCGTTGTTATTCACACACCTGTCGGTGCAGTAGTCCATACAGGAGACTACAAGTTCGACCATACACCGGTGGACGGCAAACCTGCCGATATGGGATTGCTGGGACGTATAGGTAACGAAGGTGTGCTGGTCATGATGGGCGACAGTACGCGCATTGAGTCGGCAGGCTATACTCCTTCGGAACGTGTGATTAATGATTCGTTCGATAAGATTTTCGCCAATGCGCCGGGGCGCATCATGATAGCGACCTTTTCCTCGCTGATCTCACGTGTGCAGCAGGTTGTTGACGCTGCAACACGCTACGAACGCTTTGTTGCGCTTGTGGGTCGCAGCATGATAAACAACGTACAGATGGCGATGGAGTTGGGCTACTTGAATGTTCCTAAAGGCATGATTATTCGTGCGGAGGATATCAACAAGTTCAAACCAGAGCAAGTGGTCATCATCTGTACGGGAAGCCAGGGCGAACCAACGTCGGCTCTAACACGTATCGCCAACGACGACCATCGCTTGGTTCATGTCCAAGCAGGTGACACCATCATTCTCTCGGCAACACCCGTACCAGGCAATGAAAAGTCGGTGAGCCGCACGATCAATAGCCTCTTCCGTCAAGGGGCTGAGGTCTTCTATCAAGCCATCTCGAATGTGCATGTTTCTGGTCATGGAGCGCAGGAAGAGTTAAAGCTCATGCTGAGTTTGTTGCGACCAAAGTTTTTCGTGCCTGTTCATGGTGAGTATCGCCAATTGATTCTGCACGCGAAACTTGCCTATGCGATGGGCATTCCAGAAGACCACATCGTGGTAGCCGAAGATGGCGATATCATCGAGGTATCCAACGAGGCTATCAAGATGGTCGGCCATGTGGCAAATGGGAACGTCTTTGTCGATGGCTCAAGTGTTGGTGATGTTGGACAGATCGTGCTACGAGACCGTAAGGTGTTGTCACAGGACGGTATCCTGATGGCAATCCTTACTATTGACAAAGAGACAGGTCAACCTATTGGAGCGCCCGACATCATCTCACGTGGCTTTGTCTACATGCGTGACGCCGAGGAATTGCTTGAAAGCGCGAAGGGTCGCGTTCTTGACTCGTTCATCGGACTCAACGGCCATGCCTCTGATTGGGCCTTTGTCAAAGACAAAATCAAGCATACATTGAGCGATTTCTTGTATGAGAAGACACGTCGCCGCCCAATGGTTCTGCCAATCGTGGTAGAAGTCTAAAACAACAATGCAAAAAATATGAGATACAGAATGGCAATACTGCGTTCTGTATCTCATATTTTTTGCATTGTTGTTTCCCCTACTGTATAATGCAGTGTAGTAATGAAGTAGTATTGCAATACCACTACGTATTTTTGCTCGGACGCTACCAACTGTAGAGTATTTCTATGGCAAGGGGGAGGCGGCCTATATGCTGGATGAACCAGCGACCTCGCTTGGGGAAGCATTCACCGAATACACATTCAGAACCAACATTCCGACGCCACTTACACCTCTTGTTGGAAGAGAACAGGAGGTGGAGACGGCATGTATGCTGCTGCAACGACCAGAGGTACGTCTCTTGACCTTCACTGGCACGGGTGGTATTGGCAAGACGCGACTAAGTCTACAGGTGGCAACAGAACTTCGATATGACTTTCCTGACGGTATCTTTTTCATTTCGCTTGCCTCAGTTGCTGAACCTGATCTTGTGGTTCTTGTCATTGCGCAGACTCTAGGTCTGGGGGTTGCTGGCGAGCGCCCTCTTTTTGTGCGTCTGCAAGAGTTTCTCGCAGAGAAACGTGTCTTGCTTTTGCTCGATAACTTTGAGCAGGTTCTACCGGCGGCTCTCTATATTGTCGGGCTTTTGACAAATTGTAGGCAGGCTAAAGCACTGGTGACAAGTCGCTCCGTACTACAAGTACGAGGCGAACATGAATTTCCCGTTCCACCACTCGTGCTACCAGATGCGAAACAGCGCGAAAGCGTAGAGCAAGTGATGCAATATCCTTCAGTAACACTCTTTATACAACGTGCAATGGCAATCAAACCCACATTCCAATTGAACGATGCAAATATATACATCATTGCCAAACTGTGTATTCGACTTGAAGGGTTGCCACTCGCCATCGAACTTGCCGCCGCACATATCAAACTCCTGCCACCTCTAACACTTCTGACACGACTCGAACATAGGTTACAGCTTCTAACAGGAGGCGCACAAGACCTGCCCAAACGTCAACAGACCCTGCGTAACACTATTCAATGGAGTTACGAACTGCTTTCTCCCGATGAACAACGCCTGTTTCGGAGCATCTCTATTTTTACAGGAGGCTGTACTCTGGAAGCTATCGAGATGCTGCTGAACCGTACTCAGCTTACTATACAGGTGCTTGATGGTGTAACCGCACTCATGAATAAAAGTCTTCTGCTTCAATCTGAGCAAGCAAATGGTGAGCCACGTCTGTATATGCTGGAAACGCTTCGCGAATATGGTCTGGAATGTCTGGTGGAAAACGGAGAGTTAGAGACACTGCACCGTATTCATGTCGAATATATGCTTGCCCTTGCGGAAGAGGCGGAGTTGCATCTGAGTGGTTCAGAACAGGCCTTATGGCTAGAACGCCTGGATAGAGAGCATGACAACTTGCGTGAGGCGCTACGCTGGCTGACGGAGCAAGGGGAACATGAACTCTTGTTGCGCTTGAGTACGGCCCTCTATTGGTTCTGGTCGGTACGTGGTCATCTAGGCGAGGGCCGCCAATGGCTAGGACGCGCCCTTTTGGGAAGTGAGCATGTCTCAAAAGCAGTACGCGCGAAAGCACTCAACGCAGCCGGTGCATTGGCCTACAATGAAGATGAACATGAGCAGGGCGAGTTACTGTGTGGCGAGAGCCTTATGCTGTATCGCGAGCTAGGGAATGCACATGGTTGCGCGGTCTCGCTTTACTGGTTGGGTCAAGCTGCGTGTTGGACAAAACACGATTATGCGTTAGCAACCACTCACGCAGAGGAGGCGTTACAGCTCTTCGAGCAGGTACAAGAAACCAGTGGTATTGCGGATGCAATTCTCTTGCTGGCCTTTATTGCCATGAATCAGGGCATATACACGGAAGCCATTAAGCGCTTGGAAATGGGTCTCGCGCTGTTTCAGAAAAGCGATGATCTGTGGGGCGTCTGCTACACGCTGCATTATCTTGGACGGGTCCACTTCTCGATAGGAGACTATGAGAAGGCGAAATTGCTGTTACATGAATGCCTGCCGATCTCTAAAAGAATTGGTTATCGTGGTGGTATCGCAAATGTTTCCGACCTGCTGGGTCGAATTGCACTCAAGCACGGCGATCTTGTAACGGCACGTACTCTCATCGAGGAGAGTTTGTTACTTAATCGTGAAAGAGGAGGTAACATCAATATTGCTATGTCGCTAGAGCATCTGGCGAAGGTTCTGTTTGCAGAGAGTGAGTATGCTGCTGCATGTACATGTTATGAGGAAAGCATACAATTGCTAGAGACGGCTAACGACAAAGAGCAACTTGCCTACAGTCTCGAAGGCTTAGCGTCAGCCCTTACCGCGCAAGGACAGGCAAAATGGGCAGCACACCTATGGGGAAGTGCAGCACGCTTGCGGCAAGAAATTGGAACACCAATGTTTCCTGTTGATGTTCCTGAATATGAACACGCCCTTGATACAGCAAAAACACAACTAGGAAACGATGTGTTTCTTGCGGCATATACTGCTGGTCAGGCTATGACACCCACACAGGTACTTTCAGGACAAGAGCTAAGCGCAAAAACAACCAATCTCCGGAATGCAATAGAAGTCGAGTCTCCCCAGCAAGTAAACACTCCTAAAAACTCATCAACAGAAGCTATATTCAATACTGGTTTGACTGCACGTGAGCGAGAGGTCTTACGCCTCATTGCGACAGGATTAACAAATCCTCAGATTGCAAAAGAACTGCACATCAGCACGCTCACCGTCAACGCCCACCTGCGCTCTATCTATAACAAGCTCGACGTAACCTCCAGAAGTGCCGCGACGCGCTATGCAGTGGAGCATGGATTGGTGTAGGGAACCCTTATAGCACTCGAAAGAAGGATAAGCGCGAATGTAACGCGTTTGTGAGTTCTGTGAGGTGTGCCACGGATTGGCGCACATCACGCATGTGTGTGTTGATTTCGCTTGTCATACGACGGACTTCGCCCACGGCATGGACAACATGGCGTGATCCTTGCACCTGACTATCTGCTGTTGTGCAAATGCTTTGTACAAGGCGTGCCATACGCTCTGTGGCGATGTCGATGGCATCGAGCATTAGTCCTGTCTGTGTTACAAGTTCCGTCTGGTCTACTACCTGCTGCGTGTTTTGCCCCACGCTCTGCGCGGTGGCAGTAGTTTCCTGCTGCATAATACGGATGTAGCTACCTACCTTGCGCGATGCCTCAGCACAACTCATGGAGAGCGTACGTATCTCTTGCGCGACGACCACAAAGCCGTGCCCCTGCTCACCAGCACGAGCTGCCTCTATCGCTGCGTTGAGCGCAAGGAGATGCATCCGTGTATTCAAGTCGTTCACAGCATTTAATGTCTCGTTAACTTCTTGCCCACTTTCGCTCAGATGCTTTATAGTGCGCTCCGATTGCAGGGTCGTCTCGCGTACCTTGCCCATACCATCTATCGCACGATCCACTACGTCTTGTCCCGCACGTGTAGCCTCTGTTGCCTCGCTTGCCATCTCTACCAGACCAGCCGCATCGTCTGAAACTTGATGAATGACATTTGCAAATGTATCAATAACACGCGCAATATGTGTTACTTGTTGATTTTGCTGTTCAGTATCATGCGCTAGCAGTTCCGAGGTATACTGCACATTACGTGTATGCTCATCGACAGCGTGCATAACCTGTTGCGTACTTCCCAAAATACTGCTGATCTCACGCATCGTACTGTTGATGGCCTCGCCTATCGGTTGTAGTTTCTGGTGTGGAGTGCGTACCTGCACACTTAAATCGCCGCTACGTATCCGTTCCATGTCCTCGCGTAATTCTGAGATACCCTTTTCAAGCGCAATACGTTCGCGTTCTTGCTCCTGAAAGATACGAACATTATCAATGGCGATGGCAGCCTGTTGCGCGAAGAGTTCTACAACCTCGATATGTCCAGCAGTTGGTATTTTGCCGTCTTCAGGATTGTCCAGCGAGAGAAAGCCTAGCAATTTCTGCTCACGTGGACTGATTAACGGCGTAAGCAACATATCTTCTGGATGCCATACATCCGTTGTGTTTTCCACTATCGGAATATTTGGGCGCACAACCGTTATCCCTGCCAGAACATCTTTATGCTCATGAGAAATAAAATAACTCTGGCTGATGCGAAATTCTGGTTGCATCAGAGTATGCATCTGCTCAATTGTCATAGGATTTGTGCGAAGAAGACGCTCACCCTCCTCTGATACACCGGCAAAGGCAACAGGACGTGTACATATGTTGTCTTCATCAATAATTAAGTTAACAACAAGGATACGAAATCCTGTACATACACTCGTCGAGGCTGCAATTCTGTGCAGCACCTCACTCAATCCGATATCGGCCCGCAACAGGTTACCCAGACGGAGCAACTCTTTAATCTGCTGCGCCCGTTGCTGTGGCTCAGAGAACGTTGTGAGAGTAGACACGGGCATTATTGGTTTCTGCCCATTAGCCCCTTGCTCCAACGGTGGGCGAAGACGGACGCGTAGAGGAAGTTGATTACCTTGCACGTTTTGCTCTTGCATATGCTACTCTCATTTACTGGGTCAATATATTTTTCAGCATTCCTAATCAAGATAACACATACTACCTCTTGTGTACAAAGAAGTGGTATTTTTGGAGTATGTTTATAGCAGTAGTCAGGAGTGCCTATGTAGATTAACGACGCATTGCTATGGCATAGGGCGAGTAGTAGCCGCGGAGCGCGCGCGCGATACGACCCACGATAAATGTGCCTTCGGGTCGATGTTCTTCACGTTCGATGTAGCCACGACGGTGAAAGAGTTCGACCAGTTCGCCTTTGGTGAAGGGAATGATAACCTGTACCGTGTCCATATTTTCTGCTAGCACCTTGGCAATCTTTTCACACAACGCATCTAGCCCTATCTCCTTGAGAGCGGATACGGGAACAGCGTTTGGATACAACGTTACATCAACCTCTGCTGGATTGTCTAGCAGGTCGATTTTGTTGAGCGCGGTGACACGTGGCTTCTCCTCCGCTTCGAGATCATGAAGAACCTCGTTGACGGTCTCGCTCTGCTCGATAGCGTTTTCGTGCTTGACATCCACCACTTCTAGCAAGAGGTCGGCGTCTATAACCTCCTCAAGCGTGGCACGGAAGGCGGCAACCAGTTTTGTGGGCAGCTTTTGAATGAAGCCGACAGTATCGGTCATCAATACCTCTTGATTACCAGGAAGCACGATATGGCGCGTAACAGGATCAAGGGTAGCGAACAACTTGTTTTCGGCTAACACCTCGGACTCAGTAAGCGCGTTAAAGAGAGTCGATTTGCCCGCATTGGTATAGCCAACTACAGCAACAACAGGAATAGCTTGGGCCATACGCTGCTGACGATGAATAAGACGCTGTGTGCGTACCTCTTCGATAGCCTCTTTCAGTTCTGAGATACGACTCCGAATGCGGCGTCGGTCAATTTCTAGCTTGGTCTCACCAGGACCACGTACACCAATCGAACCGCCAGCACCCCCTGTTCCACCAGAACCACCAGCACTCGCGCTGCGCGAACCACCTGCTTGGCGCGAAAATTCGGTGCCACGTCCAGTCAAGCGTGGAAGACGATACTCTAATTGGGCGAGTTCAACTTGAAGGCGACCTTCACGTGTGCGAGCATGTTGCGCAAAGATGTCGAGAATGAGGGCAGTTCGATCTACGATACGAGCGTCAAGCATCTTTTCGAGTGTGCGTTGCTGTGCGGGAGTTAGCTCATCATCGAAGATAACGAGGTCAAAGCCGAGCTGTTTTTCCAGATCAGCTAATTCCTGAGCGCGTCCCTTGCCTACATAAGTTTGTTGGTCGGGGTGGGAGAGGCGCTGGATCATGGTGCCGACAACCTCGGCTCCTGCGGTACGAGCCAGTATACCCAGTTCGCTTACTGAGTCCTCGACGCTCCACATAGTGTCATGGTCATTCGACTCAACCGCGACGAGATAGGCTTGTTCAAGCTTGCGATGTACTCCTGTGTCGATAAGACGATCTTGCTTTGCCGTAGTTTCCTCCACATGCGTTTCAAGGAACAGACAACAATTCATCACTCTTATCATACAACACGCTGCAAGAAGCTTCTTTATACGTTGTGCCGCACGTCGGCTTCGCTGACGTGCGGCACAACGTATTCTTCCAAATGGAATTACTGAGGTGGCTGTGGAATGTCTGGCAGTGTCTTCACAAAAAAGCCATTCACTTTGGCGAACAGGCTATTTGTTATGGCTTGATTGTAAAAATCATGCCATTGCTGAAGCTGATCAACCTGTACGTTTGCACCAGGAATCAGGCTCGCACCATGCTGCACCGTGCTGACTGTCCCCTCGACACCATTGAGAAAACTGCCGAGCAAGACGAGCAGGAAGAGCCAGAGCAACCATGCCTCCACAAAACCTATGACTCCACCAAGCAGTGCGTCACCTGACCTGATTAAGGGAATACTCTTTAAAACACTACGAAGCGTGTTACCAATAATGTGTAACACCAGTACAGTTAGAAAGAATAACACAAAAAACGAAATGAGCGGTGTCGCAGCAAAACCACTTGATGCAAGAAACACGGTAAATTGCGCTCCAAAGAAGTATGCAACACCAAGTGCAAGTGGAATACTAACCAAATTCAGCAGACTTACCACAAATCCATTACGCAAACCACTCAACACGAGGAGCACAACGGTAATCAAAAAGAGAATATCTATGACATTTAATGGCATATACGCTTACCTTTAATATATTCTTAATTACATAGAGATACAAAAAGACACAACCATTACTAGCTTATACGTAAAGACGACGGTATTATCCAAGTTGTAACAAGGTAGGCACGTTTAGAAGTCGTCGAGATGAGGAGGATAATGCAATGTCTGCTTCTCGTGCAGGTCTTGCTGGGGAAGCATAAAATTTGGTGTGATATCCAATAAATGCACAAAGGCATCAACAACAACTGGATCAAAACATATTCCAGCATCAGCAAGCATACGATCACGAGCGTCAGCAATCGAGGACGCGTTTTTATAGGGACGCCACGAGGTCAGCACATCGTATACGTCGGCAACTGTGAGGAGACGCGCCCCAATTGGAATATCCTCGCCTTGCTTGCCAGCAGGATAACCACTTCCATTCCATTTTTCATGATGATGCAGCACAGTTTCTACGTAGAAAGGGTGTATATCACAGCCAATCAAAATACGAGCGCCAATAACTGGGTGTTGCTCCATTTTGCGCCGTTCCTCTTCGGAGAGCGCCCCTGATTTATTCAGAATATCATTGGCAATCCATGTTTTACCAAGATCATGCACGAGTGCTGCCAGGGCCAAATCGCGTCCCTCGCGTCTACTCCAGCCCATATAACGTGCCAGGCGTTGGGCATAGGTAGCTACCCTACGAGAATGCTCATAGGTAACAACATCACGCTCCTGGATACTTTTTGCGAGCGAGAGAATCACTCTTCGCGTCTCTCGATCCTGCTCAACGTATGCTACTCCCACCACATTACGCTCCCACTTCGCCGTGCAGCCAACCGAGATAGTTGCTGCCTCGTCTCAACAAAAAGGACACACTGAAGAATTTTACGTATATAACTGTAGACGCAAGATAATTACATATATCAAAAACTTAACAATTATGTCTATATACTCTATACTATCGCTGCTTTATTCTTCTAAATATATTAATGCTTTGTCCTAACTTCTGTCCATGCCTGCTCATGAATAAGGTACTTTTGTCTGTCTATCAAGTGGCTTCTCAAGGTCGTAGACAGCACAGCATAGGGAAAACGAAGAAGGGGTCGTATGACTGTCAAAAGTGAACGTTCCAGGGCTTTCTCAAAAAATTTGACAATCGACAAAGATTGTAGTATTATACAGAAGTTGACGCGGGATAGAGCAGTGGTTAGCTCGTCGGGCTCATAACCCGGAGGTCGCAGGTTCGAATCCTGTTCCCGCTACTAAAGCTATCTAAAGAATATCCTTGTTAGCACTAAAAAGTGCATGACAAGGATATTTTTATACAGTTTATTTAGTAGAGTGTGAAGGCAACACCACCGCTTGACACGGTGTGATACCATAGTTTTCGTAAGCAACATATGGTGGCGTAGCTCAGTCGGTAGAGCAAGGGACTCATAAGCCCTGTGTCGCAAGTTCGATTCTTGCCGCCACTACCAAAACTATCCTTCCTCTGTAGTAGTATAGATGGAGGGATTTTTTGTATATTCATTTTCTTTCAAAATTCAAAGAGAGATTTTCTTCTGAACCTATGTTATAATAGTCCAAGTGAGAGTAATTTAATTACGAAGTGGAATGTCAGCATGGCAAGAACATATAGCAAACCTCCTCTTATCGAAGCTGTATGCGATTTCAGGTTTTCAAGTTCTCAGCCTTGGGACTGGACCATTCCTGGATTATTTTATGAGCAGATACGAGATATGTTTCCGGTAAAGGAACAATTAAATGCTGTTGAAACTCTGATTGACCCCAACCAAGGCAAATTTATTCAGCAAGCTCAGCCGAAACTACAGTTTGCGAGTGAAGCGCATGATGCGGTAATCCAGGTTGCCCCAGATAACCTATCAATTCATCAACTACGTCCTTATGATGGTTGGATAAACTTTAAAAAGCGTACTCTAGAATACTTGCAGATGTATGGCAAAGCTGCAGCACCTACTGGACTAATAAACATAGGTCTACGCTATGTGAATCATATAGAGCTTCCTTACACAAAAATGGAACTCGAAGATTATTTTCACGTACTACCTCATGTACCTCATCCCATTCCTCAAATATTTCCATCCTTTTTACTTAATGTCGATGTACCTTATGATTCACCAATAAGCGGCTTAAGAATAACATTTGGAACTGTGGTACCTAAGACATTGGGAAACTTTGCTTATGTACTAGATTTACATATGTTTAGTACAAATGATGCTATACCTGCAATAGATCAGATAGCAGATTGGCTTGAATCTGCACACGAACGGATAGAAGTTGTGTTTGATGCATCTTTCACAGATAAAACACGTTCCGAGATTTTTGAAGAGGTAAAGAAATGAGTAGAATCGGTACGTACCCTCTAAAAGAGAATGAAAGTATGTTTGCCAAGTTACCTCCACAAAATTTGTCAGGTACACTTTGGACAGAACCGATTAGTGTTGTAGAAGTTGCAAGTGCAACGTGCTTTATAGATCAACAAGATATGCTTCAATTCGATGCATGGCAACCACTCGCTGGTCGAACTAGAGCTATGACAGCATCCATATATGAAATTGCGCAAATGCTCTCTCAAGCAATTATATCGCCAATACATTTACTATCCATCTCTTCTTCCACTCAGCAGCACTCATATGAACACGATGTATGGATTGATATGCCCCCACGTTCAGTTAAAGATGTGGTCATGAACGTACAGCGTATGGGCCGAGGCGAACCTATCGATTTCTTTGATGAACTGCTAGAAGAGTCATTGTAATTTGCAGGAGATGCTACGTGGCAGTAGAAGAGCCGTATGGGATAGTAGATGGGCAAGAGCTTGAGCAAGGTGATTTCATTACACAATGCCCCGTAATTATTCCTGAGTATACATCTAAAACTGTTGAAGAGCAAAAGGCAGGAAAAGCAACTACATATCAGATACACGCAAAAGAGTATACGTATGATGTTGTGATAATGAATCAGTCTTGCGATCTCGAAAATGGCAAACTTAAATTAGTGGTTTTGTGTCCATATTGGTCTCTCAAAGAGATAGTTGAAATACACGACAACTTTCGCTCCAAGAAGATGCAAGAAAAACTTCGACAAGGTTACATTCCTGGCTACCATATGTTTAATGCTTGCACCCTTGAGGATATGGAGCGAGAAATACAAGTTGTAAATTTTCACATGATGTTTACTGTACCCTACGATTTCTTAACCACCTTTGCTAGTACTCTAGGTAAACGATTAAGGCTACTATCTCCTTATAAAGAAAAAATGTCTCACGCTTTCGGAAACTATTTTTCTCGTGTTGGATTGCCTAAAGATATTCCTCCATTTTCATAAGATACGCCATTCCTTGCTTTTTTGCAACGAACTATGCAGTAGAAGGCCAAGGTATTAATACGTATCAGGCTGCTCTGCTACTTTTTTGGGCTTTCTGGCCTTCGATGCTATTTCCTCTTGCGCCGCCTCTTCGCTCACCTTTTCAAAGAGGTCACAGACATTGACTCCAAGTGCGTCCGCTATCTTCTCTAGCGTCGAGAGGTTCACGTCTTTGAAGGGATTATGATATATCTGCTGAATCGTGTCATACGAGACATCTGAAAGTCTTGATAACTTGGACATACTAATCGCTTTGGCACCCGCGTTTTCTCTTACCCGTAATCGCAGCATCGCTTATCTCCCCAAATTTTTGTAGAAGCATTGTAACAGGGATAGCTCAGTTTGGTAACTGATAGCAAGACCTCTATACTTTTATCTATATAATATACACAATAAATATAAAGTGTAGGGACCGATTGATCGCGTCCTCTCGGCAACTGATAACCAACGAGGACGCGATCAATCCATCCCTACAGAGAGCTTGTTCAAGGAAAATCTGCGTTTGCGTAGTGCAAGTAATGCGGCAACTGTCAAGCCGACAAAGACAACACCGAAGGTGACAGCGTAGTAGAGTAACCAGTTCGACATGGACTCATATTGCTTGAGACCAGGAATGTAGCTTGTGATGCAGGTAAAGGTAAAATACCATAGCATAACGAGTGCTAGCCCTTTAGCACTTATGCATGGCTTTGTCCACAATGGGCCTATTGTAAGCACGATCCATGGTAGCAGCCCAGGTGCATACCAGGGAAAGATATGCGCGTAGATCATGAGTATCACTCCTGTTAACAGTAAGACACCTATCTCTGTACTCATTTTTCTACGCAAGCGCCCGAGTAGCACAACGACCAGTGTTGTACCAACGATCAGCACCTCGATACTACGAACGAGTACCTGCATCACGGTTCCATTAATGTGAAATGTGAACCCTGTAATAAACAGCACATTCTGGATTACCGCGATATGCGACTCACGTTGTCCTACCACGGCAGTAAATGGGCTGCCTGCCAGGATACGTCCATGACCAAGCACAACAAAAGGCACATAGCCCAAAACAATGGTGACACCACAGGCTAGGAGCAGCCCCCAGTCACGTCTTCGCAGTAACACCAACAAAAGAATAATTGGATACAATTTCGTAAGCGTTGCCAGTCCTAAAAACACGCCTGCAAGAATGCGCACACCCTGCCTGGAACTGGTTGCGCATAAAACGGTCAGGACAGTACAGGTAATCGTAATTGCATCCACATGTCCCTGTATAGCAAACTCAACGATAGGAAGCGGACACCACGCATAGAGAATGACATAACGAGGATCGTGTCCTCTGTGTAGAAGCAGTGCCGTAAGCGCACCACAGGTAACAAGATCACAAACAACAAAAAGGCTTTTGAGTCCTCCAAGATTTGTTGGCGTGATCAGATAGCCAAGCACATAGAATAGCTCTGCACCAGGAGGATATTTTGTTGGTAGTTCACGATATGGTGTGTTTGCGAAGACACTATCCCGTAGTGATATCAATGATTTATCGAACGGAGTAAATTGATATGAGTTGTAACCATGTACAATCACCCGTGCATCCCACAAATAGCGCCATGCATCACGTGATAAGCCTAATGGAAGATGCACGAGCATGACACGAAAAATAATTGCGCCAACGAAAAGAATTGCTAGCTCTCCCCAAAGCCAGCGTCCCTTCATTGGCCTACTTGTTAGCACCCAAAGACATGCTACAAGATAGCAGAGAAAACACGCAACCCAAACGAGCATAAATGGCCCAATGGGTTGGTCTAATTGTGGTGCAACGAGAGAAAGCACTGTGTAGCAGGCAATGGAGGCGAGCAAAAAAATAAGGAGAACTGCTATCCGTCGCCGTGGATACCTTGCAATGAGAGGCGTATTTTCTCGCATCGATGCGATTTGTGCTTGTACAAGCGGTGTCATAAATGCTCCTACGATATACGGCTACGACTATCATAATGTACACGAATTAGACTCTAACACCATATCGTAGAAGCAAATATGAAAGTAACAAAACCAGAACAAACATTGCTCCCCAAAAGTGGGCATAGCAAGTTATCCACATATTTGCAGAGAAGATGTGGATAACTTGTTAGGAATGTGGATAATCAGGCATAAATGCAGTTTTAACCTATCCGTTGAGCGAGGGTAACTGGAATCACTAATGGTGAACCATCGCCGAGACGCAGACGAATCGCACGACTGCGAATGCCAGAAGGAAAAACCTGCTCATATGAAAAAATATACTCTATGTTTCCTATTGCTCCCTCATGTTCTCCACTCTCCACACGCACCTGCGCCCCAAGCGGAAGCGAAAGGTCTTGCTGTATTGGATGCCAATAACGTTGTATCTCTTCAGGAGAGAACGAAAGAATGAGTTCAGGTACGATACCCCAACGTGGAGCGGTAATGCCTGATAATAAGACAATTGACCCCTGATGCTGTTGCAGTACCTGTAGCGCGGGTTCCGCCATTGATGCAGTACCCAGCCCCTCTGTAAACAAGACAGTCATGGAAGGAAGTGTTGCTTGCACCTGCTCAATATTACTGTCATCTAGTGACTGAATAGCGTCAGTACGCAGAAAACTCTCGAAGTCTCGTATAGCGATGCTACCCGCCACAATGCCGGATACTCCTGCAAGTAGCGATTGACGTAACAGAGCAAAGGTGAGCGACCCAGATACAGCGATAATCACTCCAGCGGGTAACTGTTGGCTCAGCATATCCTCTTGTAAGACGTTTAATATACCTGCAACTTGATTACCTGCACCTATTCTGCCACGTAGTATAGCAGCTTGCCCTTCAATGACGATACCGCCACGATGAGTGATATTGACAACATGCCCGTACATACCAGCAGGCACAATCTCATCCTGTGCGATCTTACCTGCCACGGTTTGATGTTCCATGCGTAGCACGGGTTGGTCAGGCTGTACCTCTTGTCCGGTATACACCAATGGCACACCACGTGCTAGAGAATTTCCTCTATACCCACCAGGCCAGCGTTCCCGCCTCACCACCGTCTGTGTGACCACAGACCACCCAGGCTGATAGGCCATCCCCGTACTCTCCTAATATATATTGTTGTTTATGCGCCGATGGCTTGCATCCATTGCATAATTCGAGCTTGACGCTCGGCTTCTTCGATTGGTATTCCTAATGGTCGGCCTCGTGCGTCGATGATGAGACCAACAAGACCACCATCAATCTCTTCGGCTGCACGCGCACGTTCACCTGGTCCAAGCCCAACATCAACTCCTGGTGCGGGAAACAGTGTTAACAGTGCCTGCTCGTTCATGCGTAGGGGAACAACCTCGATGGTGCCTGCCATAACATCAACTTTGTGCTGCCGCCCATTCGTGTATTCAACTCCTACGGTTAACGCGACTTGTCCCTGCTGCAGTTGTCCAAAGGGAACAACACACGTACCAAGACGGTGCGTGACAGCATCATTCTCATTGACCTGTACAGCAGTGATCGGTGCCACGGTTGCGACAGCGCCAAGTTGCGAGATAAGCAGGGTTTTGTCTACTACTAACGATGTTACACCACGCGGTTGCAGTGCATCGAGGAGCATCAAGGCCACTTGTCCATTTTTGGGCGCATGGGCCAGAATACCACCGGTCGCAAGAATCAAGTCCGCATCAGGCCAGCCCGCTGTGTTCCTCTTTGCCATCTCGACAGTCAGAATCATTGCTTCTCGTGCGATTGCGTGGCTGATGTAGAGCTCACGAGTACTTATTGGCAATGTATGAGGATGCGAGATACGCTTGAGCACAAACTGACGTAGTTCGTCCTCTGAGATCGCGAACGGAAGCCAGCGCGTGATGCGTTGCACTCCTGCTTGTTGCAGGACTGCCCCCATACCAGATGCCACTCCAACATCAGCATTGACATCTGGCACAAATTCGCCTTGCTCTCCAGCAAGCATAACTGTTGTCGTGGCTCCCCCAACATCAACTGCTGTAACATTCATTGCATAATGTTGTGCCAGAAAACGTACAAGGCTACTTAACGAGGTAGCGGTTGCGACTGGTTCAGCACTTGACCAGGCCTTTACACGATTGTAGCCAGGAAGGCGTTGAATCACGTTGCGCTCGTGCAAGGCTCCTACCGCGATACTGATTGACCCCAACTGTGCCTGTGAGACAAGAGAGTCAACGCGTGTCACATCAGCGACTCCATAGAGCATGCGCCGCACCGCTTCTATGTACTGCGGCGCACCTGCATAGAGAACAGCACATTGTACTGCGTTCTCATCAGCTCTCACCCCATAGCGCTCTTCGCGTTCCTTTGCTGCGTTCACCAACAATTGACATGCTTCTTGTAAAGGAACAGGTCCAGCAGGACCGTCAGCCATGCCTACAATAAGCGCAGCTTGTGGCTGAATTTCGCGCATATGTCCTAATTGCCGCTCCCATTCCATCGCGAGTCGTTCTGGCGTCCATCCACTTGCGCTTTGAGATTGCCCAGCAGTATCTACAGTGACAGGTGTAGCAGCGTTTGCGGCCACAAATGATGGTGATGGAATAGCGTGTGTTTCTGCATAGAGGCCTGATACAGCCTGCTCTGCCAATGCTTCTAGTGTGCTATTCACTGCGCCCAATACAACAAGTTGAATTGGGCCACCTGCGCTGATAGTTGTAATAAAGGCATCGACACCATCTCCATTCTCTTCTTCGGGTGTGATTAATTGCCCCTGTAAGAGAAATTGGCGTCCTGTAATGTGCTCAATGACACCAATGGCCTCGATAATGCCTTGTGCAATGTCACTTTGTGGAGGAAGGGCTGTTGTTGGCGCCTCACCACGTGCCATGAGACGATACTGACCCTCCACAAGCCCAAAAAGTGAGACTTTGGTAAAGACGGTACCACAGTCTGCAACCAGTAATGAGTTAGCAGAAGTCATATTCTGATTCTGTGTTGGTACTTCTTGCTTGTCTTGCCTCTGCTCTCCCTCTGGATGAGGTTGCGTATGCATCTTTCCTGTCCTTTTGCTTTCTTAGATCTTATGCGGAAACCAACGCCGCTCTCGCGGCTAGCGCTTCGCGCTCAGGTTTCCGGATAAGCAGTATCTATCGGAAAAAGAAATTACGGATAGCCTCGAAGAGTCCACCCTTCTTCGCTGGTTTCTCGGCTTGAGCTGGCGGTGTCTGCATCATGCCTTGATTTTGTTGCTGACCTGTAGGCCCACCAGAATAATTTCCCTGTCCATGTTGCATGCCATTAAAATATCCTTGAGCATTTTGACCGTAGTTGTGTTGTCCTAATTGACCTGTCGCATATGCGTTACTTGGCATTTCTGGCTGCTGATGAGTTTGCGCTAGATTGCTAGTTGATTGTTCGCCTGAATGTGCAGGATAGCCTGGTTGCTGCTGCGCCGGATATTGTGGTGCATTCGAGGCCACACCAAGCATAGAGGCGAAGACGTTTGCAGCAACTTCGCTTCCTTCGTTTGTTTCCACCTCACCGCGTGGTCGGCTGGGAACACGCACATTTTCTATACGAGGTGCTGCACCATAGTTGAGTCCTGGATACTGTTGCTGGCTACTAGCTTGTCCCTGTTGGCTCTGCTGCTGTGCTTCGGCTGTTGAGCGCAACCATTCAGGAAGCGAATTCACGTCGATAAGCGAACCCATTGAAAGTGTTCCCCCTTGACTGGATACTGGAGCATTGCTCCCTGAGGCAGGGGAATTTGTTGGCTGTTGTTGTGGTGTTTGCCTGAATGGTGACGATGTTGATTGTTGTGGGACTTGCCAGGGAAGTTGCTGCTCATACCCTCGTTGGAATGTGTTCGGTTGTTGTGGTGCTTGCCACGTTGGCTGTTGTGTTTGAACAACGTTCTGCTCTTGACCACTCTGTTCACTCTCACGCATCCAGGGAGGAAGCGAATTCATGTCGAGGAGCGAAGAAGCGGCAAACCCTGCTTGTCCATTCTGCCCCCCTTGAGTGGTAGAAGGTGAAAATTTCTGATCGCCCTCCTGTTGCATCCAATTCGGTAATGCTTGCGAGTTGATCAATTGCTGTGCAGAGAAACCCTGAGCAGGAAATGATGGCTGAGTTGATTGTTTCTGCTGCGGCATGGGAGTTGATGGTTGTGGTGCCTGCGCTTGAGATGAGGGCTGCATTGTCTTCATCCAGTCAGGCATAAATTCTGGCTGTACAAGACTGGAAGCGGCGATATTCTGCTGTGGTGGCTGCGGTTTATCTGGTTGCATCCACGAGGGCAATGCATTAGCATCGATAAGTGAATTAGCAGAAATATTTCTCTCCGGTACATAGCCCTCATCTGTGTTTGGGGCAGAAGAGGTGGTGGAACGCATTGACGAGTATGGGTTAGAGCTTCTCTCATCATTGGGACGATTTGGTTGCATCCAACTTGGGACCATGCCTTCTTCACGCATGTCCTCAGGAGAGAAATTCTTTGGTTGTGCGGTAGGACGATCACCAGCACGTAGTGACTCTAACCATGCTGGTAGTTCTGGCTGGTCCTGTGTACTTGCTCGTGAACTTAACCCACTCTCACCCCTGCCCACGGGTGCAGGTAATGGTGCCATACAATTCTGACAGTTTCTTGCAGTATTAGGATTCATCGTCCCACAGTTATTACACCTAATCACGTTTGCTCCTCGCTTTCGCCGTTCCTCGACTCATAGCAAATATTCCTTATAGACTGTTTGGGCCAACAGTCCGAATAGCAGAGAGTGTATCACTCTTTTTACAACTTGACAACAATGTTACATACACGATAAAACATGTCGATATGATACAATATGCGCAACATAATCTACCTAAAAGTACTATTTGCAGAGAGGGCAGGAGTTATCTATGAGCGAGCAGGGCAAGAATCCCCCTCGTAGCCAGGACGCCAGAAGGCCGCCATCTACATTACGCCTCACGCTTCCACTTCCCCCTAGCATCAACGAGCAGTATGCAACCGTTGATGGACACCGCGTCAGTACAGTAATTGCACGCCGTTTCAAGCAGCAGGTACGTGACGTACTACGCATACTCGAACGACAAGGACACATTCGTGATGAACTACTGAATTACTTCCGTCAGAACTACCTTGCGCTCTTCCTAGACTTCTATTTCTCAACGCCTCTTAAACGAGACCTTGATGGTGGTCTCAAAATCACACAGGACGCTCTCTGTGAAGGACTTGGACTCAATGACAATCGTGTTGTAGATATTCATCTCAGCAAGCACATTGACCCACTTCATCCCCACCTCTACGTCGAAATCGAGGCGATCAGCGATTGGCAGTTCGATAAAGAATACGTTCTTCTCACCTGAACATCAAGCGGACATGACAGGGGCAAGCCCTGTCACTACTATAGACCGTTCGCTTTGGTACGTGTATAGTGGTGACAGGGCTTGCCCCTGTCATGCCAACAACGTATCTTCTCCTAATATAAAACTGTTATTATGTTGGTTCTGTAACAAAAATATAAGCAATTCCTAATGAGGTTTTTCAGATATGATACAACCACTAGCAAAAAAAACATTACAACGCACGCTACTGGGATTACTTTTGAGTAGTGGAGTTGGTCTTCTTGCCTATCGAAGACGCTCACTTACTCGTAGTGGTGTTGTCGGGGCAATTATCACGGGGACGACGACTGTCGGTCTTGGTGGCTGGTCGTGGGGATTCTCGCTCATCTTCTTTTTTGTCTCATCAAGTCTCCTATCACGTTTTCGTGAACGAGATAAAGTCGTGATTGCCGAAGACAAATTTAGTAAGGGTTCCGAACGAGACATTTTTCAAGTTGCTGCCAATGGTGGTGTCGCAACACTAGCAGCACTTTGTTATGGACTTAGCTCATCGTCTAGAGTGCACAGCATGTGCGAGGCTGGCTATATTGGTGCCTTCGCCGCGGCTACCGCAGATACATGGGCGACAGAACTTGGCACGCTGAGCACACAACTCCCACGCCTTATCACTACTGGAAAACGCACTACCCCTGGCACCTCTGGCGGCATCACGCTCTTAGGAACAAGTGTCGCCGCTGCCGGTGCGACCGCGCTAGGACTCTTCTACGCCCTCTTACGAGGGCAACGGCTACTGACACTCTCACTCATTGCCCTCATAAGTGGACTTGCGGGAAGCCTCTTTGATAGCCTCTTAGGTGCCACGGTACAAGCGATGTATTACTGCCCCATGTGCAAAAAAGAGACAGAGCGGCGCATTCATAACTGTGGCACACACACAATCCCTCTCCGAGGTATTCCGTGGATGAACAATGATGGAGTAAATCTCCTGGCAACCGCGTTAGGTGCAGGAGTCGCAATAAGTGTCAACGTGCTGTTACGTGGATAGGTAGTAGCCGTGCACTCTCTATTGATTGGAACTATATTACTTTTGGTATGGTAGTCTCCCGAAAATTGACGTGCTACGTTCTCTTTAGTAGACTCATGCAAAATTGAATGCTTGTCCAATGTAGTGTAGTTATGAGGTAGGTCCATGTCACAGTTCCGTTCTCTTTCATCAACAGAGCGCAATGTTGCCGACTCGGTGGAAGGATCAGAAGCGTATCTTGCTTCTCAAACGCCCATTACATCATTCGTTCATGCTCAATATTTGCAATATCAGCAGAACAGAACTCGCGAACTTTCTCCGGTCTCACAACCGTTACACGATATTCCTACAACACAATCATTGATAGCTGCACTACAGGCCACAGCAGC
>JAABUQ010000978.1_pt1 | contig 64329 bp, 58 predicted proteins | sample 5560001 | NCBI WGS metagenome assembly JAABUQ01 (sample SAMN10711888, study PRJNA513371) | rock metagenome | isolation source: Antarctica rocks | place: Antarctica: Victoria Land, Finger Mt nord | collected 2015-12-18
GAGGCCATGGTCACCCTCGCCATGATCCGCCTTATGCTTCATCGCGCCGCTCACCCAAACCGCAAACGGCTACTCGCTTCATGACTTCTAAAACGGGGTCTCAGACTCTCGTGAGGGAAGCTCAGCAGATAGTTGCGGTTTCGTTTGCTGGTGTGACACTGTGCAAAGCGGACAAGCGGGGCCGGGCGGACGAACGGGGCCGGGCGAACGGGCGGGACAAGGATCAGACATGGACAAGAACAAGGCGCTCGATGCGGCACTGACGCAGATCGAGCGGGCATTCGGCAAAGGCTCCATCATGCGGATGGGCGCCAAGGCCGGCGACCAGCAGATCGAGACCATCCCGTCAGGCTCGTTGGGCCTGGACCTCGCGCTTGGCATCGGCGGCTTGCCGCGGGGCCGGGTCGTCGAGATCTACGGCCCGGAAAGTTCGGGCAAGACTACCCTTGCGCTGCACGCGATTGCCGAAGCGCAGAAGCGTGGCGGCACCTGCGCGTTCATCGACGCGGAACATGCGCTCGATCCGATCTATGCCCGCAAGCTTGGCGTCGATGTCGATAACCTGCTGCTGAGCCAGCCCGACGGCGGCGAGCAGGCGCTCGAGATCTGCGACACGCTGGTGCGGTCCGGCGCGGTCGACATCGTGGTGGTGGACAGCGTGGCCGCCCTGGTGCCGCGCGCCGAGCTTGAGGGCGAGATGGGCGACACCCATGTCGGCCTGCACGCCCGGCTGATGAGCCAGGCCCTGCGCAAGCTGACCGGCAGCGTCGCCAAGTCGCACACGATGCTGATTTTCCTGAACCAGATCCGGCTCAAGATCGGCGTGATGTTCGGCAACCCCGAGACGACGACAGGCGGCAACGCGCTCAAGTTCTACGCCTCGATCCGCATGGAGATCCGGCGCATCGGCCAGATCAAGGACCGCGAGGAAGTCGTCGGCAACCAAACCCGGGTCAAGGTGGTCAAGAACAAGCTGGCGCCGCCGTTCCGGCAGGTCGAGTTCGACATCATGTACGGCGAGGGAGTCAGCAAGGTCGGCGAGCTGATCGACCTCGGCGTGAAGGCGAACGTCGTGGAGAAGTCGGGCGCCTGGTTCAGCTACGATAGTACCCGCATCGGACAGGGACGCGAGAACGCCAAGCAGTTCCTGCGTGACCACAAGGACATGGCGGAGGCCATCGAGAAAAAGGTGCGCGACCAATCCGGCGTCGTGGCCAACTCGATGCTGGCCCCGCCGGAAGAGGGCGACGAGGCCGAAGCGGCCGATTAGCTTGCCGGACCACCCGCCGCCGTTGGGACCGCTTGCTGCCTTGCCCTTGACGGTGGCGGACCATGAGCTCGTCGAGGCGGCCCAGGCTGTGCTGCTGCGGCATTACCGCCCGTTTTGGCATACGGTCGGCGCGGCGCTGCGCAGCCGGGACGGGCGGATATGGACGGGCGTGCACCTGGGCGCCACGGTCGGGCGGCTCTCGATATGCGCGGAGGCCATCGCGCTGGGCCGTGCGGTGATGGATGGGGACGGCACGATCGAATGCGCCGTGGCCGTCCGGCATCCCAAGCCGGAGGAAGCGGTCCAGGAGATCGCGGTGGTGCCGCCCTGCGGCGCGTGCCGTGAGAACCTGACCGACTACGACGCGGCGGCGCTCGTCATCATCAACACGGCGGCCGGGCTGCGGAAGGTGCCAGTCAGCACCCTGCTTCCGTTGCCGTACCAGCGCTGACGGAACACCAATGACTTTCCAACGTTGAGGTTTTCATGAGCACAAATCCAAAAGCTGCACCGGACGATGAAGCAACGCCATCGAACGTCGAGAAGGACCCGCATGACTGGACCACGGGCAACGAGACAATGACCGGGGCGCAGGCGAGCTATCTCAAGACGCTTTGCGAGGAGGCCGGGGTGGAGTTCGACGCTTCTTTGAGCAAGGCCGACGCTTCGTTGAAAATTGACGAACTGCAGCAGAAGACTGGACGCGGCAAGAACCACTGACTGCCTGGCCGTCGTACGGATGACAGCGCACGCTGCCTGGGGTAGGGACTGGACCGCATCCTCGTAGGACAATCTGTCTCCGCCATGGTCAGCAGCAACGACATCCGTGCGACGTTTCTCGATTTTTTCGCTCGCCACGGCCACCAAGTGGTTCCGAGCAGTTCCCTTGTGCCGCTCAACGACCCGACCCTGCTGTTCACCAACAGCGGGATGGTGCAATTCAAGAACGTCTTCACCGGGCAGGAGAAGCGCCCTTACAACCGCGCCACGACGGCGCAGAAATGCGTGCGGGCCGGGGGCAAGCACAACGACCTCGACAACGTCGGCTACACGGCCCGGCACCACACGTTCTTCGAGATGCTCGGCAACTTCAGCTTTGGAGACTATTTCAAGCCGCTCGCCATCGAGCAGGCGTGGACCTTGCTGACCCGGGATTTCGGCATCAAGCCGGAGAAGCTGCTGGTTACGGTATACTCGGAGGATGAGCAGGCGGCGGAGTTGTGGCGCAAGATCGCCGGGCTGCCTGACCAGCGCATCCTGCGGATCGCCACGGCCGATAATTTCTGGCGCATGGGGGACACCGGCCCTTGCGGCCCCTGCTCGGAGATCTTCTTCGACCATGGCGAGAACATCCCTGGTGGCCCGCCCGGCAGCGCCGACGAGGACGGCGACCGCTTCATCGAGATCTGGAACCTCGTGTTCATGCAGTTCAAGGAAGGGCCGCCCGGCACGCGAACCCCTTTGCCGCATCCCTCCATCGACACCGGCATGGGCTTCGAGCGGTTCGTCGCCGTCATGCAGGGCAAGCACAACAACTACGACATCGACATGATGCGGGCTTTGGTGGTCGCCAGCGCAGAGGTCACGGGGCAGGCGGTGGACGGGCCGTTCCAGACCAGCCACCGCGTCGTGGCGGACCACCTCCGCAGCGTGTCGTTCATGATCGCCGACGGCGTGCTGCCGTCGAAGGACGGGCGCGGCTACGTCCTGCGCCGCATCATGCGCCGGGCGATGCGTCATTTGCACATGATGGGCACCAAGGAAGCGGTGTTCCACCGCCTCGTGCCCGCCCTGATCCGCCAAATGGGGGCCGCCTACCCGGAGCTGCCGCGCGCCGAGCCGCTGGTCGTCGAGACGATGCGGCTTGAGGAGGATCGGTTCAAGGCGATGCTCGAGCGCGGCCTTGGCCTGTTGTCCGAGGAAACCCGGCGGCTCGGCGAGGGCGGCGCGCTGCCCGGCGATGTCGCGTTCAAGCTCTACGACACGTTCGGCTTCCCGCTCGACCTCACCCAGGATGCGCTGCGCGAAGAGGGGCGCACGGTGGACGTGGCCGGGTTCGACGCGGCAATGCAGGAGCAGCGGACGCGGGCGCGTGCGGCGTGGGCCGGATCGGGGGATGCCGCGACCGAGCGCGTATGGTTCGACGTGCGCGAGCGGACGGGCGCCACGGAGTTCCTCGGATACACCACCGAGACTTCCGAAGGCGAGATCGTGGCCCTCGTGGCCGACGGCGTGGCGCTGGACAAGGCCGAGGCCGGCCAGGCGGTCGCCGTGGTGCTGAACCAGACGCCGTTCTATGCGGAGAGTGGCGGCCAAGTGGGCGATGCCGGCGTGATGACCGGGCCGGGCCTCCGCATTCGTATCGAGGATACGCAGAAGAAGCTGGGCGACCTTTTCGTGCATCTCGGGACGGTCGAGAGCGGGACGGCGACGCTGGGCACCTCGGTTGGTGCCGAGGTCGATCACGCGCGCCGCAGCGCGATTCGGGCGCATCACAGCGCGACTCACCTGCTGCACGCAGCACTTCGCGAGCGCCTGGGCGCGCACGTGACGCAGAAAGGGAGCCTGAACGCCCCGGACCGCCTCCGCTTCGACGTCAGCCAGCCCACGCCGATCAGCCGGGCAGACCTGGCTTTGGTCGAGGCGGAGGTGAATGCACGTGCGCGCGAGAACAGCGAGGTCGGCACGCGGCTGATGACCCCGGATGCGGCAGTGGCCGAGGGTGCCATGGCGTTGTTCGGCGAGAAGTATGGCGATGAGGTCCGTGTCGTGTCGATGGGCACCCCGACCGCAGAGGACAGGGTGTTTTCCGTCGAGCTGTGCGGCGGCACGCATGTCCGGCGCACCGGCGACATCGGCCTGTTCCGCATCGTCAGCGAAGGCGCCGTCAGCGCCGGGGTGCGCCGCATCGAGGCGGTGGCCGGCGACGCCGCCCTTTCGGCCGTCGCCGAGACGGACCGCAGGCTGTCCGAGGTCGCCACCCTGCTGCGTGCAAACCCGGCGGAGGTTGTGGACCGCGTCGGTCAGCTTGTGGAAGATCGCCGCAAGTTCGAGCGTCAAGTTGCTGATCTGCAAAGAAAGCTGGCGACCGGCGGTGCCGCGTCGTCGGTTGAGACGATTGAGGGCATTTCCTTTGCGGCGCGCGACCTCGGCGATGTGCCGCCGCGGGACTTGAAGGGAATCGCCGAGGCCATCGGCACCCAGATCGGCAGCGGCGTTGTGGCGGCGGTCTCGACGGCGGATCGCCGGGCCAGCCTTGTGATTCGCGTGTCGCCGGACTTGCTGCCCCGTTTCAATGCCGTGGATTTGGTGCGTGCCGCAAGCCGCACCTTGGGAGGCAACGGCGGCGGCGGTCGACCCGACCTGGCGCAGGCCGGCGGGCCGAACGCCGATGCGGTGCCGGAGGCGTTCGACGCGATCCGGGCGATGCTGGCGGCCTAACCCCGCATTGCCCGGGCCGATTAGGCGAGGTACTTGCTAAACCACCGCAGCATCTCTTGCCAACCCGCTTCGGCGTCGGCTTTCCGGTAGCTCGGCCGGTAGTCGGCATGGAAGCCGTGCGGAGCGTCGTCGAAGACGTGGATCTGAACGGTCTTTCCCGCACTGGCCGCCTTCGCCGCGGCGGCTTGTACCTCGGCCACGGGAATCCCCGCATCCTGCCCGCCATATAGACCCAAAAGCGGGGCCTTGAGTTCGGTTGCGACATCCGCCGCGTTGTGCGGCTGGATGCTGGACGGGGTGCCGCCGATCGGGCCATACCATGCCACAGCGGCTTTCAGGGCGGGATTGTGCGCCGCATACAGCCACACATCGCGCCCGCCGCGGCAGAAGCCGGTCACCACCAGCCGCTTGGGGTCGCCCCCGTTGGCCGCCGCCCAGGTCGCCGTTGCGTCCAAGTCCCGCAGCAGTTGGTCGTCGGGCGTCTTGCTGATCGCGTCGCGGATGATGGCGTTCGCGTCGGTCATCTTCGAAAGGTCGCCGATCCGCGCATACAGTTCCGGCGCCACGGCGAGGTATCCAACCCTTGCCAAACGCCGGCAGGTGTCCTTGATGTACTCGTGGACGCCGAAAATTTCCTCGATGACCAGCACGGTCGGGAACGGCCCAGCGCCATCCGGCCGGGCGAAATACGCCGGCAGGCCGCCGTTGTCGGTCGGCACGGTGGTCTCCCCGGCGGCAAGGCCGGCCGCGTCGGTGTGGATCGCCTGCGCCTCCACCCGGGTGGTCGCGAGCGTGAACCCGCTGATCAACCCGGTCATCACCATGCCGCGTCGAGGCAGGGGGTAGCGCGCCAAGCCTTGTAGTCCGTCCATGGGCATTCCTTGTCGAGGGTGTTTGCTGCGTCGGCCGGCGCCGCGGCTCAGGCGGCCTTCGATATTGCCATGGCCGTTTGCAGGTTGGCGTCGATGCGGTCCAGGAAGTCCTGCGTGTTGAGCCACGGCTGCTGCTTGCCGATCAGGCTGGCGAGGTCCTTGGTCATGGCGCCGCTCTCGACCGTCTCGACGCACACGCGCTCCAGCGTGTCGGCAAAGGCCGTCACGTCGGGCGTCCCGTCGAACCGTCCGCGGTAGGCCAGGCCGCGGGTCCAGGCGAAGATGGAGGCGATGGGATTGGTGCTGGTTTCCCGCCCCTTCTGGTGCTCGCGGTAGTGGCGCGTCACCGTGCCGTGCGCGGCCTCGCTTTCCACCGTCTTGCCGTCCGGACTCATCAGCACGCTGGTCATCAGGCCGAGGCTGCCGAAGCCCTGCGCCACGATGTCGCTCTGCACGTCGCCGTCGTAGTTCTTGCAGGCCCAGACATAGCCGCCGTTCCACTTGAGCGCGCTGGCCACCATGTCGTCGATCAGGCGGTGCTCGTAGGTGAGGCCGAGCTTTTTGAACTCGGCCGCGAACTCGGCATCGTAGATCTCCTGGAACACATCCTTGAACATGCCGTCATAGGCTTTCAGGATCGTGTTCTTGGTTGACAAGTACACCGGGTACTGGCGCGCGATGCCGTAGTTGAAGCTGGCGCGGGCGAAGCCCTCGATGGAGGCGCGGGTGTTGTGCATCCCCATGGCGACGCCGGGACCTTTGAAGTCGAACACGTCCATGACTTCCGGCTCGCCGCCGGGCGGGTGGTAGGTCAGCGTGACCTTGCCGGGTCCGGGGATCTTGCGCTCGGTCGCGCGGTAGATGTCGCCGTAGGCGTGACGCCCGATGACGATGGGCTGGGTCCAGTGCGGCACCAGGCGAGGAACGTTGCTGCAGATGATCGGCTCGCGGAAGATCGTGCCGTCCAGGATGTTGCGGATCGTGCCGTTCGGGCTGCGCCACATCTTCTTCAGCTTGAACTCCGTGACCCGCGCCTCGTCCGGCGTGATGGTCGCGCACTTCACGCCGACGCCGTACTGCTTGATGGCGTTCGCGGCATCGACCGTGACCTGGTCGTCGGTCTGATCCCGGTACTCGATGCCGAGGTCGTAATATTTCAGGTCGATGTCGAGGTAGGGGAGGATCAGCTTGTCCTTGATGAAACCCCAGATGATGCGCGTCATTTCGTCGCCGTCGAGTTCAACGACGGGGGTCGCTACCTTGATTTTGGCCATGCTGTCCTCGTGTTGCTGGCCCAAGCCGGGCCGGTCGCCTTCCGCCAGACAATCGCACCGCACCCGCCGCACGACAAGCCGGGGCGCGGATCAGGCCGGCGCGAGGCAGCCCAGCGCCCGGCGGATGCCCTCGTCGTCCGGCAGGCCGTCCAAGGGGAACAGCCGGGTCACGTGGCCCATCTTGCGGCCGGGCCGGGCCTCCGCCTTGCCGTAGAGGTGCGGGATCAGGCCGGGGGTGGCGACGACCTGCGGCCATAGCGCGGTTTCTTCCGGGCCGACCAGGTTCTTCATCACGGCATCCGCGTGCCGCCGCCCGGGAGGCAGCGGCAGGCCGGCGACGGCGCGGACGTGCAGCTCGAACTGGCTCGCCGGGCAGGCGTCGATGGTCCAGTGGCCGGAGTTGTGCGGGCGCGGCGCGATCTCGTTGACCAGCACGCGCCCGGACGGGTCCACGAACATCTCCACCGCCAGCAGGCCGACCAGGTTCAGCGTGTCGGCCACCCGCCAGGCGACCCGCTGCGCCTCGGCCGCCGTGCCCGGCGCCACCCGGGCCGGCGCCAGGGTCAGATCGAGGATGCCGTCGCGGTGCCGGTTCTCCATGGCGTCGAACACCGTCCCGGCGCCGTCCGCCCCGCGGGCGACGATGACGCTGATCTCGCAGGCGTAATCGACGAAGCCTTCGAGCACCAAGGGCTTGGGGTCGAGCGCCGCCCATGCAGGTTCGATGTCTTCCCGCGCCCGCAGCACGGCCTGCCCCTTGCCGTCGTAGCCGAGCCGGGTCGTTTTCAGCACGGCCGGCAGGCCCAGCGCCTCCGCGGCGGCATGCAAGTCAGGCAGCGCCTCCACCGCCTGCCACGGCGCCGTCGGCACCCCGGCGTCGGCCAGGAATGTCTTTTCCAGCACGCGGTCCTGGCTGATGCGGAGCACAGCCGGAGCAGGGTGGACGGGGCGCAAGGAGGCCAGCAGTTCCAGCCCGGCGGCGCTCACGTTCTCGAACTCGAAGGTGATGACGTCGGCGGCCTCGGCGAAACGCCGCAAGGCGGCCGGGTCCTCGTAATCCCCCAAAGTGCAGGCGGCCGAGACCTGGGCGGCCGGGCTGTCCGGCTCCGGCGTCAGGATGTGGCAGCGAAAGCCCAGCCGGGCCGCGGCCATGGCGGACATGCGGCCGAGCTGGCCGCCGCCGATGATGCCGATGGTCGCGTTGGGCGGCAGCGCCGGCACGGTGTCAGCCCTCGGGCGCGTGGGCGACCGCGGCGCTCTGCTCGGCCCGCAGCCCGTCCAGGCGTGCGGCGAGCGCCGGGTCGGCGAGGGCCAGGATCGCGGCGGCCAGCAGCCCGGCGTTCACCGCGCCCGCCCGGCCAATCGCCAGCGTCCCCACCGGAACGCCGGCCGGCATCTGCACGATGGACAGCAGGCTGTCCATGCCGCTCAGCGCCTGGCTTTCGACCGGCACGCCCAGCACCGGCAAGGCGGTCCAGGCCGCGCACATGCCCGGCAGATGCGCGGCGCCGCCGGCGCCTGCGACGATCACCCGCAGGCCGCGGCCGCGGGCCGTCCTGGCGTATTCCGCAAGGCGGTCGGGGGTCCGGTGCGCCGACACGATGCGGGTCTCATGCGCGATGTCCAGCCGGGCCAGCACTTCGGCCGCATGCTGCATCGTCGCCCAATCCGACTGGCTGCCCATGATGAGGCCGACCTGTGCTGGAGCGGCGCGGTCCGGCATCAGGCGATGTTGTCCGGGAGCAACATCAAGCGATGTTGTCCGGGATCAGCCGGCTCTCCAGCCAGGACAGCTCGTCCTTCAGCAATAGCTTGCGCTTCTTCAGCCGCTGCAGGTGCAGTTGGTCGGTCCCAGCCTCGGACAGCCGGGCGATCACGGTGTCGAGATCACGATGCTCGCTGCGCAGTTCGTGCAGTTGGCGCAGGAGCGAGTCACGGTCGGTCAGCATGGGTTGCCACTACCACGGCGATTGGCCGAATGCCACGCAACTCGAATGGAGGGCCGTCCCTCGGCGTCGTTCCCGTTTTCGTGTCACTCTCGATTCAGATGGCGTCACACCGCGTGACGGGATTAGCGTTGCCGTGCAGCGGCAGCGTGGCTGCTGCGGCGCAAGCGAAATCTACTCACGAGGAGGCACCATGAACCTGCAGTCCCGCATCGAGACCCTCAAGGACCGCCATGCCACCCTGGAGCACCGCATCGCGGACGAGGACCATCGCCCGCAACCGGATAGCGACGAGTTGGCACGGCTCAAGGTCGAGAAACTGCGGCTCAAAGAGGAGATGGAGCGGCTGCGCAGCTAAGGGCCCAGCCGGATACAAGCGCTCGAGTTGACAGAAAAGTATCAAGCGTTTTTAGGTGGTTGAAGTATTCAATAAGAGCGGTTATTCCCGGCTGGGCCCTAAGCCGAACCGGCCTGAAGCAACCCTGCGGGCCGCCTGCCAGTTCAGGCGGCCTCGTCGGCCTCGGGCGGCGGGGGGACAGGCACGGCCTTGCCGTCGCGCGCCAGGCGCTCGTTGGCCTGCGTGACCATCGCGTTCAGATCCGTTTGCGTGCAAAGGCCCAGAATCACGGGGTCGCGCGGCTTGATGTTGGTGCTGTTCCAATGGCTGCGCTCGCGCACCTTCTGGATGGTGTCCTTGGTGGTTCCCAGCAGCTTGATGACCTGGGCCTCGCTCAACTGCGGGAAGTTCCGCAGCACGAAGGCGATGGCATCCGGCCGGTCGTTGCGCTTGGCCACCGGGGTGTAGCGCGCCCCGCGCGACCGTTTGTTGATCGGGTTGCTGGCCGGGACCAGCTTGAGCCGCGCCGCGGGATCGGCCTCGCAACGTTTGATCTCGTCCGCGGTCAACTGGCTATTCGCGACCGGGTCGTAGCCGACGATGCCCTGGGCGACCTCGCCATCGGCAATCGCCTGCACCTCGAGCGGGTGCATGCCGCAGAACTCGGCGATCTGCGTGAACGTCAACGCGGTCTTTTCGATCAGCCAAACGGCAGTGGCCTTTGGCATCAATGGGAGGCTCATTAACTTCTGTCCTTCAGCGCCGCACGGCAGCCATGGCGGGGCAAGGCGGTCCGATACGAAAAAATCAGGGTATGGACCCACGCTGTCCCGAGGGTCAAGCAATCTATCGACGGGGAAATCACATGGGAAATGGATTGACCGAGGACGAGGCGCCGCGACCAAAAACATCGCTTGCACGCCCGTTGCTCGATGCCTTGGGCGTGGCGGAGCTAACAACCTACATCGCCGAACTGCGCAGCGAGATCGCCCGGGCGGAACAGGAGATCACCCGCAAGCAGGGACATCGCGCGGCGGCAGACAGCGTGTTCAAGCGTTCAACATAAAGAAAAGGGCCGGACTTGCGGCCCGGCCCTTTCCCACGATCAATCAGCCATTACGCCGCCTGGGCAGCGTCCTTGCTGTCGTTCGCGATGACCGGCGTCGCCTGCGCGGCGGTGCCGATCTGGATGCGGCGGGGCTTCAACGCTTCCGGCACAACGCGCTTCAGGCCAACGTGCAGCAAGCCGTTCTGCAGGTCGGCGCCGTCGACCACGATATGGTCAGCGAGCGCAAACCGGCGCTCGAACGCGCGGCCTGCGATGCCGCGGAACAGCACTTCGCCAGTTTCGTTCTCGGCCTTGACGCGGCCGGCGATGACCAATGAATTCTCCCGCACCGTCAGCTCAAGATCGTCCGGCGCGAAACCGGCCACCGCCATGGTCAGACGGTAGCTGTCGTCGCCGACGCGCTCGATGTTGTAGGGCGGGTAGGACTGCGACACCGTCTCCTGGGCCGCGCCGGCAAGGCGGGCCATGCGGTCGAAGCCGATGGCAGTACGGAACAGCGGAGCAAAATCGTACGTCATGAAGTAAACCTCCAAAAAGCAAGGTCACAATGTGGACCGCCCAAATGAGCCGGTCCGATCTACACTTCGTGGCCCCGGATGGGCGCCTCGAACGATGCTGAAATAGAAAGCGCCGCACCCCCGTTCAAGAGGGTGCGGCGCCTGGCTTAGCGCGGAATCTTCGAAGGGCTACTTGCGGATGCCGAGGCCGGCGAACTTCTTGTTGAACTTGGCGACCTGGCCGCCCGTGTCCATCAGGCGCTGCACCCCGGTCCAGGCTGGGTGCGACTTCGGGTCGATGTCCAGCCGTATCGTGTCGCCGGCCTTGCCGGCGCAGGTGCGCGTCTTGAACTGGGTGCCATCGGTCATGATGACGGTGATCTCGTGATATTCCGGGTGGATGCCGGGCTTCATAATGTGTGCTCCATGGAGGCCGCCGATGCCGACCGGCTGCGAAACCGCAGCATATAGCCGCGCCGCCCCCCGCGCGACAAGGCGTCAGGGCTGGGGCCGCAGTCGGCGGCGGCCCTGGAACTCGTGGAAGGTCCGGTCCGCCGCGGCCTTTTGCTCCGGGGTCATGGCGGCATACAGCGTGTCGAACGTTGCGGCCAAGTGCTGCAAATCATCGGCATGGGCGCGCGCCACGTCCGCGTAGGAGCGCATGTCCTCCGACGCATTCATGGCGGCCACCTTGTCGGCGCGCTCATGCTGCAGCGTTTCCATGTGCGCCGCGTTCTCCCGCATCACGCCTGCAAAGGCGTCCCATTGCGGTTGCTGCGCCGGCGTGATCTTCAAGCGGCTCTGCAGCCCGGCGATGCGGCGTTCCACCTGAGCGGGGCCGCCGCGCTCCGGCCGGGCCGCCTGCGTCGGCGCGGACGGCGCGGGGGTTTGCGCCCAGGCTGGACCGCCCAGCACCGTGGCCGTCACGAGCAGCGCGAGCACCTGCGGAATCCGGTTCGTCATGACCAAGCCCCTCATGTTCAACGGTATGGCGCGATCAAGCCGACGCCGGGCGGCGCGTAGGGCGGTGGCGGGTAATAGATACGGGGCGGCAGGTAATAGACCGGCGGCGGCGCGTAGTAGCCGGGCTGCGAGTACTGCCGCTCATAGGCCTCCCGGCGTTCCCGTTCCCGCCACTCATGTTCCCGCCGCTCATGCTCCCAATGCTCGCGGCGGCGGTCGGGGCCGTAGTCGTCCGACGGTTGGGCGCGCGCCGTCACTGCCGTCGCGGCAAGGCCGATGCTGAGGGCCAGGGTGGCGAACGCCAATCGCTGCGGCATGGCCTATTCTCCGTTTCAATAAGCGAGCAACGCGGCGTGCCGGCCTCCGGTTCGTTCGGGCCGGGATGCGGAGGTCAGGCGCGGGCGCGCTGATACTGCTTGGGCAGCTCGATCCGGACTCCCAGCGCCTCGGCCGCGCGCAGCGTCCAGGCCGGGTCCGCCAGCACGGCCCGGGCGACGAACACCAGGTCGGCGCGGTTGTTGGCAATGATCTCCGCCGCCTGCTCGGCGCCCCGGATCATGCCGACCGCGCCCGTGGCGATCCCCGCCTCGGCCCGCACCCGCTCGGCGAACGGCACCTGGTAGCCCGGATGCACCGACGGGATGCGGGCCGCGGGCGACACGCCGCCGGTGGAGCAGTCGATCAGGTCCACATCGCCGCGCGCCCGCAGCCAGCGTCCGAGCTGCACCGCGTCGTCCGCCGTCAATCCGCCGGGCATCCAGTCGGTGCAGGACAGCCGCACGAACAGCGGCAGGTCGCCGGGCCACTCCGCCCGCACCGCGTCGATCACCTCCATCAGCATGTTGGCCCGCCCGGCGAGGTCGCCGCCATACCGGTCGTTGCGCCCGTTGGAGATCGGCGACAGCATGGAATGCAGCAGGTAGCCATGCGCCGCGTGCAGCTCGACGACGCGGAACCCGGCCTCGCGCGCCAGGCGAGCCGTGTGCGCGAACTCCGCGACGACGCCGCGGATCTCCTCCATGTCCATGGCGTGCGGCGTGATGGCATTGGCATGGAACGGAAGCGCGCTTGCGGCCAGCGGCACCCAGCCGCCGTCCTCCGGCAGCAGCGCCTGGCCGCCCTCCCAGGGCCGCTGGCTGCTGGCCTTGCGCCCGGCGTGGCTGATCTGAATGCCCGGCACCGCCCCGCCGTACTCGATCAGCTTCGTGACCCGGCGCAGGAACGCCACCTGCGCCGCGTCCCACAGCCCCAGGCAGCCCGGCGTGATCCGCCCGATGGCCGAGGTGTGCGTCGCCTCCGTGAACACGAAGCCCGGCCCGGCCATCGCCTTGGAGCCCAGGGTCTGAATATGCCAGTCATCTCCAAGCCCGTCCGCCGCGCTGTATTGGCACATCGGCGAAACGGCGATGCGATTGCGCGCCGTCACCGACCGGAAGGTGATCGGCTGGAACAGCAGCGGGTCGGGCATGGGCAGGCTCCTGTATGGGCGGACAAGGTGCCGGATAGGCGCGCGCGGGCCGGGCCGCAACCCCGTTGCCGCCTCGGTGCCCGGCGACTAGCGTGCCTGCCGCGGAGGGGGAACGGCGATGCGGCTGGACGGTAAGGCGGCGCTGGTGACATCAGCTTCATCACCGGCGTGCCGCTCCCAGCCGATGGGGGCCTCCGCGCGTAGCGGCGTGGACTGAACCGATGAACATCCTCTCCATCCAATCCTGGGTCGCCTACGGCCACGTCGGCAACGCCTCCGCCGTGTTCCCGCTGCAGCGGCTGGGTGCCGAGGTTTGGGCGGTGAACACCGTGCAGTTCAGCAACCACACGGGCTACGGCGCCTGGACCGGGCAGGTGTTCACCGGCGCTGCGGTGCGGGACTTGGTGGACGGCATCGCCGCCCGGGGCGTGCTCCCGTCCTGCGACGCGGTGCTGTCCGGCTACATGGGCGACCCGGGGATCGGCGAGGCCATCCTCGACGCCGTTGCCCAGGTCCGCGCCGCCAACCCGGCCGCGCTGTACTGCTGCGATCCCGTCATCGGCGACCATGAACCCGGCGTCTACGTGCGCCCGGGCATCGCCGAGCTGCTGCGCGACCGCGCCGTGCCCGCCGCCGACATCCTGACCCCGAACCAGTTCGAGCTGGAGCACCTGACCGGCCAACCCTGCGCCACGCTCGGCGACGCCCTGCGCGCGGTGGCGCGGCTGCGGGCGATGATGGCGCCAGCCGGCCCGCGGACCGTGCTGGTGACCAGCTTGCAGACGGGCGACACGCCGCCGGATGTCATGGACATGTTGGCCGTCGATGCGGAAGGCGCCCACCTGCTGCGCACGCCGCTGCTGCCGCTGTCGGTCAACGGCGCCGGGGACGCGGTTGCCGCCCTGTTCCTGTTCCACCATCTGCGGACCGGCCAGGCGCAGGCGGCGCTCGAAGCGGCCGGCAGCGCCATCCACGGCCTGCTGCGCCGCACCGCCGAGGCCGGCTCCCGCGAGATCCTGACGGTCGCGGCACAGGACGAGTTCGCCAGCCCCACTGTCTGGTATCGCGCGCAACGGGCCTGACCCGGCTGATTTCAAAAATTTTTTGAACTCTGCCCTCTTGTTGCCGTGATCTGCGCGTAGAAACCCTCGCGCGTCGCCAAACGGCGCGCTTGCCCAGTCACCCTTGCTCGCAGCGGATGGCGTCATGCGTTTCATCAAAATCTACCGGCAGGCTCTCGCAGTCCTGCGGTCCGACAAGCGCCTGGCAATCATGCTGGGCGTGGCGAACGTCATCGTGGCCGGGCTGCAGTTCCTGGACCCGGTGCTGTTCGGCCGGGTCATCGGGCTGCTGACGCGCTCCGACAATTTGCCTTCGGACCAGCTTTGGTCGCAATCCGCCATTCTGCTGGGCATCTGGTTCGCGGTCGGCGCGGCGGCCATCGCTGCCAACATTGCGACCTCGCTGCATTCCGAGCGCATGGCCCACCGCAACCGCCTGCAGATCATGAACCGCTACTTCAGCCACGTCCTATCGCTGCCGCTGTCCTTCCATGGCGACATCCACTCCGGACGCTTGATGAAGGTCATGCTCGGCGGGTCGGACGCGCTGTTCGGTCTGTGGCTCACCTTCTTCAAGGACCAGCTTTCCACCTACATCGCCGTCGTCGTCCTGGTGCCGTTCACGTTCCTTCTGAACTGGCGCCTTGCCATCACCCTGGTGGTCCTGGTGACGGTGTTCATCGTGCTGACGGTCGCGGTGGTGCGCAAGACGGAGGCTGGGCAGCGCCGGGTCGAGCATTACCAATCGCACCTGGCCGGCACGGCGCAGGACGCGCTGGCCAACGTCATGGTGGTGCAATCCTTCACGCGCCTTGCAGCCGAAAGCCGCCTGTTCGGCCAGATCACCGACGACGTGATGCGTTACCAGTTCCCCGTGCTGAACTGGTGGGCCGTGGTCAACGTGCTGACCCGCGCCGCCAGCACGCTCGCGGTGATCGCCATCGTGCTGACCGGCACCGTCCTGCATATCCAGGGCAAGGCGACCGTGGGCGAGATCGTGTCCTTCATGGGCTTTGCCACGCTGCTGATCGGCCGCCTGGAGTCGGCGGTGCAGTTCGCCTCCCGGCTGTTTCTCCAAGTGCCGATCCTGGAGGATTTCTTCGGCGTGCTGGATTCGAAATCCTCTGTTCCGGAGCACGCGCATGCTCCGGAACTGTCGGCGCCGCGCGGCGAGGTCCGCTTCGACAAGGTGAGCTTCGCCTACCCCGGCGGCCCCAACATCCTCGCCGACGTGTCGTTCACCGCGCGGCCCGGCACCTCGGTGGCCCTCGTCGGCCAGACCGGCGCCGGCAAGTCCACCGCGATGAACCTGCTGCAGCGCCTGTGGGACCCCGTGCACGGCACCATCAAGGTCGATGGCCAGGACCTGCGCGACGTGTCGCTTGAAAGCCTGCGCCGTTCCATCGGCGTCGTGTTCCAGGAAAGCCTGCTGTTCAACCGCTCGATCCGGGAGAACCTGCGCATCGGCCGCTACGACGCGACTGACGAGGAGCTTGAACGCGCCTGCCGCCAGGCCGACGCGCACGAGTTCATCATCCGCCAGCCCCAGGGCTACGACACGGTTGTGGGCGAGCGCGGCGCCACCCTGTCCGGCGGGCAGCGGCAACGCCTGGCCATCGCCCGCGCCCTGCTCAAGGACCCGCCGATCCTGATCCTGGACGAGGCGACCAGCGCGCTCGATGCCGCGACGGAGGCCCGGGTGTCCCGCGCGATGCAGACACTGATGAAAGGCCGCACGACCTTCATCATTGCCCACCGGCTCAGCACCGTGCGCGACGCTGATGAAATCCTCGTGTTCGATCAAGGGCGCGTGGTGGAGCGTGGCGGCTTCGACCAGCTCCTGGCGCAGCACGGCCGCTTCGCCGAGTTGGTCGCCACCCAGCTCAGCCCGGCCTTGGCGCAGGCTGCGGAGTAGTGCGGCCCCGCGCCCGGGCCGGATTGCTGCAACTGCTAACCAACCGTTTGCAATCCGGCCCGCCAGGCGTGCAGCATCCCGGTTTCAAAAAGGGAGGCTTGCTATGACGATTGCTGCAATTCTGAAGCACAAAGGCCACGGAGTCGCCCACGTCGCCCCGACCGCGACGATCGCCGAGGTCGTGGAGCAACTCGCCGCCCGGCGCATCGGCGCAGTGGTCGTGATGGACGCCGCACAGCAGCTCCTCGGCATCGTCAGCGAGCGCGACATTGTCGGTAGCTTGGCCGAACACGGCAGCCGGACCCTGTCGATGACTGCGGCGCAACTGATGACGCGAGACCTGCGAACCGCCACCCATGCGACGACCGTGGCTCAGGCGACGGAGATGATGACCCACGGGCGGTTCCGCCACTTGCCGGTCATGGATGGCGACCGGATGGTGGGGATCGTCAGCATCGGCGACATCGTGAAGGCCCGGCTCAGCCAGCAGGAGCAGGAGATGGACAGCCTGAAGGCCTACGTTGCCGGGGCGGCGTGAAGCCTAGCGGTTTGCGCCGGGAACCCACTGCACGTCGCCGCCTGCATTGAGCCGGCGGCCGAGCACGAACAGGTGATCCGACAACCGGTTCAGCAGCCGGATCACCGCGGCGTTCACCTCCTCCTCACGCGACAGCCGCACCACCAGTCGCTCGGCCCGGCGCACCACGGTGCGCGCCAGATGGGTGTAAGCGGCGGCCGGGGTGCCGCCCGGCAGAATGAAGCTGGTAAGCGCCGGCAGGGCCGCGTTCATCGCCGCGACCTCGGCTTCCAGCCGCAGGTTCGGCGCGTCGGTCACGCGCAGGCGTTCGCCCGCGGCGCCCGGCACGCAAAGGTCGGCGCCCACGTCGAACAGGTCGTTCTGGATGCGGGCCAGCATGGCGTCGGCCTCCGCGTCGCCTGTGGTGTGCAGGCGCAGCAGGCCGATCACCGCGTTCGCCTCGTCCACGGTGCCGTACGCCTCGACGCGCAGCGCGTCCTTCGGCACGCGGGCGCCATCGCCCAGCGAGGTCTCCCCGCCGTCGCCGCCGCGGGTCACGACCCGGTCGATTCTGATCATGGCTTGTCCCCAAGGATAAAACGGATGTCGAGCGAGTAGTCGAACGGCACCGGGGTGCCTTGGTTCTGCGCCGGGGTGAAGCGCCAGCGCCGCACGGCGTTGCGCGCCGCGCGGTCCAGGCTTTCGGCGCCGCTGCTGTTGGCGATCACCACGTCCTGCGGCCGGCCCTGCGCCGAAACGTGGATCAGCAGCGTCACGGTGCCCTGCGCGTGCTGCCGTGCCGCCTCGATGGGGTAGGCTGGCGGCTGATTGCGGAACGCGCTGTCCGGGCGCGGCGGGACCACGCCTTGCCCGGTCACATCCATGGCGTCGCGGGCTTCTTCGGCATCCCCGAGATTGACGGCGGCGTCGTCCGGCTTCGAGGCCGGGGCAGGGGTGCCGGTCGGCATTGGCGCCGCGTCCGCTTCGGGCGGGGCGGGCTGTTGGACGGGTGGTATGCTGGCGGTGGCCGCTTTGGGTGCCGTGGCCGGGGCACCCTGGGTGGCGCCGGGCTGCTGCACCAATTCGACCTCGATGGGCGGCGCTTCCGCCGCACCGCCGACGTGGCCTGCGGGCCAGGGCAGCAGCGCCGCGATCACCAAGAGGTGCAGCGCCGCCGACGCTGGCAGGACCCAGTTCTTCATGCGCGGCGAACCATCACAAAACCAGCACGCCGCTGTGCTTGGCCTTCAACTCCGGCTCGACGTGGATGGTGATGACCAGCCCTTCAACCTCGGCCTTCAGCGCCGCCTCGATACGGTCGCAGATCGCATGCGCCTCCGCCACCCGCATGTCGCCGGGCACCACGAGGTGGAATTCGAGGTAGGTCAGCCGCCCGGCATGCCGGGTGCGCAAGTCGTGCGCCTCGATGGCGCCGTCGGCGTGCTGGCCGACCAGCAGGCGGATGCGCTCCACTATCACCCCGGCCGGCGCCGCGTCCATCAGGCCGCCGACGCTGTCCGTCACCAGGCGCACGCCGGACCACAGCACGCTGGCGGCGACGCCCACGGCCAGCGCCGGGTCGAGCCAATGCAGCCCGGTCTGCACCGCCAGCACCAGTCCGGACGTGATGCCGACCGATGTCACCACGTCCGTCCACAGATGCCGCCCATCCGCTGCCAGCGCCGGCGAACGGTGCCGCCTGCCCGCCCGCACCAGCACGGCGGCCCAGCCCGCGTTGACCGCGGTGGATGCGGCATTGATCCCCAAGCCGAGCCATGGTTGCTGCAACGACGCGGGCTGGCTCCAGGTCGCCCACGCATGCTGCAGGATCGACCCGGCGGCGACGATGATCAGCACGCCCTCGATCACCGCGGCGAAGAACTCCACCTTGTCATGCCCGTACGGGTGGTTCGCGTCAGCCGGCCGGGCGGCCAGGCGCAGCGCCCCGAAGGCGACCAGGCTGGCCACCACGTTGACCACGCTTTCCAGAGCATCCGAGAAAAGCGCGGCGCTGCCGGTCAGCCGCCACGCCGCCGCCTTCATCGCCAGCACGGCGACGCCGACGAGGATCGTGGTGCCGGCGATGCGCCCCATCTGGTCCAATGCTGCCCCTGCGCCTGTCGCCGCACCGAATTAGCAGGGGAGGGCTACACGGAGAAGTACTTCGCCTTCGGGTTCAGCACGACGATGGCGCTGGTGGATTGCTCCGGATGCAGTTGCCACTCGTCCGACAGCGACACGCCGATCCGCTCGGCGTCCAGCAGGCGCAGCAACGGCGCCTGGTCCTCCAGCTTGGGGCAGGCCGGGTAGCCGAAGGAATAGCGGGACCCGCGGTAATGCTGGGACAGCATGCGCTCGATGTCGCGGTCATCCTCCCCGGCGTAGCCCAGTTCGGCCCGGATGCGCTTGTGGGTGTACTCGGCCATCGCCTCCGCCACCTCCACCGAGAGGCCGTGCAGATACAGGTAATCCTGGTAGCGGTTGTCCTCGAACCACAGCCGCGCCGTGTCGGACGCCTTCTGCCCCACGGTGACGACCTGCAGGCCGATCACGTCGCGCTCCGCGTCGTCCACGTCGCGGAAGAAGTCGGCAATGCACTCGCCGTCCTCTTTGGGCTGGCGGGGCAGGGCGAAGCGGCACATCTCGGTCTGCCCGTCCTCCTGGAACACGATCAGGTCGTTGCCCTGGCCGGCCGCCTTCCAGTAGCCATAGATCGCCTGGGGACGCAGGATGCTGTCCGCCTCGCAGATCGCCAGCATCCGGCGCATCACCGGGCGCAACTCCTGCTTGGCCCAGCCCAGGAAATCCTCCAGCGTCTTGCCCTGTTTCCGGAAGCCCCATTGGAATTGGTAGAGCGACCGCTCGTTCAGGAACGGGATCACCGCCTTGGGCGCCGCCTCGATCACCCGGGCGCCCCAGAACGGCGGAGTGGGCGGCGGCACGTCCGCCGTCAGCCGGCGCCGGCGTGCCTGCACCGCGGCCACGTCCACCGGGCGGAAGGCGCGTTGGTCGGCCTGGCCCAGCGTGCGTTGCGTGTTGCGCGCCTTGCCGGACCGCTTCGCCTGGATGGCCGCCAGGTAGTCGTCGAAGCCGTTGCCCGTGACCTTGTCCATCAGGTTCAGCCCGTCGAACGCATCCCGGGCATAGGCCACGCGCCCGGAGGCATAGGCCCGCACGCAGTCATCCTCGACGTAGTTGCGGGTGAGCGCGGCGCCGCCCAGCATGACCGGGATCTCCAGCCCCTGCCGCCCCATCTCCTCCAGGTTCTCCCGCATCACGACCGTGCTTTTCACCAGCAGCCCCGACATGCCGATGGCGTGGGCCTGATGCTCCTTCGCAGCGGCGACCATGTCGGCGAGCGGCACCTTGATGCCCAGGTTCACCACCCGATAGCCGTTGTTGGTCAGGATGATGTCGACCAGGTTCTTGCCGATGTCGTGCACGTCCCCCTTCACAGTGGCCAGCACGATGGTGCCCTTCTCCTGCCCGGCTGCCCGCTCCATGTGCGGCTCCAAGTGGGCGACCGCGGCTTTCATCGTTTCGGCCGATTGCAGCACGAACGGCAACTGCATCTTGCCCGCGCCGAACAGCTCGCCCACCACCTTCATGCCGTCGAGCAGCACGTTGTTGATGATGTCGAGCGGCGGCAGCGTCAGCATCGCCTCGTCCAGTTCCTCCGTCAGGCCCTTGCGGTCGCCATCGACGATGCGGTCCTTGAGGCGCCCCTCCACCGTGTCGGCCCGGACCTTCTTCGCTACGTCCGCCAGCTTGCGGTCGGCGAACAGCTCCAACACGCGGTGCAACGGGTCATAACCCTCCCGCCGCCGGTCGAACAGCAGGTCCTCGACGACCTGCACCTCTTCGGGAGCGATCAGGTGCAAGGGCCTGATCTTGCTGACATGCACGATGGCGCCCGTCATGCCGGCGCGCACGGCGTGGTCGAGGAACACCGAGTTCAGCACGGCGCGCGCCGCCGGGTTGAGGCCGAAGCTGATGTTCGACAGGCCCAGGATGATCTGGATGTCGGGGAAGGCGTCGCGGATCAGCTTGATCCCCTCCAGCGTCCATTGCCCGAGCTTGCGGTCATCCTCGTTGCCGGTGGCGACGGTGAAGGTGAGGGGGTCGATCAGCAGGTCCGATTGCGGCAGGCCGTGCTTGCCGCAGGCGAACTCGACGAGCCGCCGGGCGATGGCGAGCTTGGCTTCCGGCGTCTTGGCCATGCCGGTCTCGTCGATGGTCAGCGCGATCACCGCCGCACCGAACTTCTTCGCCAGCACCAGCCGGTCACGCGCCGCGTCCTCGCCATCCTCGAAGTTGATCGAGTTGATGATCGGCTTGCCGCCGTGCAGCCGCAGCGCCGCCTCCAGCACAGGCGTCTCGGTGCTATCGATCACGAGCGGCGAGTTCACGCTGCTGGTGAAGCGGGTGATCACCTCGTTCATCTCGGCCACCTCGTCGCGCCCGACGAAGGCGGTGCAGACGTCGAGGCTGTTGGACCCCTCCGCCACCTGCTCCCGCCCGACCGACACGCAGCCGTCCCAATCGCCCTTTTCCTGCAATTCCCGCCACTTCCTCGACCCGTTGGCGTTGCAGCGTTCGCCGATGGAGAAATAGCTGTTCTCCTGGCGCAGCCCCGTCTGGCTGTACAGGCTGGCGACGCTCGGCACCCAAACCGGCTTGCGCGCGGCGGGCGCCGGGCGGAAGCCCTCGCCCCGGCGGCGCAGCATGGCATCCAGCGCCTGGATGTGCGGCGTGTCGGTGCCGCAGCAGCCGCCGATCAGGTTCAGCCCGTCTTCCTGGATGAACCGTTCCATCCAGCTCGCCATCTGCTCGGGGTCGAGCGGGTAGCGCGTCCGCCCATCCACCAGTTCCGGCAAGCCGGCGTTGGGCTGCACCGACAACAGGCCGGGCCAGTTGGCCGCGAGCCAGCGCACATGCTCCGACATCTCCTGCGGCCCCGTCGCGCAGTTCAGCCCGATCAGCGGCACGTCGAGCGCATGCACCACCGTGGCCGCGGCGGCGATGTCCGGGCCGACCAGCAGCGTGCCGGTGGTCTCAACCGTCACCTGCACGAAGATCGGCGTGTCCGTGCCGGCCTCCACGCGGGCGATCTTGGCGCCGTTCACCGCGGCCTTGATCTGCAGCGTGTCCTGGCAGGTCTCGATCAGGATCGCATCGACCCCGCCGGCGATCAGGCCGCGGGACTGCTCGGCGAGCGCCGCCTCCAGCGGGTCGTAGGCGATGTTGCCGAGGGTGGGCAGCTTGGTGCCCGGCCCGATACTGCCGACCACCCAGCGGTGCCGCGCGTCCGAGAAGCTTTCCGCCGCTTCCCGCGCCAGCTCCGCCGCGGTCTTGTTGATCTCATGCGCCCGCTCGCCCAGGCCGAATTCGGCCAGCGTGATGGGCGAGCCGCCGAAGGTGTTGGTCTCCACCATGTCCGCGCCGGCCTCGAAGTAGCCACGGTGGATGTCGCGCACCAAGTCCGGGCGGGACAGGTTCAGCACCTCCGTGCAGTTCTCCTGGTTCCAGTAGTCGCGCTCGACGTCGAGCGGCAGCGCCTGCACGCGGCTGCCCATGCCGCCGTCGCAGAGCAGCACCCGGTCACGCAGCGCGTCGAGCAAATGGGGTCGGGTCATCAGGCGTCCTCGGAAACAGGTTGGTGGGCACGTTCAGTCAGGTGGGCGTCCGAGACGGGTGTCGGCATCACGCCGGACCAGAGCCGCACCACCAGCGGACCCGGCACCGACAGCGGGACGGCCAGCCGCAGGCCCACCCGGTCAAACGCCGCCTGCATGGCCGCGTCGGTGAAGCCGGGCCAGCGATGCGCCAGGCGGTCCGTCAGGTCGTCGCGGCCGTGCTCGGCCAGGTCCACCACGACCAGCCGGCCGCCGGGCGCCAGAACGCGCGCCGCCTCGGCCAGGGCAACGTCCGGGTCCTCGGCGTAGTGCAGCACCATCTGCAGCAGCACGACATCGTAGCCGCCGGACAGCGGAAGGCGGTACATGTCCGCCTGACGGACGGCGCAATGCGCCAGCGCGGCCTTGGCCAGCCGTGCCCGCGCCAGCGCCAGCATCGCCCGGCTGGCATCCACGCCCAGCCCGGCTGAAATCCGTGGCGCCAGCAGCTCCAGCATGCGTCCGGTGCCGGTGCCGATGTCCAGCATCCGGCCAAGCCGCGGGCCGGGCAGCAGCCGCAGCACCGCCGCTTCCACATCGGCAGCCGGCAGGTCCAAGGCCCGCATCTCGTCCCAATCCGCACCCTTGCGCCGGAAGCTCTCGGAGGCGATCCGCGCCCGCTCCGCCAGCACGCGGGCCGCGCCCCGGCGGTCGGCGGCCAGCACCGGGTCGTCCTCCGGCAAGCGGGCCAGCACATCCCGGATCAGCCCGGCGTCGGGCGGCAACCCGAACCAGACATTGGCGCCTTCCCGCACCCGCGCCAGCAGCCCGGCATCGCAGAGCAGCTTGAGATGACGCGACAGGCGGGGCTGGCTCTGGCCAAGGATCTCGGTGAAGTCCATCACGCAGAACGCGCCGCGCGCCGCCAAGGCAAGCAGCCGCAGCCGGGTCGGCTCGGCAGCGGCGCGCAGCGCGGTCAGAAGTGCATCCATCGCTTGACCTTAATATAAAGACATCCTTATGTCCATGCGATGACGTTGATGTTCGATGCCCGCGTTCCCGTCGTGTTCGGCAGCAGCCAGGACGCCCAAATGGGTGATGCCGTGCTGGCCAACGGTTTGGACGGCGCACCTGGACATGTCGCCGGCTGCGCCTGCTGCGTGGCGCGCACCCCGGCCGCGCAGGCTTTGGGCGATTTGTTCATGCAGCGGGCGCGGGGGGAGGTGGCCTTTTTCCGCCGGGTCCTGGTGGATGGGCACGCTGCGGAGGCCGCGGTCAGGGCCGCCCTGCAATCGGACCCCATGGCGGCGGCGCGGTTCCGCCTCGCTTAGGCCGGGATATCCGTGTCGCCGCGGCCGAGCGCCCGCTGCATATACACGGCATCGACCCAGCGCCCGAACTTGAAGCCCGACGCCCGCAGCAGCCCAGCGCGCTGGAAGCCCAGCGACGCGTGCACCCCGATGGAGCCGACGTTCTCCGAATCGCCGATCACGGCGATCATCTGCCGGAAGCCCGCTTCCATCGCGTCGGCGAGCAATTGCTGCACCAGGGCCTTGCCGACGCCCTGGCCACGCACGTCCTCGCGTACGTAGATGCTGTCCTCGGCGGTGTAGCGGTAGGCTGACCGGTCCCGGATCTGCGTGAAGTAGGCGTAGCCGAGCACGCCCGTCGCGTCGGCCGCGACCAGGAACGACCAGCCGTGGCCCACGATATCCTGATAGCGGCCCTGCATCTCCTCGACGGCAGGCGGCACCTCCTCGAACGTGCCGGCGCCATGCAGCACGTGATGGGCATAGATGGCCTGGATCTCGGGAATATCGGCGGGGGCGGCGGGGCGGATGTCCATGATTTCGTCTTAGCGGGCTATCGCATCGCGAGCCAGCCGCACTTTAACAAAGTTTAAACCTGGAAAAACTTATTTTGACGGCGCAAGGGAGGTTCTGCCGCATCATTTCTTCCCAAATCAGTGTGGCTGTGTGCTAAGCGGTGCGCGTCCATCAACCGGCTCGCCGCATGCAGGCGCGTGTGAGACAAGGAATTTTTTGTGGATCAACTCGCCTCGACCGTTTCCAACAACGATGCGCCCACGCTGATCAATGCCGGAACGATCGGCGGCGACCGGCCCGGCGCCGGCCCGCAGACCCGCCTGATGGCGGTGATCGCCGTCGCGCGCCATCACGGGCTTGACCTGCATCTCGAAGACTTCCGCCCGGCCCTGAACGAAACGACGCCGTCGCCGGCCTCGCTCGTTGCTTGGGCGCGCGACCAAGGGCTGTCGGCCAAGGCCGAGCGCGTGCGCTGGAAGCAGCTCTTCAAGCTACAGGGCAGCGAGCGCCCGGTGTCGCCGGTGGTGCTGCTGCTCAAGGACGGCGGCGCCGGGCTGCTGGTCGGCAGCGACGCCAGCCGCAACGTCATCTGGATCAGGGACCCCGCTGCGTCGTCGAGCGATCCCGCGATCCCGGTGGACGAGCTGCGGCTGTCCCAGGCCTGGAACGGCGAGGTGCTGCTGATCCGCCGGCTGCGCGGAGAGGCGGAGGGGGACCAACGCTTCTCGCTCGGCTGGCTTATGGGCCTGGTCGCCAAAGAGAAGCGTTCGCTGCGCGACGTCAGCATCGCGTCCATCACGCTGAGCGCGCTGACGATCATCCCGCCGCTGCTGGTCATGACGGTCGTGGACCGCGTGGTGACGCATCACAGCCTGTCCACGCTGGTGCTGCTCAGCTCCATCCTGCTCATTACGACGATGTACGAAATGCTGCTCGGCTATGCCCGGCGCGAGCTGGTGCAGGTCGTCTCGACCCGGGTGGACGCCCGCTTGCACCTGCACGTGTTCAACCGGCTGCTTGGCCTGCCACTCGATTATTTCGAGAAGAACCCGGCCGGGCAGATCAACTACCGCCTGATGCAGGTCTGGAAAATCCGCGAGTTCCTGACCGGCAAGCTGATGGGCACCTTCCTCGACATGTTCACCTTGGTGTTCCTATTGCCGCTGCTGTTCTGGATGGAGCCGACGCTGGCGTGGATCGTCCTGGTCTGCGCCGTGTTCATCGCGCTCGTGATCATGGCGTTCCTGCCCGCGCTGCGGAAGGTGATCGGCAAGCTGACGACTGCGGAGTCCGAGAAGGCCAGCACGATGGTGGAGACGGTGCACGGCATCCGCACCGTGAAGTCGCTGGCGCTCGAGCCGCAGCGCCGGTCGGAATGGGACGAGCGCACCGCGAAGGCCGGAAAGCTGAAGCTGCAAGCCGGCCGTCTCGCCAACTGGCCGCAGACGATCATCAACCCGATCGAGTCGTTTATCCAGCGCGGCGTCATCATGATCGGCGCCTACATCGCCATGCAGGACACGACCGGCATCGCCGTCGGTGGCCTGGTTGCATTCATGATGCTGGGCAGCCGGGTGACTCAGCCGCTCGTCGGGCTGGCGCGCTTGGTCGAGGATTTCGAGGACGTGCGCGCCTCTATCGGCCAGGTTGCGGCGGTGCTGAACAACCCCAGCGAGACCGCGGCGATGCAGGGCGGCCTGCGCCCCAAGTTCCAGGGCGACGTGACGTTCGAGGGCCTGACCTTCACCTATCCCGGCTCCAAGCTGCCGGCGCTCGACAAGGTCAGCTTCGAGGTCCCGGCCGGCACCATGCTGGGCGTCGTCGGGCGCAGCGGATCGGGCAAGAGCACGATCACTCGGTTGCTGCAGGGCATCAACCGCGAGTACAGCGGCTTCCTCAAGATCGACGGCGTCGAGTTGCGGGAAATCAACCTCACGCATCTGCGCCGGAGCTTCGGCGTCGTGCTGCAGGACAACTTCCTGTTCCGCGGCACGGTGCGGGACAACATCACTGCGGGACGCCCGGGCCTGACGCTGGAAGACGTGATCAAGGCGTCGCGCCTGGCAGGCGCGGAGGAGTTCATCGAGCGTCTGCCGCAAGGCTACGATACCTGGATCGAGGAAGGCTCGGCCAACCTGTCCGGCGGGCAACGGCAGCGGCTGGCCATCGCCCGCGCGGTGATTGCCGATCCGCGGCTGATGATCCTGGACGAGGCCACGAGCGCCCTCGACCCCGAGAGCGAGGCGTTGGTCAATGCCAACCTGACCCGGCTCGGCAAGGGGCGTACGATGGTCATCGTTTCCCACCGCCTATCCTCGTTGGTTGATTGCAACCTGATCCTGGTGATGGACAAGGGCACCGTGGTCGATCTGGCGCCGCACCGTGTCCTGTTGGAGCGTTGCGCGATCTACAAGATGCTGTGGTCGCAGCAGAATCGGCATCTCGACGGAGCCATGGGCCGTCCGCCGCCGCTCGTGCCGGTGCTTGCCCAAGGGGATTAGGCAGCATTGGGCTTGTCGGCCGGCGGTGCCCATAGGCACCCCCGGCCATCACCTGGCGAGAAGAACACAGGCGGCTGGTTTGGCCGCTAGACGGAGAGTTTCATGGCTCAACTGACCCTGCGCAATTCGGACAAGGCGAACGCCATCGCCCTACCGGGGCTGCTGGAATTCCATTCGCCCACGGCTGCGCTCACGGTCGCTCCGGCTTTGCACGGCGCACGCGGCACCATCTGGGTGGTTTGCTCTTTGGCGGCAGCCTGCATCGGTGCGGCAGCCCTGATTCCGATCGACAAGGTTGTCACCTCCCAGGGCAAGATCGTGGCCCAGTCGGCAACCAGCGTCGTGCAGCCTTTGGAGACGGCAATCATTCGTTCGATTGACGTCAAGGAAGGGCAGGTGGTGCACAAGGGCGACCTGCTTGCCCGTCTCGATCCCACCTTCGCCACCGCCGATGCCGCGGCGCTGGAGTCGCAAGTCGCCAGCTTGATGGCGGAAGTCGAGCGCCTGCAGGCTGAGGCGTCCGGAAAGACTTATGCGCCGAAGGACGGCAGCCCGCTGTCCATGCTGCAAGGAGCCATCTTCCTTCAGCACCAGGCCGAACGCAGCTTCAAAAACGAGAACTACAACCAGAAAATCAACAGCTTGCAGAGCCAGATCCAGCGGGCGGTTGCGGACAAGGACGCCTACTCCGAGCGGTTGAAAGTCGCTGAGGAGCTGGAGCGCAAGCGCATCGAGCTGGAGCGTTTGCAGGTCGGCAGCCAGATCAACCGCTTGGCAGCGACGGACAGCAGGTTGGAAGTCAAGCGCGGCCTGAGCAACGCGACGAACCAGGTCGAGCAGGCGGCACGCGACCTGCAGGCCATGCAGGCCGAACGGGACGGCTACAACCAGCAGTGGCGCGGCCAGGTCAGCCAGGACCTGACAGACCAAGGCCGCAAGCTAAGTGACGCCAAGGAGAACCTGAACAAGGCCGATCTGCGCCGGCAGTTGGTGGAGGTGCGGGCGGAGCAGGACTCGGTCGTGAACAACATCGCCAAGGTGTCGCCCGGCTCAGTGCTGCAATCGGGCGAGCAGTTCCTGACCTTGGTGCCAGTCGACTCGCCTTACGAGGTTGAAGCCAACATCGCCGGCATGGACGCCGGCTTCGTCCACCCGGGAAACACGGTCACGGTGAAGTTCGACACGTTCCCCTTCACCCAGTACGGCGCCGCGGAGGGCACAGTGGGCGTGGTCAGCGCCGACAGCTTCTCCAGCAATCCCGACGAGAAGCAGCGTGGCATCCAGCAGTCGACACCCGGCAACAATGCCCAAACCTTCTATCGCGCCCGCATCTCACTTGATGAGATCAAGCTGCATGGGACGCCTCCAGGGTTTCGTCTGACGCCTGGCATGCCGATCACAGCGGACATCAAGGTGGGCGAGCGTACGGTTGTCGGCTACCTGCTCAGCCGCGTGTTGCCCGTTGCCATGAGCGGGATGCGCGAGCCGTGACGCCTGGCTTCGGAGCACCCTAGCGGTGGCTGGCTTTTTTGAGCGCGTCCGGTCGGTCGTCTCGTCCAGCGCCCGGTTGCAGCTTGCCTATCGCCAGATGAACGGCGGCGAACGGCACCTCGGTTTTCCGGTGGTCGCCAAAGCTGCTCAACACGGGGATACCGAGGCGCAATACCGCGTTGGGCGCGCCTACCTGGACGGCAACGGCGTGCCGCCAAGCCGAGCCATGGCGGCGCATTGGCTGCAGCGTGCGGCGGAAAGCGGCAAGATCGAAGCTCAGGCAGCACTGGCCGCGATCTACCTGACGGGTGCTGGCCGCGGCGAGATGGCGACGGGTGGGCTGTTCACCGAGGCGCTGCCGGGCGAGCCGGATTTTGCCCAAGCCGTCCGCTGGGCCAAGCCGGCCGCCGAGGCGGGTTCGGCAGACGCGCAGGCTTTGCTGGGCTATGTCCTGACCTCGGGGCCGGACGCCTTGCGCGACTTGCCAGCCGCGGATGAGTGGTATCGGCGTTCGGCGCAGGGCGGTTGCGCGCAAGGCTCGCTGGGCCATGGCCTGGCGTTGCTGCGGACCGCGGCCACTGACACAGAGCGCCAGGTTGCTGTCGTGGAAATCGCGAAAGCGGCTGACGCAAACCTGCCGCTCGGCCTTTACCTGCTCGGCGTTCTGACGGAGGCCGGCACCGGCGTGGAACGCGACTCGGCAGCCGCCGCCCAGCTTTACCGCCGGGCCGCCGAGCGCGGCGTCCGCACCGGCCAGGCGCGATGGGGATTGGCGCTGATGGAGGGCCGTGGCGTGGACCGCGACCCCGTCAGCGGCGAAAGCTGGCTGCGCCGGGCGGCTTTGGCGGGAGATCCCGAGGCGGCGGCCCTGGTCGGCGATCTCTACGCCAAGGGCGGCGACCTGCCGCCGAACTATACCGAAGCCGCCACGTGGTTCCACCGCGCCGCCGAGCAGGGGCATGGCGGAGCGGCCCGGGCGCTCGGCATGCTGTACCTGACCGGGGCCGGCGTGTCCCGTGACGCCAACGAGGCCGCGCGCTGGCTTCGAATGGCTGGGGAGAAAGGGGATAAGTCTTCGCAGGCCGACCTGGCGAACATTGCCATGACAGGTGGCGGCAACCCAGAAGACCGGGTGCGGACGCGCGAATGGTTCGAGGCAGCGGCGACTTCCGGGGATTTGGTGGCGGCGTTCAATTTCGGCGTTTGCCTGGCCGAAGGCGTCGGGATCGACCGTGACGATGCCAAGGCCGCGCAATGGCTGCGCCGGGCCGCGGATGGCGTGGTGAACGCGCAGTACTGGTATGGCCGCATGCTGGCGGAGGGCCGCGGCGTGGACGCCGACCTGCACGAAGGCCGGGCTTGGATGCAGCGCGCGGCCGACGCCGGCATGGTCGATGCGCAGGTGGCCGTGGCTGAGATGATGGTGAATGGCAAGGGCGGGCCGCGCGACCACCCGGCGGCGCACAAGCTGTTCCAGGCAGCAGCCGATAAGGGCCATGGCGGCGCGCAGTTCGCCATGGGGGCGATGCTGGGCGGCGGCCATGACATCCCGATCGACCGAGTCGCGGCCCAGAGGTGGTATGCCAAAGCGGCGGAAAAGGGCCATCCCTACGCGGTGCTGATGCTCGGCCGCTACCTCGCCCGCGGCACGGGAGGGCAGACCGACTTGGCCCAGGCGCGAGTCCTCTTGGAGCACGCGCGCAAGGCTGGCATCATCGAGGCAGAGAAAGATTTGGCGGCTTTGCCCCCCGCGCTGGTTCCCAGCGAGCCGGCACCGCAGAAGCAAGGGCAAGCCGTCGCCGCCCATTGAACGGCCGTTTAAGGGCCGGCTGCTGAGAAGGCCCTGAAATTCGTGAGCAACGCCCTGCCGTCAGACGTCCAGGCTCGGGCAGAGGCGCGCCGCCGCCAGACGCCCGACCAGCAATGGCAGGACCTTGCCCGATCCGCCTGGACCCGTAGCCGGGCGGCGGCGTTGGCCGGCAACACGGCGGAGGCGCTGCGTTGGCTGCAACGCGCCTACCGCTTGCTGCCGGATGACGGGACAGTGGCGTTGGCTCTGGCCATCGCCCTGATGCAGGACGGCAGCCTGTCCGAGGCGGCCGACCTGTTCGAGGACGTAGGACGCCGATACGCGTTGTCCGAAGCATGGGCCGGCCTGGCCGCCTGCGCGCGCTTGCTGGGTGACACCAAACGGTCCGTCCAGGCCACGGCTGCGGCGCTCCGCACCAGCGTGCCCACTGCGACGCTTCAAGCACTGGCGGCAGCGGTGGCGCGCACCGCGGGACTGCCGGGATGGTGCGGGCTGGACGGCGACGGCCGGGTGCACGTGGGCATGGCCCGCAAGGCTCAACTCAGGTTGGACGGCGTGACGGTGCGGCCGGCGTGGTCCGGCGGCAAGGCCAAGTTGCCCGCGGGATGGCGCGCTGCCAACGTGCTGGACGTGGACTGCGACGGCACGCCCTGTTTGGGCAGCCCGCTCGGCATCGCCGCCATCGTCGCGGTCGAGGGAGTGGTGGAGGCCCGGGACTGCGGCCTGCAAGGCTGGGCCTGGCATCCTGCCGATCCGAACCGCGATCCGGTGCTTGCCATCGGGGGGCGCGCCGTCACGGCGACGGCGCTTGCGGCCGACGTGGTCCTCGACCGGCCGCTGGCGCGTCCCCGGCGCTTCACGCTGCCGGCGGACGTCATTGCTCAGGACGGCGCGACATCCGTGCTCACCCCCGCCGGACGGCACCTTGTCGGCAGCCCGATTGACCCGGCCATGGAAACCCGTACGGCCGCGGCTCTCGCCCGGGCCGTGCAGTTTCCCATGGCGGCCCCGCCCCACGCTCCCATCCTGGCCGACGCCGCCGTGCCGCGGGCTGTCCGGCCCGCCGCGCGTCCGCGTGCGGTCGACGTGGTGGTGCCGGCCTATCGCGGCCGGGAGCAGACCTTGGCATGCCTCCATTCGGTGCTGGCGACGGTGCCGCGCGGCACCCGCGTCTGGGTGGTCGACGACGCCTCGCCCGAGCCGGACCTCGTGGCGGCGCTTGAGGCGCTCGCGCGGCGGAAGCGCATCCGCCTGATCCGGCTGCCGGAGAACCGCGGCTTTCCCGCCGCGGCGAACGCCGGGCTGCGGGCCTGCGCGCCCCGGGACGCCGTGCTGCTGAACAGCGACACGCTGGTGCCGCCGGGTTGGCTCGACCGGCTGCGCGCGGCGGCGTATGCCGCGCCCGACATCGGCACGGTGACGCCGCTGTCGAACGACGCCACCATCCTGAGCTACCCGGACCGGGACGGCGGCAATTCCATTCCCGATCTCGCCGCCACGGCCGCCGCCGACGCCCTGGCGCAGCAGGCCAACGCCGATGCGGTCGTCGATGTCCCGACCGGCGTCGGGTTTTGCCTGTATCTGCGGCGGGACTGCCTGGAAGAAGCCGGGCTGTTCCGTGAGGACTGCTTCGCCCAGGGCTACGGCGAGGAGAACGACCTGTGCCTGCGCGCCCGGCATCTCGGCTGGCGCAGCGTGGCGGCGCTCGGCGTGTTCGTGGCCCATGTCGGCGGGCAATCGTTCGGGGCGGCGCGGCACCATCTGATCCGGCGCAACCTCGTCGTGCTGAATCGGCTGCACCCTGGCTACGACGCGCTGATCGCCGCCCATATCGCCGCCGATCCCCTGGCGCCCGCCCGGCGCCGTATGGACACCCTGCGCTGGGCCGCCGGGCGGTCCCGTGCGGGCGCGGTCGTCCTGGTCACGCACGGCGGCGGCGGCGGCGTGGACCGCGTGGTGACTGAGCGCGGCGCGGCGCACGCAGCAGCCGGGTTGCGCCCCATCATGCTGCGCCCTGGAGTGCCGGGGCGCAGCACCTGCCGCGTCGAAACCGCGGACGCCCCCTATCCCAACCTGACCTACGCCGTTCCGGACGAGTTGCCGGAGCTTGCGAAGCTGCTGCGCCCCGACCGGCCACGCTTCCTGGAACTGCATCACTTGCTCGGCCACAACCATGAGGTGCTCGGGCTGCGGCGCCTGCTTCGCTTGCCGGTCGACCTGTTCGTGCACGACTATGCCTGGTTCTGCCCCCGCATCGCGCTGGTCAGCACCGGCCGGCGCTACTGCGGGGAACCCGATGTTGCGGGGTGCGAGGCCTGCGTTGCCGACCTCGGCAGCAAGCTGCATGAAGACATCGCCGTGCCTGCGCTCCTGGCGCGCTCGGCCGCCGATCTGGCTTTGGCCCGCCAGGTCATTGCCCCGTCCGCGGACGCGGCGGCACGCATCCGGCGGCACTTTCCTGGCGCGGCTCCCGTCGTGCGGAGCTTAGAGGGCGATGCCGCCCCGCCGACCACGCCCATGCCGTCCGGCGCCATCCGCCGGGTCTGCGTGGTCGGGGCAATCGGGCTGGAAAAGGGTTACGAGGTCCTGCTGGCCTGCGCGCGGGACGCCCGGGCACGGTCGCTGCCCATCGAGTTCGTCATCGTGGGATACACCTTGGACGACCTGCGGATGCTGGACGCCGGCCCGGTGTTCATCACCGGCGAGTATGCCGAGGCCGACGCAGCCGCTTTGATCCAGGCGCAGGCGGCGCATCTTGCCTTCCTGCCCTCGGTGTGGCCGGAAACATGGTGCTTCGCGCTGAGCCGCGCTTGGGAGGCCGGGCTGGCGGTCGCGGCCTTCGACTTGGGAGCGCAGGCCGAGCGAATCCGCCGCACCGGCCACGGCTGGCTCCTGCCGCTCGGCTTGTCAGCGCGGTCGGTCAACGACGCGCTGCTGAAACTGCAACCGCCTGCCCCGCATTCCGTGTTTCGGCCCGTATCGGCACAACCACGGCTTGCACCCTCGCTCGCGTCATCGCTATCCTCATGAACCCCGCGACTCCGCGCCGACCGGCGACGAGCATGAGAGAGACCGATGTCCAGCACCGCTGCATCCCAGATCATCACCGAGCTCAAGGTGTCCGCGCATTTGATGACGTTGGACGCCGGGCTGTTCTGCGTCTTCAACAGTCCCGGCGCATCGCCGCCTGACGCGGCGACGGGCTTGCCCGGCGTACGCCTTTCGGCAGCGCCGGCGCCGGCCGGTTCGGGCGGGACCGTGGAGATCAGCGCGTTCAGCGCCGGCGGCTGGCTGGGCGGCGGCAACGGGGCGGCCTTGGTCCGAGTGACGGGCGGTGCTGCCCCGGTGCTCGTGACGATCTACCAAGATCCGTCCGGCCAGCAGGATGCTCCGAAGCTGCAAGTCATCCGCCTGACCGAAGCGGGCGCAGAAGACCCGGCGGCGACGCGGCCGGCTGATCCCGCGCCGGACCGCACGGAGCCGCCCGTGCAGGGCAAGGACATCGAGGTGGCCGCCCACATCTACGGACGCGGCGACGTCGCCGGCCGGCTCGGGCGCTGGATGGGCGAGCGCGGCAGCAAGCACTGGATCGAGGGCTTCGGCCTGATCCCAAACAGCGGCGTGGCCGCGTCCGACATCGAGTATCAGGCGGTGCTGGGCCGCAACTGGCAGTCGCCTTGGTCCGAAGGCGGGCAGTTCTGCGGCAGCCGGGGCATGTCGCTGCCCATTCTCGGCCTGCGCGTCCGGTTGCGGGGCGCCGCGGCCAAGACGCATAAGCTGTCGGTTTCAGCCTCGTTCGTGGACGGGACTGAGATCGGCCCCGTGTCGGACGGGGAAGCTTGCGAGGCGCCCAGCCTTTCGCCCCTGGAGGCTTTCCAGGTCATGCTGGAGCCGTTGAAGCAGGCGCGGAATGTCCCGGCTCCCGACAGACCGGCGCAGCCCACGGCCGCACCGAAGCGCGGCCGGGCCGCGGCAGCCGCCGCTCCTGCGGAAAGCGTGCGGCAAAAGGCGCCGGAAGCGCCGAACTCCAAGAAAATCGTCGCGAAACCTGGCCGGAAAGCGGTCGCGGCCGTGCCGGACATGCCGGCCATCCCACCCAAGGCGGTCGCCAAGCGAGCACCGGCTACGACCCGCCGCCGCTGACCCACGCCGGCTGCCTTGCGTTTCCTGTTCGTTCACCAGAACTTTCCTGGTCAGTTTCTGCACATCTTGCGGCATTTAGCCGCGTCGGGCGGGCATGAGCTGATCTTCATCACCCAGGAGAACGCCAACTTCATCGCCGGCGTCCGCAAGGCGACCTACCGCGGACCCGGCGAACTCAATCCCTCCACCCACCGCGACGCGCAAGAGTTCGACCATGCGGCGGCCCGCGCGCAAAGCGCCGCGCAGGTGGCGGCAAACCTCAAAGCGCTGGGCTTCCAACCCGACATCATCATCGGCCATCACGGCTGGGGGGAGATGCTGAACCTCGGGGACATATGGCCCGGTGTTCCGACTTTGGGGTATTACGAGTTCTACTACAACGTCAGAGACTTCGACGTTAACTTCGACCCGGAATTCAAGACGCCGTCCGATGCCCTGTCGCGGGTGCGCGCCAAGAACGCCGTCAACCTGCTGGCGCTCGACAATCCCGGCCGCGGCATTACGCCCACCCATTTCCAACGATCCACCTATCCCGACTGGGCACGCAGCCGCATCGATGTACTGCCAGAGGGCGTCAATCTCGACGTCTGCTGCCCGGCGCCCGACGCGGCGCAGGCGGCCTTCCAGCAAGGCTCCCTCGTCGTGCCGTCCGGCGGGAAGCTCGTCACGTACGTCGCCCGCGACCTTGAACCCTATCGCGGTTTCCACATCATGATGCGCGCCTTGCCGTCGCTGCTGCAGGCACGGCCGGACGTGCAGGTCGCGCTGGTCGGCAGCGACGGTGTCAGCTACGGCGCGCGCTTGCCGGACAGCACGTGGCGGGAACATATGCTGCGCGAGGTCGGCCCGTCGCTCGATTTGGACCGCGTGCATTTCTGCGGCCGCATGGAGTACGCCGACTACGTCCGCCTGCTGCAGCGGTCGGATGCCCACGTTTATCTCACCTACCCCTTCGTGGCGTCATGGTCCCTGCGCGAGGCGCTCGCCATCGGCTGCCCCCTTGTCGCCAGCGACACCGCGCCGGTGCAGGAGTTCGTGAGCCACGGGCAAACGGGTCTGCTCACGCCTTTCCTTGATCCGGCAGGCTTGTCGCTGCGCATCCAGGAAATGCTTGAGGACGCCGCACTGGCCGCCCGGCTGCGGCACGCCGCCCGCGCCTGGGCCGAGCAGCACCTGCGTATGGAGGATCACTTGCGCAGCTACGCGCGGCTGATCAACGCGTTGGTCGCTGGATAAGGGGACGGAGCGGCCGTTTGTGCTTTCGGGCGCGCTGAGGCACCTTCGGCGCAACGGGAGAATGCAGCATGATCGAGAACGTTAGTCCAACGGAGGTTTGGGACGTGCTCCGCACCGATCCGGAGGCCCAAGTGGTCGATGTCCGCACGGATGCTGAATGGGCCTATGTCGGCCTGCCGGACCTTTCGACGGCCGACAGGCAGCCAGTGCTGATCCCTTGGCAGCTCTTTCCGTCGATGCAGGTCAACGCGGACTTCACCGAGCAGATGAAGCAGGCCGGATTGACGCCGTCCCGCAAGATCTACTTCCTGTGCCGAAGCGGCGTCCGCAGCCTCGCCGCGGCGCAGGCGGCGCAGGCGGCCGGTTTTCCCCATGCCTACAACATCGCGGACGGGTTCGAAGGACCGCCGGATGAGGAGGGCCACCGCGGCACCGTCGCCGGCTGGAAAGCGGAGGCGCTGCCCTGGCGGCAGCGGTAGCGGCTACTCGTCATACAGCACGCGCAGCACGACGAACCACTCGTAACGCGGGTCGAGGACACGCCCGTCCGCCTCGGACAGCATGCCGCCGGCGGTTGTCGGCACGTGCTTCATCGTAACGCCGCCGCCGATGTTGCCGCCGACCGTCGTGAGTTGGCCGGGCGCCGCCGCCGCCACGATGTCGCAATGCCCGTAGAACCGCGCGCCTGACAGGTCCTCGAACCGCATGGCCCGCCTGCTGCCCCGACTGACGCAGATCAGGTCGCCAGGCTGCGGGGCGTAGGCTTCGGGACGCTCCGCGCGCAGCACGCCGGCGCCCTGCACGGCGGCGTTGATGTAGTCGGCGTGCAGCGGCGAGTAGGGGAACCGCCGTCCGGCCCCGGCGGAGCGCATGACGTAGGACACGAATGCCGCCGACCACGCCGGGGCGTCGCCCTGGTAGAGCTGGCCGAACTCGTCGTACTTGCTCGTCCACTCGCTTTCCCTCGATCCCGCGTCCTGGCCGAGCCACCAGTACTCGCCGACGCGCTGCCACAGCCCCGGCTGCTTGTCCGGACGCAGGTTGCGGGGCAGGGGGTGGCTGTCCGGCGGGTCGTCGTCCACCAGGCCGCCGAACCCGCGCCATTCCCGCATCGCGATGCCGATGGCATTCGCGCGGGAGAACGGCTCGTACGGACGTCTGGCGAAGTCGGCGACGTGCTGGTCAAGCAACGTCGAAGGCACCGCGGGCGCTGCGCCGCCGGCCACGGGCGGCATGGGGCGTGCCGCGCAGGCGGCCAGCACGAGCGGGATCAACAAGCCGCGCAGAACCATGCGCGGCATGATGGCATGATCTCGCGATCATTTCAACTTACGGATTAAACATCGGCGTGAGGCTCGCCCGTTACGCCCGGTCCCGGAACATCGCCTGCAGCCCCTCCGCCGTCGCGCCGCACCGTCCGCGCTCGGTGATCAGCCCGGTCAGCAGGCGGGCGGGGGTGACGTCGAACGCCGGGTTGGCGGCCGGGCTGCTGGTCGGCGTGACCCGGACCGTGGCGGGGCGGCCATCCGTGCCGCGCCCGGTCACGGTCGTGACCTCCGTGGGGTCGCGCTCCTCGATGGGGATTTCGCGCACGCCGTCCGAGACCGTCCAGTCGATGGTGCTCGACGGCGCGGCCACCCAGAACGGCACCTTGTTGTCATGGGCCGCCAGCGCCTTCAGGTAGGTGCCGATCTTGTTGGCGGCGTCCCCCGTCCGCGTGACCCGGTCGGCGCCCACGATGGCCAAGTCCACCCGCCCGTGCTGCATCAGGTGGCCGCCGGCGTTGTCGGAAATCACCGTGTGCGGCACGCCGTGCTTGCCGAGCTCCCAGGCGGTCAGCGCCGCGCCCTGGTTGCGCGGCCGGGTCTCGTCCACCCAGACGTGCACCGGCACGCCGGCATTATGCGCCATGTAGATGGGCGCCAGCGCCGTGCCCCAATCCACCGTTGCCAGCCAGCCCGCGTTGCAATGCGTCAGGATGTTGACCGGCTGTCTGACCTGCGCTCCCGATGCCGCCTTCGCCTCCGCTGCCTGCTGGATCAGCGGCAGGCCGTGCCGTCCGATGGCGGCGTTCTGCTCGACATCCTCCTCGGCGATGGCGGCGGCCTCGGCGTAGGCGGCGGCGACGCGCTGCCCGGCGACCGTGTTGCGCAGCCGGGTCAGCATGCGGTCGAGCGCCCAGCGCAGGTTGATCGCCGTGGGCCGCGTGGCGGCAAGCTGCGACGCCGCCCGCTCCATGGCGTCCGTGCCGGGGTCGTCGCGCAGGGCCAGCGCCAGGCCGTATGCCGCGACCACCCCGATCAGCGGCGCCCCGCGGATCTGCATGCTGGTGATGGCATGGGCGGCCTGCCGCAGCGTGGTGAGGCGCAGGAAGTCCAGCGACCAGGGCAGCTTCGTCTGGTCGATGACGCGGACGGACCACCGGTCGCCCTCGTCCACCCAAACGGCGCGGTAGGGAGTGCCGTCGATCTTCATGTGCGTTCCTAGATGCGCCCGCTAGATACGTTGGTGAAGCACGCAGACCAGGGTGAACAGCCGCCGCGCCGTCTCGTGGTCGATGCTGGCCTTGTTCTCCAGCCGCTCCCGCAGCAGGGCCGCGCCTTCGTTGTGCAGGCCGCGGCGGCCCATGTCGATGGCCTGGATGCGCTGCTCCCGGCCTTCTTCCACCGCCAGCATGTGGCTGTCCACCAAGAGTTGATAATCCTTGATCAACCCGCGGAACGGGCCGAGCGCCAGCACCAGCATCTGCAGCGGCGCATCATCGGTGTTCCGCACGTCGAACACCAGCCGTCCCTCCTGCACCGAAAGGTGCAGGACATACGGACCCGGCACCGCCGCCCGCCCAGACGTGCCGCAGAGCTGGAACTGGTTCTCGAACTCCAGGTCGGCAACCGCCTGCGCCCGGTCGGCGTCCAGCAACGGGTTGAGCCGCGTCAGCGCCTCTCCCGCCAGGACGACGCGATCAAGGCCTTTGGGCTGACTTGGGGCCGGGTCCTCGCTCACTCGTCGTCCGACTTGGCCATGCCCAGCTTCAGCATCAGCCCGAGCGTCGCCCCCTTGACCGGCCGCAGCAAGGCAAGCGTCAGGACGAGGCTGAAGGGCAGCCAGATCGCGGCGTGCACCCAGAGGTCTGGCTTGAAGGCGCCGTCCACCCAGAACATCAGGCCCACGATGATGTGGCCCGCGATGAAGATGGTGAAGTAGGGCGGCGCGTCGTCGGCCCGGAATTGGCCCAGCGGAGCGCCGCACGCCACGCAGGCCGGCACCACTTTCAAGTAGCCGTTGAAGCAACGGGTCTGCCCGCACGCCGGGCACCGTCCGATCAGGCCGCGCCCCATCGCGGTGAGCAGCGGCGGCACAGGCCAGGAAGGCACCGATGGGGTGCGATCCGGCTGCCAGCGGACGGGGGGTGTCTGGTCGGGCACGACAGGCCTCTTGTGCCGGAGTGAAGTTCGCAAGCTCGATCCTGGCGTTTCCAGGGTCAAGAGGCAGATTGGGCCAAGCAGGCCTCCGATCAACCCAAACGCCGCGCCGGGCTGGACTGCGCCGGGTCTTGCGACGGACCCACTGGGCGATGCACGCATGGGACGGGGCTTGCCCCTGTGTTGCCGAGCCGGTCCGGTGACATTATGACCATACCCAACAGCGCCCCGCCCCGCCACGCATCCAGGAAAACCGCCCCATGCAGACACACGATGTCCGCGTCCACCCGTCCAAGTCGAAGCTGCTGCGGGAGGACCAGTTGGCGTGGAAGATCGCCGCCGTCGCCGCCGACCCGGTCGCCGTGCCGGAGCAGACGGCGGAGATGATCGTGAACCGGGTGATCGACAACGCGGCCGTCGCCATCGCCAGCGTCAACCGCCATTCCTGCACCAGCGCCCGGGACATGGCGCTGGGGCACAAGCGGGACGGCGGCGCCACGGTGTTCGGGATGGGCGACGGCGTGCGGGTCAGCCCCGAATGGGCGGCCTGGGCCAACGGCACGGCGGTGCGCGAGCTTGACATGCACGACACGTTCCTGGCCGCCGACTACAGCCACCCCGGCGACAACATCCCGCCGATCTTGGCCGTAGCACAGACGTGCGGCAAGTCCGGCGCCGACCTGCTGCGCGGCCTCGCAACCGGCTACGAGATCCAGATCAACCTGGTGCGCGCCATCTGCCTGCACGAGCACAAGATCGACCACATCGCCCATTTGTGCCCCGCCCAGGCCGCCGGCATCGGCACGCTGCTCGGTCTGGACACCGCGACCATCTACCAGGCCGTCCAGCAAGCCGTGCACGTCAGCTTCACCACCCGGCAAAGCCGCAAGGGCGAGATCAGCTCCTGGAAGGCCTACGCGCCCTCTCATGCGGGCAAGCTCGCGGTCGAGGCGATGGACCGCGCCATGCGCGGGGAAGGAGCGCCGTCCCCGGTCTACGAGGGCGAGGACAGCGTGATCGCCTGGATGCTGTCCGGGCCGGAGGCGCACTACCAGGTCCCGCTGCCCGGCCCGGGCAAGGCCAAGCGCGCCATCATGGACAGCTACACCAAGCAGCACTCGGCGGAATACCAGAGCCAGGCGCTGATCGACCTCGCCTTCCGCATGGGCAAGCGGGTCGCGGACTGGGACGCGGTGAAGGAGGTGGTGATCGAGACCAGCCATCACACGCACTACGTCATCGGCACCGGCGCCAACGACCCGCAGAAGATGGACCCGCACGCCTCCCGCGAAACGCTGGACCACTCGATCATGTTCATCGTGGCCGTCGCGCTGCAGGACGGCGCCTGGCACCACGTGCGGAGCTACGCGCCGGAGCGGGCGCAGCGCCCGGACACCGTGGCGCTGTGGCACAAGGTCCGCACCGTGGAGGACCCGAAATGGACTGAGCGCTACCACGCGCGCCGCCATGAGGACCTGGCCTTCGGCGGGCGGATCGAGATCAGGATGCAGGATGGCAGCATGATCGCCGACGAGATGGCGGTCGCCAACGCGCACCCGAATGGCGCCTCGCCCTGGACCCGCCCGGACTACGTGAACAAGTTCCGCATCATGACGGAGGGGCTGATCACGCCCGCGGAGGCCGGCCGCTTCCTGCAAGCCTGCGAGGCGCTGCCGGGCCTACGTGCGGGCGAGCTGCACCGCCTCAACGTTGCGATGCCTGAAGGCACGGTCCAGGCCGGCAAGCCCGGCATCTTCTGAAGAAGGCGAGAACCATGTCCGAGACGCAATCCGGCCCGAAGCCGAAAAAATCCGTTGCCCTGTCGGGCGTCGTCGCGGGGAACACCGCGCTGTGCACCGTGGGCCGCACCGGCAACGACCTCCACTACCGCGGCTACGACATCCTCGACGTGGCGGAAACCAGCGAGTTCGAGGAGATCGCCCACCTGCTGGTCTATGGCTGGCTGCCCAACCCGGCGGAGCTGCGCGCCTACAAAACCAAGCTCAAAGCGCTGCGCGGCATCCCCGCCAGTGTGCGCCAGGTGCTGGAGGCATTGCCGGCCGCAACTCACCCGATGGACGTGATGCGGACCGCAGTCAGCGCGTTCGGCTGCGCCCTGCCGGAGAAGGATGACCACAACCAGCCCGGCGCCCGCGACATTGCCGACCGGCTCATGGCCGGCCTTGGCTCGATGCTGCTGTACTGGTTCCATTGGACGCAGAACGGCCGGCGCATCGAGGTCGAGACCGACGACGGCAGCATCGGCGCGCATTTCCTGCATCTGCTGCACGGCAAGCCCTGCGGCCCCGAGTGGGACCGGGCGATGCACACCTCGCTGATCCTGTATGCAGAGCACGAGTTCAACGCGAGCACCTTCACCGCCCGCGTCGTCGCCGGCACCGGGTCGGACATGCATTCCGCCATCACCGCCGGCATCGGCGCGCTGCGCGGCCCGAAGCATGGCGGCGCCAACGAGGCCGCGTTGGAGATCCAGCAACGCTACGCCTCGGCCGATGCGGCGGAAGCCGACATCCGGGCGCGGGTCGCGGCCAAGGAGGTGGTGATCGGCTTCGGCCATCCCGTCTATACGGTGTCCGATCCCCGCAACGTCGTCATCAAGGAGGTTGCCCGGCAGTTGAGCCAAGCATCCGGCAGCATGACGCGCTTCGAGGTGGCGGAGCGGATCGAGGCGGTGATGGCGGACACCAAGCGCATGTTTGCAAACCTCGATTGGTTCAGCGCGGTGTCCTACGCCCAGATGGGCGTGCCGACGGCGATGTTCACGCCGCTGTTCGTCATCTCGCGCACCAGCGGCTGGGCGGCACACGTCATGGAGCAGCGGGTGGACAACAAGATCATCCGGCCGGCGGCAAACTACACAGGGCCGGAAAACCTGACGTTTGTGCCGCTTTCTCAACGCTGAACGGGACGCTGTTGCGGTCAGATGTCGACAGCCGCCAGCAAAGTACCGACCGTACGTATCTGGTCAGGCAAACGGCCGGTAAACAGGAGGCTGGACTCGCGATTCATGTCGAAAATTGTAGGGAATGCTGGTTTTCATTGACATGAGGCCCAGCGCCGCGTGACGTAAATCCGGTCGGTACGTAAACGATTCGTGCGGCATCGCGCCGCGCCTCGCCGTGCCCCGCGACGTGCGTCACCCAACCCCGTCAAGGAAGGCATCCCTGATGAACGACGACAAGACGACAAAGCGCCCGCGGGCGCAAGCCATGGCAGTCCGTGCCCCGGCCAAAACCGCTGCGCCCAAAGCCGCCGCAGCCAAAACCGCACCGGCCAAAGCCAAGGCCGCCCCGGCCAAGGCGGCCAAGCCCACAGCGTCCGCGGCAAAGCCGCCGGTGAAGAAGGCCGCGACGCCTAAGGCCGCGGCTCCTGAAACCAAGACGGCAGCCGCCAAGACCATGAAGACCGCGAAAAGCCCGGCTGCCCGCAGCGCCGCCGCCAAGACGCTCAGCGCCACAAGCCCAGCCGGCAAGAAGAAGCCCAAAGCAGCCAACGCCGCGACCTAAGGGCCTCCGCGGCCCCGCAAGGCATTGACCGCTATGCCGGGAGCAATTCCGGCATAGCGGCTCAAACGATTTGGGGCAGGAGCGACGCTATTCCTCGGAGTAGCGCTGCTCAGCCCATGGATCGCCCCGATTGTGATAGCCGCGCACTTCCCAGAACCCCGGGCGGTCCTCGGTCCGGAACTCGATGCGCTGCAGCCACTTGGCGCTTTTCCAGAAGTACAGATGCGGCACGACCAGCCGCACCGGCCCGCCATGGACCTGATCGAGCGGCTCGCCCTGCCCGCGGTCGGCAAGCAACGCGCCCTCCGCGGCAAAATCGTCGAGCAGCAGGTTCGTGGTGTAGCCGTCATAGCTTTGCAGCACGACCTGCCGTGCGTCGGCCCGCGGCGCGACGGCCTGCAGCAAATCGCGGGTCAGCACGCCGTCCCAGGCATTGTCGTAGCGGGACCAAGTGGTGACGCAGTGGATGTCGGACACGGCGCGCGTTTGCGGCAGCGCCTGAAACCCAGCCCAGTCCCAGATAACCGGCCGCTCGACCGCGCCGAACACTTCCAAGCGCCAGCGCGAGGCCGGGATGTCCGGGTGCATGCCCAAATCCAGCACCGGCCAGTTCGTGACCAGATGCTGACCCGGCGGCAGCCGTTCCGCCTCCGGCCGCGCCGTCTCGCCAGTCAAGAACCGGCCTTCCTGCGCCCATCGCTGCTTCGAGACCGTAAGTTTGGTCGGCGGGCCGGGATCGTCGGTCATGCGGCGACGCGGTCGAGCGACGGCGCGGCATGGGCCTCGGCCAGGATTTCGTAGGACCGCTTGCGCGCCGCATGGTCCCAGATCGCGGAGGCGACCATCAGCTCGTCGGCACCGGCCTGTTCCCCGAATTGCGCCAGCCCGCGCCGCACCGTCTCCGGCCCACCCACGACCGAGCAGCGCAGCATGGCGCTGGCCTGCGCCTTCTCCATGGGCGACCAGTAGGTCTCGATGTCGTCGATGGGCGGCAGCAGCTTGCCGCGGGTGCCGCGGAACATGTTGACGAAGCTCTGCTGCGCCGAGGTGAACAGCCGCCGCGCCTCCGCGTCCGTGTCGGCAGCGATGACGTTCACGCCCACCATGGCATGCGGGCGCTCGATCTGGCCGGGTTCGAAGCGGGCGCGGTAGGTGGCGAGCGCCTGATCCAACGCGTCCGGGGCGAAATGCGAAGCAAAGGCATAGGGAAGGCCCAGCATCGCGGCGAGCTGCGCGCCATAGGTGCTGGAACCCAGGATCCACAGCGGGACGCGGGTGTCGGCGCCGGGCACGGCCTGCACCGCCTGGCCGGGCTGCACGGGTCCCAGCAACGCCTGGAGTTCCAGCACGTCCTGCGGGAACTGATCGGCGGTGTCCGGATTGCGCCGCAACGCGCGCAGCGTCCGCTGGTCCGTGCCCGGCGCGCGTCCGAGGCCCAGGTCGATCCGCCCGGGATACAGCGACTCCAGGGTGCCGAACTGCTCGGCGATCACCATAGGCGAGTGGTTGGGCAGCATGACCCCGCCGGAGCCGACGCGGATCGTGCTGGTGCCGCCCGCGACGAAGCCGATGGCCACGGCCGTCGCGGCGCTGGCGATTCCGACCATGTTGTGGTGCTCGGCCAGCCAGTAGCGCCGGAACCCCAGGCGCTCGGCGTGCTGCGCCAGGTCGCGGGCGTTGCGCAGCGCGTCGCCGGGCGTCGATCCCTGCGGGATGGGGGCGAGATCCAGGACCGATAATGCGGGCATAGGGTGGCTCCTTGCGGGCGTGTTGCAGCATAAGTCAGCATTCTGGAGGGGCGGTGCAAGGCTGCGGGGCTTGCCGAGGCATGAGGCCGGCCATGGCCTCCCTTGCGCCTCGGTCCTGTTGGCTTCAAGATGTCCGTCTCTTTTATAACGTCAGGGCCAAAGACGGCATGTCGGATTTTGACCTTCAATCCGACTCCGCTTCCGCAGCGGTGCCGGCCACCTCGCAACGCCGGCAAACGATTGCCTGGCGGGACGGCGCCTTGGCCGCGAGCAACCGCATGGTTCCGGAAGAGACGGCCATCGCCTTCTCCTACAACCGTATCGCCCATGCCGTGATGATGGCGACGCCGGGCGACCTGCGGGATTTCGCCGTAGGCTTCAGCATCACTGAGGGCATCGTCGCGGACGCCGCCGGAATCGAGGAGCTTGAGATCGTCCCGGCGCTGCACGGCATCGAGTTGCGCATGTGGATCTCGGCACACGCGATGCAGGCGGTCGAGGCCCGGCGGCGGCAGATGGCGGGACCCACGGGATGCGGGATGTGCGGGCTTGAAAGCCTGGACCAGGCGATGCGCGGCGCCCCGCCCGTGCCCCCCGGCATGACGTTCTCGCCCGCGCAGGTGCAGGCGGCGGTCGCGTCGCTGTTTCCGGCGCAGGCCCTCAACCGCGTGACCCGGGCGGTCCACGCCGCCGGGTTCGTGCAGCCCGGCCACCCGCCGTTGGTGCGGGAGGACGTGGGGCGGCACAACGCGCTGGACAAGCTCGGCGGCGCCATGGCCCACGCGGGCAGGGACCCCGCGGCCGGCATCCTGGTGATGACCAGCCGCGTTTCGGTCGAGTTGGTGCAAAAGGCTGCCCGTATCGGCATTCCGGTGCTCGTTGCGGTGTCGGCGCCGACGGCCTTGGCGCTCCGGGTGGCGGAGGGGGCCGGCATCACGGTGGCCGGCATCGCGCGGGATGACGGGTTCGAGGTGTTCACCCATCCCGGCCGCATCGCCCCCGACCGCATTGTCACGTCAGCGTCGCGTCAGGCAATGTAACTGAATTTAAGAAACTGGCGAACGCCCGCGAGCATTGGGCAGTTACCCACAGGAGAACGTTACCGATGGATGGAACCTTGTTGGACGCAGGCAACGCCAAGGGCGGCCTGCTCAGCCGCAGCCGGACCGTGGCGCGGCCCGGCTTCAACCGCTGGGTGGTTCCGCCGGCCGCGCTGGCGATCCATCTTTGCATCGGCATGGCATACGGGTTCTCGGTGTTCTGGCTGCCGCTCTCGCGGGTGCTGGGCGTCACGGCCCCGGTCGCGTGCTCGGCCGACACGTCGCTGCTGCAGGCGCTGGTCACCACGACCTGCGATTGGCGCGTGTCCGATGTCAGCGTGATGTACACGCTGTTTTTCGTGTTCCTCGGCTCTTCCGCGGCGATCTGGGGCGGCTGGCTGGAGCGGGCGGGTCCGCGCAAGGCCGGGTTCGTGGCAACCCTGTGCTGGTGCGGCGGCCTCGCGATCTCGGCGCTGGGCGTCTACGTGCATCAGCTTTGGATGCTGTGGCTGGGGTCCGGCGTGATCGGCGGCATCGGCCTGGGACTGGGCTACATCTCGCCGGTCTCGACCCTCATTAAGTGGTTCCCGGACCGGCGCGGCATGGCGACCGGCATGGCGATCATGGGCTTCGGCGGCGCGGCGCTGATCGGCGCGCCGCTGGCCGACCTGCTGATGAACTATTTCCGCGGACCCGGCACGGTGGGCGTTTGGCAGTGCTTCCTCGTGCTGGCGGCGATCTACGCCGTGTTCATGCTGGCGGGCACCTTCGGCTACCGGGTGCCGCCGGCCAACTGGGTGCCCGAGGGCTGGACTGCCCCCACGGCGCAGCGCAGCATGGTCACGCGGCGCAACGTCCATTTGCAGGACGCGCACAAGACGCCGCAATTCTGGCTGATCTGGGCGGCGCTGTGCCTGAACGTTTCGGCCGGCATCGGCGTGCTTGGCCTGGCGTCGCCCATGCTGCAGGAGATTTTCGCAGGCTCCCTGGTCGGACGCCCGGAGGTCGGGTTCGGTGCGCTTGATGCAAGCCAGAAGGTCGCGGTGGCGACGATCGCCGCAGGCTTCGTGGGCCTCCTGTCGCTGTTCAACATCGGCGGCCGGTTCTTCTGGGCTTCCTTCTCCGACAAGATCGGGCGGAAGCTCACCTACGCGACGTTCTTCGTGCTCGGCATCGCGGTGTATGCGCTGGCGCCGTGGGCGGCGCATGGCGGCCAGAAGGCGCTCTTCGTGCTGATGATGTGCGTGGCCCTGTCGATGTACGGCGGCGGGTTCGCGACCGCGCCGGCGTACCTCGCCGACATGTTCGGCACGCAGTTCGTGGGCGCGATCCATGGGCGGCTGCTGACGGCGTGGTCCACGGCCGGCGTGCTCGGCCCGTTCGTGATCAACTACATCCGCGAGTCGCAGATCGCCGCCGGCGTGCCGCGCGACCAGGTGTATGACCGCACCCTGTACATCCTCGCCGGCTTTCTTGCGGTGGGCTTCGTGGCGAACCTGCTGATCCGCCCGGTGGCGGAACGCTGGTACATGAAGGACGGCGACGTGCCGGAGCAGGCCGCGGCGGTCGCGGGCGGGTCGTACGGCATCGGCCGTGGCGGGCTCACCGCCCCTGCTTTGGCTGCTTGGGCCTGCGTGGGATTGCCCCTCGCCTGGGGAGTGTACATCACGCTGAGCAAGGCGCTGGTCTTGTTCCAGTAACGGGGGCGCAGCATGGCAACGGTCGGGTTCATCGGACTGGGCAACATGGGCGGCCCGATGGCGGCGAACCTGGTCCGCGCCGGGCACGACGTCCGCGGCTTCGACCTGGCCGACGCCGCCTTGGCGGCGCTGGCCGCAGCCGGCGGCAGCAGGGCCGGGTCGGTGGCAGAAACGGTGGCCGGAGCGGAGATCGTCGTCACCATGCTGCCGGCGGGGGGGCATGTGCGGAAGGTGCTGACCGCGGCGGACGGCGTGTTCGCGCGGGCTGCGCCGGGCGCCTTGCTGATCGACTGCTCGACAATCGACGTGGAAACGGCACGGGACATGGCGGAGCAGGCGGGGTCCCGCGGCTTCGCCATGCTGGACGCCCCGGTGTCCGGCGGCGTGTCCGGCGCTGCGGCGGGCACGCTCACCTTCATGGTCGGCGGCGCCGAGGCCGCATTCGGGCGGGCGCAGCCGGTGCTTTCGGCGATGGGCAAAACGGTTGTCCTGGCTGGCGGCGCCGGGGCCGGGCAGGCGGCGAAGGTGTGCAACAACCTGATCCTCGGCATTTCCATGCTGGCCGTGTCGGAGGCGTTCGCCCTGGCCGACAAGCTCGGCCTATCCGCCCAGGCGCTGTTCGACATCAGCAAGACGGCGTCCGGGCAATGCTGGGCGCTGACCTCCTACTGCCCGGTGCCCGGCCCGGTGCCGGCCTCCCCCGCCAACCGCGACTACCAGGCCGGGTTCGCCACCGCGCTGATGCTGAAGGATTTGACGCTTGCGGCGGACGCGGTTGCTGCGACCGGGGCGGCGAGCGTCCTCGGGGGGCACGCGCAGGCAGCCTACGCGCGGCTGGCGGAGCTTGGGATGGGCGACAGGGATTTCTCCGTGGCGGCGCGCGCATTGCTCGAAGGGCAGTTGGGCCGCTAAAAGAGCGGGATGACCGATCCCGCCGCGCCAGCCCCGACGCTGCTGCACGAGCCGCCCCGGTGACGGTGCTCGACGGCGGCGTGGACCCGCGGTCGCCTGCGTTCGCTGCAAATCACGACCGCATGGCGGCCTTGGTTCAGGAACTGCGCCGCACCGTGGATCAAATCCGGTTGGGCGGCGGCGAGGCATCGCGGCGGCGTCATGCCGGCCGTGGCAAGCTGCTGCCGCGGGACCGCGTGCGCATGCTGATCGACCCTGGCAGTCCGTTCCTGGAACTGTCGCAGCTTGCGGCTTATGGGATGTATGGCGGCGACATCCCGGCTGCCGGCATCATCACCGGCGTGGGCCGCATCGCCGGGCGCGAGTGCGTCGTGGTGGCGAACGACGCCACGGTGAAGGGCGGCACCTATTTCCCGATAACTGTCAAAAAGCATTTGCGCGCGCAGGAGATCGCGCAGCAGAACCGGCTGCCGTGCATCTACCTGGTGGACAGCGGCGGTGCCAACCTGCCGAATCAGGACGAGGTGTTCCCCGACCGCGACCACTTCGGCCGCATCTTCTTCAACCAGGCGCAGATGTCCGCCGCCGGCATCCCGCAGATCGCCGTCGTGATGGGAAGCTGCACCGCGGGCGGGGCCTACGTGCCGGCGATGTCGGACCAAAGCGTCATCGTGCGCAACCAGGGCACTATTTTCCTCGCCGGCCCCCCTTTGGTGCGCGCCGCGACCGGGGAGGTGGTGACGGCGGAGGAGCTGGGGGGCGGCGAGCTGCACAGCCGGGTCAGCGGCGTCGCCGACCACCTGGCGGAGAACGACGCCCACGCGCTCGGCATCGCGCGGTCGGTCGTGGCGGGGCTGAACAGCGTGAAGCGGCCCACGCTCGATATCCGGCCGCCGCGGGAGCCGCTGTTTCCCGCGCACGACCTGTATGGCATCGTGCCCGCCGACGTGCGTGAGCCGTACGACGTGCGGGCGCTGGTCGCGCGCATCGTGGACGGGTCCGAGATGGACGAGTTCAAGCGCCTGTACGGCCCGACGCTCGTGACCGGCTTCGCCCGCATCTGGGGCTACCCCGTCGGCATCGTCGCCAACAATGGCATCCTGTTCAGCGAAAGCGCGCAGAAGGGCGCGCACTTCATCGAGCTGTGCGCGCAGCGCGGCATCCCCCTGGTCTTCTTGCAGAACATCACCGGCTTCATGGTCGGCCGGAAGTACGAGAGCGGCGGCATCGCCAAGGACGGCGCCAAGATGGTGACGGCGGTCGCCACCGCGGCGGTGCCCAAGTTCACCGTCGTGGTGGGCGGCAGCTTCGGCGCCGGCAACTACGGGATGTGCGGCCGGGCCTACTCGCCGCGCTTCCTGTGGATGTGGCCCAACGCCCGCATTTCGGTGATGGGCGGCGTGCAGGCGGCCTCCGTGCTCGCGACGCTGCGGCGGGACAACTTGGAGGCGCAGGGCAAGGCTTGGTCTGCGGAGGAGGAAGCTGCCTTCAAGGCGCCCATCGAGGCGCAATACGAGGCGCAGGGCAACCCGTACTACTCCAGCGCCCGCCTATGGGACGACGGGGTGATCGACCCGGCCGACACGCGCCTGGTGCTCGGCCTCGGCCTGTCCGCCAGCCTGAACGCGCCCATTGAACTGTGGGCCGAGCAGCGAAGGGCTGCCGGCGGCTTCGGCCTGTTCCGGATGTGACGGGCATGTTCGACACCATCCTGATCGCCAACCGCGGGGAGATCGCCTGCCGGGTGATCCGCACCGCCCGGCGGCTCGGCATCCGCACGGTGGCGGTGTATTCGGAGGCCGACGCCGGCGCGCTGCACGCCGCCATGGCGGACACCGCCATTCTGATCGGTCCGGCGCCGGCGCGGGACAGCTACCTCCACATCGGCCGCATCCTCGACGCGGCCCGGCGTTCCGGCGCGCAAGCCATCCATCCCGGCTACGGCTTCCTCAGCGAGAACGCCGAGTTCGCCGCCGCCTGCGCCGACGCCGGCCTCGTGTTCATCGGCCCGCCGCCCGAGGCGATCCGCGCGATGGGCAGCAAGTCGGCGGCCAAGACGCTGATGCAGCAGGCCGGCGTGCCCCTCGTGCCTGGCTATCACGGGGCGGAGCAGGACCCGGCGCTCTTGGCAAGCGAGGCCGCGCGCATCGGCTACCCCGTGCTGATCAAGGCCAGCGCCGGCGGCGGCGGCAAGGGCATGCGGGTCGTGGAGGATGTGTCCGGCTTCGACGAGGCGCTGGCGCTGGCCAAGGGAGAGGCGCGCTCCAGCTTCGGCGACGACACCGTACTGATCGAGCGCTATTTGACCCGCCCGCGCCACATCGAGATCCAGGTGTTCGCCGACACCCGTGGCAACGTCGTGAGCCTGTTCGAGCGCGACTGCTCGATCCAGCGCCGGCACCAGAAGGTGGTCGAGGAAGCGCCGGCCCCCGGCATGGACCCGGCACGCCGCGCCAGCATGGGGGAGGCTGCCTGCGCCGCCGCCCGCGCCATCGGCTACGTCGGCGCGGGAACCGTGGAGTTCATCGTCGAGGGAAATGACTTCTACTTCATGGAGATGAACACCCGGCTCCAGGTCGAGCATCCCGTGACCGAGATGATCACCGGACAGGACTTGGTCGAGTGGCAGTTGCTGGTCGCCAGCGGCCAGCCCTTGCCGCTGTCGCAGGACCAACTGCGCATCCGCGGCCATGCCATCGAGGCACGGGTCTATGCCGAGGACCCCGACCGCGACTTCATGCCGGCCGTGGGCACGCTCACGCACCTGCAAGCGCCGGGCGAGAGCGCGCATGTGCGGGTGGATGCCGGCGTGCAGCTTGGCGACGCGATCAGCGTCCACTACGACCCGATGATTGCCAAGCTGATCGTGTGGGACCGCGACCGGCCCGCGGCGGTGCGCCGGCTCGTGCACGCCTTGTCGGATTACCAGGTGGTGGGCGTGCAGACCAACCTCGGCCTGCTGCGCCGCATCGCCGCCCACCCGGCGTTCGCCGCGGCCGAGTTGGACACCGGGTTCATCGGGCGGCACGGCGCGGATCTGCTGCCGCAGCGCGAGCCGGCCCCGCCGGCGGCGCTGGCCGCCGCGGCCCTGCGCGTGCTGCAAGACCGGGCGAACGTGACGGCGGCGGCGGGGAGCCACGACCCGTTCTCGCCCTGGAACCTGCCGACCGCGTGGCGGATGAACGGCGACGGGTATCAGGACATGCTGCTGGCGGAGGGCGATGCCGTCCATGCCGTGCGCGCCTATTCCCGTCCGGATGGCTCGGTTCGGCTCGACTTGCCCGATGGCACGGTGGTTGCGGCCGGCGGATCGATGGACGGCGTGCGCCGCGCGGCTACGGTGGTGCGCAGCGGCAACCTGCTGACCGCCATCCTGGACGGGACCAACTACCCGCTGACCCTGGTAGACCCGTTGACGCCGCCGCAGGCCGAGGTTGAAGGCGGGGACCGGCTGCTGGCGCCGATGCCGGGCCGGGTTGTCGAGGTGCTGGTGCGGCCAGGGGACGTGGTGGCGCGGGGCGACGTGCTGCTGGTGCTGGAGGCGATGAAGGTGCAGATGCGGCTCACCGCGCCGCGGGCGGGCACCGTGGACACGCTGCGCGCCGCGCCGGGCGACCTGGTGGATGACGGGGCGGAACTGGTCAGCTTCGTCCTGGCGGAGCGGGCGCCAGAAATCCCTTGAACCGTGCTATATTCGCCGCGCTCACGGAAAGATGAGGCCAACAAAGGCTGACGGCGCAGCAAGCCGGCGTTTGTAGTCGGCTGGGGCCTTGGCAACCGCGCCGGAATGGTTTGCTAAGGACGCCTTTGGAGGGCAGGAGCCGCATGTCGAGTCGGGTGTTGGTTACGGGTGGGGCGGGGTTCATCGGATGCCACGTGGCGCGTGCGCTGCTGCAGCGCGGCTATGAGGTCCGGGTCCTCGACAGCCTGATCGACCAGGTGCACACCCGCGGCGCCGTCCGGGACGGCGTGCTGAACCACGTGGAGATGATCCGCGCCGACGTGCGCGACCTCGACCGGGTGTCGGCGGCGCTGGCCGGCGTGGACAACGTCATCCACCTCGCGGCCGAGGTCGGGGTGGGTCAGAGCATGTACGCCATCGACCGCTACGTGTCGGTGAACGACCACGGCACCGCCGTGCTGTTCCAGGCGCTGATCGACCGCCCCGTGGCCCGCGTGGTCGTCGCGAGTTCGATGAGCATCTATGGGGAGGGATTGTATCGGACCAGCACGGGCGCGCAGGTGGATGACGCGGTGCGCCCGGCGCATCGCCTGGCCAGCGGCTGGGACCCCGTGGGACTTGACGGCGGCGCGCTCACCCCTGTGCCGACGCCGGAGTCGAAGCCGCCCAACCTCGCCTCGGTGTATGCCCTGACGAAGTATGTCCAGGAACGCCTGACGCTGACGGTGGCGCCGGCTTACGGCATGCAGGGCGTGGCGCTGCGGCTGTTCAACGTATACGGGCCGGGCCAGGCGCTCTCCAACCCCTACACCGGCGTGCTCGCCATTTTCGCGTCCCGCCTGCTGAACCGCGAGCGGCCCTTGGTGTTCGAGGACGGGGCGCAGCGGCGCGACTTCATCCATGTCGAGGACATCGCCCGCGCCTTCATCCTGGCGCTGGAGCACCCGGACGCGCCGGGCCATGTGTTCAACATCGCGAGCGGGCGCGACGTGAGCATCGCCGAGGTCGGCGCGGCGCTGGCCGACGCCATGGGCGTGCCGCATCTGATGCCCGAGGTGATGGGCAAGGCCCGTGTCGGCGACATCCGCCACTGCTTCGCCGACATCCGGTTGGCGCGGAAGGTGCTGGGCTTCGAGCCGCGGCGCAGCTTCGAGGACAGCCTGGGCGAACTGGCCGAATGGGTGCGGAAGCAGCAAGCGGAGGACCGCGTGCAGGACGCCCGGCGGGAGCTTGAGCAGCGCGGCTTGGTCGCATGAGGGTGCGCGGCGGCGGGCATGGTCCCGTCTTGATCACCGGCGGCGCCGGGTTCATCGGCAGCAACCTGGCCGACCGTTTGGCGCGGGACGGCCACGACGTGCTTGTCTACGACGCGCTGGCGCGGCCCGGCGTGGAGGCCAACCTGGCCTGGCTGCGCCGCCGCCACCCGGACCGGATCGAGGTGGTGATCGCCGACCTGCGCGACCGCGACACGCTGGAACGGGCCGCCAGCGGCGCCCGCGCGGTGTTCCATTTGGCGGCGCAGGTCGCCGTCACCACCAGCTTGACCGATCCCGAGCGGGATTTCGACGTCAACCTGCGGGGGACGCTGTTCCTGCTGGAGGCGCTGCGCCGACAGCCCTCGCCGCCGCCGCTGGTGTTTGCCAGCACCAACAAGGTTTACGGCAACCTGGCCGACATCAGGCTGGCCCGCGACGGCGACGCCTATTTGCCGGAGGACCCGTCGCTGCGCCGCCACGGCGTCGGCGAGGACCGGCCGCTCAGCTTCTACACCCCGTACGGCTGCTCGAAGGGGGCTGCCGACCAATACGTGCTGGACTACGCCCGCGGCTTCGGCGTTCCGGCCTGCGTGCTGCGCATGAGCTGCATCTACGGCCCGCGCCAGTTGGGCACGGAGGACCAGGGCTGGCTCGCCCACTTCCTCTACTCCGTCCAGGCCGGGCGGCCGATCAGCATCTACGGCGACGGCCGCCAGGTGCGCGACGTGATGTACGTGGACGACGCGGTGGACGCCTACCTTGCGGCGTGGGACCGCATCGCCGACGTGTCCGGCCAGGCCTTCAACCTCGGCGGCGGCCCGGCCAACGCCGTGACTTTGCTGCAAATTCTGGCGGAGATTTCGGAACTCACCGGGCGGTCCGCTGATCTCCGCTTCTCGGACTGGCGCCCGGGCGACCAGCGGTACTTCGTGGCCGACACCCGCCGGGCCGCAACGGCTTTGAGGCTTGGGCCGGCCCTCGCCTGGCGCGACGGATTGCGGCGGCTCGTGCAGTGGATTGCCGCCGAACGCCCGCCGCGGGAGCGTGCGGCGGTGGCCGGGGACGCCGCATGAGGGTGGCGCTGCTCAACCCGCCCTGGACCTTCGAGGGCAGCATCTACTTCGGCTGCCGCGAGCCGCATCTGCCTTTGGAACTCGGCTACTGCCGCGCCCTGCTGGAGCGGGACGGTCATCAGGTGCTGCTGCTCGACGGCCACCTCATGAGGCAGACCTACGCGGAGATGGCCGAGCAGGTCCGGGCGTTCGGCCCGGCGATGACCGTGGTGGCGACGGCGCCCAGCTACCTGTTCTGGCGCTGCGCCCCGCCCGAGCTGCGGGTGCCGCGGCAGATGCTGGACGCGCTGGCCGGGCAGGGAGGGCTGACGGTGGCTGTCGGTCCGCACGGCTCGGCGACGCCGGGTGCTGCCCTGCGCAAGCTGGGCGTCGATGCCGTCGCGATGGGCGAGTGCGAGGAGACCGTGGCGGCGCTGGCAGGCGGCGGGCGCCCCGGCGTCGTGCCGGGCACGGCGACGCTGGAAGGCGGCGTGCTGCGGCAAGCGGGCGGCCCGCAAGCCGCTGGCTTCACCGACTTGCGGCCGCTGGTCTGGCCCGACGAGTGGGTGCGGCGGCACCACCACCACCACCACCGCTTCGACCGCCTGCCCGCCCGGCCTGGGGCGGAGGTGGAAGCTTCACGCGGCTGCCCCTACTCGTGCAGCTTCTGCGCGAAAATCGACTTCCGCGATAAGTATCGGCGGCGCGACTTGGCTCCCTTGTTGGCGGAGATCGACGGACTGATCGCGCAAGGCGTCGAGTACGTGTATTTTATCGACGAAATTTTCCTGCCCCAGCGGCCTTTGCTGGAAGCGTTGCGGGAACGGCCCGTCGAGTTCGGCGTGCAGACCCGGATCGACCTTTGGAAGCCCGACATGCTCGCCTTGCTCGGCGCCGCCGGCTGCGTGTCGATTGAGGCCGGAGTCGAAAGCCTGACCGAGGATGGCCGCGCCGCGCTCGACAAACGCTGCCGCCTGACGACCGACGAGTTGGCGGACCTGCTTATCCTCGCCCGGCGGCACGTGCCCTTCGTGCAGGCCAACTTGCTGGAAACCCGAGGCGACGACGAGGCGCTGGTGGCGGCGTGGCGGGACCGGCTGCGGACGGCCGGCGTGTGGGCGAACGATCCCGTCCCGCTTTACCCGTATCCCAGTTCGCCCGACTACCGCCGGCTGTTCGGCCTGCCTGACGAGGTCGCTTGGGAGCGGGCGCATTCCCACTACCTCGGCCAATTCTCGTCGTTCTCCGACATCCAGGACGGCCGGCCCGTGCCGTTGCGGGAATTGGAACAGGCGTGCCGGACGGGGTAGGGCGCCCCGCACCCCGGTTGCTGGTGACGACCGATGCTGTGGGCGGGATATGGCGCTACTCGGTCGATCTCGCGAAGGGGTTGGCGGAACTCGGCGTCCAAACGGTGCTGGCCGTCATGGGACCGTCTGTAAGCCCCGCGCAGCGCGCCGAGGCCGAAATCGTACCCGGACTGCGCCTGGTGGACACCGGCTTGCCGCTGGACTGGACGGCAGCGACGCCGCCTGAGCTTGCCCAGGCCAGCGAACGCTTGGCCAGTCTGGCGGCGCTGGCTGGCGTGAACAGCGTGCATCTTCATGCGCCGGCGCTGGTTGGGGCGGCGCGCTGGCCGGCGCCGGTCGTGGCGGTCGCGCATTCCTGCGTGGCAACCTGGTGGCGCGCGGTGCGGGGCGGTCCGATGCCGGATGACCTCGCCTGGCGCGGCGCGGCCACCCGCGCGGGCCTGCTGGCCGCCAAGGCCGTGATTGCGCCCACCGCCGCGCATGCTCATGCGACCGAGGCCGCTTATGGTCCCGTGCCGATCCGGGTCGTGCATAACGGCGCCCGCGTCCGACCTATTCCAATGCGGCCCCGGCGCCCCGGCGTGCTCACGGCCGGCCGCCTGTGGGACGCCGGCAAGGCGGCGGACTGGCTCGACCGCGCCGCGCCCGGGCTGGACGTGCCGGTCCTGGGTGCTGGATCGACCCGCGGCCCGGACGGGTCCGAAGTCCGGTTCGACCATTTGCGGCTGCTCGGGACCCTGACTCCGGACGCGCTCGCCGCCGAGTATGCCGGGGCCACGGTGTTCGCCTCCATGGCGCGCTACGAGCCGTTCGGCCTTGCGGTGCTGGAGGCTGCGCAGTCCGGCATGGCGTTGGTGCTGTCGGACACGCCGGGATTTCGAGAATTGTGGGACGGCGCGGCAATCTTCGTGGCGGAGGAGGCCGGGCTGTTTTCAGCTCTGCGGCAGGCCTTGGCGGCGCCGGAACCTTGGGCTGCCCGAGCGCAGGAGCGCGCCCGGCGCTACACGATTGAGAAGATGGCGGCCGGCACGCTCGCGGTGCATCGCGGCGTGGCGGTACGGGCCTGATGCGCTTCGTCTACTTCACCCATTCCCTCGCGTCCTGCTGGAACCATGGCAACGCGCATTTCCTGCGCGGCGTGCTGCGCGACCTGGTGGCGCGCGGGCACGAGGTCCGGGCCTTTGAACCCGCCGGTGCTTGGAGCCGCGAGAACCTCCGGGCCGATGGCGGCCCGGCGGCCGAAACGGGTTGGCGGGACGCCTACCCCGAACTGTCCAGCACCGTCTATGGACCCGGCGCAGATCTGGCCGAGCTTGTGGACGGCGCCGATGTCGTGATCGTGCATGAATGGAACGAGCCTGCCCTGGTCGCCGGCATCGGCCGCCTGCGCCGCGCCGGGCACCGCTTCCGCCTGCTGTTCCACGACACCCACCACCGCGCCGCAAGCGACCCTGACGCTATGCGCCGCTACGACCTGTCAGCCTATGACGGCGTGCTGGCCTTCGGGGAGGCGTTGGCCGAGATTTACCGCGCTTGGGGCTGGGGCGGTCGCGTGTTCATCTGGCATGAAGCCGCCGACACCCGCCTGTTCCACCCGCCAGCGACCGAGCAGCCGCGGACCGGCGCCGTTTGGATCGGCAATTGGGGCGATGGCGAGCGCACGGCGGAGCTGGAAGCGTTCCTGTTCGCCCCCGCAGCCGCCGTGGGCCTGCCGCTCGACGTTTACGGCGTGCGCTACCCCGAGCCGGCCCTAGCCATGCTCGCCCGGCACGGCGCGCACTATCGCGGCTGGCTGCCGAACGCGCAGGCGCCCGGCGTGTTCGCCCGGCACAAGATGACGGTGCATGTGCCGCGCCGCTTCTACGCCACGGCGCTGCCCGGCATTCCCACCATCCGGGTGTTCGAGGCGCTGGCCTGCGGCATCCCCCTCGTCTCCGCCCCATGGGAGGATATGGAGGGGCTGTTCACGCCGGGCGAGGATTTCCTGATGGCCCGGGACGGCGACGAGATGCGGCAGCACCTGGCAGCCCTCGACGCCGACCCGGCCCGCGCCGCGGCGCTGGCGGCGCACGGCCTCGCCACCATCCGCGCCCGGCATGGCTGCACGCACCGCGTCGACGAGCTGTTCGGCATCCTGGACCGGCTCGACGCACCCCGAACCCTGAGCGCCTGATGGACATCGCCTTTTACGGATCGAGCCTGCTGTCGTCGTACTGGAACGGCGCCGCGACCTACTACCGCGGCCTGCTGGGCGCGCTGGCCCGGCTGGGCCACGGCATCACCTTCTACGAGCCGGACGCCTTCGACCGGCAAAGCCATCGCGACATCGAGCCGCCGGACTGGGCGCGCGTCATCGTGTATCCCGCGACGGTCCCCGGCGTGCAGGCGGTGCTGGCCGAGGCTCCGCGCGCCGACATCGTCGTCAAGGCCAGCGGCGTCGGCGTGTTCGACGACGAGCTGCTGGCCGGCATCCTCCGGCACGCCCGGCCCGGCGCCGTGCGGGCGTTCATGGACGTGGACGCCCCCGCGACCCTCGCCGCCATTCGCGCCGACGCGGCCCATCCCGTGCGCCGCGCGCTGCCGGACCTCGACCTCGTCCTGACCTATGGGGGCGGGCCGCCGGTCGTGGACGCATACCTGGCGCTCGGGGCACGGCAATGCGTGCCGATCTACAACGCGCTCGACCCGGCGACGCACCATCCCGTAGCAGCGATGCCCCGATACCAGGCGGACCTCGCCTTCCTCGCCAACCGCCTGCCGGACCGGGAAGCCCGGGTGGAAGCCTTCTTCCTCGACGCCGCGGCGCGCTGTCCCGGACAGAGCTTCCTGCTGGGCGGCAACGGCTGGCACGGCAAGGCGATGCCGGGCAACGTCCGCGCGGTGGGGCACGTGGGCACGGCGGAGCACAACGCCTTCAACTGCTCCGCGCTCGCGGTGCTGAACGTGGCGCGCGACAGCATGGCGGCCGTGGGCTTCTCCCCGGCCACCCGGGTCTTCGAGGCGGCGGGCGCCGGCGCGTGCCTGATCACCGACGCCTGGGAGGGCATCGAGCTGTTCCTGCAGCCCGGCGCGGAGGTGCTGGTGGCACGGGACGGCGCCGAGGTGGCGGAGCACCTGCAAGCCCTGACCCCGGCCCGCGCCCGCGCCATCGGCGACGCTGCCCGGGTGCGCGTGCTGGCTCAGCACACCTATCAGCAGCGGGCGGTGATCCTGGACCGGCTGCTGCGCGACGCCGCCGTGCACAAGCGCCCGGCGGCTTGAAGGGGCTGACACGCCGGGCCGCGGGGAGTATGCCCGGTTAATGGCCGACATCGTTCCGAGCGACCCGATCCCGGCGGCGATCTCCGACATGATCCCGGCCTACAGCCACCAGCAGATCAAGCGCGTGATCACCGGCATCATGCTGTGCATCCTGCTGGCCGCGCTTGATCAGACGGTGGTGATCCCCGCGGTTCCCGCCATCGCCGCCGACCTGGGCGCGTTCGGGCACCTGTCTTGGATCGTCACGGCTTACCTGCTGACCAGCACCGCGGCGACGCCCATCTATGGCAAGCTGTCGGACATCTACGGGCGCCGCGCCTTGCTGCTGCCGGCGCTGGTATTGTTCATCGTCGCCAGCATGCTCTGCGGCTTCGCGCAGACCTTGCCGCAACTGATCGCCGCGCGGGCGCTGCAAGGCCTGGGGGGCGCCGGGCTGATGTCGATGGCGCAGGCGGCGGTGGCGGACGTCGTCTCGCCGCGGGAGCGCGGGCGCTACCAGGGCTACATGGCGTCGATGTGGGGCGTGGCGTCCGTGGCCGGGCCGCTCGTCGGCGGCTACGTGACGGACCACGCCTCCTGGCGCTGGGTGTTTTGGGCCAATCTGCCGGTGGGATTGGTGGCCATGTGGCTGTGCGACCGGGCGTTGCGGACCATCCCGGTGCAGCGGCGGGACGCCCGCATCGACGGCGGGGGAGCGGCGCTGCTGGCGGGGGGCGTCACCGCGTTGCTGCTGATGCTGAGCTGGGGCGGCACGGAGTTCCCGTGGGCCTCGGCGCCGGTGCTGGGCACGGGCGTCTTGGGCGTCGTGCTGCTGGCGGTGCTGGTCTGGCAGGAACGCCGCGTCGCCGACCCGATCCTGCCGCCGCGCCTGTTCGGCAACCCGGTGTTCCTGCGCGGCGTGCTGATCGCGTTCTTCACCTCGCTCGGCATGTTTGGCGCCACGTTCCTGCTGCCGTTGTATTTTCAGCTCGTGGTGGGCGTGGACGCGGCCGGGTCCGGGTTGATGGTGATGCCGTTCCTGGTGGGAACAGTGGTTGGCGCGTTCGCGGCGGGCCAATATGCCCGGCGGATCGGGCGCACCAAGAGCATCGTGATGGTCGCCTTGTTGGCCACGGTCGTCGCGTTCGCGGGCTTGGGCGTGCTGGCCGGCAGCGCGCCGCTTTTCCTCGTCTTGCCCTGCACGGCGTTGCTGGGCGTCGGCACCGGCGCCGCGATGCCGAGCATCCTCATGCAGGTGCAGAACGCCGCGGCGCGGCGCGACGTGGGCGCGGCGACGGGGTCCCTGCTGTTCCTGCGCTCGATGGGCGGCGCGTTCGGCAGCACCATCGTCGGCTCGCTGCTGGTGGCCCGCTTCAACGCCGGGCTGCATGCGGCGGGGATCGCGAACAGCGTTGACCTCGGCTCCCTGCGCGGCGGGGCGGAGGGCATGACCGACCTCGCCAGCCTCGGCCTGGCCCGCACGGCGCTGGTCGGCGGCTTCCAGCTTTCGTTCGCGGTGTGCGCCGTGCTGCTCGGCGTCGCCGTCGTCATCGGGGCCGGGATGCGCGACATGCAGCTCCGGTCCGCCGGTGCACCTCAAGACCTGGCCCACTAATTCCGGATCGGCGCGCAGTTGGTCCGCCCGGCGGCCACGCAGTCCTGGATCGCCGTCGTCCCCCGCAGCGCCCCGGTCAGCCATAGTCCGCCGCCGACCAGGACGGCCAGCAGGATGACGGCTGCCACGATCTGACGGATGCGCCCCGGGTCATGTTCATGATCAGGGTCATCGCTCAACGCACGGTCTCCTCATGAAAATGCCGGCCCCGCGCCGCGCCCGGTTGACACGGCTGCGATGCATCCGGCCATAACACGGAATGCGTCCTCACCGCCTGCCGTGGTTCGTGCCCCTGCTGACGCTGCTGCTCGCGGCGCTGGCCGCGCCGGCTTGCGCGGCGGACATGTGGTTCAGGACGTCGGACGGCGTTCGGCTGCATCTGATCGAGGCCGGGCCGTCCCGGGCGCCGCTCATCGTGTTCGTGCCGGGCTGGGCGATGCCGGCCTGGATCTTCCAGGCGCAGATCGCCGCGTTCTCCCGCGCCTACCATGTCGTGGCGCTCGACCCGCGCGGCCAGGGCGACAGCGAGATCCCGCCGGAGGGCTACACCCCGGCCCGGCGCGGCCAGGACATCGGCGACCTGATCGCGGCGCTGGGCGGGCGTCCGGTGCTGCTGGTCGCCTGGTCGCTGGGCGTGCTCGACAGCCTGGCCTATGTGCAGCAATCCGGGGATGCGCGGCTGGCCGGCCTCGTGCTGATCGACAACTCGGTCGGCGAGGACCCGCCGCCCAAGCCCTCCGGCCTGCCGCTGCGCCGCGGCCCGCCGTTGGAGCGGGAGGTGAAGATGCGCCGCTTCGTGCAGGGCATGTTCCGCAGCGCTCCCGGCGAGGCTTACCTCGAACGTCTCACCGACACCGCGCTGCATACGCCGCCCGACGTGGCCGCCCGGCTTGCCGGCTACGCGGTGCCGCGCAGCTACTGGCGGGATGCGGTGTACTCCGTGAGCAAGCCTGTCCTGTATGTCGTCCGGCCCCGGTTCGCCGGGCAGGCGGCCAACCTTGCGGCGCGGCACCCGACGGCGGAAACCGCGATGTTCGCCGAGGCCGGCCACGCGCTGTTCGTGGACGAGCCGGCACGCTTCAACGGTTTGCTGGACGACTTCATCAACCGCCGGGTCGTTTGGCGATGACGGTTTTGCCCAAGATGGGCCGCCCGCGCATATCGCTGGCGCCGCTGTTCCTGATCTCCGGCGCTGCGGTGGCGTATGAGATCGCGCTGACTCGGTATTTCGCCGTCGCGAAGTGGTCGGAGTACGGCTACTGGGTCATCTCCATCGTCATGGTCGGCTTTGCGCTCAGCGGCGTGACCGTGGCGCTGGCGCGGGACTGGGCGGTGCGGCATGGGGCGGCGCTGCTGACGTGGCTGCCGGTGGCGCTGGTGCTGGCCGCCGCGGGCGGCTACCAGGCTACCACCGCGAACCCGTTCAACCCGCTGCAGTTGCAGAACGCGGTGACGTTCCTGCCGCAGCTTGGCTTCATCGCGCTGTACTACGCGGTCCTGCTGCCGTTCTTCTTCCTGACCGGGCTGTATATCAGCCTGACCTTCGTGCTGAACGAGGACCGGGTGGCCCGGGTGTATGGCTTCGACCTGACAGGGGCCGGGGCCGGAGCGGCGTGCGTGCTGGGCTTGATGAACGTGCTGCACCCGTTCCAGCTCGTGGCGGCGCTGCTGGTCTTGCTGGCTGCCAGTGCCTGGTTCGGGCGGTGCCCGGTCCGGGTCGGCCTTGCGGCGCTTGCGGCGCTGGTTGCCAGCGAAGCCGTGCTGCTGCTCGACGCGCGGGCGGATTACAACGACTTCAAGGCGATCTACGCCCCGCTGCATGTGCCGGACGCGAAGCAGGTGGCCGAAATCCGCTCGCCGCGCGGCATGTATGCGCTGCTCGACGACTTCACCGAGCGGGTCGATACCGACGTGTCCAACAACGCCGGCATGTTGGGCGTGCCGGGGCCGCCGCAGTCGTTCGGCCTGTATCGCGACGGCAACCGCATCGCGGCGCTGCCCAAAGCCCGGGGCGCCACCGCCGCCTACGCCCCCGCGGCGCTCGACGCGCTGCCCTACCGCCTGCTTCCCGGCGCCCACGTCCTGCTCGCCGGCGCAAGCGGCGGCTTCCGCGTGCAGCAGGCCCTGACCTTGGGGGCCGGTCATGTCGATGCGCTGGAACCCGACCCGGTGCTGCTCAGCGCCCTGCGCCACGGCCTCGGCCCGTCCCCGGCCCTGGCCGCGGACCCGCGCGTGAGCCTGTCCCCCGACAGCCCGCTGGCGGCGGCGCAGAGCGGGGGGCGTTACGATCTGGTGGATGTCAGCGGGGACTTCCTCGACGCGGCGGAGGCGAACGCCGCCGCCTACACCGCGGAGGCCATCGCCGGCTATCTCCGCACGCTGGCGCCCGGCGGCCTGGTGTCGATCCCGGTCTCGATCCGGGAGTTCCCGGTCTATGCCGTCCGCGTGCTGGCGACGGTGCGGGACGCGCTGCGCCGTTCGCACGTCGCCGACCCGGCGGCGCATGTCGTGGTGTACCGCTCCGCCTGGAACCTGCGCGTCCTGGTCGGCAACGAGCCTTGGACGCCGGAGCGCATCGCCGCCGTGCGCGCCTTCTGCGACGAGCGGTCGTTCGACGTGTCGTACTACCCCGGCATCGACGTGGAAGCCGCCCGCGCCGGCATCTACAACGACCTGCCGGCGGTCAGCTTCGAGAGCGGCGAGGTCACGTCCGGCGCCGGGTCGGAGGACGCGGTGGCGGACGAGGCCGGGCAGGTGCTGCGGGGCGAGCGCAGCGAGTCGCAGGACGCCTTCAACCTCGCGCCGATCACCCTCGACCGCCCGTCCTACTACGCGATCCTGCGGCTGAACCAGCTTCCGACCATCCTGAAACGGCTGGAGATCCTGCCGCAGGCCGAGGTCGGGCAGCTCGTCAACCTCGCGGTGCTGCTGCAGGCGGTCGTCATTGCCGTGCTCGTGCTGGCGGTGCCGCTGCTGGCGCCGCGGGTCGCGGGGGCGCGGTCCGGGCGTCCCTCGATGCTGCGTCCGGTGCTGTACTTCGCCTCGCTCGGCCTCGGCTTCCTGTTCATCGAGATTTTCCTGATCGAGAAGGCCAGCCTGTATCTCAACGACCGCACCAGCGCCTTTGCCCTCGTGCTGACCGGGATGCTGATCTTCTCTGGTCTCGGCAGCCTGCTGGCCGACCGGGTGCGCCAGGTCGGCATCGCCTTGTCGGCCGCGGTGGTCGTGGCTTGGTGCGCCTTGGCGCTGCTGGGGTTGCAGCCGTTCCTGCTGGCGACCTTGGGGCTGCCGTGGCTGCTGCGGGCGGCGGTCGTCGTGGCACTTGTGGCGCCGGTGTCGCTGGCGCTCGGCCTGCCGTTCCCGCTCGGCCTGGCCCGGGCCGGCAGCGCCGGGGGCGGGGTCCTGCCGTGGGCGTGGGGCCTGAACGGCGCGTTCTCCGTCGTCGCCACGCCGCTGGCGAACCTCATCGCCGTGCAGTTCGGCTTTGACGGGGTTCTGCTGATTGCCGCCTTGCTCTATGTCGTGACCTACCTCGCGTATCCCTCCGTACGAAAGACCGTCCAGTGGCAGCCATCCCCTACCACCTGACCCGCCGCGCCGTGCTGGCCGGCGCCATGGCCGCGCCCTTTGCCGGAGGCGCCCAGGCCGCAGCGACGCCGGGCTGGACGCGGGACGCCTACATGGAGGCCATGCGCAAGTCCGGCCGTCCCACGGACCTCACCGAAGCGCAGTTCCAGGCGATCCAGGCCCGCAAGCCCGCGGCGATGCAGCGGATCGAGACCTACCTGAAGGAACGCCTCGGCGCCGCCGACCCGGCCGTGCTGTGCGCCTTCCAGGAGGTGCCGCGCGAGTACTTTCACTACGTCTACCCCGAGCACCGCTCGCAATCCGGCGTCGCCTACGAGGACGACCCGAAGCCCTGGGCGCTCGGCTACGGCTCGGCGCTGTCCGACTACCTCGGCCAGGCCTACATGACCCAGGTCTGCAAGCCGCAGCCCGGCGACACGACGCTGGAGGTCGGCACCGGCAGCGGCTTCCAAAGCTCCCTGCTGTCCCGCATCGTCCAGCATAGCTATTCCATCGAGATCATCGAGCCGTTGGGCCAGGCTGTGAGCAAGATCTTCGCGCCGCTGGGCTACGACAACGTGCAGACCCGGGTCGGCGACGGCTATTTCGGCTGGCCGGAGGTGAAGGGCGGGTTCGACGTGATCATCGTCACCTGCGCCGCGCAATACGCGCCGCCGGACTTGTTCAAGCAGTTGAAGCCCGGCGGGCGGATGCTGATCCCGATTGGGCAGCCGTTCAAGCGGGGGCAGTTGCTGTATGTTTATACGAAGGATGAGGATGGGAAGGTTCGGTCTCGGAAGGACGTGGGGGTGTTCTTTATTCCGATGACGGGGGCGATGATGAACCGGCCTAAGCCGGGGGGCGGGGCGGGGGAGGCGCCTGCCGCGGCTCCGGCAGGCCCTGCTGATTAGAGGCGGTTTTCACAATTCACGGGCCAGGCGTCCTGCAACCAGGAGTATGCACGCTGTCTGGAGCAGGGCCTGAACGATGAAGCCGAGCCGGTCGT